>Ga0209536_100008077_pt1 | contig 15850 bp, 10 predicted proteins | sample DeeMarSeWOR28_12_FD_187461 | JGI IMG/M metagenome (GOLD analysis project Ga0209536, IMG submission 187461) | Marine sediment microbial communities from White Oak River estuary, North Carolina - WOR-2-8_12 (SPAdes) (version 2) | ecosystem: Environmental > Aquatic > Marine > Intertidal zone >...
CGCCTTCCTCATCATTGCTTCCGACGCCCCCGAATATAGCCGACCATCGAGCCATGCTGGCCAGAACCATAATGGCTCCGGCCATGGTTGCCGCGATGCTGCCAATCAGAATGTCCCGATTCTTAACATGGGCCATTTCGTGGGCCAATACACCGGCCACTTCGTCGTGTTCCATTATGCTCAGCAACCCTTCCGTGACCGCAACAACGGCATGCTCCGGGTTTCTGCCGGTGGCAAAAGCATTGGGGGCTTGCTGGGGAATGACATATAACCTCGGCATGGGAAGCCCGGCCCGCTGGGTCAGGCGTTGAACCGTTTGATAGAGTTCCGGTGCCTGTCCTGGGGTCACTTCGCGGGCGCGATACATCTTAAGCACTAATTTATCGGAGTACCAGTAGCTGAAAAAATTCATTCCGGCGGCAAATATGAGCGCTATGATCATCCCCTGACGACCGCCCAAAAGCTGACCGACCCAAAGTATCAGGGCAGTCATCACCGCCAACAAGATTGTGGTTCTAATCTGATTTCCCATACCGCGGGCTCCTTTCGTTAATAAAATAAAATATAATTCCGTTTCCAAAAAACGCAACCGATTATCTATTCGCCCGTTGCGGTGAAAACCTGCCGGATTTATTCTTTCTGACTGCAGGCGGTTTTTCCTTTCAGTTACTGAATTCGTGTCATCGGAAGTGTGGCTTGGTTCATCTGCAACGAATACTCCGATGAAATATTATATTTATTAGCTAAATGATATTCATCAATTGAAGTCGAAAAATTGTTCGTGTAAAATCAGTTGCTAAATTATATTTAGTGTATTATTTCAGTTTATTAGGAAATATTTGTTGACATAGTTCTTTCTATATTATAAAAGAACAAATACATAAAAATAGTTATATTGGCACTTAAAATGGCAAGAAATGACATTTTGTTGAAAAATTGACCGACATCTGAAATCGACTGTTTCTGATCCTAAAATCTGACGTAGCCCCAAAAAAGCTATCTTCTGCAGTTAACCGCCCATATAAGAGGCTAAAATATGGAGAGCGCCAAGCAGAACTTACAAGTAATCGATATAAGTTCCGAGGTTCGCGGTCGGAAAGAAGCAGACATCCCCCCCAAAACTTCCGCAGGTCTGAAAATTCATGCTCCGGGGAAAGGCAATCTTCTATCCGATCCTCCCAGGCCATCTCAAACCGAAAATCAGAAAATCGGAACAAAGGTTGGCAAAGCCGAGCTCATCAACAAATTGAATTTTGTTAATTTTCAGGACGGTACAATTCTCATCAATTTAAAGCACGGCCAATACGATAAGGAAATTTCACTCAAAGCGACACCCCAGCCCTGCAACAGCGATCTTGTCGAATGTCTGTGGGTTGATGACAAAAACATCAGTAAGATAATTCAATCATACGAATTTCGCAATCTTCTCATCCCCAATAGTCAAAAACTGCTGAAAGTCGTTCCTGAATTACTCAGAATAGACGAAAAAGGCATCGGTTTTCTTCTTCCGGATAGCGGCACCGAAATCACGTCCCGCAAAGCCAGGCGTTATGCATGTCAAGGTGTAAGCGCAAACCTTATCCAAAACAGCTCTGTTTTTTTAGGCACGCTCATTGATTTCAACGGCTATTCATTTAATGTGAAGCTCAAGGCCGTCCCTCCTCAGACCTTTGAATGGTTGAATCCCATGCATTCGGCCAACATCATCCTGTCGGATGGAGCAGTTACAATTTACTCCGGTGAATGCAAAATCATCCGATATTTCCAGGGCCTCAATACCAGAAATTATATTCTCAAGCCGCTCAAGCAGGAAATCCAGCGTTTCAAGCAAAAAGAATATCGCAGCGAGCGACATAAACTAACGCCTTCGCCGAATATAACATTCCAGCATCCTTTTACCAAAAGAAGGGTTGACCTCAAGATTGTAGACCTGTCCGGGTCCGGATTTTCGGTGGAAGAAGACGAGCGTCGAACGACTTTGTTGCCAGGCATGATTTTACCCGAGCTGTCGCTTAATTTCTCAAACAACCATAAAATTAAATGCAGCGCTCAGGTTGTTTTTCGCAAACCGGTTGTTGAGTCGAACGGCGGCAAGTGGATCAAAAGCGGCGTGGCTCTTCTGGATATGGATATTCAAGATCATTTAAAGCTCATCGCCATGCTGCATCAGGCCAAGAATAAAAATTCTTATATCTGTAACCATGTGGATCTTGATGCTTTATGGAATTTCTTTTTTGAGACCGGATTTATCTATCCCGATAAATATGCCGTACTCCAGAAGAATAAAAAACAGATTAAAGAAACATATGCCAAGATATACACCCGCAATCCTCACATCGCCAGGCACTTTATCTATCAGGATAAAGGCACCATCTACGGTCACATGGCCATGATTCGTTTTTATGAGAACGCCTGGATGATTCATCACCACGCTGCCAGAAAATCCAGTGCAAAAAAAGCGGGTCTGATTGTACTGGATCAAATCGGACGCATGATAAACGACTCCCACCGCCTCTATTCACTCCACATGGATTATGCGCTCTGCTATTATCGCCCGGATAACAAATTTCCCAGCCGAGTGTTCGGCGGTGCCGCCAAAAGTATAAACGATCCCAAGGGCTGTTCGCTGGACGGCTTTGCCTGTTTCCATGTCAACAACCGAAGCCGGTCAATGCCGGCTTTGCCGGAAAGCTGGCGGATATCGGAAACCCAACCTGAAGATCTTGAGGAACTGGCAGACTTTTACGAACATACATCAGGCGGACTGATGTTGGAAGCCATAGATTTGAAGCCTGAAAAAATGGACTGCTCTGATCTCAGCAATGAATATCGTCAACTGGGTTTAACCAGAGTTCGCCATCTTTACTCCTTGAAAAAAAACGGGCAGCTTAAAGCGGTTTTACTGGCCAACCTGTCCGATATCGGCTTAAACCTCTCCGATATCACCAACTGCGTCAACGTATTCGTGACAAATAAAGCAGAATTTAGTGCCGACATCTTACAGGCAGCCATCTCCAAAGTGGCAGACATCACCGGGAAAGAAGACTTCCCAACGCTGCTCTATCCGGCAACCTTTGCGGATGAACAGAAAATACCCTATGAAAAAATATACAATCTCTGGACCCTCAATTTGCAATATTCAGATCCATACTTCAAGTACTTGGGACGTCTGTTGAGATTTATTTAGGCTTTACGCCCCGGCAGGCAATCAGCGGCGTGTAAGTGAATATTCTCGGATCACGATAGAAGACTTTGAACTCTTCCATAAATGCGTCAAAATCTCCACCGTATTCTTCAAAGGGGTAGCCCGAATTTCTCCCGGCAATCTCTGCTTTTTTGACCCAGTTGAATTTATCATTTTCTTTTAGCTCGCCAAAAATCAAATTGTGAGGGCTAAGATTAACATCGATGTCCTTGAAGCCTAAATCATAAAGAAAAGAGTATAGTTTTACGCCCACATAGGGATCAAAATTACAATTTTTTTCCAGACATTTCATCAGGCCGGAAGTGGCCCTGCCTAGTCGTTCCGGAAGGCCGAAATGCCGCAGGCAGTTGCAATCCAGATCAATCAGACAAAGGATACCACCGGGGTTGAGAATTCTGGAAATATTTTTTGCGATATCAAAACTTTCCTTAAGAAAGTATTCCAGCACAAACCGCACCCAGATAAAATCAAAGCACCCCAGATCATCAAGGGACTCGCGGATGTCGGCAGTAAAATACTCGATACCTTCATCGCTGTAATGGGTTCTGGCATACTCAATCCGCTGCCCGGCGAAATCGACGCCGATGGTCTGGCCCTTTGGCTGAGCCAGTCTGTTCAAATGAAAAGTGGTTTTACCTGCACCACAACCGATATCGGCAACGCGCATGCCGGGTTTAATGCCGGCCCACAACGCTTGCTTCTCAGCTGTTTTAGCATCGGTCTTGACATCCAGCCGCAACGCCTCCTGGTCACCTTCCATCAAATATCCGCCACAGTCCTTCATGGGCTCTCCCGGTATTCGTCGTTACCAATTTTTGTGTTTTGAGGTAAGGACTTATAACTGTTCGATTTATTTTGAATATTTATTACATGAGCGTCATTTTGTCAATGTAATATGAGAATTGGGTGGGAAAATACCTGAAGAAAATGACCGGTATGTGATATTCTTGAAACTACCTCTTGAAAATATTAAGATCCCCTGTTAATGCATGCTTGTTGGTTGGTGCAAGACGATAAACCCTAAAGGAGCATAGATCATGACGGATCATTTTGACGATGATAACAATGAAGAAAATGAAAAGAGCTTTGCCGAGATGCTCGATGCTTACAGTCCCGGGCCTGATGCCGAGGTAGGAATTGGCGATAAAATCCGTGGGAAAATTGTTTCCATTGGCAGGGATTCTGTTTTTATCGATACGGGCAGCAAAATTGACGGCGTGGTGGACAAAGCTGAATTGCTCGATAAAAATGGACAGTTGGCGCTCCAAGAAGGCGACATGCTGGAGCTGTATGTTGTGGCGCTGTCTGAAGAAGAGATCAAATTGTCCAAAGCGCTATCGGGTATCGGAGGTCTACACCTGTTAAAGGAGGCCTATGAAAAGGCCGTGCCCGTGGAGGCTAAATTCCTGGAAACGTGCAAGGGTGGTTTACGCGTTGAAGTCCTGCAACGCAATGCATTTTGCCCGATAAGTCAAGTGAGTCTCAATTTTGTCGAGGATCCTGCGGATTATGTGGGCAAAACCTTCGATTTTTTAATTACCACCTTCGAAGAAAACGGTAAAAACATCGTCGTTTCCAGGCGTGCACTGCTCACCCGGGAACAGGAAAAGGCGAGAAATGCATTTTATGAAACTTTGAGTGTCGGAAACGTCATGAACGGCACCGTTACAAGAATAATGCCCTTTGGTGCTTTTGTAAAGCTATCTGAAGGGGTGGAAGGAATGGTTCATGTATCAGAGCTCAGCTGGTCAAAAACGGCGAAAGCCGAAACCATGGTCAAAGTGGCAGATGTCGTGCAGGTAAAAGTCATCAGCATCGAACCCGACAAAAGACCCGGATTGCTGAAAATCGGCTTGTCGATGAAACAACTCACTGAGGATCCCTGGGAGAGTGCCGGTGAAAATTTTCATGAAGGGCAGAAAATTTTGGGAACCGTCACCCGCTGCACAAATTTCGGCGCCTTTGTGGAAGTTGCCGCCGGCATTGAAGGGTTGGTCCATATCAGTGAAATGAGCTATAAAAAGCGGGTGTTAAAGCCCGAAGACGAAGTTTCCACCGGTGAAACCGTGTCGGTCCTGGTCAAGGAAGTCGATCTTGAAAAAAGGCGTTTGTCGTTGAGTATCAGAGACGCCGAAGGCGATCCATGGATCGATGTCTCAGAAAAATACACGGTCGGCCAGGCTCTTGAAGGTATTTTGGAAAAAAAAGAAAACTTCGGCTACTTTATCACCCTGGAGCCGGGCATCACCGGACTTCTTCCAAAGTCGAATATTCGCAGGCTCAGCGAACCGGCACTCGTAGAAAAAGTTAAAGAGGGCGATTTAATACCGGTCCTTATTGAAAGCATAAATCCCGGCGAAAGGAAAATAACCCTGGCACCCGGCAACGCGGCCGATGAGCAAAACTGGCAGACCTTTACCGACAAATCGAATTCCGTCATGGGATCTTTGGGTGAGAAATTACAGCATGCCCTGTCCAGGAAAAAAAACGATTAATTGGACCCTGAACAAAAGGCTCGATGAAAATCATTGAAGCAAAACAAGTGACAAAAACCTACACCGTTGATCACCGGGAGATCCGCGTACTGGATGATGTCTCGCTGTCCGTATCCGAGAGTGAATTTTTGGTTGTGGAGGGAAGCAGCGGCAGCGGCAAAACGACCCTGCTAAGCTTGCTTTCGGGATTGGACAAGCCGACGTCCGGCCGAGTTTTTTTGCAGGCAAAGGATATCACCGATAAATCCGAAGATGATCTTGCACAACTGCGAAAAAATATGATCGGCTTTGTATTCCAGTCCTTTCATCTGATACCTTCTTTGACCGCCATAGAAAACATTATGTTTCCGGCCGAACTTAAACGCGACCCGGCAGCCCGGGAAAAAGCAAAAAAGCTGCTGCAGCGCATGGGACTTGACCAAAGAAGCGGCAATTTTCCGCATCAGCTTTCGGGCGGCGAGATGCAGCGGGTGGCCATGTGCCGGGCGTTGATCAACAATCCGAAGATAATCTTTGCTGATGAACCCACCGGCAACCTGGATTCTGAAAACGGTCGCGCCATCCTTGAATTGTTACTTGAATATCAGAAGGAATCCCGCACCACGATGGTTCTGGTGACCCACAGCATCGACATCGCCAAGATGGCAGACCGGATGATCGTCCTTCAGGACGGTCGAATTACATCCGGGTGATGATTCGGCTAGATTGTAAGATGAACTAGTGGAGTGCTTCCTAATTAATCATGAATCATCTCCAAAAGAGTTGATGATTATTCGAGGATTCAAGGGGTCAAGGGTCCAAGGATTCGAGTGAAAAGCTTAAGAATTATAATGATACAGAGGAGGTTAAAAGGACGCCCAAAGTGCTGATAAAATCGTTGGAGAACAAACGCTTGAACCCTTGATTCCTTGAATCCTCGAACCCTCTTTTCCAACTAACTTGGATAAGAACATTAATATTTCATATGATGTTATTTCGGAATCATCCAACTACAAAATATGAAAAACAACTTTATCCATATTCATTTTATCAGACGTCAGATTATCCGGTCGCGAAGGCAGGCATTTGTTTTTGTGTTGTGCGTCGCGCTATCCATTGTCACCCTCATTTCTTTAAACGGGTTTTCTGCGAGCGTGCGAACCTCCATGCAAAAAGATGCGAAAAAACTGCATGCGGCAGATATTATCATTCACTCGCATTACGATTTATCTCCGGCCGTCGTCGACGCTGTTGCCCGGCTCGAGGCCGGAAACGAAATCAGGGGCACACGGGTCTGGGAATTTTATTCGATGGTGCGCCCTCAAAACGATCAAGACTCTTTGCTGGCGAAGCTCAAAGTGGTTCAAGCGGGCTATCCTTTTTACGGCAAGGTGGCGCTGAAATCAGGCCGAGACTTCAGCAGCGTTCTTAGCGAAGGCAGCATCATTGTGGCCCCGGCCCTGTTGGATCGTCTCAAACTTGATGTGGGCGCCCAATTGCAGGTGGGCAATGCCGTCCTGAAAATCAGCGATGTTGTGCTTACGGAACCGGACCAGCCGGTGAATTTTTTCTTTCTGGGACCCCGGATTTTCCTTTCCGCCCTTGATCTTAACCGGCTGGACCTTCTGAAAAAAAGAAGCAGGGTCAGTTACAACTATTTGATCAAGGTCTTCGATCAGAGCCAAATCGACGCGATTGCGGGCCGGCTGCGGGCCGTTGCCGATGAAGAGCAGGAACATGTCGATACGTTTCGTACGGCAAGATCCGGTGTGAAACGGTTTTTTGACAATCTGCTTTTTTTTCTGGGACTCATCGGTATTTTTACCCTGTTGCTGGCCGGTGTCGGTATCCAGAGCGCTCTGGCGGCCTTCTTAAAGGAAAATGAAAAGACCATCGCGATCATGAAAACCATCGGTGCCGCAAGCCGGTTCTTTACTCGCCAATACATTGTTATTCTCTCTGTTCTCGGTTTAGGAGGAACGCTGCTGGGACTTTTCGGAGGATTATTTCTTCAAAATGTTCTGAATGTCCTTTTTGTCGGATTGGTACCGCCCAATGTGCAGCTGCACATCTCCTGGCAAGCGGTTATCCAGGGACTCGGCCTGGGAGTATTTGTGGTGGGTCTGTATTCATTTTTACCACTTTATCGACTGAAAGATATCAAACCGGTGGCGGTGTTTAGAAAAGAAACCATCCCGACCCAAAAAGGCTGGCCTTTTTACCTGATTGCAGTTTTACTGTTTGCCTTTTTTCTGATGCTGGTACTCTGGCAAGTCCAGGACATCGAGACCGGACTGTATTTTGTCGGCGGTGTCATCCTGCTGATAATCATCAGCGCCTTTTTAGCCGGAACGGTGCTGTATCTCCTGAAGCGACTGAAGGTAAAAGTTTTGATAATACGTCAGGCTATCAGAGGTTTGTACCGGCCGAAAAATGCAACCAAACCGATAATTATTACATTGACGGCCTCACTATCCGTCATTTTTTCAATTTATCAGATCGAACAAAATCTGGATACCGCCTTTATCCAATCTTATCCTGCAGCAGCACCCAATCTTTTTTTTCTGGATATCCTGCCTGCCCAAATGGAGCGGTTTTCTGATACGCTGGGTATGAAGGTCCAATATTATCCGATCATCAGAGCCCGGATACAGACCATAAACGGTGAAAAAATTAATCGGCAAAAAGAGCGACAGCGGCGCAGCGATAATCTCGCCAGAACATTTAACCTCACCTATCGCAACTACCTGTTGGAAGATGAGATGATTGTTAAAGGCAGCCGCCTTCACAACGACGACTGGGGAGATTTACAGGTGTCAGTGATGGACACGGTGGCTAAAATCAAAGATATGGATGTCGGTGATCGCATCACTTTCAACATTCAGGGAGTTCCGCTGCAGGCCAGGATATCCAGTATTCGTACCAGAACCCGGGAATCGATTCGGCCGTTTTTTTATTTTGTATTTCCCGAAAAAACTTTGCGGGACGCACCCCAAACCATATTTACCGCCGTAACAGTGCCACGAATTCGGATACCGGTAATTCAAACCAAAATCGCGGCAAATTTTCCCAATATCAGTACTATTGATGTTACCGAAACCCTCAAGATTTTCACCCATGTAATGAGAAAGCTGTCATTAATTGTGCGCTTTTTTGCCTTATTCAGTATGGTTGCCGGTATTTTGATCATTCTTTCCTCTGTTTTGGCCACCCGATTTGCCAGAATCCAAGAAGCGGTTTATTATAAAATTCTGGGTGCCAAAAGCGCCTTTGTGGTTGCCGTGTTTACCCTTGAGAATCTCTTTTTGGGTCTGGTAAGCGCCGTTCTGGCCCTGGTGCTTTCCCAGACATGCAGTTGGATAATCTGTTCAAAAGTGTTCGATATTTCATACGAGCCGTTTCTTGTGGAAAGCGTTTATTTGATTGCCGCAACCGTTCTGCTGATCGTCGCTGTTGGATTGCTGCCGTCTATTTCCATTTTGCGCCAAAAACCGGTTGTTTTCCTGAGAAATCAAAGCCAGGAATGAGGCAATTGAATGACGAGTGACGATGGAGGAAGGAATCGCCCGGCTCTGTCTCTAAATATTTGAGTGTTATGAAAAAATTTATACCCGTTTTACATTTCATTTTATTTCTGGTTCTTTTTATCCCAGGATGCGGCAGTGAATCCACGCCGCCTTCTGATCCTAAGGTACCGGATTATGAGGGAACTATTGTTGCCGTGGGCGACAGTCTTACCGAGGGGTTGGGCGTGGCGGAAGAACTTGCATATCCGGCTTTGCTAGAAAAAAAATTGCAGTCCGGCGGTTATCATTACCGGGTCATTAATGCCGGTGTCAGCGGGGAGACTTCCAGCGGAACCCTTGCAAGAATCAAATGGGTTTTAACCTTGAAACCGGATATCGTCATCCTGGTCATCGGCGCCAATGACGGCTTTCGGGGCATCGATCCCGAGTTGATAAAAACCAACATTCTCACGATTGTCAGGGCACTCAAAGAAAAAAAGGTGATTGTTTTGCTTGGGGGTATGCAAATGGCGCAAAACCTGGGGAAAGAATACATCACCGCTTTTGAAAAAATTTATCCGCTGGTGGCGCGGGAGGAAAACGTCGGTTTGGTTCCGTTTTTTCTGGCCGGTGTTGCCGCCAATTCCAAACTGAACCAGGCCGACGGGATTCATCCCACGGCAGAAGGATATCGGGTTGTCGTCGACCATATTTTCCCATACGTGATCGAGGCTATCGAAGCCAATAAAGCTGCGCTAGCTAAACAGGTAATTGACTGAATTCACATATGACACCTTCTCAATAAAAATCATGAAAATTCCAAGCACCAAAAATCAAAACTCAAAATTCAAAACAGATGCAATGGTCGTGAAACATCTTTTAAGCGATCGGAATGATCCGGTTATTGGAATTTCGAATTTGAATATTGCCTGCCCTGTTAAATAGGCAATTTGGAATTTACGGTATCAGCAAATAATGTGACCTTAATCATCAAATAGTTCACCCAGGTGATAATCATTTAACAGGGTGAAGAATTTGGGTATTGGGACTTGGGATTTCAGGGCTATAACGGTGGTAATGAATTGCTTAAATCTGACTGGGTTATTATCATCTTTGAAGTTTCCCTACAACCACCCGCACCGTGCTTGACACCGGCAATTTGGGTGCCTAGTTTAAAAAGATTTATCAGCACATTAAACCATGATCGGATTTGCTCCGAACGCTTTTGAAAGGAGAAATATGATGAAAGGCTTCTTAAAATGGGGTGCAATTATTGTCGGATGCCTTGTGGTGGTCATCATTGCCGCCCTAGTTCTCATACCCATGTTTGTCGATGTCGCAAAGTACAAACCTGTTCTCGAAAGTAAGGTCACGGAAGCAACCGGTCGGCCCTTTTCGGTGGGAGATGATCTCAGCCTGTCCCTCTTCCCCTGGGCCGGCGTTTCTTTTTCGGATCTGCGTTTAGGCAATCCGGCCGGATTCACTGAAAAAGATTTTGTCAAAGTGAAATCTTTTGAAGCCAGGGTAAAACTTTTGCCGCTCCTCAGCAAAGATATTCAAATCAAACGCTTTGTGTTAAACGAACCGCAGATCGTGCTGGTAAGAAACAAAAAGGGACTTGAGAATTGGACCCAACCGAAACCGCCGGCCCAAGACGCACCCGAAGAGAAGACGCCACCGACCGAAACGGCCCCGGGTGGGATGGGAATCCCGATCAGCGCCCTGGCCGCCGAAAATGTTGCCATTAACAATGGTTCGGCCCTCTGGATCGATCATACCACGGACACGAGAAAAGAAATTACAGATATAAGCTTAATCTTAAAAGACGTATCGCTGAATCGCCCTGTCCAGCTGACCTTTTCAGCCCAGCTGGACAAAAAACCATTGTCTCTTGAAGGGACTGTCGGACCGGTGGAGACAGGTTTGAAAGAAGGTAAAATTGCGCTGGATTTATCTTTAAAAGCCCTTAAGCAGCTGGTTTTGAGCCTGAAAGGCAATCTTGAAAATCCCGTCACCAGTCCCGGAGTCGATCTGGACATCGAACTCGCTGAATTTTCGCCGCGAATGCTGGTGTCCGAATTGGGACGGGAATTTCCGGTGGCCACCACAGATCCCGAGGCCATCAGCCGCCTGGCTCTCAAAGCTCACGTAAAAGCGGACGCAAAAAAAGTATCCCTGACCAATGGTAATATGGAACTGGATCAATCCAAGTTGAAGTTTTCCGCTGCGGTGGCTGAATTTTCGAAACCGAATCTCAAATTTGATCTTGATCTGGATCAAATTAACCTGGATCGATACCTGCCCCCCAAGAGCGAGCAACCATCCCAGGAAAAAACTTCAGAGTCCGCAGGATCCGTTAAGAAAAATACCGATTATGCTCCTTTGCGGCGGCTGATACTCGACGGTGCCGTAAAAATAGCGAAACTTACGGTAAATAAAGCTAAGATAGAAGATGCCGTGCTTCAAATAAAAGCCAAAGACGGCGTATTCAACCTGGATCCCATGAATTTAAAGATGTATCAGGGAAATGCAGTCGCTAAAGCCGTCTTGAATGTCGCCAAAGATACACCCCGTAGCAATATGATATTACGACTCAATCAAATCCAGGTCGGCCCTTTGCTGCAGGATGTTTTGGAAAAAGACTTTCTGGTGGGTGCAACCAACGCCGACATCACCATGGCCATGGTCGGCGATGATCCTGAAAAAATCAAAAAAACCTTAAACGGCAAAGGCGAGCTACAGTTCAATGACGGCGCCATCGTCGGCATCGATTTGTCCGCCATGGCCCGTAATGTCGGAGCTGCTTTTGGCCTGGCCAAAACGGGTGAAGAGCGGCCACGAACCGATTTCACCGAGCTTGTGGTGCCTTTTACAATCAAAAACGGCGTTGCCAACACGCCCCAAAGCAGCATCAAATCACCATTTATCAGGATTACGGCGGTTGGAACCGCAGATCTGGTAAAAGAAACCCTGGATTTCCGGGTGGATCCTCAAGCCGTTGCCACGATCAAGGGCCAGGGTGATGAGAAAAAGCGTTCTGGCATCATGGTACCAATACTGGTATCCGGAACTTTTTCGGAGCCAAAGTTTCGCCCGGACTTAAGTGCGGCCGCCCAGCAGCGCATCGAAAAAGAGATCTTCGAGTCCAAGGAGGTCCAAAAAGTTTTGGAAAAAGAAGAGCTCAAACCGTTAGAGCAGAAAGCCAAAGGCTTGCTCAAGGGGATATTGGGGAACTAGTTATAATGAAATTCATTCGAACCATTCCGGCAATTGCAATCTTAGCCATCGGTCTCCTGTTGGCAGGATGTGCCGGCCTTGGAAAACCTTTGGAACCGCCGCGTGTTTCGCTGGCCGACATTCGGGTAGAGGATTTTAGCGGCTTTGAAACGGTTTTCCAGATCCAGTTGCGGGTCATAAACACCAATGATGTGGATCTGAAGGTCAAAGGGATAGAGGCGGAGCTTGAGATCAATGGCCAATCATTTGCCGCCGGCGTATCCAACACCCCCGTGAAAATACCCTCCTTTGGCACGGAACTCGTGACGGTTGCGGTATATTCATCGGTCATCAAAATGTTTAAAAGTGTTTACGGCCTGCATGAATCTGAAGAACTGAAATATCGTTTAAACGGCAAAGTCAGAGTGGCAGGTGATAACACCTTTGCGACCACACTTCCCTTCGAATCCGAGGGCGTGGTAACATTGAACGGTTCAAAAAAACCGGAAACTAACTAAACATCCAGTAAGCAGATCTTTTTCGTTAAAACCAAAAACTAATTTACAGTTTTTTATTCGAAAGAGATAATCTCACCACGAAAAACACTAAAAAAAGCAAATTTTATTTTACAATTATTTGGTGTGTTTCGTGGTTAATACCATAACACCCTGAAAAATTGTGACATGCAAAATGAAACTCGGAATCATCGGCCTGCCGCATTCCGGTAAATCTACAGTTTTCGAAGCCCTGACAAAAAACATGCCTGCCATGACCCACAAGGGTGAAAATCGAATCAGTACCATCAGGGTCCCGGACAGCCGGATTGATAAATTAAGCGAGATGTATCGCCCCCAAAAGACGATCTATGCCCAGGTGGAGTATTTTCTTCCAGGCACCGGCGGCGCAAATAAAACTCAGGCTAAAGAGCAGGGTGTCTGGGCCGCGACGAGAGAATGTGATGCATTGATTCATGTTATCCGCAATCATACAGGCGCGGGTTTCGAAAAAACAGCGCCTTACGAAGATTTCAGAAATATTGAGCAGGAGTTGATTCTGGCGGATCTGGTTGTAGTCGAAAAGCGTCTCGAACGGATCGAGCTAGATCACAAACGCGGCAAAAAAACAGACCCTCGGGAACACACGCTTCTAATCGAATGCCGTAAAAATCTTGAAACTGAAATCCCTTTGCGCAGGGTGACCGAGCTTGCATCCGCCCACGAATTAAGAGGCTTTACATTATTATCCGCAAAACCGATGCTGGTGCTGTTCAACAATGATGAAGAAAACAACGGCATGCCGAAAGTAAACCGCCTCACTGACCTGGAAAACTGTCTGGTTATCAGGGGCAAACTCGAACAGGAGCTTGCTCAGATGTCCACCGAAGAAGCAGCCGACTTTCTAAATGAATTCAATATCAGCGAATCCGCCATGAACAGGGTCATCCGCGAATCTTACAATGTTTTGGGGTTGGTCTCATTTTTCACCATCGGCAAGGATGAGGTCAGAGCCTGGACCCTAAAAATCGGAACCCAGGCGGTGGACGCCGCCGAGGTAATTCATTCGGATATAAAAAAAGGCTTTATTCGCGCAGAAGTTTTGTCCTATGATGATTTAATGGAAGCCGGGACCTATGCGGACGCCCGAAAAAAGGGAACTGTCCGGCTCGAAGGCAAAACCTATGAAGTCAAGGATGGTGATATCATAAATTTTAGATTTAACGTCTGAAAAAGCATGCCGTTGAAACGTAAAATAACCCTTGCCGTGCGCATTCTTCTTGTGCTCGTCGTGTTTGTGGTCGCTCTAGGGGCCGGATTATATTTCTTCCTGCCACGCTATTTAGAGTCCAAGATCATTCCCCAACTTGTAGCCGAAACCGGAATTGCAGATTTCGGCTTCAACGTTCGCCATATAGGAATCTATGGCGCCGATCTGGGTGCTTTGCGAATCGGACCGGAGCAAAAGCCGGCCCTTTTAATCCGGTCGGCCCAGATCGACTATACACCAAAGGCGCTTTATCAGAAAAAAATTAAAAGAATGCTTTTTAGCGGAGTTGAAGTTTACGGTGAATTCAAAGACGGAAAATTTAACCTGCGCAGCATCGATCTCAATGAAGCGCTAGCCAAGCTGCAATCCAACCGGGCATCCATACCGGAATCAGAGGGTGATTTGCCTCCCATCTTTCCGGGGGAACTCGAGGTTCGAAACGCCGCCATCATTTTTGAAATCGATGACCGAGCCTACCGGATGCCCTTTGAAATCAGGGTTGCTCCTGAAAAGGAAGATTACAACCGGTTTAACCTCACGGTCTTATTGTATCCCCTGGGAGAATCGGTTCATGCTGAAGCGAGCATCGATTTAAAGCAGCAAGATATCAATTTAAAGTTAGCGGCAGCCTCGCTGGATCTGAACAGATTTACAGGCCTGGTGCAAACGGTTTCAGATTTAATGCTTTCCGGTAAGCTGGATTTGAAGGCCACTGCTCATTTGAAGCTGGCGCCTTTTAAGATTTCATCGCTGGATGCCTCTGCAGAACTTCAAAACTGCAAAATCAGATTCGACGATTTACTTCTGCAAAATGTTCGCAGTTCCGACCCAAAAGAATTACCCATCAAGATCAACCTATCAAAAATCACCGCTGACGATTGGAACGTCAGCGGCTCGGCCATCTCGGCAACCTCGCCGTTACCTTTCACCCTTTCCGACTGGCATGGCAGGATCAGAGTAAACGGCAAGCAGGTTGAAAGTACCGGGGAGTTCAACCTTGCATTGCTGCCGTCATCGGTCTATAAAAACAACCTGCTGCCGGTTGAAGTATCAGCATCATTGCCGTTGCACGGAAGTTATACAGCTGAATATCGTGAAGGTGGAAGCCTGCAATTCAGTATCACGAATACCCCCTCCAAACAATCCAAGGACCCTGCCGCCCGCTTCAAACTTGACCATTATGAGATAACTGCCGGGATGCCGGCAATTGATATTTCCGGTAAGGGAAAACTCGAGGATCTGTCGACGGCGTATGCGATCAGTGTTCCAAAAGTCATGATTGCTTCTCAAAAAAAGACGATTCACCTGCCCCAAGTCGTTTTAAGGGGCACGGCGGATTTGGGCAAAAACGGCAACGTCTTTGCGGAAGCAACATTTAAACTCCAATCACCGAATACTCGCATACTGCTTTCGCCGGCCCGGATAAATATCACAGACGTCACCATATCCGGTCAGGTAAAAACAAACATCAACGGCGCCATCAATCTTGGGGGGTTGCTGCAGTTTACAGGTGCCGGTGTTACCGTGCCGGAAACGGGTGTCAAAATCAGCGGGGCGCGGGGTGTAATTCCGTTAAAGTGGCCTCCTGGAAAGCAAATGAAAAATGGTGATATTTCAATTGGCGCCCTGTACTATAAGCAAATGAACTTTGGAGAAATCAAGGGCAAAATTCAACAAACCGCCGC
>Ga0209536_100008078_pt1 | contig 15849 bp, 11 predicted proteins | sample DeeMarSeWOR28_12_FD_187461 | JGI IMG/M metagenome (GOLD analysis project Ga0209536, IMG submission 187461) | Marine sediment microbial communities from White Oak River estuary, North Carolina - WOR-2-8_12 (SPAdes) (version 2) | ecosystem: Environmental > Aquatic > Marine > Intertidal zone >...
GACCATGGGGAGGATATCTTCGACCCTTTCGTATGTCGTGAACCTGCGCCCGCAGCCTAGACATTCCCTGCGTCTCCTGATGACATCGCTCTCGCCGGAAAGACGGGAATCGACCACCTTGTTGTCAAAGTCGGCACAAAAGGGGCATTTCATTTTGAATCACTCCCATAATAATCCATTTTCAGGCCTGCCTCTGAGAGCATCTGCACCGACAGATCATCAGGGTAGCCCCTTCCGCAGACGATCCTCTCGACACCAACGTTGATGAGCATTTTGGCACATATCACGCAGGGGTGATCAGTCGTATACACCGTGGAACCCGAAAGGTTGGTCCCATGCTTGGCTGCCTGGATTATTCCATTCTGTTCGGCGTGGAGACCACGGCAGATTTCGTGTCTCTCCCCCGAAGGGATGCCCAGCTCTTCACGAAGACAACCGCTTTCGGAGCAATGACGGATGCCCGACGGCACCCCATTGTAACCTGTTGCAAGGATGTTCTTGTTCTTAACGAACACCGCTCCGACCTGCCGACGGAGGCAGGTGGAACGTGTGGCGACCAACCTGGTGATCTCCATGAAATATTCGTCCCACGCAGGACGTTTCGACCTTTGAACCACCTTTTTTCAGCCCTTGAGCCGCTGGCTGTAAAACGGGAAACGCTCGCACAGTTTCCTGACCTCGTCCTTGATCCCGGTGAGAACGCCCTCTGTGCCACGGTTCCGGAGGGCTTCACCGATCCACTGCCCGACGCGCACCATTTCCGGTTCCTTCATCCCCCTGGTCGTAATGGCCGGGGTGCCTATGCGAAGGCCGCTTGTTATAAAGGGACTTCTCGTCTCAAAGGGTACCGTGTTCTTATTGGCCGTTATCCCGGCCTTGTCCAGTGCTTCCTCAGCGTCCTTCCCGGTGAACTCCTCATCCCGGAGATCCACGAGCATAAGGTGGTTGTCCGTGCCTCCGGATACCAGTTTTAATCCCTGGTTCTTCAGTTCCTCAGCCAGAACGGCCGCATTCAGCACGATCTGTTTCTGATACTGCCTGAATTCAGGTGTGAGCGCCTCTTTGAAAGCCACCGCTTTGGCTGCAATGACGTGTTCGAGGGGGCCGCCCTGAGACCCGGGGAAAACGCGGCTGCCCAGCTTTTTGGCCCACTCCTCCGTACTCAATATCATGCCGCCCCTCGGCCCCCGCAGGGTCTTATGCGTGGTCGTCGTCACGATGTGGGCGTGGGGGATCGGGCTGGGATGCTCACCGGCAGCGACAAGCCCGGCGATATGAGCCATGTCAACGAAAAAGACCGCCCCGACCTCGTCGCAGATGTCGCGAAATTTCTTGAAATCGATGATCCTCGGATAAGCGGAGGCACCAGCTATGATCATTTTGGGTTTATGCTCCCTAGCAAGATCCCGGACCTCATCGTAATCGATCCTCTGATCATCCTCACGGACACCATAGGCGACAACGTTGTAGAGAAATCCGGAGAAGTTGACCGGGCTGCCGTGGGTGAGATGGCCCCCGTGGGAAAGGTTCATGCCGAGGATCGTGTCTCCAGGCTCCAATACGGCAAAATAGACGGCCATATTGGCCTGGGCACCGGCGTGGGGTTGAACGTTGACGTAGTCCGCACCGAAAAGCTCCTTCGCGCGATCAATGGCAAGCTGCTCTGTTTTATCGACGTGTTCGCAGCCGCCGTAATACCTCTTACCGGGGTAGCCTTCTGCATATTTGTTGGTCATGACGCTGCCCTGGGCCTCCAGGACTGCTTCACTCACCATGTTTTCGGACGCGATGAGCTCGAGCTGATACTCCTCCCGTTCAGTCTCACCGCGTATGGCAGCGTAGACTTCAGGATCAAAATCTTTCAGGATGCTGGACAATGGCGCTCCTCCGTAAAATCCGTGATTCGTGACTCGTGATTCGTGACTCGGAAAACTGACCTTCGAATCACGAATGACGAATCACGATTTACGGCAGTTCCTCATCAAACTTCTTCGTCCTTCTCTCGTGCCTTCCCCCTTCGAAAGGGGTATCGAGCCAGGTATCCACGATCTCCTTTGCCAGGTCCACACCCAGGATCCTTCCTCCAAGGGCAAGGACATTGGAGTCGTTGTGGCTCCTTGCAGCGAGCGCAGTGAAATGATCATGACAAAGGGCTCCCCTGATACCTTTGTAACGGTTCGCCATCATGGACATACCCAGGCCCGTACCGCACAGGAGGATCCCTTTGTCCGCGTCACCGCTCAGTACCGTTTCACACACTTTCCGGGCGTAATCCGGATAGTCCACAGAAAGCATCGAATCCGTGCCAAGATCCACCCAGATCACCCCCCTGTTCGAGAGGTGTTCCTTTATGATCTCCTTTAGCTGGAAACCGGCGTGGTCGGAAGCCAGGGCAACCGTGCCGTCGCTGCGGGTGCTACAGCTCATTCTTGTCGACCATGGCCTCGTGGCAGTAGGCGCAGAACGCCCCCATCTTGCGGCCACCATCGGTGCTGACCCTGAGGTATTTGTAATTGGGGTTCGAGGGATGAGGGTCGTGGCAGCTGCCGCATGTCAGTTCGCCATTGTCACCAAGAACCTCCTGAGGAACAAAGGCTTTTTTGGGTTTCATGCCAACGGGGTGACTCTTCGTGAGATGGATGGGCATGATCCCCTCCTTTTCATTGTGACACCCAAGGCACAGGGCATCGGTCCCGCTCACGGTCTGGCCGGTAGCAGCGTATTTTTCGCTCCTGTTGGGAGCGACCCCGAAAGAAAAATCCCCCTGGGTATCATGAAGGCTGTGGCACTCGGTACAATCGTTATCGTGGGGACCGGCAGCATAAACAGCGGCCGGTGACGCGAGAATCGCGAGGGCGGCAAAAAAGAAAAAAGCCCTTCTCATCGTGTCCTCCTTGTAAACGGCTCCGGGATCGGATCAAGCGCCAGTTACGTCCATATCGACGCCGCTGGCAATAAATTCCTGGCAGCTGCCCTCTGGGGCAACTCAACAGTAGAAACTATACTTTCAGGCCCTTTTTTGTCAAGCAACGTGACACAAAAAACCGGTCTGTCCCGTTGGTTCGCGGAATGAGGATTACGGATTGCGAAAGCCGCTATTGCTGGAATACGCCATTCGTAATCCGCTATCCTCAGTCGATAGACTATTCTTCCCCTTTGACTAAGTCTCAGACTTGGACTAAGTCTAGGCTCGTGGACTATCTTTCCCTTAAAGCAGCAGTATCCGAAGCAGCAGGAAAACTAACCGGGGCAACCATCGACGACGCCTGGCAGGCAGGCCCTTCAGAAGTCGTTCTGACGACGCGCCGCGGCCCGGATCTGCTGCTGTCCATCGACCCCCAACACCCGGGTCTTTACCTGGCTGGAACCTGTGAACTTCCGGCAAAAGGTTCCTCTTCCTTCACAAACCTCTTGCGGGCCCGGATCAAGGGGACCACTATGGTATCCATAGAACTTCCGGTAGCCGGTGAACGCGTTGTAATCCTCCACTTCGCCTCAGCCTGGCCCGCCAGGGAAGGCGCACCGCTTGATATTGTGCTCGAGGTCATGGGGCGGCGAAGCAACCTCATGGTTCTGGAAGATGGGCGCATCGTACAGCCGTTGAGGGTTGTACCCAGAGACCGCAGCCCCGCCCGCCCTGTTGTGGCAGGCGAACCCTATGGACCTCCCCCCTGTAAAACGGGTATCCCCGTGGAAGCCGTGACCGCGGACGAACTGCCTGCGCTCGATTTCAAAGACGCTCCGCACAAACTTTTGGAACACATTCGAGGGCTGTCTCCCTACACAGCCCAACAGATAATTCAAAGGGCCTTACGGAAATCCCCGGACGGCGCGACGCGCGTAGACAGGGAGGACCTTGCGAGCGTGATCCGTCAGCTCGTTGCCTCATGCACCGGTGACAGTGGATACCTGCTCCGTTCAGGGAAAAAAACACACCTCTCTCCCTTTGAACCCCTGCCTTCTGACGCCTCTGACACGGTGGAGCGATTCCGTCCCTTTTCCAAGGCAGGGGCCATATGGAAAGGAGCCGATCCTTCAGGCGCCGGACAAATAAATGACGAGGCCGCTTATCTGGGAAAAGCGCTGCTGGATCGACTGCATCGGATCCGGACCGCCCTCGAACATCTGGAGGACGAAGAGGAACGCTGTCACGAACACCATGGGGTCAGGGTCAAGGCCGAAACGCTTCTCATTAATGCAGCCGGGATCATGCCCGGGTCGGAATCGGTAACCCTTCCTGATCCCTACGAACTCGGATCCGAAATCACTATTTTCCTGGACCGTGCCAAAAGCCCCCAGGAGAACGCCGAGGAACTCTTTAACCGTGCCCGCCGTTTGAGAAGGGGGATCGAGGAGACCCGGTCAAAGAAAAGGAGACTGTCCGCCGAGGGTGAGGAGACGCAGCAGGCCCTGGAGGCCTTAAACCAGAGAAAGGACCCTGAACCTGCCCGGAGACTCCTGGGAGTGACCGCCTCGGGCACTGGAAAAAAAAGGGGTGAGCCGCAGACAGCCTACAGCGGACCCGGGCGCAGATACATCGTGGACGGATTCGTCATTCTCGTGGGGAAAAGCTCCACCGACAACGAGAGGGTGACCTTCAAAGCTGCGGGGCCCGGTGATCTGTGGCTACACGCCCGGGATTACACAGGGTCCCATGTGGTCATCCTCACGGGTAAAAAACCGGTACCGGACAAGGTCCTTTACGCTGCCGCCGCCAAGGCCGCAAAAGCCAGCGGGGCAAGGAATGAATCCTCTCCCGAGATCATGGTCACGGAAAGGAAGTGGGTGCGCAAACTCAAGGGGGGTAAACCGGGACAGGTGACGGTGGAAAGGTTTAAAACTATAAGACCCAGGAGCCAGGAGTCAGGAGCCAGGAGCCAGCAGAAATAACAAGCATGCAGGAGGATAACTGGTTCTCCTTCTGTCATCGCTGGGAGCATCGGGATGGACGACAGCGACGTGGCAATACCGGGGATAATGATCAAAAGCTTCAACGCGGAGCACACAGGGGCGCCTCTCTGCCAGGCCGCACGCATTGTCCCTCGACGAGCTCGGGACAGGCATAGGTCCTTGTGGAAATTCCCCATTCCTGGATATCGGATCAAATTAACTGAAGAATCCAAGCTCCGGTCTCAAGGTTTCCCGATCGCGATGCATAAATATCGTGCACATCCCAAGGCCGTGTTAAAAAGACCAGATGCTCTTGACAGGCAAGAAACAGCTCTGATATCTATTATGAATACCATAGGGTAGGAAAAAGTTTTACCGGACTAGGGCCAGCTATGGCCGTAGTTTTTTTATGCCTGTACAGTGGTGCCGGAAGTGTGGGGCAGACTGGGAGGGTGTCATGATCTTCAGACTTTTCCACAGGAAGGGGCTCATGCTGGAAGGGGGACAAGGCCGGGAAAAGGAATACGGCTTGACCATCCTGGAGCTTATGACTGTCCTAGGTATCATCGCCATCCTCGCCGCCATCGGCATCCCCACCTTCCTCGGCATCAAGGACTCTTCCATCATAGGGGCGACGGAGGGTAACCTGGCCGTCGTCCGAAAGGCACTTAACAACTACATGGTGGACAGCCCATCCAACAGGTATCCTGTCGGACCCCTGGACTACAACGCACTAAGGTCCCAGATACCCTTTGCCAACCTGCCTGTTTTACCGGTTGATGCCAGGATCCTGGCCGGATCCGTTCTCTATACAAGCGACGGAATGACCTTCACCCTAGTCGCTCGTTCCACGAACAGGGACTATCAGCAGTTCACTGTGACCCCTCAGGGGATCGTCCGGAACTAGTGCCAACCATTTTTAAAACATGAATTCCTGCGTTTAACAAAATCAGGTCCTTGGCTATAATTATTTCATTACTTCCAAAGGTGACAGCATGTCAGAAAAACTTGCCACACGCAGCGAACTTACCTTTTTCATCATAGTCCTGCTCACCCTTGCAGTTGCAAGTGTCGTCCTGATCGTTATCCGTCTGATTTACACGATCACCTTTTCTGCTCCCCTTCCGGTTGTTTTCGGGTCCTACCTGTTATCAGGGTTTCTTCTGTTTTTGAGCGGAGCTCTATTATTTCAAAAATCCTGGTCACTTTTCCCCCTCAGCCTGGCCGGAAAAGGGTACTTCCTCCTGACCCTTGTCCTTCTTCTGATCCGTGCCGAGAACATCCTTGACGCCGCCTGGCTGTCAACTGCGTCTGGAAGCTTCTACCTCGCCATAAGCAATTATTTGAATCCCCTTCGTGCCTATGTAGGCCGTGAAAGGGTTTCACCTCTTTTCATCGCGAGGAGGGCAGCTGCCGGCGTACTTTTTTTCACCACATGTATAACGGTTTACATCGTATATATTTCAAACCTTTTCCCGGAATACGCTTACAGGATACAGCCCGGGGATTACAGCGAGATCGCCCCCGGTTCAAGACCCGGGGATGTCACAGACGACACCTGGTCCGAGCGCTGGAGGATCTCCGTACCCAAGGGTTTTTCACTCCTCGAAAGGGATGTCGGCCTCGGTATATGGACCAATGGACAAGGGGGAAAGATCATCGTAACACCTGGGGTATGGTCACAACAGGTGGAAAAAAGCCCCTTCCTGGGGTTTACTGGACCTTACAAGTTTGAAAAGGCCGTCTGGAAGGCCGGGATCGGACAGCCTTTTCTCCTCGTATTGAAAATGACCATGGCTGATGAAGGCACAAAAGCCTACGTCCTCGAAAGCCGGGCTGTAAAGTCCATCATCGTCACCAGGCATTTTGAACTTTCATCATTGCCGACGTGGGTGGTCAACGCCAATATATACCCCAACGATGAACAACCCTTTAACATTGAATCGACTGACGGTTCCCTCAGCCAGGCCCTGGAACCGATTCACATGACCCTGAAAGGGTACCGTAAAAGCCGCTAACCCCTGCTCATTTTATCGAGAATTCCGGATTGAGCATTGAGAATTTCATGCAGGGACCGTTTTTGGGATCCGTAACCCACAATCCTCAATCCGGAATCATTCCTTCTTTATTTCCCTTTACCGTCGGTAACTTTTGCGCATGGGTGGACATTTTACGGAAGAGGCATAACGGGATGGAGGATGGAAAGGGATAGCGGGCCGTAATTGCAATTTCAGATTCCATATTCCAAATTAAAGAACTGCATCCTCGTACCCGCATGTATCATTTGATAGTCATTTTTAAATTTGTTTTGCCTGTCCGCCATAGCCGTACGAAAGGAGTGAGCGACGGCGGATGATATTTAAAACTGGAGGTTTCATGTTGCTCAAAGACAAAATCGCTTTGATCACCGGCGCCGGCAGAGGGCTTGGTAGAGCCACCGCCTTAGCCATGGCCAGGGAAGGTGCTTCCGTGGCTTTGCTCAGCCGCACGAAGTCCGAACTCGATGCGGTCGCTGCCCTCATTCAGGAGGCCGGGGGAAGGTTTCTGGTCCTGCCAGCGGATGTAGCCGACGAACCGGCAGTCCGTAAAGCCGTAGCACGGACGGCGGCAGAGCTGGGCGGACTCAATATCCTTGTCAACTGCGCGGCCACTTTGGGTCCGGCCGCGCTCCTGCACGAGGTGGATCCGGACGACTGGGACCGTACCCTCGCCGTGAACCTGGGCGGTACCCGCCTAATGGGCCAGGAAGCCATCCCTCACATGATCGATGCCGGAAGCGGACGCATCATCAACCTCACCTCGGGGCTTGCTGATTTTGCCATGCCTCTCTTCGGCGCCTATTCCGTGAGCAAAGCGGGCGTCAATCACATGACGCGCATCATGGCAGAGGAACTCAGTGGATTCCACATCCAGGTCAACGGCCTGGACCCGGGTGTCATGGACACCGGGATGCAGGAAGAGATAAGAGGGTTGGGTCCTGCGGTCCTGGGCAAACCCCTCTATGACCAGTTCGTGTCGTTCAAAGAGGGCGGGCACCTGAGGCCGCCTGAGGAGGTGGCTCGGTTGGTACTGTTCCTTGCTTCCGACCATTCGGTGGGCATTACCGGTGAGATCGGGGGAGCAGCTGAGTTCAAAGATTACGGGTACGGTTTGTCTGAGGAATGATGCCCTCAGACGTATCGGGGTGCCGGTGTATCGGAGTTTCGGCGAGGGAATATCCAAGCATTTTCACCGTTACCCCGTTACCCCGGTACCGGGACCTCCGGTCCCCTCCTCCGGCTCCACATGCACCAGAACGTCGAACACACGGCTGTCCCTTTCCATAATTGTGTTCTTGACCTCTCTGGCCACGTCGTGGCTTTCACGCACCGGCATTTCCGGATCCAGGCCAAGGTGGACCTCCACCGCGATCCGACGCCCAACGTACCTCATCTTGAGATCCCTGACACTCCTGGTTCTCTGGACTTCAAGAATCATCCGCTCCATGCGCCTCATGTAGTCCCTGCCCGGTGCTGTATCCACCAGCCTGGCCGCAGCCTCCCAACCGATGCCTACTCCCACCCTGATGACGACGACCGATACCAGGGCCCCCACGATGGCGTCGGCAAAAGCCATGGCTGGTCTCACAACAGCCAGTCCTGAACCCAGGAATGCCCCCACCGATGTCAAGGCATCGCTGCGGTGGTGCCAGGCGTTGGCTACCAGGGAGGGGCGGCCGGTTCTGCGCGCCGTGACCATGGTTATACGGTACAGGTACTCCTTGCTGACAGCACTAGCCAGGGCCACCGGAAGGACTATGAGGGATGGGGGACGGATCCCCCCTATCAAAACAACCTTCAGGGAATTCATCGCTATTCCCAAGCCTGCCGCAATGAGGATGCCCCCCAGAATCATCTCCGCCAGCAGCTCCAGCTTGTCGTGGCCGTAATGGTGGCTGTCGTCGCTGGGTCGGCTGCCCGCGATAAGACCCCAGACCACGACGAGATCGGAGATTAAGTCGGACATGGAATGGGCGGCGTCGGCCACAAGAGCCCTGCTGTTTCCCAGGATGCCAACTGCGAGCTTCGCCATCACAAGAAGCAGGTTCAAGGCGGCGCCGAGGGTCGTGACACGCAGGCCCTCTTTGATCATGGATTGGGAATTCGACTTTTCCACTGGAGATCTCAACCCTCTTCGCACTTTCCCAGGAATGAAAGACCCAGGTCCTCCAAAAGCTTTTCCCCCAGGGACCAAAGCGGGGCCAGCCCACGGATCTCATCCAGCAAAAAAGGCAAATAGGCCACCGGCAGTCCGTTGGCGAGAGTTTGCAGCTGCTCGATATAGGGCTCCTGCCTCCGGTGCATCCTGTCCAGGAACTCCGAGCCGTCCTTAACGGCGATCCGGTTGATGATCATACCCCTGAGGGAAAAACCGGCCCCCCTTAGGGAGGCCATAACCCTCTCGGCCTGGCTGACCACCAGGCTCTCCGGGTTGGTCACTATGATGAAAAGAGTGTTGTCCTCCAGGTAACGGGCGATCCCTTCGGACCGCACGACCCACTCCTCCATTATGGAGCCCAGGTTCCTCCTGTGCTTCACCTTGCCAGTGAGTCGGTCCACGGCTTCGTAAACTTTGGCCCCGGCTTTGAGGTGCTGCCTCATGAGCCTGGGCATGTTCAGCAGCTTGAGAGTTTCGCCCGCGGGAGCTGTGTCCCAGATGACCCTCTGGTACTGTCCCCCCCGGACCATTTCCACGATGAAATCCAGAAGGGTCTCCTCCCTCAGGGACGGGGCCGTGCCGATATAATCCAGGAGGTCCAGGTCACCTTCCTGTTGTAGACCCTCCACATCCAGGAGGTGTTCCAGGATCTCCTTGAAATCGGCACCGAACTTGTCCTTCCAGATCCTTGCGATCTGGTCCTGGCTGATCTCAATGACGTCCAGATTGCCGGCGACGCGGGTCAGAGTCTCACCGATCCGTGTGGCGTAAACATCCGACAGGGAGGGAGCCATGTCGGTGGTGATGTGAAGGGTCTTCAACCCATCGGCGGCCAGTTTGACCGCGATGGCCGCTGAGCAGGTCGTCTTGCCCACACCGCCCTTGCCACCGAAGAGAAAGAGCCTTGAATCGGTGACGGCCGGGCCGCCTTCCCATGGGGCGTCGGCGCCCTTCTTCCTGTTCCTTCTCCCCATCACCTCTCACTTCGCCCGGACAGGAGTTCCTCTGGCAGCCGCCGCGGTCTCCCGTTGATGTCGAGGCAGGCCACTTTTACCGCCCCTTCCGCCAGGACCTTATCCTCGCCTTCCCGAAATATCCGCTGGCCGAAAACGACGCTGCTGCGCCTGCCTTCTTCGATCCAGGTTTCTATGAGAAGGTCTTCATCAAGACCGGCCGGGGAGCGGTAATTGACCTTGACTTCGACAACGATAAAAAAGATACCTGCGTCCTGGTACTGCCGTATGGACCGGCCCAGTTCTCGGAGGTACTGATTGCGGCCCCGCTCCATGTAACGCAGGTAGTTGGCATAGTATACGACTCCGCCTGCATCCGTGTCCTCGTAGCATGTTCGGTATTGAACGGTGGAAATGTGGTTGGCATCCTTGGGCAATTTTACGCTCTCCCTGGTCAGGTCGCCTGAATGTTAACCTTGTTAATATGGCACAGGGGGAGGGAAGATTCCAGATTCGTCCTCCCTTGCCACGGCGAAGGAGGATCCCGGATCCCACATTCCAGGTTCCAGATTTTGCAGGGGGAACGCTGGAGATGACTGGACACTGCGATGATCCTCTCTCGTATCTGGAATCTGGAACATGGAATTATCTTTTCAGGATTCCCCGAAGATCCTCCTGGTCAAACTTCATACGGAATTTCAAGAAGGGACCCTGTGATGTGAAATCACCCCGGGAGAAATCAGCGTCCTCGAACCCGTGGAAATTGTATCCGAAGCTCAGCCAGAGGTTCTCCATCAACCCGTAACCCAGGGAGGCTCCCATTCCGTAATCGGAAGTCCCGGCATCGAGGGCCGTGAGGAAGCTGGTCCAGGCACCGATATCCCATCGAGTCGTCAGATCGTACCGTCCCTCGGCGCCGAGGAGTTGGGTCATACCGCTGTAGACCTGGCTATCGATCGTATCTTTGACGTATTTTGCCCCGTACTGGAAGGAAACCTGCAGGTCCTCGGAAGCCTTGAGGTTGGCGTTGAAATTATTGACGAGTTTCCAGGCGGCGAGGTCTGAGGTCCCGCCCGTCTCTTCGTCGACTGCAAGATCCAGTTTGTCGATGAAGGTCCACCTTCTCTCGAAGGGTCTGTAAACGAAGCCCAGACGCATATCGCTCTCCATCGTACGCGCACCGGCTTCTTCCTCGGTCCTGAAATGCTTGAGATCGGCTGAGATACCGACACCGTCAGCAGGTTCACCATAGAGTCCCGAGACCACGCCCCACTTGTCGCTGGTTTCGGCGTTCCTGGCCTCCAGCCTGAGATCGAAATCCCATTGATCGAAGGTGTAGCCGCCACCAAGGGAAAGGGCTGAATAGTCCTCCCCGGCCGATGCCGGAGGCGCACCATCGTTGAGGGGTTCACTGAAATTCTCTTTCAGGACTTTTGCAGCCTCGAACCCGGCGCTTAGTTTCCAGCGTTCGCTGACCTGCCAGGTCTGGTTCAGGCCTGAGGTCGCGTATACCCTCTCGCCGTTCTCGTCGAAGGTCCTGTCGATGTCGGAGGATGCGGTTCCCCCTTCCCACGGATTGGTTTTCATACCTACCCTGCTCGAACTGACAGATGTCTCATCACCATCCGTGTACTCCTGCTCGGCATAGAGGGAAACGCTGCCGCTCAACCGGTAATCGACGCCCAGAAGGGTCCGGGTCGGGTAGTCTGTATTGCCGTTGTCGCCGATGGACTGATCGTGCTCCGCTCTCATGTCCCAGCGATTATCCTCGGAGTGCCACCTCACACCTCCGGTAAGCTGCCGGGAACGTTCCAGGGTGTCATCACTGTCGGTATCCGTCGCCTGTCGGACCGAGGCATGGTACCGGGTATTGGCGGTATCAAGGGAGGCTCCCAGCTCCTCAACCTGCCGCTCGGCTCCGGTTTCGAGGTTTTCCTGCCGGAAAGCCTCCGCATTGAGCTTCAGGTTCTGTGTCAAGCTGTACTCTCCATCGACGCCCGCTTTTCTGATTCCACCTTCCGAGGCCATCTGTTGTCCAAGACCAAAGTCCGCCTCCTGTTCCCTGATGTATACTGAACCTTTAAGAACCATCGATTCATGGGTCAGTTCCAGGATATACGCTGAACCATCCGTGTCGGTCTGGGGGTCTTTAGCCCTCGTCGACGCCGTTTCTGCCTGGAGCGTAAGCTCTTCGCTCAACCTCGCGGTGACGTCCAGGCCCATCAGGTTTCCTTCGCCGTCTCCACGGTCTTCATGAATATGGGACAGTCCCACAGTAATATCGGAACCGGGTAAAACCGCTGCCGCACGGCCGCCGTAGGTGATCCCTGTGGCACCGGGATCGGTGGATTCATAATCGACCACGATGTAGACAGGATTGAATCCGGAATCCCTCTGGGGAACCGGGGTTTTGAAAAAAAGTGTGCCATCATCGTAATCGATGTTGTAATCGGTGTGCCTGGCAAGCTTCTGTACCGTCAGCACCATATGGCTCTGGAACCGGTCTCTGACCTCTAATCTCACCGACTCGGAGTTCACCACCACATTGTCACTTGAAAGTCTATACAGCCCTGAGGTCCCATCTCCCGGAATTTCGTCCTTCACAAATGCCTGCTGCGTCTCACTGGCAAAGAGATTGTAGGAGAAGGTCTCACCGCGCGATTCCGTTCTCAGCCCTGTGAAACGCCGATCATAGCGTGAAAGATCGGTGACCGTCAGTCCCGTGTCCGTATCCCCGAAGAGGGCGTAGAACTGATCCCGTTCGATCTTAAGATACAGTTTCTTAGAGGTGGGCGCCTCGTAATCCTGCACGGTCGCATCCCCGTAAAGGGTGTAATATGTACCCGGGTCGATGGTACCGAAAAGCCCCTCACCGGCTGCACCGTGAGGTCCGTCAGAGTCGTATTGTGCGGTAAGGAGGTATTCACCCTTGATCTGGCCCTTGGCGAAAAAGGCGATGCGGCCGTCGGTATAAAAGTCCTCTTCCTCACCTGCGTCCTCCAGGGACTCCATGTTCCCGCTCACCGACCGGTACCCGGCTGTGCCTTCAGCAAGCCCGACCAGGACCCACTCCTTCCTCTGGGCGGTCAGCCACGCCCTGACCTCCTCTTCCTCTCCCTGAACGCCGACTGTCAGAACCGCTTCCCCAGACCGGACGGTCGGCTGGAGGGAGAGGTGAGCGATCCCGTCGTCCCCTATGACGTATTGCCCCCTTGAAATGTCAGGATCCAGGCCATTCTTCTCTTTCCCGGCGGTCTGGTCCGGTAATCTGTATGGAGGACCCACCGAGTAATGCCCCACCAGCCCGGGTCTTGCGGGTTTCCCGCTGCTTTCGGTCAGTCGGACAGCGATCTGAGGGGGTGTTCTGCCATCAGCAATAAGCCTGGACAGTTCTGCGACAAAGGTGGCTTTGACCGGCCGTCCAGCCAGGTAAACAGACCTTTCGGCGCTTCCAAGCTTCTGCCCGTCCTTCCGGTAATGGATCACTTCAAGATGATTGTCGCCCTCGTCCAGCCTGACACCTCTCCACACGCTAAGGGAAGAGCTTTTCCGGTTGTTTAAGGTGGTCCCCTCGAAGGTAAGGGAATCCACCTCGCTGCCGTTGACCATCAGGACAACCCTGCTGCCCGGCTGGTGCTTTATGGCCACTTTCGTAACCGGTACGGCCGGGTAAAAGTTCTCAGCAGGCCATATCCATGCGAGCTTTCCGTCAGCTTTTTCAAACCATGCCATGTCCTTGAGGGGATCGCTGGCAGCTGTTTGCAGTACCATGGCCTGGAACTGGCCTTCAACGGGAGCCTCCTCTCCCGGACGCAGACCCTTGATGACGATCTCGGTGGTGTTCTGGTCGTTGATGGGTTCGAGTTCCGTGCGCTTTTGTATGGTGGTCGTGATCACGTTGACTTCCACCCGTCTGTTCAGGGTCCTTCCGCTCACGGTGTCGTTCCCTGCCAAAGGATCATCGGGGCCTTTCCCCTCCATAATGAAGACATCGAACGGCAGGCCCCAGACGCTTCTCAAGTACCTGGCCATGCTCCTGGCCCGCGCTTCGGAAAGCTCATAATTGTCAGCATATAGCCGCTGTCCGCTAGTACTGATGGGGATGTTGTCCGTGTGGCCCGTAACCTGCACGCGGTCGATCTCGGATGGATCGAACAGTGCCGATATAATATCCAGAGCCTTCCTGTCCTCGTCGGTGAGGGCGGCCTCGAAGGTCCCGAAATGGGGCCGGAAGACGAACTTTTTCATCCTCGTCTCCTCACGTTCAGCCACTTTGAGGAGCACATTCTGGATAGGCGGACTGCTGATGTCCCTCTGCACCAGGGTGTCGAAAATAAGGTTCGCGGTGGTGACCACCTCGTTCATCTCACCCTGGACCAGTTTGGTGAACGATTCTCCGCTGGCCGGATCAAGGTGCTCCAGGTCGCCTTCGCGGTTCCAATTCCAGCCATCAACCATCTTCGTCTCGAATGTGATCCCCTTCTCCCAGGCGCCCGGAATGTCCCCAACGTTCCAGACGAGGGTGGCACCCTGGACTTCGGGGTTACCGATGGCTTCCCCTTCCAGCTTGGCCGTGCCGGCTTCATACTCCAGACCCTCGGGGAGCGTGACCTGGAAGCGGGCGTTTCGGAGGGGCACATTATCTCCCTTCATGACCGCTTTGAAAGTGACGCCGTCGCGTTTGGCCTCTGTTGTGAGGACGAGTAGGGCGCGCCCTGTCTGGGGAGCTTTCGGGGTGAGGAAAAAGTCCACTCTCCAAAGGGACCCGCCGGCAAGATCCACAAACCTGGACCAGGGTCTTCCGGCCTGGCGTGTATCTTCATCACACGCCACGACATCGTACTCATCCGGTACTGTCTCGAGGTCCATCTGAACAACGTGGGTACCTGATTTCACTCCTTCGAAATGGTAACGGCCCATTTCGTCGCTGACAACGTAGGTTCCGTCCTCGAGGAAGACCCGGATCCCTGCCACACCGGTCGTCTGCTCCAGACCGCAGACCCCTGACAGGATCCTTCCCATGATCACGTTTCTGCTCCTCATGAGATCCTCGGTGACACGGACCGCTGCCATGGCCGTGTTGGATTGTAGCAAACCGGAGGAGGCCACGTTGGGAGACACCGATCTTCCCGGCCTGGCACCGGCCCCTACCCTGGCCACAATCGTTATCGTTAACGTCGTGCCTGGCGGAAGATCTCCCAAGGAAAAAGCCAGGGAACGCCCGTCGGCGGACATCAGAGGATCGACCGAAACCAGGCCGTCTACTTTCGTTGAACCGGGCTCGTAACGGAACCCTAACGGAAGATCGGTCGTCAGGACAGTGCCCGGCACGGTGGTACCCGATGTGTTCTCAACGGTCACGGTGTAGGTCAGGTAATCACCAGGCGAAACGGTGTTCTTTCCGGCCGCGGCCGTCACCCACAGGACACCCGCGGCGTCAAACAGGAAGGGGGCCGAGGAAGTATCCAGAGGATCGGACGCGTCGGTATATTCGGCCGAGAACTGGGCGCCAGGGAATCCGTAAAGGATGCCGTCGTCCGCCGTCTCGGACGCCGCGCCCGAGCGGATGTAGCCGGTGAACGCCCCGGTATCGATACCGGTCTCTGTCAGGAGCAGGGTTTCGATGGTGCTGTTTGCCGTATCCTCGATGGTAACGACGATGGTGTCCGCCACAGCCGGGTCGGTGTTCCCCTCGGCGTCGGTGAGGAGAATGAACACGGCCTCGCCCTGGCTGAAGATGGCCGCCGGCTCCAGAGGCACCGGGGCCGACAGGTCGATGGTCGTCCCGGTGGACGGATCGACCGGGGCC
>Ga0209536_100008080_pt1 | contig 15848 bp, 16 predicted proteins | sample DeeMarSeWOR28_12_FD_187461 | JGI IMG/M metagenome (GOLD analysis project Ga0209536, IMG submission 187461) | Marine sediment microbial communities from White Oak River estuary, North Carolina - WOR-2-8_12 (SPAdes) (version 2) | ecosystem: Environmental > Aquatic > Marine > Intertidal zone >...
CCCTTCGGAGAGGCCGTAGCCGCGGTAGTCGAGCAGCAGCACGTCGGTCCCGAGCCGGGCCAGGGCCGCCGCGTTCGGCAGCCGATGCGACGCGTTGCCCGCGTTCCCGTGCAGGAAGAGCAGGGAGCGCCGACTCGGTGGATCGCCGGGGAGGAAGAAGGCGTGGAGGCGTACGCCGTCGTCGGATCGGAGCGTCAGCGCCTCCGCCTCGATGCCCAGAGCCTCCGGCGAGAGGTCCGCGCCGGGTGTGGGCTGGAAGACGAGTCTGGAGACCAGGGGTTCGAGCATGTGCGTCGTCGCGAGGGCCACGCCGAGCGCGACGATCACGCCGAAGCCCAACGCGCGCACGCAGACTATCCCACTCGCCTGGCCGCCGCGGCGGCGACCGCGATCAGCAGCGACCAGAGCGCCAGGCTCGCGATGGCGAAGCCGGCATCGAAGGCGTCACCCAGGGCGCCCGTGAGCCACGGAACCGCGAAGCCTCCCAGCGCGCCCACGCCTGCCGCCACGCCTGCCGCGGTGCCCGGCGCGTCGGGAAAGCGCTGGCCCGCCAGCGCGATCATCAGGGGATAGACGCAGCCGAGGGCGCAGCCGACGGCGAAGAAGACCGCTTCGACAGCCTCGAGCCGCCAGCCGATCCCCCCCAGCAGGATCGCCCCGCTGGCGACGCCGACTCCCAGCAGGAGCCGTGTGTCGAGGGCCGCCGGCAGGGCGAGCACCGCCAGGCGCCCGATCAGGAGGCCCAGCCACACCGCGCTGATCGCGCGGCCGCCGCGCTGCGGGTCCAGGCCGAGGAAGCCCGCGTAGGGCTCGGCGAAGACCGTGAGCGCCGCCTCGATGCCGACGTAGGCGAAGGCGATGAGCGCAAAGGGGAGGATCGAGGGGCCGAGGCCGCGCCGCGGTCCTGTACCGACGCTGCGCTCCGGCGTCGGGAACGCGACGACGAGGGCGAGCCCGGCCAGGGCCAGGTGCGCTGCGCCGGTCCAGCGGAAGCTCCCGGTCCAGTGGCCGTCGGAGACCACCGCGGCCACCAGGAAGGGCCCGGCGATGGCCCCGATCGCGGCCGCCGAGTGGATCGCGGTCATCGGGCGGCTCGATCGCACGCCGAAGCGCTGGACGACGGAAGCGTTGATCAGGGTGTCGTAGGCGCCGATGCCCACGCCGATGACGACCAGGTGTGCGATCCAGCGCCCGAAGCCCATCTCGGCGGTCACGCCGACGAGGGCGATGCCGGCGATCCCCATGGAGAGGACGAAGAGCGGCCGCCGCGGATAGCGGTCGTAGAGCGGACCGGCACCGACGACGCCGGCGCCGATCCCCAGGGCCAGGGCCGACGCGAGCAACCCCGTGCGAGCGAGGTCGAGGTCGAGATCACGCGCCATGTCGGTCTGGTTGGCCCCGACGAGGACGAGCACGATTCCGAAGACGATGAAGGAGGCGAAGCAGTAGACCAGCAATGGTGGCGGGCTCAGAGCATCCCCAGCTCGAGCTTCGCGGCTTCGGACATCATCGCCGGGCTCCAGGGTGGATCCCACACGAGATCGAGGGTCACGGACGTGACGCCCTCGACGCTCCTGGCCTTCGTCTCCACCTCCGGAGGCAGCTCCTCGGCCGCCGGGCACATCGGAGTCGTGAGCGTCATGCGGATGTGTGTGGCACCGGCCTCGTCGAGCTCGACGCCGTAGATGAGGCCGAGCTCGTAGATGTCCACCGGGATCTCCGGGTCGTAGACGGTCTTCAACGCCTCGACGACGCGCTCTCCGACCTCCCGAAGGGCCTCCGGGGCCTCTACGAGTCTCGCCGTCTGGTCCGGGATCTCCATCTCCTCCACTCCCTGGGTCGGCGCGCCGGACGCGCTACTCGGTGCTCACCGTCTGACCGGATCCTTCGAGGGCGGCTCGGAGGGTGTGCCAGCCGAGAGTCGCGCACTTCACGCGCATGGGGAACTCCCGCACCCCGGCGAAGACCTGGAGCTTCCCCAGGCTTTCCAGCTCGGGCTCGCTCTGGGAGCTCGACGTGACGAGCGCGTGGAACTCCTCGAAGATCCGCTCCACGTCCTCGAGGCGGCGCCCCTTGACGGCCTCGGTCATCAGCGATGCCGAGGCGGTCGAGATGGCGCAGCCCTCGCCGACGAAGCCGACGTCGGTGACGATTCCGTCCTCGACCCCGACGTAGACCGTGATCTTGTCACCACAGAGCGGGTTGTCACCGTCGGCGCTGCGCTTCGCGCCCGCCGGCTCTCCGAAGTTCCGGGGTCGCTTGTTGTGGTCCAGGATGACCGACTGATAGAGCTCGCGCAGCTCGGACATCAGGCGAAGACCTCGTGAACGCGACCGAGTCCCGCCACCAGGGCCTCGACGTCGGCGCGCGTGTTGTAGAGCGCGAACGATGCGCGCGCGGTGGCCGGCACCCCAAAGCGATCCATCACCGGCTGCGCACAGTGGTGCCCCGTGCGAACCGCGATCCCCTCGAGGTCGAGGATGGTGCCGATGTCGTGGGGGTGTGCGTCCTCGAGCACGAACGAGATCACCGCGGCCTTGCGCTCTGCCGTGCCGATCAGGCGCAGGCCCGGAATCGCCTCAAGGGCGGAGGTGGCGTGGGCCAGCAGGTCTCTCTCGTGCGCGGCGATGGCGTCGAGTCCCAGCCCCGTCACATAGTCGATCGCGGCGCCGAGTCCGACGATGCCCGCGATGTCCGGCGTCCCCGCCTCGAACTTGTGGGGGATGCTCTGGTAGGTGGTCTTCTCGAAGCTGACCGAGCGGATCATCGAGCCTCCGCCCATGAAGGGAGGCATGGCCTCGAGGAGCTCGGCCCGCCCCCAGAGCACGCCCACTCCGGACGGCCCGAAGAGCTTGTGGCCGGAGAAGGCGTAGAAGTCGCAGCCGAGCGCGCCCACGTTCACGCGCTGGTGGGGGACGGCCTGGGCGCCGTCTACCAGCACGGGAACGCCGTGCTCGCGCGCCAGGCGGACGATCTCCTCGATGGGGTTGATCGTTCCCAGTGCGTTCGAGACGTGGGTTACGGCCACCAGCTTCGTGCGCGGCGTGATCAGCTTCTCGAGCTCGTCGAGCAGTAGCTGGCCCCGATCGTCGATCGGCGCGACGCGCAGATGCGCTCCGGTCTGCTCGCATAGCATCTGCCAGGGGACGATGTTCGCGTGGTGCTCCATGTGGGTGACGAGGATCTCGTCTCCCTCGCCGACGTGGCGGCGGCCCCATGTCCACGCGACGAGGTTGATCGCCTCCGTCGCGTTGCGCACGAAGATCACCTCGCGCGACTCGCGCGCCCCCAGGAAGTGGGCGACCTTCCGACGGGCCGCGTCCACCGCCTCCGTCGCTCGAAGAGACAGCTCGTAGACGCCGCGCTCGATGTTGGCGTAGCAGCTGCGGTAGACCTCGCTCACCGCCTCGATCACGCACTCGGGCTTCTGCGCGCTGGCGGCACTATCGAGGAAGACCAGGGGCTTGCCGTGGACCTCGCGGGCGAGGATCGGAAAGTCGCGGCGCGCTCGCTCCGGATCGAAGGTCATCGCGCTTCCCCCAGGGCTCCATGGGCGTCGCGGAGCCGCGCCAGCAGGAGATCGTCCAGGGCCTGCCCGAGGGCGGGCACGGGCAGCGCGTCCAGGATCTCGACCCCGAAGGCGCGGGTGAGGAGGTCGCGGGCGCTCGCCTCGCCGATTCCGCGCGAGCGCAGGAAGAAGAGGGCGTCTTCGTCGAGCTGGCCGATCGTGGAGCCGTGGCTGCACTTCACGTCGTCGGCGTAGATCTCGAGCTGGGGCTTCGTGTCGACCTCGGCCAGCGCCCCGAGCAGGAGGTTCTGGTTCGTCTGGGTGGCCCGCGTTTTCTGGGCGTCGGGGCGCACGACGACCCGCCCCCGGAAGACCCCGCGGGACTCGCCGCCGAGGATGCCCTTGTAGCGCTCGTCGCTCTGGCAGTGGGGCACGGCGTGGTCCACGAGGGTGTGGTTGTCGAGCAGCTGTGCGCCGGACCCGACGAAGAGCCCGTCGAGCCTGCACTCGGCGCCTTCGTCCGCCAGCAGCACCGAGGCGTCGTTGCGCACGATGGCGCCACCGAGAGTCAGGGTATGACACGAGAGGCGGCTCGCTCGCTCCAGGCGGCCGGCGAGGTTCGAGACGTGGAAGCGGTGGTCGGGCTCTCGCTGGAGCAGCACGAAATCGACCCGGGCGTCGGCCTGGAGGTGTATCTCCGTGACCGAGTTGGTGAAGCCGGTGGCATTGCCCACGGTCACGTGGTCCTGGATGAGGCAGGCGCGGCTCCCCTCCTCGGCGTGGACGAGCACGCGCGGATGGACGACGCACGGCACGTCGGTGGGTGACGAGACGAAGACCAGGTGGATGGGCGGTCCGGCGTCGCCGCCGCGGGGAAGGCGGATCACCGCCCCGTCGTCGCAGAAGGCGGTGTTGAGCGCGGTGAAGGGGTGCGGCTTCGGGTCGGCCAGTGCACCGAAGGCCGGCGGGGCGTCGCCGCCGGCCGCGCGCAGGTCTGCCAGGCTCTCGACACGGGCTCCTCCGGGCAGCGGGCTCTGGGCGGAGAGCTCCGGCGCGAAGCGGCCGTTCACGAACACGAAGACGCTGCAGGCGAAGACCGGGAAGGCGTGAGACTCCAGGTCGTCGCGCCCCAGCTCGCGAATGGGCGGGGTCGCCGGCTCGAAGGGAATCCTCGCGATCGGCGCGATGTTCGTGTAGCGCCACTCCTCGAGCTTCGAGTGGGGCAGGCCGGAGGCGGCGAAGGCCGCGATCGACCGGTCCCGCAGCTCGGCCATCCAGGCCGGCTCGGGAGCCAGGGACCCCGCGAACGCCCGGTGGCGGCCCAGGTAGTGGTTCTTCGCCTCGTCCAGCTTCATGCACCGGCTCCCGCGAACTTCTCGATCCAGCCGTAGCCCTTCTCCTCCAGCTCGAGGGCGAGCTCCTTGCCGCCGGACCGCACGATCCGGCCGTCGGCGAGCACGTGAACGAAGTCGGGAACGATGTACTCGAGCAGGCGCTGGTAGTGGGTGATGACGAGCATCGCGCGCTCGGGCGAACGCAGCGAGTTGACTCCCTTCGCCACCACGCGCAGTGCGTCGATGTCGAGCCCGGAGTCGGTCTCGTCGAGGATCGCGAGCCGCGGCTCGAGGATCGCCATCTGGAGGATCTCGTTGCGCTTCTTCTCGCCTCCGGAGAAGCCCTCGTTCACCGATCGGTGCATCAGCTTCTCGTCCATCTCGACGAGCTTCATCTTCTCGCGCATGAGCGTGAGGAAGTCCATCGCGTCGAGCTCCTGCTCGCCCCGATGTGCCAGGGCCGCGTTCTTCGCGGCCTTGAGGAAGTAGGTGTTGGCGACGCCCGGGATCTCCACCGGGTACTGGAAGGCGAGGAAGATCCCCTCCCGGGCGCGCTCCTCGGGCGCGAGGGCCGTGAGGTCTCGTCCGTCGAAGAGCACCTCGCCCTTCGTCACCTCGACCGAGGGCCGACCGGCCAGGACGTTCGCGAGGGTGCTCTTCCCCGATCCGTTCGGACCCATCACGGCGTGTACCTCGCCGGCCCTCACGTGGAGGTCGAGCCCCTTGAGGATCGGGGCGTCACCGGCCCGGGCGTGCACGTTCTTCAATTCGAGCATCAGGTCTCCTTCCCGCTAGCCGACGCTGCCTTCGAGGCTGACGCCCAGCAGGTTCTGCGCCTCGACGGCGAACTCCATCGGCAGCTCTCGCAGCACCTCCTTGCAGAAGCCGTTCACGATCATCGACACGGCGTCCTCTTCGGAGATCCCGCGCTGCCGGCAGTAGAAGAGCTGGTCCTCGCCGATCTTCGACGTCGTGGCCTCGTGCTCGACCGTGGCGGTGGGGTTCTTCACCTCGAGGTAGGGGAAGGTGTGGGCGCCGCACTCGTCGCCGAGCAGCAGCGAGTCGCACTGGGAGTAGTTGCGCGCCCCGTCGGCCTTCGGGCCGATCCTCACCAGCCCGCGATAGGACTGCTCGCCGCGCCCCGCCGAGATCCCCTTCGAGATGATGGTGCTCTTCGTGTTCCTGCCGATGTGCAACATCTTCGTGCCGGTGTCGGCCTGCTGGCGGTTGTTCGTCATCGCGACGGAGTAGAACTCCCCGACGGAGTCGTCGCCCTGGAGGATGCAGCTCGGGTACTTCCAGGTGATCGCCGAGCCGGTCTCCACCTGGGTCCACGAGATCTTCGAGCGCTTTCCCCTGCAGGCGCCGCGCTTCGTGACGAAGTTGTAGATACCGCCCACGCCTTCCTCGTTGCCCGGGTACCAGTTCTGGACGGTGGAGTACTTGATTTCCGCGTCGTCGAGGGCGACGAGCTCGACCACCGCCGCGTGGAGCTGGTTCTCGTCGCGCATGGGTGCGGTGCAGCCCTCGAGGTAGCTGACGTAGGCGCTCTCGTCGGCGATGAGGAGGGTCCGTTCGAACTGCCCCGTCCCCGCGGAGTTGATGCGGAAGTAGGTGGAGAGCTCCATCGGACAGCGCACACCCTTCGGGATGTAGGCGAAGGAGCCGTCGCTGAAGACCGCGGAGTTGAGTGCGGCGAAGAAGTTGTCCGAGTAGGGCACGACCGAGCCCAGGTACCTGCGAACCAGGTCCGGGCAGCGCTGGACGGCCTCGGAGAAGGAGCAGAAGATGATGCCCTGCTGCTCGAGCTCCTTCTTGAAGGTGGTCGCGACCGAGACGCTGTCGAAGACCGCGTCCACGGCGACTCCCGAGAGCCGCTTCTGCTCCGAGAGCGGGATGCCGAGCTTCTCGTAGGTGCGAAGCAGCTCCGGGTCCACCTCGTCGAGGCTCTCGAGCTCCTTCTTCGGCTTCGGAGCCGAGTAGTAGATGATCTTCTGGTAGTCGATCTTCGGGTAGCGGACCTTCGCCCAGGTGGGCTCGGTCTCGTTCTCGGCCATGGCGAGGAAGCGCCGCAAGGCCTTCAGCCTCCACGCGAGCAGCCACTCGGGCTCGTTCTTCTTCGACGAGATGAGGCGGACGACGCCCTCGTCGAGCCCGGGAGGCATCGTGTCGGACTCGATGTCCGTCACGAAGCCGTACTGGTAGTCGCGCGCGGCGAGCTTCTCGATCGCCTCGTTGCTGGACTCGGACATCCGATCTCCTCGTCTCGTGCCGCTGGTCAGGACGCTGTGGGATCGATCCCGGCGGGATCGACGCCCAGGCTCGCAAGCGGGATGCGGCCGTGGTGGTCGGGCGTGGCCAGATCGGCCAGGGTGATCTTCGAGAGCGCCTCGTGGACCGCGGCGTTGATCCGCTGCCAGGGCTCGCGCACGTGGCAGCTCGCCTCCTGGGCGCAGGCTCCGGGGTGCTGGGCACACTCGGTGAGCCGGATCGGCCCCTCGAGCACCGCGATCATCTCCGGCACGCTGATCTCCTCGGGCGCTCGCGCCAGGCTGTAGCCCCCCTTCGATCCGCGATGGGAGACGAGCAGGCCGGCCCGAGCCAGGGACTTCAGGATCTTGCTCACCACCGGCACCGGGAGCCCCGCATCCGCGGCCGCCTCGCGGGCGTTCTGCGGGCTGCCGGGCTCGGACTGGGCGAGGTTCGCCATCAGCACGATCGCGTAGTCCGTGAGGCGGCTGAGTCGGATCATTCGGGCTCCCAGGGCACAGGCCCATGGGCCGCAGCATATCGGACCGATTCGGTCCTGTAAATATGGGACCGCTTTAGTCCGCTATCGAGAGAAGCTCCATCCGGACAGTGGGTTGGCCGCCCCGGGGGTGTCGTCTGGCAGCCTATCCGACCAGCGGTTCCAGCACGCCTCGTCCCTCACGACGCCAATCGAGGGGGGGGGCCTGGAGTCGTCCCGGACTGCAGACCCGGGAGGCGCCCAGGCCGGCGAGCGCTCGTCTCATCTGCGCCTCGTGCCGCCCGAAGCCCGCGACGGCCACGCCGGCCAGGTGCGGAGAGAGGGGCGTGAAGGCGGCGGCGAGGGCGTCCGCGTCCGGAAGGGGATGGACGCGTACGAAGCGGTGCAGCGGTGCGGGCCGCGGCGTCGGGTGCTCCTCGAGGACTGCGGTCCAGGCCTCGCCGCTCCGGATCGCGACGGGCCGTCCGCTGGCTCGCCGCAGCTCGGCGCTGGCGCGCTCGTGCTCGATGGCCGCGGCTGCCGCCACGTCCACCCGGCCCCGGGGCCAGCGGGCCTCCGCATCGGCGAGCGCGTCGGCCAGGGCCTCGAGCACCCGATCCCCGGCGCCGGCACCCAGGGGGTAGACCGCGATCGGCGACAGACAGCCCTGCTGGTCCCAGAGCGCGACGTCGAGGGCGAGCCCCTCGCAGGCCCGCCGCAGCGGCTCACCGTGGCTCGCCTCCTCGCCGAGGACGGCGACCGAGAGCCGGTGTCCGGCGGCGACGAGTCTGCGGCCCGGCGGAACCCGCCGTGCGATGCTCGCGATCGTCTCGTCGGAGCCCGTCGCCGCGATGCACTCCGCCTCGAGCAGGGCGCCGATGGCGGCCTCGTCGTCGCCCGGGACGTCGACCACTGCGATGCACGCGCCGAGCAGCGGGTCGACCTCCGCGATCGAGCGCGCGACGTGGTGTGCGGTCACCGGGTCGCGTGAGCCCGGCTTCGCCAGCACCGGCGATCGCAGCACCAGCGGCGCCACCAGGGCGAGCAGCGTAGGCATGGGGATCGACCCGGCCAGCAGCACTGCCGTCGCGTCGGGGCCGACCACCGTGTCGGGGGCACCGAGCTCGTCCGCGACCAGACGCCTCAGCGCCGCGCCGTCCCAGGACTCGAGGGCGATGCGCAGGCCCTCCCGCACGGTCTCCGGCGCGAAGCCGGTCGCCTGCGGAAGGTCGCGTTCCAGCGCCGCGCGCCAGGCCGAGTCGGCGTCGCTCCACCCGTCCATCACGCGGGCGAGGGCATCCAGCGTGAGGGGCGCCGGACGTCGCCGCAGCGCGAAGCCGGCGCGTCGCAGCGCCGAGAGCCGGCGGCGGATCTCGTCCGCCGTCACCCGCGCCCGCCCAGCAGCTCATCGATCGCGATGGAGCAGCCGCGGGCTTCGGCGCCGGGCTCGCGTCCGATCACCTCGAAGCCGTCGCCGAGGTCGCGACCCAGGTCGGCGGTCTGGATCGCGAGCACGCTCCCCGCATTGGCGAGGTCGAAGACATGGAGGGCGCCGACCTCGGCCGGCTCCCCGCTACGGGGGTCGATGACGCGTACCCGGGCCCAGGGCGGCCCCTGCTTGCGGCGGGGCGCGTCGGGCTGGACCAGGTTCGAGTCGTAGAACTGGCTGCCCAGCTCGGTCATGCCGTACTGGTTCACGATTCGCGTCGCCGGTACGCCGAGACGCGCCTGGATCTCCTCGTAGAGCTCGTCGCGCGTGCGTTCCCGGGCCCGCCCCTTGAAGCCGCCGGTCTCCATCACCCGCACGCGCCGGGGCAGCGAGAGGGAGACGCCACTCGCCTCCAGGACCTCGAGCAGGTGGACGAAGGCGAAGGCGGCCCCGCAGAGCAGCAGCGGCGGTCCCTCGCTCTCGCATGCCGCGAGGTGCTCGATCAGCGGCTGCGCCTGGAGCTCCCCGGCGCGCACCGCGAAGAAGCTCTCCGGGTCGCCCAGCTCCCGCATCGCCACCTGGAACATGTGGGAGAGCGACGAGTCGCCGGCGTCTGCGCCAGACGGTGCCAGCGCCACGATGTGGGCCCGCTCTCCGGGGGCGAGGTCCGGCAGCAGGAAGCGCCGGAAGCTCGGCAGCAGCGACGCCTCGTAGAGCGCGAGGGTGTCCAGATGGAGCTCGCCCCGTGCGCGGCTCGAGGTTCCGCTCGTGCGGAAGACGCGGACGGCGCGCGCCAGGGGAAAGGAGGTGAGGGCCAGCTCCTTGAAGGCGCCGGTGGGCACGGGCGGGATCTCGCGCCAGTCGCGCAGCGCATCCGGCACGGCACCCCGGCCCTCGCAGAAGCGGCGGTAGGGCTCGCAGTGGGAGAACTGGAATGCGAAGAGGTCCAGGGCCGTCTGCGCGAATCGCGCCTCGTCCTCGGGCCACCCGGGCTCGCGCATCCAGGCGAGCAGCCGTTCGTCGAGCTCGGCGCGCGCCGGGTCCGCACTCACGGCAGGCCGTCCGCGACGAGGTCGATGGCGGCGGCGAGCTGGGCGCGATCGATGGAGAGCGGAGGCGTGAGCGCGAGGACGTCGCCCAGGTCTCCCGAGAGCAGGGTGATGACGCCCCGGGCGAGGGCGCGCTCGCAGAGCGCCTCGGCGCGCTCGGGCCCGTCGAGCTCGATGGCCAGGAGCAGCCCGAGCCCGCGCACCGCGCGGACTCCCGTGCGCCCGACGAAGCGCCGCTCGAGCTGTGCGAGTGCCGCCGCGCCGACCTCGGCGCTGCGCTCGACGAGGCGCTCCTCCTCGATCGTGCGCAGCGACGCCAGCGCCGCGGCGCACGAGGGCGGGTGGCCGAGGAAGGTCTGGGTGTGGAGCGCCTCCCCGTCCGACGGTGGCCACGCGTCCATCACCTCGGCCCGACCCGCGCAGGCCGAGATCGGCATGCCCGAGGACAGGCCCTTGGCCAGGCAGAGCAGGTCCGGCACCACGGCCTCGTGCTCGCAAGCGAACCAGCGACCGGTCCGCCCGAAACCGGTGTAGACCTCGTCGGCGATCAGCAGCCAGCCCTCGCGATCGCAGAGAGCGCGGAGGCCGGTGAGGAAGCCGGGGGGTGGGATCCGCTCGCCGCCGCGTCCCTGCACCGGCTCGACGATCACGGCACCGACCGGCCCTGCGCATTCCGCCGCTGCGCGCATCACGTCGTCCAGATCGCCGAAGCGCGCGAAGGCGGTGGTCCCGGCGAGGCGCGCGCGAAAGGGATCCCGGAAGATCGGGCGCCAGGTCGTGTCGAGTGCGCCGATCGAGAGACCGTGATACGCGCCCTCGAAGGCGATGACGCCCGGTCTGCCCGTGGCGAGAAGCACCGTCTTCAGTGCCGCCTCGACCGCGTCGGACCCGGAGGAGCCGAGGATCGCTCGCGCCGCCACGCCGCCCGGGTAGCGCCGCACGAGCTCCTCCAGGAGTGCGACCTTCGCCTCAGCCGGGTGGACGTCCCCCATCGCGTGCAGCAGTCGGCCGGACTGCCGACCCAGGGCCTCCACCACGGCCGGATGGGCGTGGCCGGCGTTGGCCACGCCGAAGCCCGAGGTGAGGTCCACGTAGCGGTTGTCGTCCACGTCCCAGACGTTCGCGCCGACGGCGCGCTCCCAGAAGATCGGTGGCGTGGGCGCGGTGCAGGTCACGTTGCGACTCTCGACGCATTCGAGACGTGCGGTGAGCGCGCGCGACCGCGGCCCCGGAACGTCGCTCACCAGACGGGGAGGGTCGGCGCCGATCGTGGACACGGTCGAGGAGTGTAGCTGTAAGATCCGGGGGTGAGCGCGAACCCCGAGCTCGATCCCGGCCGCTTCGAGTCACGGCGCGCCAGCCCTCGTGGCTTCGAGCAGGTCTTCGTACACGAGGGCCAGGGCGGAGCGCCGCTGCTCCTGCTACACGGCTGGCCCGAGACCCGGCGCATCTGGTGGCGCAACGTCGAGCCCCTCGTCCGGGCGGGGTACGAGGTCATCGCGCCCGACCTTCGCGGCTTCGGCGAGAGCGAGGTGGGTCCCGACGGGCTCTGCGACCCCGCCTCCCACAGCCGCGACCTCTACGCGCTCGTGCGCGATCAACTGGGCCACCCGCGCATCAGCGTCGTCGCCGGAGACGCCGGCGGGGCCATCGCCCAGGACCTCTCCCTGCGCTTTCCCGGCTTCGTCGAGCGGATGGTGCTCTTCAACTGCCCGCTTCCCTACCTGCGCGAGGAGATGGAGGGGCTTCGCACCCGCCCGCCAGCCGAGACGGCGGACTACTTCCTGCGACAGGGCACCGATGCCGACGCGCTGGCCGCCGAGCTCGACGATCCGCAGAAGCGCTGCCGCTACGTCTCGGCCTTCTACACCACCCGCCGCTGGGCCCATCCCGGCGCGTTCGAGCCGCAGGCCGTCGCATTCATGACCGAGCCCTTCGCCGACGCTCGCAAGCTGCGCGCGGGCTTCGGTCTCTACGAGAGCGTGTTCGACGCGAAGGCGCGCTGCGCACCCTCGCGGCTGAGGCGCAATCCCACGCCGACGGTGATCCTCTTCGGCGTCTCGGATCGGGTGATCTACCCCGACTTCGACGCGATGGCGACCTGCGTGTTCCCGGACCACGCGGGCCCGCTGCGGATCGAGGACGCCGGGCACTTCCTCCAGTGGGAGGCGCCGGAGCCGCTTCACGCTGCGATTCGCGAGCACTGCCGCCCGGATCCGCCCCTCGAGGGGCCGGGGGAGCGCGCGTACGTGGCGATGGGATCGAATCTCGGCGATCGCGAGTCGACGCTCTGCGCGGCGATCGCGGCCCTTCGGGCCACCCCCGGCGTCCGCGACGTCGTGTCCTCCCCCATCTACGAGACGGACCCGGTGGGGCCGGGCGAGCAGGGTCCCTACCTGAACGGTGTGCTCGCACTCGAGACCCGTCTCGAGCCTCGCGCGCTGCTCGAGCGCCTGCTCGCGATCGAGCGCGTGGCCGGTCGGACCCGGACCGGGGTGCGCAACGCCGCACGCACGCTGGACCTCGACCTGCTGCTCTACGGCGCTCACCGCGCGACCGGCGTCGAGCTCGAGCTGCCCCACCCCCGGCTGGCGGGGCGCCCCTTCGTGCTGGAGCCGCTCCGGGATCTCGCGCCGGATCTCGCCCACCCCGTGACGGGCGAGAGCGTGGACCGGATGGCGGCCCGTGTCCGCGACCCGGACGCGGTGCGACACCTCGAGCCGATGACGTGATGAGGAGGTCCCCATGGCGATCGCAGCGGTCAGCATCTCACCGGTGGGCGCCGGCGTCGGCGTCTCCGAGTACGTCACCGCGGCCCTGCGGGTGGCGCGGGCTCAGAGCGCGGTGAAGGTCCGGCTGGACCCGATGTTCACCACCCTCGAGGGCGAGCTGCCGGACATCTACGCGCTGGTCGAGCGCATGCAGGAGGCGGTGTTCGCCGCGGGGGCGCTGCGGGTGGCCACCGTGATGAAGATCGACGATCGCCGCGACCGGTCGGTGGCGATGGAGGCGAAGCTGGCCTCGGTGGAGGCGAAGCTGGGGGCGCCGTCAGCAGAGCCGGAGAATAATACGGCATAAAACCCGGCTTTCTTTGGCGATTCCTTCAAGTCGCGGTACGGTTTCTGTGGCCCCTGCTCAGCGAAGGACGCGCCGAGATGGTCTCGATCCAGCGAAAACCGATCGATCCCAAGGTATTGCGGTTCATTCAGGACGGCGAGGCGGAGTCGCTGAGCCCCCAGGAAATTCTTACCTGGTCGCTCAAGAATTTTCAGCCCAGGATCGCGCTCTCGTGCTCCTTCGGAGCGCCGGAAGGCCTCGCCATCCTGGACATGATGCACCGCATCGATCCGAGCTCGCGGGTCTTCGTGCTCGACACGGGTCGGCTGCCCCAGGCGACCCACGATCTGATCGACCGCATCCGTGAGCGCTACGACAAGGAGGTCGAGGTGCTCGCGCCGCGCACCGAGGACGTGCAGGACCTGGTGCGCTCCCGCGGCATGAACCTCTTCTACGAGTCCATCGAGAACCGCCAGCTCTGCTGCCGCGTGCGCAAGGTGGAGCCCCTGAAGCGTCATCTGGCTGGCCTGGACGCCTGGGTGAGCGGGCTCCGGCGAGATCAGAACGTGACCCGGGCCAACACGCGGAAGGTGGAGCTGGACTACATCCACGGCGGCATGGTGAAGGTGAACCCCATCGCCGACTGGTCCCACGACGACGTCCTCGCCTACGTCGAGGCCCACAACGTTCCGACCAACCGCCTCCACGCCGAGGGCTACCCCTCGGTCGGCTGCGAGCCCTGCTCCCGCCCGGTCCGCGAGGGCGACGACCCGCGGTCGGGACGCTGGTGGTGGGAGCACCCGGAGACCCGCGAGTGCGGCATCCATGTGGGCGAGGAAGAGGGGTCGGGGATTTGATCGATCGCCGTGCCTTTCTGGTGGGAACCGCGGCGGCGCTGGCGTGGCCGGTGGCCCGCGCCCTTGCGGACGTCGAGCCGGCGAGGGCCCCGGGCGGAAGCGCCGCGGAGCGCGATGCGCTGCTGAAGAAGAGCGGGCTGGTCTACGTGTCGCCCCTGCTGGGAGACGGCCGCGAGAGCACCTGCCACGGCGAGGTCTGGTTCGGCTGGATCGACGGTGCCGTCGTCGTCATCACCGCTGCGAGCACGTGGAAGGGGCGGGCCCTGGATCGCGGCCTCGACGGCGCACGGATCTGGGTCGGAGACCACGGGCCCTGGAAGCGCATGATCGGGTACAACGAGTCGTTCCGGCAGTCGCCGCACTTCGACGCCCGTGCGGTCTCGGTGCGCGACGACGCACTGCTCGAGCGGCTCCTCGCGCTCTACGAGCAGAAGTATCCGGCGGAGATCGGTCGCTGGCGAGACAAGATGCGTGCGGGCTATCGGGACGGCTCGCGCCTGCTCATCCGCTACGTGCCGGTCTCGTAGCGCCGATCCCTCGCACGTAGATCGCGAGGCGGCCAACCCGCTCGATCTCCACCTCGAGGATGTCGCCGTCGCGCAGCGCGCGATCCTTCGCGCTGGTCGCGACCCCACCGAGCGGTGCGCCGCTCAGGATCACGTCGCCGGGCTCGAGGATCATCGTGTCGGAGAGCCTCGAGATCAGCTCCGGAATCGGGATCGGCAGCTCCTTCGTGTGTCCCGACTGCAGCGTCTCCCCGGAGAGCCGTGTGCGCAGGCGCAGGTCGTGGGGACTCGGGATCTCGTCGGGGGTCACCAGCGCCGGTCCGAGAGGCGCGAAGCCGTCGCCGGACCAGCCGACCGTGCTCGTGCGCGCCCGGTCGTCGAAGGGATGGACGGAGATGGCGACGCAGTAGCCGGCCACGGCGGCGAGCGCGTCGCTCGCGGACAGGCTCCGCACGCGCCGACCGATCACCACCGCCAGCTCTCCGTGGAACTCCAGTAGCTCGCCGGAGACGGGCAGCAGAACCTCGTCTTGCGGGCCCGCCACGGCGGACGCCGCCTTCAGGAACAGGCTCGGCTCCGCCGTCGGGTCGCCGGCCGGCGAGAGGGCGACGAGCTTTCCCGGCCGACCGATCGGTGCGGCGAGTCGCACCTGCCGCTGCGGCACCGCGATCTCCGCTCCTTCCAGGTCCGGACCGTCGTAGCGCTCCAGCGCCTCACAGGCGAAGGCGATCGTCTCTCGCGCCGCATCCATGGAGAGGGGAAGCCGCCGCAGGAAGTCGAGAGGATCGGCCGGCAGCAGGGAGTCCGCCTCGCATTCGGGCGCCCCGGCGTCCTCCGAGGCGAGCTTCACCGCCAGGGCGCGATTGAGGTCCACGACGGCGCCGGCGTGGGCTCCGCCGGGAACGAGGGCCCCCAGCCTGCGCGTGCCGTGGCGAACTGCTTCCAGCGTCTCGTATCCGAGTGCGGCCGCGCCCATCGAGCCCATCTCCGGGCTCGAGTCCATGGCCCCCCGGGCCTTCTTGCTCCTCTCGTGACGCTCGAACGCTACCAGCCGCACCCGCATCCCCCCTGCAGCGCGCCGGCAGAGGAGCCGAGACGTCTCCGGCGTCCCTGCGAAGCCGCTGCCCGCGCAGCCGGTCGCCCAGCGTGCGGTCGGCTCCGACGCGATTCCGGTGCTCGATTCACCGTCAAGCGCACACCCCGATCGGTCGAAGGAGCGAGAGGGGACGGACCGAGAGTACCACGGAGAGTGCGATGAAACCGGCTCTGGCAGCGCGAATGGCGGGTTGGACCTCGGTCCTGGCGATGCTCCTGCTCTCGTCTCCCGGCGTCCGGGGCTCACGAAGGCCTGGGTGGATCTGCCGAAATTCGCGAATTGGG
>Ga0209536_100008081_pt1 | contig 15848 bp, 12 predicted proteins | sample DeeMarSeWOR28_12_FD_187461 | JGI IMG/M metagenome (GOLD analysis project Ga0209536, IMG submission 187461) | Marine sediment microbial communities from White Oak River estuary, North Carolina - WOR-2-8_12 (SPAdes) (version 2) | ecosystem: Environmental > Aquatic > Marine > Intertidal zone >...
AACTGGATCACGAGCTCGGGCTCGTAGGTCGCTCCCACGTGACGGAACCAGTTGAGCTGGGGCCCTGCCGGCAGCGAGGGGACGCCCGCGTTGATGAGCTCCACGCGCTTACCCTCGGCGAAGCCGCCCTTTTCGAGGAACCTCGAAAGCTGTGCTCCAAAGGTCTCCTCGTAGCTCACGCCCCAGCCGTAGGCGAAGGAGGGGCCGAGCAGCATCACGCGAAAGGTGTCGTCCTCGGGCTTCTTCGGGTAGTCGCGCTGCTCTTCGCTGGTTCGAAACCCCTGGGCGTTCGTGTAGTAGACGGTCCGGAACTCGTTGGTGCCGTGGTCGAAGGCGAGATTCGGTTTGTTGAAGATCCCGCTGTACTGATTCGGGGCGAAGACCGGAACTCCGACTCGCGCGAACAGGAAGTCGCCGGCGGTTGCGTAGTAGAAGATCTGCAGCGCCAGCTCGACGAAGAGGAGCATGAAAGCCAGGTACGCTGCGATCGAGACTAGCCGCCGTCTAGCGTTGGGCATGGCGCGGCAGGATACAGCAAGCAGCAGGGCTGGTCATCGATCAGAGCGCTGCGGTGGCGGTCGTCCCTTTGGGGCTCACGCGCCGAACTCCGGTCCCGCGCCGTCGGGACGGCGTCCAAGCGCCGATTCGCGACGCGCGAGGTCCGCGTTCGGCCCGTGATCCGGCGCGGGAAGGGGTTTGCCTCCTAGGACCTCCATCGTCTTTCGGATCAGATAGAGACCTATGAGAGGCCATGCCACCATCTTGATCGGCACGCCGATGACGTTCCGAACGTGGATGGCCATGGCGCCGAAGAAGAGAGCGCTCGCGACGAGCTTCATGCTGGATCCCTGGGCTGAGTTTCGAACCAGGGCAGTGAGAATGCCGAATATCGTCGCTCCGAGCGCAACGCCAATGATGCCAAAGTTGAAGTAGAGCTCGGCGACCATGGAGGAACCGTAGCCGCCGCCCGCGAAGTACCACTCCGGATTCAATTGGAAAGTGATCCATCGGCTCGGATGGTTCTCTAGAACGATCTTTCCCCAGAACTTCCCAGGTGTGAGTCCGAGGTTCGGAATTGCGTGGAGGGTCGAGTCCCAGTAGGACGCTCCCCACGCGTAGCTCCGGGTGCTCGGGATCAGGTGCATCGTATAGACGATGGTGTAGACGCTGCTTCCCGTCTCTCGGAAGGCTGCCGCGGCGAGCTCCTGCACGCTTGCAGAGCGGGTGGCCTCGACGGTGCGCGAATGGCGCCACTCCTTGAGGACGGGCATCACGAGCAACGCTGCCACGGCAACGCCCACGGCGACAGACGGACGTACCCGACGGATGCGCTGCGAGTAGCACCAGGCCGCTCCGATACCGAAGGCGACGAGCTGGGCCCGCGCGCCCTTCTGAACGGTCATCACGATGATGGCGAAGCTGACCGCGTATGCGAAATAGCGGGCGAGTCGCTGCTCTCGGCCGACCGATGCCAGAAGCGCGTAGACGCCGGCCTGCATGAAGACGAGACCGATGTCGATCCACCGGGCGTCGGCACCCGCGGCCTTCGCGGCCCACCAGTCGTTGTAGTAGCCGAATACGACCGAAGGGCCGACCAGTGCGATGCCGCCGGCGACCATGGCGGTCGAACCGAGCGTGAAGATCAAAGCCGGAATCAGCAGAGATCTGTCGGCGGCTCGGGTCGAAGGGTGGCCAGACAGGTCCTTCAATCCGATCAGGTAGACGCCCCAGATGTACGCGGTCATTCCCAGCAGCGCGGTCGTGAGGCCACGCTCGAGATTGGGGACGATTCCGACGCGCCAGGGGTCGTAGCTGACATCTCCCCCTGGATTGATCACCTCGACCGCGATGGGCACGCCGAAGTAGAAGAGCAACATCGAGATGGGGATCCACACGACGGGATCGAAGGCGGAGATCCGCGTCCTCGCGAGGATCAGATGGAGCGTGAATACCAGGGCGGCGACGGCCGCTGCGAAGCCGCGGCCGATGGGCTCCCCGAACTGCTGCCACAGCACCACGATCGCGAGGAGCAGCAGGGTGAGGAGGCCGAAGATGAGCCTCCCGGCGAGCGTCGTCAGGGCCGACCCGCCGGAGCTCGCCAGAGGCTGCGGGATGGAATGGGTCGGTGCTGTCATCGGCCCCCTCGGACACCGGGTCGGATGACGACCCTCCGCGCGGTCGGCACCCCTCTCGCCGATCGCGTCGAGCCGGTGCAACCGGCGGAGCGGATCCTAGCCCGAGCCGCGTGTGGCGACCCGCGCATGGCCCACGCCATCACGCGAGCCAGCGGCGCTGGGGCGGCGCCTGGGCTGACCCGGAGCTCCGGGCTAGCGGTTGATGGCGTAGCGGGGCTCGGGAAATCCGGGGCGGTCCTCGGCCAGGACCTCGACCGCGGGCGCGGATCGATCCAGGTAGACCGCGAAGGCGTCGGCCTCGATGCCGGTCGGTGCCGCCGAGAAGGCGAGCAGATAGCCGCCGACCAGGCCTGCGAGCAGCAGTCCCGTGAGGGCTCCGCCCATCGCACTCCGGGCCACTGAGGGATCGTTTCGGGTCGCACTCATCGGTTCGCCTCCGAGGCGGCTGTGGCGCCGCCGGCTTTCGAATCGGTCGGTTCCCTGATCGGTTGCTCGCGAGGGCGACTTGAAGAGGGTGACCTGCGAGGGCGTGGCCCTACACCGTGTACGTGGTCGCCAGGGCGCCCGATGTGGCAGAAAAACCGGAGGCCGGCGCTTTCCCCGCGGGGCGGCCCTCGCGGTCCGCGCTGCGAGCCCCTGGTGGCGGGAGCGGCTCCTGCGCCTGGTCGTCAGCCAGCGGCTGCGTACCACTCCAGCGTGATCCGAACGCCGGTGGCGAAGTCGACGTCGGGCTCGTACCCGAGCACCTCCCGGACCCTCGAGAGATCGGCCAGGCTGTGTCGCACGTCGCCCGGCCGGAAGTCCTCGTAGATCGGTTCCGCGGCGCCGCAGTCGGCGCCGAGCGCCGCGAGCCCGTCCCGGATCAGCGTGAAGAGCTCGTTCAGATCGGTGCGTCCGCCGAGCGCGATGTTGAACTCGCATCCCGACGCGTCGGAGGGGGCGAGCGCTGCCAGGATGTTGGCCTGCACCACGTTCGCGACCGGGCAGAAGTCCCGAGACGTCTCGCCGTCGCCGAAGATGTGGGGGACCTCGCCCCGCTGGAACGCCTCGATCCAACGCGGAATCACCGCCGCGTAGGGCCCGTCCGGGTCCTGGCGCGGCCCGAAGACGTTGAAGTAGCGCAGGCCGATCACGGGCGTTCCGTAGCTGCGGAAGTAGGTGCGCGCCCAGACCTCGTCGATCCGCTTCGTCGCCGCGTAGGGAGAGAGAGGCTCGCCGATCTCCTCCTCGACCTTCGGAAGACCCGGGTGATCACCGTAGACGCTGGAGGAGGAGGCGTAGACGAAGCGTTCGGAGCCCGCCGTTCGCGCGGCCTCGAGCATGTTCACGAAGCCGTCGACATTGGCGGTGAAGCTCGTCCTGGGCTCCTCGATCGATCGCGGCACGGAGCCGAGTGCGGCCTGGTGGAGCACCAGGGGGCCGCCGGCACACGCCTGCTCGCAGCGACTGGCGTCGCGGATGTCGCCCTCGATGAAGCTGAAGCGCGAGAAGCGCTCGGCACCTACCCGCGCCGCGACGTCGTCGAGATTGGCCTGGGACCCGGTCGAGAAGTCATCGAGGCCGCGCACCTCCTGGTCGAGCCCGAGGAGCACCTCGACCAGGTTCGAGCCGATGAAGCCCGCCGCGCCGGTGACCAGCCAGGTTCGGGGTCGCTCGCGAAGGGAGGCCTGAAGGTCGTTCCAGCGGGACATCGGCTAGAGCCTCCAGTAGCGCGTGCCGGGGGGCAGCTGGTCTGGATCCACGCCCCACATGACGTCGACGAGGATGGGCACGCCCCCCTCGACCAGTTCCTTCGCCAGTGGCGCAAGCTCGGCGTGGGGGACGGCCAGGACGACGGCGTCGAGCTCGGCGAGATCTTCGCGCGCGTGCAGGGTGATCTCGTACTCCTCCTTCACGTCGACGGCGTCGACCAGCGGGTCGTGGACGAGTACGTCCGCGCCGAAGTCGTCGAGCTCGCGCACGATGTCCGGAACGCGCGAGTTGCGCAGGTCCGGGACGTTCGCCTTGAAGGTGATGCCCAGGATGCCCACCCGTGCGCCCTTCACGCCCACCCCCGCCTCGATCAGGAGCTTCACGGTCTTCGATGCGACGTGGGCGCCCATGCTCTCGTTGATGCGCCGGCCGGCGAGGATCACCTGGGGGTGGAAGCCGATCGATTCGGCCTTCGTCGTCAGGTAGTAGGGGTCCACCCCGATGCAGTGGCCTCCGACGAGTCCGGGGCGATAGGGGTGGAAGTTCCACTTCGACCCCGCGGCCTCCAGGACGGCACGGGTGTCGATCTCCATGCGGTCGAAGAGCATCGAGAGCTCGTTGACGAGTGCGATGTTGAGATCGCGCTGGATGTTCTCGATCACCTTTGCCGACTCCGCGACCTTGATCGTGGGCGCCGAGTGCAGCCCCGCCGTGACGACGGCGCCGTAGCAGTCCTCGAGGACCCGGAGGGTCTCCGCGTCCTGACCGGCGACGACCTTTCGGATGCGTTCGAAGGTGTGTTCCGAGTCGCCCGGATTGATGCGCTCGGGGGAGTAGCCGAGCTTGAAGTCGACGCCGCAGTTGAGGCCGGAGGTCTCCGCCAGGATCGGGCCCAGGACCTCCTCGGTGACGCCGGGGTAGACCGTGGACTCCAGGACCACGATGTCTCCGGCTGCGAGGGCGCCCCCCACGGTGCGCGCCGCGCCCCGAAGGGCCGCGAGGTCGGGCCTGCGGTGCGCGTCGATCGGCGTCGGGACCGCGATGATGTAGAGGTCCGCGGCGGCGAGGTCGCGGGCGTCGGAGGTCCAGTGGAGATCCGCCGCCGCCAGCTCCTCCTCCGTGGCGGCCCCGGTGGGGTCCCGACCTTCGGCCAGCCGGGTCACCTTGGCGGCGTCGACGTCGAAGCCGATGGTGCCGGGAAAGCGCCGCGCGAAGGCGATGGCGACGGGCAGCCCGACGTATCCGAGTCCGATCACGGCGATCTTGCGCATTGGGGACGGGCTCGGGGAGGCGGGACCGCCGGGCTTCGTGAGATGCTTGTCGTCCGGGGTCACGCTGGCTCCTCGTTCGTCGTGGGGTCGGCACCCACGCCCTCCACACGGCCACTGCGGATCGAGCGTTCGATCGCGAAGGTGGCCCGTGTGACGGCGGTGATCTCCTCGAGGGAGATGGGGGAGGGGGCGCCAGACTGCACGGCGGCGACCACGCCCGCGACGGCCTGTCGCTGTCCCTTCTCCTGGTTGAGGGTCTTGAACTTCTTGCCGCCGGGAAGGCGGGTCGAGCGGAAGTTGTCGCAGATCGAAGTCTGCCCCCCTGCGGACACTTCGAAGCGCTCCTTCGGCAGCTCCGGATCGGCGTTAGCGAGGTACTCGACCACGGCGGTGGATCCGTCGGCGAAGCCGAGCATCGCGACGGTCGAGTCGTCGCTCTCGCTTCCACCCCCCGCACGCCGGGCATAGACGGCCGTCGGGGTGGATCCCACCAGGTGGCTGCAGAGGTCCACGAAGTGGCAGCCCTCTCCGATGATGCGACCGCCGCCGACGGCGGGATCCATGTGCCAGGTGCCGGCAGGCGCCGGCCCGGCGACCACGGTGTATCGGATGTTGAGCGGACCGCGGTCCTTCAGGGCGTCGCGAATCGCCGCCGTGTGGGGCGAGAAGCGCCGGTTGAACCCGACCGTGAGGAAGCCCCGGGTCTCTTCGGCGGCTTCGACGAGCGCCGTGAGCTGGTCGCTCGTGATCGCCGCCGGCTTCTCCAGCCAGACCGCCTTGCCCGCTCGCAGGGCGCGTTCCGCGAACTCCGCGTGGCTGTCGTGCTGGGTGGCGACGAAGACCAGATCCACGGAGTCGTCCCCGAAGACCGCCGCGGGATCCGTGCCGCAGCTTGCGTATCCGAACTTCTCCGCCGTCTTGCGTGCCGAAGGTCCGGTCGCGGTCGAGATGTGCACCGGGCGAGCATTGCTGCACGCGCCGACCGCGGGCAGGAGGATTGCCTTCGCGTAGTTTCCGGCGCCGATGAACGCCACGCCCACGTCGTCCCGGGTGCGGGGTGCCGTCTCCGAGAGCTCGAGGGTTCGCGCGCCGGGGCCCGCAGCCTCGCACCGGAACACGACGGCGAGGTGCCGCCGCACGCCTCCGGCCAGCTCCTCGTAGACGCGCTCGGATTCCTCGAAGGGCACGGTCTGGACGTCGATGGAGAGGGGATCGATCGACCCGGAGGCGGCCAGGGCCAGGAACGCCTGGAGGTTGCGGTTCTCCGTCCACCGCACGTAGGAGATCGGGTAGTCGAGCCCCTCCTCCTCGTAGCGTCGGTCGTAGCGCCCCGGGCCGTAGGACATGCTCATGCGCAGCTCGAGCTCCTTCTCGTAGAAGGTGCGCCGGTCCAGGTCCATGGCGGTCGCGCCGACGGCGGCGATGCGGCCCTTCATGCGGCAGAGCTCGGCGGCCAGCTGGAGCGGAGCGGAGCTCTCCGAGGCGGCGGTGACGACGGCGAAGTCGGCCCCATAGCCGCCGGCGGCCTGCATCCAGGGCCCGTGATCCCCCCCCGGCGGCCCGCCCCACTCGGCGCCCTGATCCAGGGCCTGCTTCACCCGTTCGGGATCCAGGTCGATGCCGTAGATCCGGCAGCCGTTGGCGCGGAGCAGTTGGACGGTGAGCTGGCCGATCAGTCCCAGTCCGATCACCACGGCGATCTCGCCGAGCTGCGGATCCACCACGCGCAGACCCTGGAGCGCGATGGCGCCGAGGGTGGCGAAGGCCGCCTTCTCGAGCGGGAGTTCGGCCGGAACCCGGGCCACCAGGTTCTCGGGCACCACGATCCACTCCGCGTGGTTCGCGTAGCCGGCCCCGGCGCAGGCCACGCGATCTCCCGCGGAGAAGCCGGTGACCCCCGCACCCACCTCCGCGACCACGCCGGCGCAGGAGTATCCGAGCGGCTGGGGCACGTCGAGGCGGTTCATCACCGCCTGATAGGTGGGCAGCGGACCCTCCTGGCGCACCTTCCGCAGCACCTGGCTCACGAGATCGGGCCGGCTCCGCGCCTTGCCGAGCAGCGACTTGCGCGCGAAGTCCATCGCCATCTTCTCGGTCCCGGGCGACACCACGGAGAAGCAGTTCCGGACGAGGACCTGCCCCGCACCGACGGCCGGGACGGGCACCTCGAGGAGCTCGAGCTTGCCGCTCTTCGGGTTCTGCACGATCTGCTTCATCGGGAATCTCTCTCCAGGTGGCCCCGCCAGCCGGGATGGGCGTCGAAGATCCGGGGCGGGTCCAGTGCGTCGAGCGCGCGGGTGTGCAGCTCTCCGGTCCCGGGGTCGAGCTCGTGAACGGCGACGTCGGCCGGGCGGCGCACGGCCGTGATGCGAAGGCCTTCGTCGCCCATCGACTCGCGGATCTTCGGGATCTTCGCCTCGTCGAAGCCCATCAGGCGCACACAGGCCAGGTCGAGGGCGACGGGATCCGTGCTCGCCAGGATCACGCCCAGCGGGACGTCGACGGGCGCGAGCGGGCCCTCTCCCTCGCCCGCGACGATCCCATCGATCACGGTCAGGACGCGGCGGGGCGGCGCGGTCGCGTCGAAGTGCTCGCCCTCGGCACTGCTGTAGTAGAGGCAGCGATTCAGGTCCACGCACATGCGCCAGGTGGTGCGGTTCCCGTGCCAGTTGCCGCTGCGGATGAAGTCGCTGCCCCGGGTGGTGTCCTCCACGCGCCGGACCCAGCGCACCAGCCTGGTGCCGATTCCCCGCTTCAGCAGAGACCGCGCCAACTCCGTGGCCAGGCTGCGCCCGCGATCGAGCCAGCTCCCACCGGGAAACTCGTCGCCTCCGTCGGCGACGGACCCCACGCAGTGGTGGGGGAGGAGGTTCTTGTCCCCGTTGATGCCCACGAGGTTCTTGAGCGCCAGCGTCACACCGGTCTTCTTGTGGGTCTTGAGCTTCGGGAGGTTCACCACCAGGTCGGCGGAGAGGACGGTCTCCGAGAGCAGGTACTCGTTCCGGCCGCCGTCGTGGTGCTCCGTCGTCGGCCCCGGATCGTAGTCGGCACCGCGAAAGCGCCTGGGGTCGAGGCCCGAGCTCGCGAAGGCGCTGTGGTCGGCGAGGTCGATCAGGCGGTAGCCGGCCGGGTCGCCGGGGAGCTTGCGCCGCTCGACGATCACGCCGTCCTCGTAGCGGACCGTCTCGCGGCGCAGATCGATGATCTCGAGGTCCCGGCCGATCGTTTCGGCGTAGAAGGCGACGAGGGCGTCGAGCCCTGTGATCTCGCGAATCCGGTCGAAGTCGCAGTCGTGCTGAGGGGCCTCGGCGATGGCAACGCTGCCCTCGACGCCGGCCGCGATGAACGCGTAGTCGGCAATCGCACGGACGACCGATCCGTGGGTGATCACGGACTCCACGCTGGCGCTCTCGTTCGGATTCCAGTGCCGGATGAAGTTCGGCTTCAGTACGATCCGCCCGCCGCGCTGCACCAGGGCGCCGAGCGGGTTCCACTCGGCGCCGCCGAAGCGCTCCGCATCGAGTCCCGCTCCCCGCAGGCTGGCTCGAACGGCGTCGTAGACGTGGTTCGGCGCGCCGCCGTTCGCCGCGCGCTCGCCCAGCAGCGACTGGAGCTCGGGGTGGAGCTTCCCGGGTCCGAAGGGCGGCGCAAGGCCCCCGTAGCTCGCGTGGGCTCGCGCGAGTCCGACGTCGATCACCGATCGATCCTCCCCACCTTCGACTTCACGGCCCTGAACTTCCCGTTCGCCTCGCGGGGGATGGCATCGACGTAATGGAGCTCCACGCGGATGTCGGCGCCCAGCCGCGAACGGAAGGCGTCGAGGAGCTTTCCCTCGCTGCTCGCATCGTAGGAGTCGCGGCGGACCACCAGGACCGAGATGCCCGAGGCGTCCTCCTGGAGCACCTGTGCTTCGGCCACATCGAGCTGATCCTTGAAAACGTGGTCCAGGCGCCCCACCAGCCGCCCGTCGGGGGTCGCGACGTAGTCCTCGATGCGACCGTCGACGTCGAGAAAGACGTCGCCCGCTCGACCACAGCTGCAGGCGCCCTTGAGACGGGTCCCGACGTCGCCGATCCGGTAGCGGAGGAAGGGCGTCGCGTCGTTCGAGAGCCCGGTCACCAGGAGGGAGCCGCGCTCCCACTCGTCGGTCTCCGCCTCCACCTCGACCTCGACGATGCCGTACTCCATGTCCACGTGGAGCCGCTCCGCACGGCATTGGGTCATCGAGACGCAGAACTCGCTCACGCCGTAGCGGTCGTGGATCGGCGCGCCGAACGCCCGCTGGATGGTGTCGCGCTGGAACGCCAGCAGCGACTCGGAGGACGTGAAGCAGGCCACCAGGCGACCGGGCGGCAGGGGGCGGCCGGCCTCGAGCATCGCCGTCGCGATCAGGTGCATGGCGGAGGGATAGCCTTGCACGTAGCGGGCGGGCAGCGAGTGGATGGCGTCCACATAGGCCGGGAGGTTCCGCGGCGACGCGTGGTAGAGCGAGAAGAGGGTCTGGCGATTCCAGTGGTTGCGCCGCCAGAAGGGCGGCTCCTGCTGGCGGTGAGGAACGATGATCTGGCCGTTGAAGGTGAGGTTGGGGTCGTCGAGGCGTGCGCCGTAGCTGCGCCGGCCGCGCCAGAAGGAGGCGAACTCCTCGGCCAGCGCCTCGCGGGTCCACCAGAGGGGGAGGGCGGTTCCGGTCGTCCCGCTGGTCTTTCCGCGGATCAGCTTCCGACGGGAGAGGTTGCGGGCCAGGAAGTCCTCGGGTTGCTCACGGTAGGTGCTCTTCGAGAGGGGCTCGATCTGGCTGAGCGTGCGCGCGATCGCCTCGCGGTCGTCGCCGCCCGGGGCCGGCGGTGGCAGGTTCCGGTAGTGGGGGACGTGGGCGCGGGCGTGCTCGATCAGCCGATCGAGGCGCCTGCGCTGGATGCCGTGGAGCACCTCCGCATCGGCTCCCAGGCTCTCCTCCCACTCCGCCAGCCGGGCGTGGAAGTGCCGGGTGAAGCGCTGGCGCGAGCGCCGGAAGCCCTCGAAGGTACAGGCGGCGTCCTGGGCCAGGACCGGCAGCGCCGCGTAGATGCGCTCCGCTCGGCTCATTCAGACGGGCACGAACTCGGAGAGGCGCTCGATGATCTGCGGCGCCAGGTCGCGGAAGGCCTGCTCGGCCGCCTGCATGTCTCCCCGACCGACGGGAATCATGAAGCGCACCAGCGAGCCGTCGGTGCGGCCCCGCGTGGCGCGGTCCCAGCCCACGTAGAGGATCTTCTGCCAGTCGTGGGAGATGACCCGCCCCCGGGACTGGTACCAGTAGTAGACCAGCTGGCGCGCCTTCCCCCGGGCGATCACCAGGCGCTTCGCGGTTCCGTCGGCGTCCGGCAGTCCGGGAATGTCGAGGCGGACCGTCCGGCTGTCGATGATGTCCCACCCGCTACCGGGCAGGCAGTGCGCCGGCGGGTGGATCGAGTTCTCGGCCGAGCCGCCGCCCTCCTCGCGGATCTGGGTCGCGTGGTAGCCGACGTAGACCGACACGAGCTGCTCCGGACGTCGGTAGTTGCAGAGGAGCATGTCCGTGGCGCCGAGCTGATCCCAGACCTCTTCCGGGACGGTTCCCTGCTCCGGGCAGGACCACTCCCCGAGCTCGAGGGGGAACTCGACGAAGGAGCTTCTCGGAGGGATCACCGCTTCCCGGGCGAGGAAGTGATAGGTGTAGAAGTTGAGGGCGAGGAACCCGAGAGCGACGGCCAGCTTGATCACGAGGTCGCCTCCCTTTCCTTGCGCTTTGCGAGCCTCGACCCCACCCGGATCAGGTGCGCCAGCAGCAGCAGCATGCCGAAGGCGAGGCCGAAGGTGAAGAACCCCTCGGTCTGATGGATCACGCCGGTCGCCATCTCCTCACCGAAGCGGAGCGTCAGGTAGCTGGTGAGCCCGACCCGGAAGGCGTTCACCAGCACCGCGATGGGAAGCGTCGCCACGACGAGGATCGCCCGCTCCCACCAGGTCTTCCGGAAGAAGTAGGCGAAGACGACGCCCAGTGTGCCCAGCGCCATCAGGGAGCGCAGGCCACTACAGGCCTCGGCCACGAAGAGCTCGCCCGCGGGCAGGTGGATGATGTTGCCCTCGCGCAGCACCGGCAGGCCGAAGGCCTGGAGCGCGCTCACCGCGAGGTCGGCGGCCAGGAGCTGGAGGGGGAAGGCGATCACGTTCACCAGGGACTGGGGAAGGGGCACCATCAGGAAGAGGAAGCAGAGGGGGAAGGCGAGCACCCGGAAGATCGGGAGCCCCAGCAGCAGGATCTGGAGGCCGATCAGCGTCAGCACGAAGGCGGTCCGCATGGCCATGAGCTCGACGCCTAGGCGCCCGACCACCAGGGCCAGCGCGCCCAGGCCGAGCGGGACGAGCCCCCACCAGGAGGGCTCGATCGGCGTCCGTCGCAGCTTCTTGCGTCGCTCCCAGGCGAAGTAGATCGCCAGCGGCGCGATCAGGAAGCCGTGGGAGTAGTCGGCCTGGGCCTTCCAGTGGAGGACCATGTAGTAGAGGATCGGGGCGAAGACGAAGGCGGCCAGCGCACTGGTCGCGGCGGCGCCGCCGACGGCGAAGCGCCGGGCACTCGACTCCGCCGTCTTGCCCGACTCGACGTCGGTCGCCAGGGGCCCCGCCTCCATCCGTCCAGCCTCAGAAGAGAGCGTAGATGAAGGGTGCGACGGCGGAGCCCTCGGTAAGCACGATCAGCGCGGAGAGCAGCAGCATCGTGACCACGATGGGTCCGAGCCACCACTTCTTCCGGATCTTCATGAAGGCCCAGAGCTCTCCGAAGATGCTCGCCCGTCCACTGTTCGCCCGCGCCATTCGATTCCTCTCTCGTCTGAGCCGGGCTCGCCGGCCGAGGTTCAGTCGAGCTCGTAGAGCTCGCGCCAGTCCACGTCCTCGTGGAACTCGGGCTGGTCTGCCTTGCGCAGGATGTGCCCGCCGAGCACCAGGACGTCCATATTGGTCCTCATGAAGCACTTGTACGCGTCGTCCGGGCTGCACACGATCGGCTCTCCGCGCACGTTGAAGGAGGTGTTGATCAGGATCGGACATCCGGATCGCCGGTCGAACTCTGCGATCAGGTCGTAGAACTCGGGGTGGGCGTCCCGGGTCACCGTCTGGAGCCGCGCCGAGCCGTCCACGTGCGTCACCGCCGGGACGTCCTTCCCCTCCTTCACCTGGCAGACGAGGAGCATGTAGGGGCTCTCCCGGTCGATGTCGAACCACTCGGAGGCCTTCTCGGCCAGACAGGCCGGCGCGAAGGGCCGGAAGCTCTCGCGGAACTTGATCTTCAGGTTCACGCGCTTCCAGTTCTCCTCGTTGCGGGCGTCGGCGAGGATGCTGCGGCTGCCGAGGGAGCGGGGGCCCCATTCCATCCGGCCCTGGAACCAGCCCACCACCGCCTGCTCCTCGTCGAGGGCGCGCGCGGTCTCCCGGATCATCTCGTCGCGCTCGAAGGTGCGATACACGGCACCCCGGGCGTCCAGGTACTTGGCGATCGCCTCGTCCGAGAACGAAGGTCCCCAGTAGGCGTGGTCCATGCGGAAGGACCGGGGCTTTTCCAGCACGCAGTTGTGGGCGAAGAGGGCGGCGCCGAGCGCGCCACCGGCGTCGCCCGCCGCCGGCTGGACCCAGAGGTTCTCGAACGGGCCCTCGCGGATGATCCGACCGTTCGCCACGCAGTTGAGTGCGACGCCGCCGGCCATGCAGAGGTTCTTCATGCCCGTGCGGGCGTGGAGGTGACGGACGATGCGGAGCACGATCTCCTCGGTCACGTGCTGCACGCTGGCGGCCATGTCCCAGTGGAACTGCTCCATCGGGCCTTCCATGCTCCGAACGGGCTGTCCGAAGAGCTTCGCGAAGCGGTCGTTGGTCATCGTGAGACCGTAGTCGTAGGCGAAGTACTTCATGTTGAGGCGGAAGGACCCGTCCTCGCGCAGATCGAGCAGCTCGTCGTAGATCTTCTGGGCGTAGCGAGGCTCTCCGTAGGGAGCGGCGCCCATCACCTTGTACTCGGCGCTGTTCACCTTGAAGCCCAGGTAGTAGGTGAAGGCGCTGTACAGGAGCCCCAGCGAGTGGGGAAAGCGGATCTCCCGCAGGAGCTCGATCTGATTGTCACGACCGACGCCGAGGGTGGTGGTCGCCCACTCTCCGACGCCGTCGCAGGTCAGGATGGCCGCCTCGTCGAAGGGCGAGGGCAGGAACGCGGAGGCCGCATGCGACTGATGGTGCTCCGCGAAGAGCACCTCGCCCTCGTAGCCGAGCTGATCGCCGATCACCCGCGGAATCCAGAGCTTCTCCTTCAGCCAGATCGGGATCGACTTCGTGAAGGAGGGCAGTGAGCGCGGGAAGGTCGCGATGTAGGTCATCAGGATGCGCTCGAGCTTCACGAAGGGCTTGTCGTAGAAGACGACGTAGTCGAGGTCCTTCACCTCGAGTCCTGCGGCCTCGAGGCAGTAGCGCGTCGCCTCGACGGGCAGGGAAGGGTCGTGCCGCTTGCGCGTGAAGCGCTCCTCGTGAGCTGCGCCCACGAGCACGCCATCGCGCAGCAGCGCCGCCGCTGCGTCGTGGTAGAAGGCCGAGATTCCGAGGATGTTCATGGCGGTTCCGGACCGGTCGATTGCGTCGCGCGCGATCGTTCGGCAGCTCAGGTCATGCGCTGTGCGCGCTCCAGGTCGGGGGCGGCCGAATCGGCTTCACGCCATGCCGTATCGGGCGGGGCGGGCTTGCGCTTGTCGAGGAGGTCGGATCTGGCCAGGCGCGAGCCGATCGCGGCCGGCCCGATCAGGAAGACGTAGAAGATCCCCAGCATCACCTGGGTCTGGATGAATCCGAAGCGCACCGCCAATGCGGTCCAGCCGGCCAGCAGGCGTCGAAGCAGGCTCATCGGCGGGCGTCCTCGGATCGCGATCGGTGCTCGGTTTCCATTCGGTTGTTGCGCGCTCCAGATGAAGGGGTGCCCGACACCGCTGTGCCCGCTTCTCTGTGCGTGGTCGCGGAGGCGCCGAAGAGTCGAGATTTTCCAGACACTAGGACACCGCCCGGCCGGCTCCGGCTCGAGCGCTGTCGCGCGTCGTTCCGACCGCGCATGAGGCACTCGAGCCGGTCCCCCGGGGGCATGCCTGGAGCTCCGTTTCAGCGGTCCTGCATTATCGCGTGGCGCCTCGGGAATGGAAAGCAGCTTGCCCCGAGGGGGTCCAAATGTGGAAGATCACTTCCTCCGGGCCAAAGTTCTTCCCAACGAAGGAATCATATTACACACTGAAGGAACCGAATTGGCACTATTAGGTGGCATCGTGGTCGAGCTGCCGGATGCGCCCGCGGGATCCCCGCTGGGTATGGGTGGAGATTGCCTCATGGCTAGAGGACAGCGGGCTGCGCGGCAGCCCAGCAAGACCGGGGCGGAGCCCTTCCGAGTCCTCGTGATCGATGACGACCCGGGGGTGCGCGACTACATGGAGACCCTCGTCTCCCGTCAGGGTTACCAGGTCTTCGCGGCCGCCGACGCCGAGCAGGCCCTGGCCGGGCTGGACGAGACCCGCCCCGACGTCGTGACGCTGGATGTGGTGCTGCCCGGAATCGACGGGTTGGAGACGCTGCGACGGCTGAAGCAGCGCCTGCCCCAGGTGCCCGTGGTGATGCTCTCCGGTCACGGACAGGCGCGGAACATCGTCGAGGCCATGCGCCTGGGCGCGTCGGACTTCCTGCGCAAGCCCTTCGAGGTCGAAGAGCTCGAGCTCGCCTTCCAGAAGGCGCTCGAGAAGCGCGCTCTCAAGCAGGAGGTCGAGCTGCTGCGCGGACGGGCGCGTTCCGAGATGGAGCTGCTGCTGCTTACCGGCGACAACCCGAAGATGCGCGAGGTGCGCGACATCATCGAGCAGGTCGCCGACACCGACATCACCGTGCTCGTGCGCGGTGAGAGCGGCACGGGCAAGGAGGTCGTAGCGCGAACGGTCTTCCAGCTCTCCGGTCGCCACGATCAGCCATTCGTGAAGGTCAACTGCGCCGCTCTACCGTCGGAGCTCCTCGAGAGCGAGCTCTTCGGATTCGAGAAGGGTGCGTTCACGGGCGCCCAGAAGCGCAAGCTCGGGAAGTTCGAGTACGCGAACCGCGGCACGATCTTCCTCGACGAGATCAGCGAGATGCATCCCTCGCTGCAGGCAAAGCTCCTCCAGGTGCTGCAGGACGGCGAGTTCTCGCGCCTGGGTGGTGAGAGCGACGTCCGGGTGGATACCCGAATCATCGCGGCGACCAACCGCAACATCGAGGAAGCGGTGGCCGAAGGCAGCTTCCGCGAGGATCTCTACTACCGCCTCAACGTCGTGACCATCCACATCCCGCCGCTACGCGATCGCCGCGATGGGATTCCGCTGCTGGTCGACTACTTCCTGCAGAAGAACAACGAGCAGTACCACAAGGACCTGAAGCAGCTCTCGAACACGACCATGGACGTCTTCATGCGATACCACTGGCCGGGAAACGTCCGCGAGCTCGAGAACATGGTGCGCCGCATGGTGGTCCTGGGGACGGAGCAGACGGTCCTGGAGGAGATCGCCGAGCGCGAGGCGGACGCGGCGGATGTGGTGAGGGACACCCAGGATGCCCTGGACATGGAGTCCCTGGGGGCGGATGTTGCGAGGGGGGAGCCGATAGATCTCAAGGCAATCTCGCGACGTGCCGCTCAAGTTGCAGAGAAACGAGTGATCGAGCGCGTGCTCCAGCAGACCCGGTGGAA
>Ga0209536_100008082_pt1 | contig 15847 bp, 14 predicted proteins | sample DeeMarSeWOR28_12_FD_187461 | JGI IMG/M metagenome (GOLD analysis project Ga0209536, IMG submission 187461) | Marine sediment microbial communities from White Oak River estuary, North Carolina - WOR-2-8_12 (SPAdes) (version 2) | ecosystem: Environmental > Aquatic > Marine > Intertidal zone >...
TCGCGTCGAGCCGAGCATCTACGAGCCACGGCGTCAGGTCGCTCCCGATGCGAAGGACAAGCGGGTGGCGGTCATCGGAGCCGGGCCGACGGGCCTCACCGCAGCGCACAGGCTGTCCCTCAAAGGCTTCCGGACGACCGTCTTCGAGGCCGAAGACCGTCCGGGGGGGATGCTCGTCTCGGGGATCCCTGCCTTCCGCCTGCCCAGAGACGTGTTGGAGAAAGAGATCGACGCGTTGATCGATGACAACATCACGCTTCGCTGTGGTTGCGCCTTGGGTCAAGATGTCACCATCGACGCGCTCCTCGAAGATGGATTCGATGCGATACTCCTCGCGTTGGGCGCGCATCGAAGTCGGCGGATGGAGATCGACGGCGAAGACTCAGCTGGCGTGTACCCGTCCATCGAGTTTCTCAAGGCTTGGAACCTGCGCGGTGAGGCGCTCGCTGAGGGCAGGGTGGGGGTCATCGGCGGAGGCAACTCGGCGGTAGACGCGGCACGTGTGGCGCTGCGTCAGCCTGGCGTGACCGAGGTCACGATCTTCTATCGACGCACACGCCAGGAGATGCCTGCCTTCGACGAGGAGATTGAAGGTGGCCTGGAAGAAGGCGTAAAGCTGGAGCTGCTCTCGACCCCCATGAGTCTGCGCGCCAGGGATGGCCGACTGTGCGGTGTCGAGTTCGTTGAAAACGAGTTGGGCCAAGTGGATAGCAGTGGAAGGCGGCGGCCGACGGCCAAGCCCGGCTCAGAATATTACGTGCCGCTCGATACGCTCATCGTCGCAATCGGCGAAGTGGCAATCGATGAGGCAACTAGAAGCGCCATCGGGGTGCAGACAAAAGCTGGAACCGTAGTCGTCGATGCCCGGACGCTCGTCACCGACCTGCCGGGTGTATTTGCAGGGGGTGATGTTGCCACGGGGCCGAACACGGTGATCGATGCGATCGCTGCCGGCAGGCGGGCAGCTGAAGTCATCAGTCGATTCCTACAACATCGAGAGTTGGACCCTGTGGCAGAGCCCGATCTCCCCTCGGCCTACGTAGAACCTCATCGGACCCAGCGATATCAGACGACCCGGATCGAGGCACCAGCGAAGTCCGCCGCAGAGCGGGTTGGGGGGTTCGCCGAGATCGAGGGGTCCCTGGCTGAGGAGGAAGCCGTGGGGGAAGCGAGCCGTTGCCTCAGGTGCGACCTGGAGTTCACCCGCTCTCTATCGGAAGTGGAGGCCGACCGTGCAAAGGGCGGAGGTGGCGCATGATCACGCTCACAATGAACGGCGTAGCGGTTCAGGTTGAGAGAGGTTCGACGCTTCTCGAAGCCGCACAATTCTGCGGGTTCCCGATTCCAACATTGTGCCACATGGAGGGGCTATCGCCGTATGGTGCGTGTCGGCTCTGTCTGGTGGAGATCGGTGAAGACTCTGATTCAAAGCTGGTCAGTTCGTGCACGTACCCGGCTCAGGAGGGTATGATCGTTCGAACGGCATCGTCACGTGTCGTCAGCACGCGGAAAATGGTCATCGAGCTTCTCCTCGCCTCGTGTCCCCAGTCAAAGACCATTCAGGATCTTGCCGCAGCGCACGATGTGCGTCAGCAGCGTTTTCGGCAAGAGTATGAAGACTGCATTCTCTGCGGTCTGTGTGTCCGTGTGTGCGAGCAACAGATGAGCGCCAAGGCCATAGGTTTCCGGGGACGCGGCGAGAGTCGCAGTCTGGGAACTCCATTCGATATCCAGTCGGACGATTGCCGACTGTGTGGTGCCTGCATTTACGTGTGTCCGGCGTGTCAGCTGAGGTGCACTTACAACGAGCCCGAGAAGGCGATCTGTGGTGGCTGTGCCAACATCAGCCCGCCGTGCATCGAGGGGGCCGGGTTCGATGACATGATGTGCTATCTGAGTCCTTGCGCGGCCTGTGAACTCGTGCGGCGCTGAGGTGGTGTCCAGTTCTGCCAGGGAGAATAACGCGATGTCGATGTCCAGACTAAACTCGTCAGCCGCGACCCTTACGAAGAACCGTACCGAGGGCGCAGTCACGCCGATTTCTGGTATGTGTGTGACCTGTGTGGACGGCTGTATCGGAATGTGCGAGATCGGCAAATCCGCGTACAGGGGCCACGAAGTGATCTATCCGCAGCCCTTCGGGGTCATTACCACTGCGGCGGAGAAGGACTATCCCGTCAGCTACTCGCACATCAACATCATGGGCGGTGTCGTCGGGGCTCGAGGTATCGAGGCCGATAGCGACAAGGCCGTGTTCCCCGCCGTCAATCTGGAGGTTCGCTTCGGCCACGACGAGGGGCTCAAGTTCCGCTACCCGTGGATCATCCCCGGAATCGGTTCCACCGACGTTGCCCGGAACAACTGGGAGGGTCTGGCCATCGGCTCGGCCCTGGCCGGTACGGGGCTGACCATTGGCGAGAACGTTAGCGGCATGGACCCTAATGCGCTTCTCAAGAATGGGAGGGTCGTTGACACGGTGGACCTGAAGCGCCGGGTTCAGCTGTTCAAGGAGAACCAGCGAGACGGATACGGGGCCATCGTCGTTCAGAGCAATGTCGAGGGCACTCGCATGGGCGAGCCCGAGTACGCCATCAATGCCCTGGGTGTCGAGTGTGTCGAGATCAAGTGGGGCCAGGGCGCCAAGAACATCGGCGGAGAAGTCAAAATCAGTGATCTCGGTAAGGCGCAAATGCTGTACGAACGTGGCTACGTCGTACTCCCCAACCCCACCGACCCTGCCGTAGTCAAGGCCTTCAAGCGAGGAGCGTTCAAGGAGTTTGAGCGTCACTCGCGCGTCGGCATGGTGACGGAGGAAGACTTCGCAAATCGCGTCGAGTCCCTGCGCAGTGCCGGCGCGAAGTACATCTTTCTGAAGACCGGAGCCTATCGACCTGCTGCGTTGGCACTAGCGCTCTCCTATGCATCGAAATATGGGATAGACCTGCTGACGGTCGATGGCGCCGGGGGCGGAACGGGTATGAGCCCCTGGCGGATGATGAACGAGTGGGGCGTTCCCGCGCTGGAGCTGCACTCACTGCTTTACCAGTATGCCACGCGCCTGGCGGCGAAGGGAAGACACGTACCGGCTCTGGCGCTGGCCGGGGGCTTCATCCTCGAGGATCAGATCTTCAAGGGCCTTTCCCTCGGTGCGCCCTTCGTCAAGCTCATAGGCATGGCACGCGGCCCGATTGCGGCCGCCATGGTCGGCAAGACGATTGGCCGCTCTATCGATGCGGGCCAGATCCCCGTGTACGTCGAAAGGTTTGGCTCTACCGTCGACGAGATCTTTGTCACCGCGCACAGGCTGCGTGAGGAATTGGGGGAGGACGAGTACAAGAGGCTGCCCGCGGGGGCCCTGGGACTTTACACCTACTATGAACGTCTGGCTCAGGGACTGCAACAGCTCATGGCGGGCAGTCGCAAGTTCTCGCTGGACTATCTCTCCCGCGACGATCTGGCGGTATTGACTCGCGACGCCGCAGAAGTAACAGGTCTCCCCCACGTCATGGATGTAGACGGCGAGTTGGTCAGTGACATCTTGGACGCGTAGTCATCGCCAATTGAGCAGCTGATCCTCACTTTGTCGGACCTCTCCGGTTCGCACGCTTCGAGGAAGTCGATTGCCGAAGGGTAGGTTTCGGCAACCAGCCCGACGGCCCTTACGATTAGCTTGAGGGAGTCTCGCAAACCCGCTGGATCGGCTGCCTTACGCGTGATATAGTAATAGCTGAAGTTAGAAGCGTTGTGGCGAGTCTGTCTCACCTTGCGCGATGGCGACGACTATGATGAGGAGAAGGTCGGCTTCCTTTGGCAGGAGTCTTGGGTAGGTGGCCGGTCCAGGGGGTCAATTCCTGACCCGTAGCGACGAATGGGAGGGGCCCTCCGAGCCGCGTGCAGGCTCGAAGTCCGGGCTGCCACTCAGCCTACTGCAGCAGTCTTCACGTCGCCTGCAAATCGTCAGCGCGATCGCCGCCGCCCTGATGTTGATCAATTGGCTCATCACCAATTTGTTTCAAGGGGAGCTGGTCGCAGAGTTTCAGACGCCGCTGCAGTGGGCCGCGCCGGCGGTCATGCTGGTATCGTCTTTGGTGGTGCTCGTTCTCGCTCGCAGCGGCTGGTTGTCACCTGCGCAGGTCGTCACGCTCGGGCTCGTCTACATGGTGGTCTTCGCTTTCTGCATCCCTCTGAGCCAGTACTACAACGCGTTCGCCGGTATCGACCCTGTGTACTTGTCAGGTGACTTGATCGGCGTTTCTCCGGTCGCGTTGTGGATGCTGTTCTTCACGGTCTTGGTTCCCAGCAAGCCTCGCCATGCCTTGATCGCGTTGACGCTATCGGGTTCGGCGGTGCCGGTTACGATCGCGCTCTTGGCTCGCTACGGTTACGCGCCCAAGCTACCAGTGGCGGACTTCATCGACCTCTTCGTCGGCCCGTACGTCTTTGTCGTTCTCATGTCCTACATTGCGGCCCGCATCATTTACCGGCTGGGTACGGACATCCGGCGTGCACGAGAACTGGGGAGCTATCACCTGTTGGAGCCCATTGGGCGCGGTGGGATGGGCGAGGTCTGGCGAGCGAAGCACAACATGCTGGCGCGCCCGGCGGCGGTGAAGCTAATTCGCCGCGATCCCATCGGCTCGGATCCCGGTGCCGTCGAGAGGACCATGGCCCGTTTCGAGCGTGAAGCTCAGGTGACCGCGTCATTGGAATCGCCCCACACGGTCGAGTTGTACGACTACGGGGTCAGCGACGACGGGAACTTCTATTATGTCATGGAATTGCTCGAAGGCGTGGACCTCGAGTCGCTGGTCAGCGGCTCGGGGCCGTTGGAGGTCGAACGTGTCCTACACATCCTGCGCCAGGCGTGCCGCTCACTGAACGAGGCGCATCGCCGCGACCTGGTCCATCGCGATGTCAAGCCTTCCAACATTTTCCTGTGTCAGCGCGCCTTCGAGTACGACTTCGTGAAGGTCCTGGACTTCGGGTTGGTGAAGCCGGGAAAGGAAGTCGAGCCGGGTCCCGAAGGGCCGGTGACCGAAGCGGACGCGGTCGCCGGCACGCCGGACTTCATCGCCCCCGAGATGGCGGTGGGCGAGGCCGTCGACGGGCGGACGGACATCTACTCGCTGGGCTGTGTGGCCTACTGGCTGCTGACCGGTCGACGCGTGTTCGAGAAAGACACAGCCATCGCCACCATCGTGGCCCACATCAACGACACACCCGAAGCGCCCAGCACGCACGCGGAGTTGCCGGTCCCAGCCGAGTTGGACTCGCTGGTCCTGGCCTGCCTGTCGAAGGATCCGTCAGGCCGGCCGCAAACGGCCGAATTGCTGGAAGCTGCGTTGAGTGAGATCACGACGGAAACGCCCTGGACCCAGGAACGTGCCGCCGAGTGGTGGCAGCTGCACTACTCGTAATCATCCTCTATCGACCGCGCGTGGTCGAGTCGCCCTCCTAGCCTGCACAGGATCCGTCTCCTGCCTACGTAGAAACCGCAGGGCACCTAGGTGCAATTCCGAATTGTAGCCAAGCCGATCCACGAGTAGAAGTAATAGTGCAGAGCCTCCCGATGGTGAAGGGAGAAAGACATGAGTGAGTTGATCTATCAGGCATACGCGATACTTGTCTTGGTAACCGTTGCCGTACTGGTGTTATTCTCCATCGGCGGGTTACTGATGGCGGCGAGAGTAAGTTGGAAGGTGCTTGAATCACGCCGTCGCCGTTCGGCTCCGCAAGACCGGTAGAGCAGAAGGCGGCTACGATCTCGGAGCCTGGTCGTCAGAGGCTTTCAGGGCCGCCATCGTTCGGCCTCTGGGGCACGTGCAACGGCCAGAACGTGAGAGAACCAGGGAATGCGTTATCGTGAGTCGGGCGGTTGATACTCCGTGGACATGACCATCTGTACCAACTGTGCCACCGATGTTGCCTGCATCTTTTCCATCACGCGGGCGCGGTGAATTTCCACGGTGCGCCGACTCAGTTCGAGCGCATGGGCGATGGCCTTGTTGGCCTTGCCCTCGACGACCCGATCCATGACCTGGCGCTCACGCGGTGTCAGCGATTCGATTCGCGACATGATCTCGCTGCGGTCGGCCGCTTCCTTTCGGATCTGCGCGTTGAATTCGATGGCGTGCTGGATCTTGTCGATGAGATCCTGATCCCGGAACGGCTTCTGCACGAAATCCGCAGCCCCTGCTTTGACCGCTTCCACGGCCATGGGGACGTCCGCGTGTGCGGTGATGAAGATGATGGGAAGGATAGAGTGTCTCGACGCCAGCTCTCGCTGCAGGTCCAACCCGCTCATTCCCGGCATGCGGACATCCAGGACCAGGCAACCGGGCCTTTTCGGATTGTAAGCTTCGAGGAAGTCGAGGGCCGAAGGGTAGGTCTCGACCTCCAGGCCAACCGATCTAACGAGGAGTTCGAGGGAGTCGCGTACGCCCGAGTCGTCGTCGACGACAAAGACGGTTTCCCTAGTCTCCGACATGATCTTCGCTCGCCTCAATTGGAATGGTGAAGTAGAAGGTGGTTCCGCCTTCCAGGTTGCGCGTGAACCACATCCGGCCGCCGTGCGCCGTCACGATCGAGCGACTGATGGACAACCCCATACCTATGCCCGACTCTTTGGTCGTATAGAAGGGTTGGAACAGCTGGTAGTCGGCGTCCTGGGGTATGCCGCATCCGTGATCGGTCACGCTGATACGGATATCGTTATCGACGTGCGTGGCGCGCACGATCACATCTCGATTCTGGGGATCGCCCTCTTCCGTCGCATCGATACCGTTACGGATCAGATTGAGGATGACCTGCTGTATCTGGATCTCGTCGACGGCGGCTTCCGCCAGTGCGTCGTCAAGTTCGAAAAGCACGCGTATGTCGTGCAGGCGCCCGTCGATCTCGGCCAGGTTCTCTATCCCCCGGAACAGCTCCCCAATATCGCAAATGACTCGCTCGCTCTCGCGTTTGCGGATCAGGTCTTTCAGCCGATGTAGGACCTCACCGGCCCGGAGCGCCTCTTTGCTGATTCGATCGAGCACGTCCAGGATGAGGGTCTTGTCGGTCATGTCTGCACCGAGCAACCGACGGCACGCCTGTGCGTAGGTGGAAACCGCAGTGAGCGGTTGGCTTACTTCGTGCGCTATGCCGCTGGCCATCTCACCCATGACGCTGACGCGCGTGAGGTGGGTGAGGCGCTCGCGAAGCTCCTGTTCGCGTTCGTTGACGCGCTGTTCCGCGCGGAGACGCTCGGTGACCCGGCCCAATCGCTCGGCGACGGCGTCGATCAGCTTTCGCTCTTCCGTCTGGAACGGTCCTTCGTCTTGTTCAGGCCGTTCTTCCAAATAGCCGACCTCGACGGACCCGCTGGGCTTGCCGTGCACGAGGATGTCGGCCCGCTGTCTCCATCTCGTGTCGATGAAGTTGTCAGTCTCGAATTCCAGCCCTCCCATTTCTACACGAGCGCAAGCCACATCGGAGTGTTCCCAGGATGCGACGAGAAGGCGCGTGGTATCGCGGAGTATGCGCGCCAGAGAGCCGCCCGAGTGCTCGACGATATGCGAGAGGCCGAAGAGGCAATTCAGCTCTTTGACGCGTTCGCGAAGATCGTGAGTCAGGGTGCGGAGGGCTTGCTCGGTTTCCCGTTCCCGGGTGACGTCGGTTACGGCGCACAGGTATCCGCTAATACCTCGCACCTCGTCAATGAGCGGAAGCACTCGCGTCGCCACGATGTTGACGGTCCCGTCGCTTTCGAAGTGGAGTTCCTCCGAGAATTCTTTCGCTTCTGTCGTGGGGGGTGCCCAGCAGAGAATGCGCGCGCGGTCATCGGGGTGGAGCGAGTTCAACCAGCCGTCGTCGGACGACGAATCGAGCGTTAGGCCGGTCAACCGATACCAGTGACGGTTGGCATACAGGCAGTGTTTCTTTGCGTCGGTCAGGATGATGCCGACTGGGGCGGCCTCGATCAGCTCCTCTGCCCGGTAATCCGACAACCAGCCTGCTGTTTGATCGCCCTGCATCCCATGTCTTCCTGCTAGACCGGCCGGGGCCTGGTCGGCGGCGCGAGTGCGCCTGTCACTCTATTCATAATGCGCATCGAGCCGGTCTTCGGCTAGGGTTCCGCGGCATGGCGCGCGCGATGTTGCGGGGTCGAAGTCGCGCGTTCTCATCGAGCCGACCCGGTACGTATTAACCGAAATGCGGATAGGCAGAACTCCGAATCCCACCCGCTCGACCGTCGCCTTACACTTTCAACTAGGACTCCCGGGCGCTGATGAGTGAAGCGCAGGGGTCGATCGAAGTATTGGTGGGAGGAAGGATTGTACCATGGGCCTAAGGGATGCCGAGATCCACGTAAAGCCGCCGGACTTGCGGAAAGACATCAGCTCGAAGATCGAGAGGGCCCTCGTTCGGCTGGCGCGTAGTGACGCCAAGCGGATCCACGTCGAGGTGGAGGGCAGCAAAGTGACGCTGAATGGGACGGTGTCGTCGTTTGCAGAAGAGCGTGAAGTCGTCAAGGCTGCTCGATCGACCCCGGGCGTCGCGGTGGTCGAGGACCGACTGGCGGTCACGATCGCGTGATCCTGGAGGACATGTTGGGTTTCACAGAGCCGAGTCGTGACGCAGGGCCCGAGGCGGCCCGGATTGCGGCATAGGGGCGGTGCCATGCGCCGGCCCTAGAGACAGGGACGAGTCATGCCTTACGGGAAGACTGAGTTGATGAGGACCGGTGACCGCAGATTGGCGATCGTGTTGGTGTCCATCTGCTTGATACTACTGGTCATCTTGAGCCAGTCGGTACTTGCCTTACACAGAGATGTCGAGCACCTGAGCGACGTAATGGCCACGAAGGACGAGCTGGCCAACCTGGCCGTCTCTCTCAGCCCGGGCGATCCGACGATGACGGTGCTCGAGGGCACCTGCACGAGCTGTCACACAAGGGAAGCCTTCACGAAAGCGCACGGGATCACGACCGACGTTCACGATCTGGTCGTGCGGATGAGCGAGATCGCGGGCGAACACATACCTGCGGCGGACATACCCAAGGCCGAGGCGGCGCTCACGTTCATGAAGTGCGCTCATTGTCACAGTATCGATCGGCTCAAGAAGTTGGCCGTACTGAGTCCGACGGACCGTTGGGGAGTGATCGTGTCGATGATGAAGGAGCCGGGCGCGACGATTTCCCAAGAAGACGCTCAACGCATCCGTGATTCCTACGGCGACTTCTGGGGGTGGCACAGAAAGATGTGAGTGGGTCAGCGGGCCCTGTGGCCATCGGCTGCTGAGACGGCGCTCGAGAGCCTGATGTGAAACCAAGAATGGGAGGGTTGTGGAAGGATGTACGAGCTAAAGAAGGTACTGGTAGCTACGGATGGCGGCGAGCGGGGTGCCTGCGCTGTCGTCACCGGTGTTGATTTGGCCCGACGGGCGGGCGCGCGACTGCACGTGGTCAGCGTGGCCGATATGCTCTTGCCTACTCAGTATTTGCGGGGGGAAAGCAAGCAGGCCATCGAAGATGTGACGCTGCAGTCGATGCGTCGGATCGCCGAAGCACAGGCGCGACAAGCGAATGCGATCAATCCGAGCTTCCACATCATTTCGGGTACGCCGGCCCCCACGATTGCCGAGCTTGCAGCTCAGATATCGGCGGACATCATCGTGTTGGGCGCACATCGTCGGCCCGAGATCGAGCGGATCCTGTTCGGCTCGACAGCGGAGCGGGAGATGAGATTGGCGCCTTGCCCCGTCCTGGCGGCGGCGGCCCGATGTCAGGCGCCGTTTCGACGCGTCCTGGCGGCGGTGGACTTCTCGTGCCGTGCCCACTGCGTCATCGAGGCCGCCGCCGCGGTCGCCCGTATCGACGGCTCAGAGTTCAGAATCCTGCATGTGAGCGATCCGCTCACGCCGCTGATGATGACCATACCGAGGGACGAACTCGAGGCCCTGGCCAGAGCGAACCGCACGACGTTCGAACAGCTGATTCGGCGAAACGGCAACGTTCAGGAGTGCCAGCTGGTCGAGCGGTCCGGGTACGCCGGCTCCGAGATACTGAGGGAGGCGCGTGATTGGGGCGCACATCTCGTCGTCGTCGGGTCGCAGGGACTCGGATTCTTCAGCCGCTTGTTCCTGGGAAGCACATCGAGCTACGTGCTCAGACACGGAGAGGTCACGACCCTCGTTGTGCCCGAGAACGAAAAGCAGGTACGCACGGCGCCGCACTCGGACAAAGATGCCGCGTGAGGCTGGGGCGTGTAGGTAGTAACCGCGATGCACTGAGGGCAAGTACGAATTGAAACATGCGGGTTGGCCCTTGAACTTGAGTGTAGAGACCGACGCCATCTCTGTTTGCCACGTGCGCGGCCCGTTGGATGGCCCGTCAAACGGGTCTTCAAGGAGTTACGAATCATGTTGGCGATAAACAGCATTGACGAGAGGCAGGAGTCGGGGCCTGTCCGTAGGACGGCGAACGATCGATTCAAGGCCAGCTTCAAAGTATGGCTATCGATTGGGATACTATTGGCCACCGCGTTTCATTTCGCCCTGATCGAGTGCTTTCCGCCGCTGACCGCAGCCGATCTCAGCTTTGATGTCTCAGAGGTTTACGCCGTTGAACTGCCGCCGGAGATTGACGTGCCCCCGCCGCCCAAGGCGATCGCCAGGCCGGCCGTACCGGTCGTGGCTCGCACGGTGCTCGAGGAAGACATCACCATAGCCCCGACGACGTTCGAACAGAATCCTGTCGAGACGCTGCCGCCGCCACCTTCGCCCACGGCCACTCGGCTGGTGGATGAACCCACCTTCACACCCTACACGGTGGCACCGCGGCTGAAGAACAGGGATCACGCGGCGCACGTGGTCAGGATGAAATACCCCAAGATCCTGCAGAATGCCGGGATCGGCGGGACGGTCGTCGTCTGGGCGTTCATCGATCAACGAGGTGAAGTGAAGAACTGCAAGGTCCACACAAGCTGTGGCGTGTCGAAGCTGGACGAGGCGGCTCTGGAAGCGGTGAGGGAGTTCACGTTCGTGCCGGCACTCAACTACGACAGGCATGTTTCGGTCTGGGTGTCCATCCCCATCACCTTTGAAGTCAAGGTTACGAGCTGAAAACGAGTCATTGGGAGGTGAGGACATGAGCCTCTTAGAGGTAGCAGGTGTAGCCGTAGCCATCGTGTTGATCTGTTGTGCCGTGACCTCGGTACTCTATGAGCGAGGCATGCGGAAGATTGTTCGCCAGACCGAAGACAAGGAAGCACAAGATCCACGAGCGGGCCGAAACGAGTGTTGACAGGGAAGCGAAGCGGACACGGTCGTGCCCTCCGCTGACGGCTGTTGATGCGCGACCGTCCTGGACCCAGGAGCGTGCCGCCGAGTCGTGGAAGCAGAACTACGAGTGAGCCTCGCCTTGGGCGGGGAGGTGCGTGTCCCACCATTCCCGCGCCTCCCCGGTCGTCCATTCACCGCAATCGCAGGACGCTAACCGAGCGCCCAGTTCAACGGCGCTCTGGGGTCGGCTCGCAGGATCCTTGGCCAGGCAGCCCATCACGATCTCTTCCAGTTCGGCCGGTATCTCGAGTTCCGAGCGTTCGGACGGCGGTACCGGAACCTGGTTCGCGTGGGCAACGGCCATGGCCAACGAGCCTTCCGCCTCGAAGACGTACTGGCCGGTGAGCAGCCAGTAGCCGACGCAGCCGAGACTGTAGAGGTCGACCCGGTGATCGACGGGCTTACCCGCGACAAGCTCGGGTGCCATGAAGGCCGGAGTTCCCAGCACAGCCTGCTCGTTCGTCAGCGCCAGGCTTTCCTCTCCCGTATCGGTCCACTTGACCAGACCGAAATCCAGGACTTTGACGAAGTCGGTCCGTTGTCCCAACCGGCAGGTATAGATGTTGGCGGGTTTGATGTCGCGGTGGATGAGACCGTTGGTGTGCGCGTCGGCCAGCGAGTCGCAGGCCTGTTCCAGCAAGAAAGCCACACGACCGGGTTCCAGCGGTCCGAATCGTTTGACCAGCCTCTCCAGGTCGAGCCCTTCCAGTAGCTCCATGACATAGTGAAACGTCCCGTCATCGGCGATTCCGAAGTCGTAGAGCTCCACCGTATGCGGTGAGCGGAGGCTGGCCGTGGCCTGGGCTTCCAGCTGGAAGCGCTCGACCGCGGAAGCTTCGGCCGCTCCCATCGCCTGCTTAAGCTTTTCCGGCCGGATCAACTTGATGGCCGCCGGCCGTACCAGCATGTTGTGGCTGGCTCGCCAGACTTCGCCCATGCCGCCGGCGCCGATCTGTTCTTCCAGTACGTAGCTCCCCAAGCGCTTCGCCTCCTGCGCCTGTCTCCTCAGCCGATACATCATGTTGGCGATGATCACGGCGAGGGCCGCAGCGACGACGCCGGGCAGCGTGAAGTCCAGGTAGGCGATCGTCGGTGCCTCGGGCACGCCGAACCACCGGGTTCCGAGGAAGAGAACCAGCGGCGGTACCGCCGAGAGGAAGACCGCGCGACCGATCTGTTTGCGCCAGGGGATGGCGATGACGATGGGGACCAGCAGGATCCAGAGGCTGACCCAGGGGACGCCGTCGAGTCGGCTACCGTCGGTCCACCAGGCGGTACGCACCTCGCCCGCCGCTATGAGGGTCGTGATCGTGAAGACGTAGGCGATGGTGATGCCCAGTTGTACCTGCCAGGGGATCCTTCGGATCCTGAACAACAGCAGCAGTAAGATGGACGGCGGAACCGTCCAGAACGAGTTGGGCAGGCCAACCTGATTGCGACGCGTGAAGAATTCGGGGGCGACGGCATATATGAGGAACGTGACCAGCAGCTGGAAGGCCCAGAGCCCGATGACCGCCCACGCCATCAGCTGGACCCGGGACAGGGCCAACTCCCAATCGCTGGACGGAATCGTGCCGCCGGGTCCGGATGTGTGTGGGACGGCGCGGGTGAGGAACTTCTTGGGTGGCGTGGTCATGGGTTGTACTGATGGGATCGGTAGGCTGCCGGCGCAAGTGACGCCCACCGCCGGCATCGCCGGAGGCGATGGCGGCGTGCGCGGTTGCAAGGGGATCCGCCAGGAGGTCCGCCTACGACTGTTCGGGCGTCTCGACCCTCCATTTCGATGTGAGCAGCGGCCCCTGCACCTGGCAGCCGAGCTGCCTCAGCCAGTTGACCACCATCCAGTTCGAGTTCTGGAAGATCGTGTAGGGGCGCGAGTGACGCACGAACTCCAGGTTGTATGAAGTGTTGTCCACCAGGGTCTCTGCGTTGGCCTGGAAGATCGAGTCCAGCTGCTGGCGCAACTGGACGATCGCCTGCCATTCGACAACCACCTCGTGCACCTCGTCGACACCCACGCGAACCGCCCGTCGCACACCGCCGGGCGTAGGCGGTTGCGCGAATGCTCGGCGTCCGAGCCCGGAGGCCGTGGGGAGAAGCGCGGCGGCGGAGGTCTCAGTGAAGCCGGTTTCCGCCTCCGCGTAGTACTTCCAGTCGCCGTACGCGTAGCGCACGATTCCGCTGCCCTGGGCCGGCATCACCAGGCTGGCATGTCGCCCGTGATCGAGAATGAAAACCGCCTGTGGGTCCAGCGGCTCGGCCGGCGGGATGACGACGTTGGTGCAGGCGAGCAGACAACTCAGCCCGGCCAGACAAGCAGGCGCGACCTTCGCACCCGTGCGGTGGTGTTGCAAGTTCACGACGCGAATCTCGAGCTGATCGTGATCCTGTCCCGAGTGACAGGCGATATCATAGGCCTCCGGGCAGGCCGACCGGATTGCGACGCGGTGGCACTAGCTGTCGCCCAGTCGGAAGATGTAGATGTACAGCCCGTTTTCCTCCAGGAAGGTTTCCGTGCGCTCGAGCCGGTAACCCGCCGCGCGCATCTGGTCTTCCATAGTTTCCGGAGTTGTGCTCCGCAGCCATTCGGCGATGGCCAGCATCCCGTCGGGTTTGAGCGACGCCCTCGCGTTGCCCAGCAGGGCGACGGGGTCATCGAAGTGATGGTAAGCGGAGATAATGAAGATGAAATCCAGTTCGCCCGCGGGAAGTTTCGGGTCGTCGACGGTTCCGAGTATGGTTTCGACGTTGGTGAGTCCCCAGCGCTCGCAGCGCCGATCCAGGTAACGCAGCGCCGCGGCGTCTATATCTTCGCCGTAGATCTTGCCGCTCTCCCCGACTCGGACCGCCAACTGCACGACATAGCGGCCACGTCCCGCGCCGATCTCGGCGCCGATCATGCCGGGCCGGATGCCGATGGCGTCCATGACCTGGTCGGGCGGCTGCAGGCCGTTCAGCCGGGCTTCATTGTCGGACTCGGGTGTGAGGACGCTTTGCGTGTCCTGGGGGGTCGGGTCAGCGGTCTGAGCGTGGGCTATCGGGCCATCGGCCGAGAGGGCCGCCAACATGGCGATGGCGGCGGTGATCCTGAGCATCGCGGTTCTCCTTTGGCTCTGTTTGGCTCTCCCTCAGTCCCTGAACAGGGGGTCGCGGTTCCCGGCCTCTACCGCCAGAGCGTAGGCGAGCCGGGCAGCTTGCAGCACCTTCGCGTAGTTGATCGTTTCGGGATCGTCGGACGGCTGGTGGTAGTCGGGCCCCATGAACCCCCGGGTGATGAGGATGGCCGGGATACCCTTCTGCATGAACGCCAGTTGATCACTCCGCTGCACGTGGACGTAGGGGTCGGAACCCTCGTTTAGCCGCCAGTCGAGGGTGGCGCCCACGCGTGCGTTCACGTCCCGAATGAGTGCGAGCAGTTCGGGCCGCCGGTTCTCCGACCCCATCGCGAGCAGCGACTCGGGCCAGTCGGGCGAGTTTCGGCCCACCATGTCCAGGTTGATGTTGAGCACGATGTCATCGATGGGGACGGGTGGGTGGTCGGCGAAGTGCCGGGCACCGAGCAGTCCCTTCTCCTCGGCCGTCAACAGCACGAAGATGATCGACCGTCTCGTCGGCGCCATGGCGGCGGCCTCCGCTGCCTCCAGCACGGCCGCACTGCCGCTGGCGTTGTCGTCGGCGCCGTTGTAGATCTGGCCGCCCCGGATGCCCACGTGGTCCAGGTGGGCGGTGACGACGATGTACTCGTCCTTGAGGATGGAGTCGGTCCCGGGCAGGAGGGCGACGACGTTGGACGCCGAGAAGGCGGGCTCGGTTTCGCGTCGCAGGTCGAATGCGATGCTCACGCCGTCCAGAATGCCGGGTGTGCAGGGTCCCGTTTCGGAAACGGGGTTGTAACCGCTGCCCGACAACAGGTCCACGGCGTCGTGAGCCCTCACCAGGATGATCCACGGGGCCGAGCGTGGGCCGGCTTCCTCGGAACCACTCGGTTCCGCCGGACGCACGGACGGTTGGCTCATCATGGCGTTCGCCTCGTTCCACAGCGCACTCGACCCCGAGTCGACCACGACGATGAGGGCGGCGACGTCGTGGTTCAGTGCCGACATCACGCGCGCGTTCGCACTCCGCGCCAGGCTGCTGTACACCTCGTGTTGCTCCGCCGGCAGCACCGGCTGACCGTTTCGCTCGGGGGCCCCGGGTACGATGATCGCGATCTTGCCCGACACGTTCATGCCTTCGTAATCGTTCCAGCCGTGGTCGGGCTCTTCGATGCCGTATCCCAGAAACACGGGCGTCTGGTCGGTCTCCAGGTCGCCTGCCGCGGCGACCTGCAAAGCGAGGAACTCCTCAACGAGACTGTAGCTTCGGGTTCGTCCAGCCACGCTGGCGCGCATGGTGCTGGCGCCGCTCACGACCGTGCTCTCGAAAGCGATCGGCTGGAAGTACGAGGGCGCGCCGGACGCGTCGGTGAACATGGGCCGCAGACCCGCGGCCCGGAACAGGATGGCGCCGAAATGCGCGGCCAGCC
>Ga0209536_100008083_pt1 | contig 15847 bp, 17 predicted proteins | sample DeeMarSeWOR28_12_FD_187461 | JGI IMG/M metagenome (GOLD analysis project Ga0209536, IMG submission 187461) | Marine sediment microbial communities from White Oak River estuary, North Carolina - WOR-2-8_12 (SPAdes) (version 2) | ecosystem: Environmental > Aquatic > Marine > Intertidal zone >...
CCCCGAGGGCGACCTCGCGGTGATGCAGCGCTGAGATCCGGTGCGGGCGCCCACTCGAGAGGCGCCCGCACCGCCCCGGACGAGTAGGGACTCGTCGTCGGCGGCTGGGGCATTCTGGGTCGATTGACACGCCGAGCTGCGATCGCGAAATTGCTCATCTCGGAGTTCGTCAACGATCTCCACGAAGGGGGTTTCGCATGAGGTATTCACGGCCGACCGCTCGTCGATCCGGCGTAGTTCGAACAGGCGCAGGGATCGCAATGCTGACTCTCGCCCTCACGGCGCCCCTCTCCGCCCAGGAGATCGACGCGAAGCAGGTGCTGGCGAAGCTCGGCTTCCCCGCCGATACCTACGGCAAGGTCACGGGCGGCGAGATGGTCTCACGGAACGTCGATTCCTCCACGGATCGCGAGCTGGCCACCGGCCTCGTCTTCTTCGTGAAGGTGTCGCCGGAGTCGCTGCTGAAGGACATGAAGGAAGGCCTTCTCCTTCACGTGGACGAGAACACCCTGGCGCACGGAGACGTCGGTACCGCGGCGGCTCCTGGCGACTTCGCCGGCGTGAAGCTCGACGTCTCGGAGGTGAAGGCCTATCAGAAGGCGAAGGCTGGGGAGGCCTTGAATCTCTCCACCCAGGAGATCGAGGCCTTCGAGGGCCTGGCCGGAAAGCCCGCCGCAGACGTCGAGGCGCAGGCGCGCAAGTCGCTCTTCGAGCGAACACAGGCCTACCAGAAGTCGGGGCTCGACGGGCTCGCACCCTACGCCCGGGATGGCAAGGCGAGGTCCCCCGCCGAGGAGCTGCGCGCAGCGAGCAACGCGTCCAAGGCGGCGAAGTCATTGGCGCCAAGCTTCTTCGAGACGCTGCTCGACTATCCGAAGAAGCCCGAGGGGTACTCCGAGAAGTTCACCTGGATGCGCTATAAGGCGCACGATACGCCGGTGTTCATCCTCACCCACGCGTTCGCCGTCCAGGAGGGAGACGCCTTCGCCGTCTGCCAGCGGCAGTTCTACGTGAGCGCCAGCTACAACACGGAGCAGGCGCTGGCGCTCTTTGCGCCGGCCGAGGGCGGGACTCTCGTGGTCTACGTGAATCGCACCTCAACGGATGCGGTGACCGGCTTCGGAGGCGGCGCGAAGCGTTCGATCGGCGAGAAGGTGCTGGCCTCCCAGCTGCGCGCTCTCTTCGCGAAGGTGAGCAAGGCCGCGGAGCAATAGGCGGCATTCGTCGTCCGGTTCTGGACGGCGCGACAGAGGATCGGCGCGAATCTTCGGGGGGCGTCGAGGGATCGTGTCGAGGGCGCTGGACTCCGCGAGCAGAGTCTTCGAGATCGAAGCTCGTGAACGGGTGGTCGAAGCCGGGTCCATCGCCGCCGCTCGATCTCTGGCATCCTCTGCGGGTGGAGGAGCGAACCCCGACGCGTGCGTGGCCGGAGATCGCGGCGCAGGCAGGCCTTCTTGCCGCGGTCGCCGTCTTTCTCTGGGATGCGTGGCCGATCCAGCCCCACGTCGACGACGCCTACATCTCCTACCGCTACGCGCGCAACCTCGTCGAGGGGGCCGGGCTCGTCTTCAACCCGGGCGAGTACGTGGAGGGCTTCACCAATCCCCTGTGGACGCTGCTCGTCGCGGCGGGGCTCGCGGCCGGCTTCGGTGCGAAGCAGACCGCCCACACACTCGGTGTCGCCAGCGGAGTCGCGACGCTGATCGCGATGTTCGCCTACGCTCGGGCGCTGCTGCCCCGGTCCCGGAGCTGGCTGGCGGCGCTGCCGCCCTTCGTCCTGGTGGGCTCGGTCTCGCTTCCGCGCTGGTCGACGTCGGGGCTCGAGACGGTGCTCTTCACCGCCTGGGTGACGGCAGCCTTGGCGTTTCGTGCGAGTGACCGACGCGGTTGGTTGACCGCGAGCGCGATCCTGGCCACCGCCACCCGCCCGGAGGGGGCGCTGCTCGCGGCCCTCCTGCTCGGGCTGCCACTCCTGCAATCGCCTCGCGATCCTCGACAATGGCGCCCGGTGCTGGTGTATGCCGCTGCGGTGGTGGCGATGACCCTGGCGAGGCTCTTCTACTACGGGTCTCCCCTGCCGAACACGTTCTTCGCGAAGGTCGGGGGAAGCGATCCGGCCTTCGGGGTCCAGAACCTGCAAATCTTCCTCGCCCAGGGTGCAGGGGTGCTCCTGCCGGCCGTGCTGGCGGCGTGCTGGCTGGAGCGCCGGGCCAGGCTGGGCGGTCTGGTCTGCCTGGCCTGGCTCGGCTACGTGGTCGCCGTCGGTGGCGACTACTTCGCCACCCGCTTCCTGCTGCCCATTCATCCGCCGCTGGCGGCGCTGGCTGCGTGCGGGGCCAGCGCGGCCTGGGATGCGCGGCGGGTCGTCGGGGTCGCGATAGGGCTCTGCCTGCCCGCGGCCCTCGCAATCGAGTTCTCCGGGGTGGGCTTGCCCGAAGGGGCAGGGCACGCACCTTCCCAGGATCGCAGCCGATGGGCACGGCTCTCCGCGATCCGCCACATCGATCGAAGTCTCGAGCGGATGGGCCAGCGGCAGGTCCGCCAGCTGCGCGAGCGGATCGAACCCACCTCCGTGGTCGCCACCACCGGCATCGGAGTCATCGGCTACGAGACGCGGCTCACGATCCTCGATCTCCTCGGTCTGGTGGATGCGACCATCGCGCGCAGTGGCGCCGCCCCCGGGCGCACCGGCCCGCCGGGCCATCAGCGCTCCAACGCGGACTACGTGCTCGGGCGTCGCCCCGACTACATCCTGATCCCGCGACGGCCCGACGACCCGGGGCGCGCCCCCGTCGTCCACGCGATTCGCGACCTCTGGGAGCACCCGGACTTCGATCGTCTCTATCGTTGGGACCCGGGGCTCCCGGGCTATCGGCGTCGCGCCGAAGATGCGAGGCCCGGCTCCGCCTCCGGCCTCGACTTCGCCGACTGCATCCTGGCCAGCGCAAATGTTTCAGATCGCCGCATACTCAGCTATCGATTCGGGCGGTGAAGCTTCTCTACGTCTCAGGGACCTATGCCCCCGGTGCATTCGCCGGTAGCGAACTCAGTGCGCACACGCTGCTTCGGCAGCTGATCCGGCACTGCGACGTCGAGGTCCTGGTGGCGACGGACGCGAAGTACACGGGTGGGCACGGGCTACGCCGTACCTACGATGCCGTTTCCGTACACGGTGTCGAGCACGAGCGGCGCGTGCAGGAGCTATCGGCGGTTGCAGCGGAGTTCGCCCCCGACGCCATTCTCACGCAGCTGCTCTGGTCCGATGTCGCGATGGAGGTGGGCCGGAGGCTCGACATCCCGACGATCCTCAGGGTTGCGGCGGTGCCGAACAGCATCGACATGTCGCTCCCCACGGAGATCGTGGCTTCGTCCCGCTATGCCCAGGAGTGGATCCGGAAGGAGCGGAACCGCGAGAGCTACCTCATCCATCCCTCGATCGACCTCGAGCGCGTGACGGCGCCCGAGAGCGGAAGGAGACCGCGCTTCATCACCATGTTCAATCCCGTCGAGGTCAAGGGCGGGGGCGTCTTCCGCAAGATCGCCCAGGCCCTCCCCGATCGGGAGTTCGCGGTGGTTCCCGGATGGCACTCCCTGCGCGACGCGAGTGGCGGCTTCGATTCGACGCTGATCCGCCGCTCTCGGGAGTCGCAGGGCGCTGAGGACGAAGAGGATCGAGGGGTACGGGCAGGGCTCAGGCGGCTGCTCGATGCCGTTCGGATCCGCCTCGGAGGCACTCCCGACCTGCCCGAGTACCCGACCGAGGTGGATCTCTCCGACCTGACGAACGTCACGGTCATCGAGCCGAGAGAGCAGGTGAGCGAGATCTACGCCCAGACCCGCATCCTCCTCGTTCCCTCTCAGTGGGAGGAGACCTTCGGACGCGTCGCCATCGAGGCGTTCGCCAACGGAGTCCCGGTGATCGCCAGCAACGTCGGAGGGCTCAAGGAGCACGCCGGGCAGGGCGGCCTGCTGATCCATGACAAGGGGGACGTAGCCGCGTGGGTCGGTGCGATCGAGGCCCTCGATTCGCCCGAGCGGTACGAGGAGTACAGCCAACGCGGAAGGGACTTCGCAAGCCGGAGTTACAGCCTCGAAGAGACGGCGAAGCGGTTCGCGTTGGTCATGGAGAGGGTGATGACGTCCAGGCGGCCGGGGGCCGAGCCGAAGCCGGACGGCCTTCCGGCCTCGATCCCACCCGCCAGGGTGCTCATCCTGATCCCGTATTTCGGCGCCTGGCCTCCTTGGATGGCGCTATTCCTGGAGTCGTGTCGGTGGAACGCCGATATCGACTGGCTCTTCCTGACCGACTGCGGCCCGCTCGAAGCGGATGTACCCGACAACGTCCGCGTCGTCGCCACGAGCCTGGACGGCTTCCTGCGCCTCGCCAGTGACCGGCTGGGAATCGAGATCGCCTGGAGGGAGGCCTACAAGATCTGCGACCTCCGGCTGGGATTGGGCACGATCTGCCGAGAGCACGTTGCCGGCTACGACTTCTTTGGCTGGGGCGACCTCGACGTCATCTACGGCAACCTGCGCAGCTTCCTCACCCCTGAGGTGCTGGGTCACGACATCGTATCGTTCTGCGCCGATCACCTCTCGGGGCATCTCTGCCTGATGCGCAGCGACCCGCGGGTTCTGGAGTCGTACCGCGAGTTCGAGAGCTGGCGGCCCAAGATGGAGAACGCCGAGTACACCCATCTGGATGAGGCAGAGCCGGCGGCCGTTCCGTTGTCCTACCGCCTCCATGCGGTGGAGAGCTTCAATACCCCGCTCTCACCCAAGATCCGCTGGACCGACGGGACCTTCGACTTTCCGAAGGAGTGGCATTGGCGCGAAGGGATCCTCACGAACGACAAGGATGGCGACCGGGAGTTCCCGTATCTGCACTTCATGCACTGGAAGGGCGGGGCCTGGCCCCGGGAGTGCGGCAACGCCCAGTGGGAAGCCCTCGACGAGATCGTACACGTCGAGGCGGAGGCGGCTCGCCACGGCTTCCGTATCAACGCGCAGGGTTTCTTCCCCTTGAGCGTGCAGCGTGAGCCGCAACCGGAGGCGAGGTCGTAGCGAACTTCTGCGGCGCCGTGGGTCATCTCCAGGTGGGCGACCGTCGGGAGTCACCGACGGCGCCCACGTTCACGCGAACGCGAAGCCGGTCGCGGGGTCGCGTCTCGGTCTCGGCTTCGTAGAGCTTCCCTCGGTAGCGGTACTTCACCCGATAGGCGCGCACCCGCCGCTCGCTAGCGGTCTGGAGCACCTGCGCACAGACGCGCTCCCGGCTGCGTGCGTGAGCCGCCTGCTGTCCGATGGCGAACGCGAGATCCTCGAGACTTCTTCCCTGAAGCGGCCCGGACCGCGCCCGACCTTCGAGCTCGAACGCGGACTCCGCCTCCCAGCGGCAGACCTCTCGCCGGACCGGCACCCGGTGGGTTTCGAACAGCGGCTCGACGTCGACGACGTCGGCATAGGCGACGAAGCTCTCGTCGGCGGATGCCGCCCCACACACCAGGGCGACGGACAGGACGATCGACGCTCGCTTCACGCTTCACTCCATGTGACTACGGCGAGTAGCCGATCGCTGCGAGTCGTCTGCGGCCCTCCTCGAGCTCCCGGGCGTCGCGGTACAGCATCACCACCTGGAAGCGGCCCACGTCGACGCGGAACCAGTCCAGCCGGACGCCGGCGCCGGTCCCTCCCACCGAAGCCACGAACGCCTCGGCCCGATAGGGCGCTCCGAACTCGATCACCACCAGCTTGCCCTCTCCCGCGTACTCTCCCTCCGGCACCTCGGGGTGCGCCCCGGCATCGCCCATCACATAGCCGAGGTGGCGGTAGATGTAGCCGCTGTACCAGACCGCGCCGTCCGGCAGCGGAGCCGTGGCGGAAATGCGCTGCGGACCGTAGTTGTAGGCCGCTAGCGCGAGGTGCAGATTGCCGTCGTAGCGGCCGGCCAGCTCGCGCAGGTAGCGCGCGCCTGCGTCGATGTTCCTGCAGGGCACGTAGAGCTCGGAGAGGCGCCGGAATCCCAGGTGACGGGCGGTTCCGGGCCAGAGGATCTGCATGACGCCGTGGGCGTTCGCGCTCGACCGCGCGGCGGGGTCGAAGTCGCTCTCTCCGCGCGCCACCGCGAGCAGCAGGGTCAGCGGCAGCTGGTAGCGGTCGGCGGCCGCGCGGAAGCAGTGCTGGTAGGGGAACCTCGCCCTCGGTGGGCGGTTGGCGTCGTTGGCCGCGTAGGCGTGCCAGGCCGCCTGGACCTCGTCGGCCCGGGTCGCGCCCTCGGCGGCTCCGGGCATCGCGACGAGCAGTGCGACCGCGAGCGAGACGAGGTCGTGGCGCCTCACGGCTGCAGGGACTCCACCGGGAGGCCGGTCGCCCGGGAGATCTCCTCGAGGTGCGCTTGACGCTCTGTGTCGTCTCGATAGGCCACGCTCACCTGGTACCGGCCCGATGCGGTCTTGCCGACGTGATAGTCGAGCCCCGTGGTCTGTGCGAGGCGATCGGCGAAGCCCCGGGCAGAGCGCTCGCTGTAGAACGGCATCCAGACGGCGTGCCAGCTCTCGAGGGCCCGAGACGCCGGCTCCGCGTAGAGCCCTGCCGCTTCCTGCGCGGCCGAGGATCGCTCCATCCGGGGAGGAGCGGGCTCGGCGGCCACCGACTCCGCCGACGGAATCCCCACGGAGTCGACGGGCGGCGAGCTCGGCTCCGCCGGCAACGGAGCCGGCGCCTCGGCGACCGCCGATGAGCTCTGCGCAACGGTTTTCGCAGCGGGTGCCGGCTCGGTGGCGCCCCCGGACAGGCGATCGGCTACGAGCGTGCGCGCCCCCCGCGTCAGCTCGGCGAGCCGGGGCCTCGTGTTCCCGAGCCGCTCCACGAGGCCGTTCACGCTCGGAGGGCCGAGGACCAACACGAGCAGGAGCGTCACCGTGGCGCTCCCGAAGAGCATTCCCGCGAGTCGGAACATGGAGCTACTCCTCTGCTGCCTGATAGACGCGAACGGCGCGCCACTCGCTATCGCCGGCGGACCGCTCGCCGGCGACCCGCAGGTCGGCGAGCCACTCCCGCAGAGCGGAGCCCTCGAGGTCGCCGATCTCGCACGCAGCACGGGCGACGACGGCGCCCAGTCGGGGCCCCTCCGAGTCGGGAACCACCACGGCGTAGTAGGTCTGGAGGCCGGGGCCCCCCGACCAGACGAGCGCCCGCTCGGCCGGCCAATGGGTCTCCCCGGGCGGCCGCTGCACGGCGCCGGTCAGCGCGCAGAGACGGGCGTCCTGATCCTGCCGAAGGAAGACGAGCCGGGTCGGTCGGTCGAGCTCCAGGCGCAAACCGAAGCACTCGCCGCCCGCGATCTCGGGGTCGGCGCTCGACCAGAAGCCGCGAGCCCAGGGGTCCGATCGGGCGCACGCCCGCGACCGCTTCGGCCGGATCAGCTCCAGGGTACGGATCGCCGGGCCTGGATCGTCGGGCGGCGGGGGATTCGCGACGGCTGCTGTCCCCAGCAGGAGCAGGTATGCCTCGGCGTCCAGCGCAGGGAGATCGCTGCGGGCGGCGCGCGGCCGCAGCATGATCCAGAACTGGTGGAGGTCGTTCCGAACCGGCTCGAGCCTTCCGCGCAGCACCACCGACGCCGGCGCCGCGACGTCCGAGACCCGGACCCGCTCCCGGCTCGCGAGATAGTGGGCGACCAGGGCGACCACCCGATCCGCGGTCGGGTCCGCGGCCCCCGAGGCGGGATGCACGAGCAGGTCCTCGGCTCCGTGGGCTTCGAGGAGGCACGCGAGGTTGTGCGCGAGGTAGGCGGCCAGCAGGTCGAGCTCCTCGGGGCCGAAGGGAAGCTCGCGCAGCCCGCGGGCGTGCTCGTCGACGTGCCGCCGTGTGGCCGAAGCGGCTTCGCGATGGCTGAGGGTCCCCTCCCAGCGCAGTCCGAAGCCCGGGACCCAGCTCCGCTCGGCCAGATCGAGCGCTCGCACCTCCACCCGATGGCGGCGCGCGTCCAGCGGCGATACGTCGATCGCAACCAGGTAGGCGGCCGGATCGTCGTGACAGCGGAAGTCGCCCCGGCTGCCCGGGTGCTCCCAGGGCGTCCCGCTGGGTTGCCAGCTCAGCCGGACGCCCGGGGTCTCGATCAGCCGTTGGTGGAGGCGGTCGCGCAGGGCGACGCTGAGCCCGTCGATGCTGGCCCCGACGCGGTCGCCGTCGGCGACGCCGAGCCGGACCGCCTCGCCGCGGAAGCGCGGGTGGGTCGTCAGCTCTTCGGCGAGGTACGGGACCAGCTCGCGCTCGGTCCACGTCTCGAGGGGAGTTCCCGCGGACCCCACCCCGGGCGGACCGCTCGTCGCGCAGCCCGCGAGTGCAAGACAGACCAGCGCGATCCAGGCGCGCGTCACGGTGCATGCCCCGCCGTCTCGAGCCAGCGAACGTCGCCGTGTGAGTCGATCACGAGATCGCCTCCGGAGCGGTCCCGCACGAGCGTCTGGATCGCGCCGGTGGTCGAGCCGGGCAACACGACCCCCCACCTGAACCCGGTCCCGGCTGCCGACCCGATCCGGCGAACGGCTCGCACCAGGTCGGGCGGCACCGTCCCGCGCGCCATCTCGTGAAAATGGGTCGGAGGCGACGCACTCGTGAAGCTCGGTCGGCCGGGGGCGGCCGCCATCCGCCAGGCGCGATCCCCGGCGACCGCGTAGAGGGTGACCTCGCCCCGGGTCACGAGCTGTCGCAGGGCTTCGTTCGACGCAAAGCGCAGCGAGATGCCCTCGCGCACCGGAGTCGGGTCGGGGGACGGGGCGGCGGCGGGGCTCGGTTCCGGCGCGGCCTCGGGTGCCGGTTCGGCGACGAGCTCGGCCTCGCTCGGTGTTGGGGCTGCGGTCTGTGACGGCGGCGCGGTGGGGGGAGACGGCCGCGCGCCGTCGGGGTGGGCCTGCGCCGTGGTCGGCTCCGCACCCCGCGGCGGAACGGGCTCCGCCGCCGCGCCCGCCGGCTCCGGATGCGGCGCGGGCGGAGGGAACGGCAGGCTCTGGACCAGCGCGAAGATGGCGACCAGGCAGAAGCCGAGGATCGCCATGAAGCGCATGACGTCGGTCTGGAGGTCCTCCATCCCGTGGTCCGCGTCCGAGCCGAAGCTCCGCGGCTGCCAGGGCGGGCGATTCACGGGGCTCGCCCCGTGGTGCCCAGCGCCTCGAGCCGGCCCTCGATGCGCGACAGGAGCGCGACGATCTCCCGTCCCTGGGCGCTCGCCGTCTCGTCCCAGTAGCGTTTGAGCTCGTTCCCGAGTGTGACCGTCTTCACCACGCGCATCAGGTAGCCGCCGACGCCGCCGAAGATCGTCGTGGACAGGGCGAGGAGGATCCCGCCGTCGACCATGCGCCGGAGCACCTCGAAGGCCCCGCCATCGACGGCGGCTCCGGGATCGCCGAGCGCGTACAGCAGGGCGTCGCGCATCCCGATGGCGGTCCAGATCACGCCGATCCCGAAGAAGAGGCTCGTCCAGGTGTCGGCGAGATGGTCCGCCTGGGCCACCTCCTCGAGGGGCCGCTTCGAATCGATCCGCTTCCGCAACTGCCGCATGCTGTGCAGGAAGAGCAGCAGGACGAGGCCGAAGAGCGGCAGCGAGAGCCCCAGGTTCCGGTGCGCCCAGGCGGCCATCCCCCCCATCGAGGCGACCAGCGTGTGGTCGGGGGCGAAGGTGCTCAGCAGGAGCATTGCCGTGGCCAGGGCGCCGCCCCCTCCAGCCGCCACACCCTGCGCGAAGCTCCCTGCGCGCTCGGCCCTCATCGCGTCACCTCACGGCTGAGGTACAGGCGGTGCACGTCGCTTCCAGGACCAGCTCGGTCTCCTGGAAGAGCCGATCGGCGCGCGAATACGACTCCGTGTCCCGACTCACGCGAAGCAGCCCGCGCTCCTTCTCCGACAGCTCCAGCTCCATGGCGCTCAAGACGCGATCCTTCGAGGGGCAGGTGTGCGCGCAGTTGTTGTAGTCGCCCATGAGTGCCACGAACTTCACGTTGAAGTAGCGGTTGTAGTGCTCCTGGGCCTGGCGCCGGGACAGGATGCCCTCGTCGGCGGTCCACATCAGGAAGTCGCTGAAGGCGCGCTTGTTCTCCGGCCCCGGATCGTTCTCCGCCGCCGCCAGCAGGTGGTCGAGATAGTCGTCGAAGTGCGCGGTGCAGCCCGCCTCGAGGTTCGCGCGGACGGCGTCGAAGGCCCGCGCGAGCGAGTGGGACCGTGAGAGATCACAGCTCGTCGGCGAGGGCGTGGTGCAGCTCGCGAGGAGGAAGAGCGACAGCAGCGATACCGCGAGGACTCCCGCCATCGGGGAACGGGTGGACATGGTCTTCTCCTTCGTGTCCTTGAACGGGTGGAAACGAGCTCCGATCGCCTGGGATCAGAACTCGAGAGGGCTCCGGTATGCCTGCTCGATGCTTCCCGGCGGTGGCCCCGGGACTTCCGCGGGTCCGGCCACGTCTCCGAAGAGGATCGACTTCACGCCGCCGACGACCTCCTGCATCTCCGGCGTGATCGAGCCGAACGACTGGTTGAGCTGCTCCATCAGCGTCGCGCGGGAGATCTCCTCCCGGGTGCGCGCGATCAGCTCCTGCGCCTCGCGCATGTCGAGGTAGATGTCCGAGGCGACGACGGCCATCGAGTCGCCCGACCGGCTCCCCGAGTGAGCGACGAGGTCGTAGTACTGCTTGAAGCGCGCCGAGAGCCGCATGCCCGACCGCCCGCGCATGCGTAGCTGACTCGATCGGGCGGTGGTGCCGTCCGGCGCGTTGCCCAGCAGCGCCTCCTGGAGGGTCCAGGAGCTCATCTTCTTGCCGAGCTCCGAGCGCAGCCGCTTCTCGAGACCCTTTCGGGTATTGCTGACGGCGCGCTCCATGTCGGGCAGGCGCTCCTCCATGACCTGGAGCATCTCGAGATAGGTGGCGCCCAGCTGCCTGGCGAGCTGCGCACAGCCCGGATCGCCCTCCGCACCATCGCACTTGCTCTCGAGATAGAGGTGCCGCTGTTGATCGAGTCGGGCGATGACGTCCTGGAGCCCGGTCTCCATCTCCTCGGCCACGTACCCGGTCTCGCGGATGTCCTCGAGGACCGTCGAGGGGAAGAGCCGGATCGTGGGGCCGGCGGCGCCGCGGGCCGCAGAGGCACCCCAGAGCAGCGCGACCGCGAGCAGGAGCGCCATCAGGGCGAGGGAGCGGAGGCGCTCCCTCGCGCGGGGGCGTGCGTGGTGTCGGGTCATGGTGAGTCCTCCGGGAAGCTGTGGATCGGTCCGCTCGAGAGTCACCGTACCCCGGGCAATCTGAACGCAGCCTGAACGCAACGCGGCTTCCGCGAGGCATGGGGCGGGTGTCGGAGCTCGCCGGGTGCGGCGCACGGCCTGCGGCGCCGAGGTCCGTTCGGGGACGCTCCTCCGCTTCAGCATCCGTTCAGCTTATGTCCGATAGCCTGCCCGGGTCCGACGAGATCACGGCGCTCCGTAGGGCGGACGCCGAAGGGAGAGGAGGAAGTCATGCCGCGAACCGCTTCGATGATCGTCGTGCTCAGCCTGCTCGTCGCTGCGAGTGCCACCGCCAGCGAGCGGAGCTCGCCCGGCGATGTTCCGTACCGTGACTGGGCCCGAGTCGTGAGCCGCACCCCCATCTACGAGACGGTGCGCGTCGTCACTCCGCGGCGCGAGTGCTGGACCGAGCGTGTCGCCTACGAGCGGCCCCATCGCGATGGGGGTCACGGCTCCTACGCGCCCACCCTGGTGGGGGCGACCATCGGAGGGGTGATCGGGCACGAGCTGGGCCACAAGAGGAGGGGCCGACGCATCGCCGCCGTGGTGGGGGCGTTGGTTGGCGGAAGCCTCGGGCACGAGATGCATCGACATCACCGTCGCCACCGCGGCCGGACCATCGCGTACCGGGACGAAGAGCGCTGCGAGATCCGCGAGGAGGTGGAGTACGAGGAGCACGTCGTTGGCTATGATGTGGAGTACCGGTTTCACGGCCGAACCTACCGGGTGCGGCTGGATCACGACCCGGGCTCGCGCCTCGAGGTCGCGTACGACGTGAGACCCTGGGAGTAGTCGGGGTCGGGCGGCAGCCGGGAGGCGGCGCGTCGGGCCGCCCTCCACAGGCGATGGGGAAGATGTCGCGGATCCGAAGGCTCGTCTCGACCTGTGCGCTGGCGGCAGCCATCGGCGTGACCGGGGCGGCGGCCCGGGCCGAGAATGGGGCCGAGGCCGCGCGCGCTGCGCAGGAGAAGCACGGCGGCCGCGTCCTCAGCCTGGACGAGCGGATCGACGCCTACCGCATCAAGCTCCTCCAGGACTCGGGACGGGTGAAGGTCATCGAGGTGCCCCGGTTCGCACCCTCCGACTCCGAGGAACCCAGGGGCAAGCCGGGCGAGAAGAGCGGGAAGAAGAACAAGAAGCGCAGGAAGAGGCGTCCGGAGCGGGGCTACTGAAGTGCGCTTGCTGGTCGTCGAAGACGAGCCTCGGCTCCGCGATCAGCTGGCCCAGGCCCTGCGCAGCGTGGGTTACGCGGTCGATCCGGCGGCCGACGGAGAGGAGGGGCGCTGTCTCGCGATGGTCAACCCCTACGATCTCGCGGTCGTCGACCTCGGTCTCCCAAAGCTCGAGGGACTGGAGCTGATCCGGCGCCTGCGTGGCGAGGGCCGGACCATGCCCATCCTGATCCTCACCGCCCGCGACACGTGGCAGGAAAAGGTGAAGGGCCTCGAGGCCGGCGCTGACGACTACCTCGTCAAGCCCTTCCACATGGAGGAGCTCCGCGCGCGACTCAACGCCCTCCAGCGCCGATCCGGCGGCTACGCGAGCCCGGTCCTGCGCTTTGGTCCGCTGGAGATCGACACCGGTGCGAAGAGCGTCCGGCTCGACGGAGTCGACGTCTCGCTCACCGGCTTCGAGTACAACACCCTCGAGTACCTCGTCCACCGAGCGGGCGAGGTCATCTCCCGAACGGATTTCACAGAGCACCTCTACCACCAGGACTTCGACCGCGACAGCAACGTCATCGAGGTGTTCATCGGGCGGCTGCGCAGGAAGCTCGATCCGCAGGGCGCTCTCAATCCCATCGAGACGGTTCGAGGCCACGGCTATCGATTCGTACTGGAGCCGACGCGGCCGTGAGCTGGCACTCCCTGGCTGCGCGGCTGCTCCTGGCGTCCGGCCTCCTGCTTCCGCTCTTCCTCGCCGTCACCGGCGTCGGCCTCGAGCGATCCTTCCGAAGTGCCATCCGGGCCGGTGAGCTCGAGAAGCTACGGCTCCAGAGCTACCTGCTCCTCGGTGCGGCGGAGCTCGAGGGGAGCCGGCTCGTGCTGCCGGATGCGCTCTCCGAGCCGCGCTACACGCAGATCGGGTCGGGGCTGTACGGCCGCTTCGAGGACGCGTCGGGCGAAACGGTCTGGACCTCGCCGTCGGCGGGCGTGGTCCGCCTCCCCGCGACCGGCGCCCCGCTCGGCACCGGCAGCAGCGAGTTCGGCGAGGCGCGGATCGACGATCTGGCCCACTTCGAATATCGCTACGGGTTCGCGTGGGAGACTCCCGAGGGCGCCCCCGTGCGCTTCCAGCTCACCCTCTGGCACGACCAGAGCGAGTACCAGGCGACGCTCGACGGGTACCGCCGCAGCCTGCTCGGATGGCTGGGTCTGGCCGCGGCGGTGCTGCTCGCCCTACAGCTCGCGATCCTCCGCTGGGGTCTGCAGCCCCTGCGCGGCCTCACCGCAGACCTCGAGGACGTGGAGCGGGGCCGACTCGAGCAGCTCGGGGGGCGCTATCCCGCCGAGGTCCAGGGCGTCACCGATCGGCTCAACCAGCTTCTCGCCAGCGAGCGCGGCCGCCGGGAGCGCTATCGAAACACGCTCACGGACCTCGCGCACAGCCTCAAGACGCCGCTGGCCGTGCTGCGCGGAGCGCTCGAGCCCGGCGTCCGGACCGACGACCTGCGGGATCTCTGTGAGGAGCAGCTCGGCCGCATGGAGGACATCGTCAGCCACCAGCTCGGCCGCGCAGCGGGCCAGGGCAGCTCCTCGCTGGTGGGCAAGACGAGCGTCGCCGAGGTGGTGGTACGGCTCTCGAAGGTGCTGACCAAGATCTACCGCGACAAGCCGGTCGAGATCCTCTCGGAGATTCCTCCGGACCTGTACTTCCGGGGGGACGAGAACGACCTCCTCGAGATGCTGGGCAACCTCCTCGACAACGCCTGCAAGTACGCACGGGGATCGGTGCACGTCGGCGCCGAACGGGAGGGGGACCGCCTGCGTCTCCGCGTGTCCGACGACGGTCCGGGGATTCCCGACGGCGAGCGCGCCCGCATCCTCCAGCGGGGGATGCGAGCCGATCAGCGCGAGTCCGGTCAGGGTATCGGCCTCTCCGTCGTCCTCGACATCGCGACGAGCTACCGGGGGACGCTCGAGATCGGGGCTGCCGACCAGGGCGGCGCCTGCTTCTCGCTGACGCTTCCGGGCGGGTGTGCCACGCAGACCTGACGACCACGGCCCGTCACCATGCGAAGTGGATCGAGGCCGAGGACTACCGGGAGCCTGTGGCGCTGGCGCCAGGTGAGCATCCGGCAGACCTGCTGGCGCGGATCGCCCCCGAGGATTGCTCACAAATTGCTCACACGGAGACGAAGGAGCGGGTGGGTGGGGGCGTAAGTGCGCGGAATGATGGAGCCGACGAGCGGACTCGAACCGCTGACCTGCTGATTACGAATCAGCTGCTCTACCAGCTGAGCTACGTCGGCCCTGGGCTCGCTCTCGGGGCGAAGCGGGCGCGACTTTAGCCGTACGGGGTGGGGGGTGCCATGCTGCGGCCCTCTGGAGCCCGTGCGCGGGCGGTTTGACTCCGGGGACCCGATCCTCGTAGGATGGGTCCGGGAGGGCCCCGCGTGCCGATTCTGCCCATCGTCGATCTTCTGGTCCTGATGGGGACCGGAAGCCTCGTGATCGGTTTCATCCTGAAGGCGATCGTGATTGCCACGATCTATCGGCCCAGGTTGTTGGGCTTTTCCTCCCTGGATTTCGTCGTGATTGCTGCCGTCTGCTTCGGCCTGGCACTGATCCTGGTGGCTCGCACCTGGCTCAAGCTCAACGAGCCCTCGTTGCTGGCCCTCCAGAGCCGCCTGCGCGCCGAAGACGCACACCGGCGCGTCCACGAGGAGGAGGCGGCCAGGCACAACGGCGCGGAGCCCGTGGTCCTGCAGGCCGCCGCGGGGCTGGAGTCGGCCGAATCGCGCTGATCGCAGCGACGGGGGTCGCAGATCGGAGCAGCGCGCGCGTCCCCTGGGGGACGGTGGTTATCGCGGTTCAGCGCCGCGGAACCAGGCTGAGGGCCGAGAGCGCGATCTCGCGGTACAGCTCCTTCGAGCCCACCAGGATCTCGGTCGCCTTGCGCTTCGCCTTCTTCAGCACATCGGTCTCCTTCTGTGAGGAGGTGGTCCCGGGAGGGTTCGAGGTGTCATGGGATGCGGCCGGCGGGCGAGAGCCCGGTCGGAGTTGTGGTGAAAAAGTCCCGACAATGGCGGTCCACTCACCGCGGCTGGATCTCTCCATGGCTGCTCTCCCATCTGGCGGGTCCTGAATCCCGCGCCCGCGGGGGCTAATCTGGCCCCATGTCGGACGCAGATCGCTCGAGCCCGCCCCTCATCGATCGGCAGATCTGGATCGATGGTGAGTACTTTCCTTGGGAAAATGCGACGGTCCACATCCTCTCCCACAGCCACCAGCGCGGGTCCCTGATCTTCGACTACATGAGCGTCCATGAGACGCCGCACGGGCCGGCGGTGTTTCGCATGCCGGAGCACGTGGACCGTCTCCTCCACTCGGCCGAGCTGGTGGGGCTGCCGCT
>Ga0209536_100008084_pt1 | contig 15846 bp, 10 predicted proteins | sample DeeMarSeWOR28_12_FD_187461 | JGI IMG/M metagenome (GOLD analysis project Ga0209536, IMG submission 187461) | Marine sediment microbial communities from White Oak River estuary, North Carolina - WOR-2-8_12 (SPAdes) (version 2) | ecosystem: Environmental > Aquatic > Marine > Intertidal zone >...
TGGCTGGACTCGATCGGCGCGGGCGAAGGGCGCCACCTACTGGCCCGGGCACACCTCGAGACCGGTCAGTTCGATCTAGCGGTGGTCAACTATCGACGCTTCCTCGGCTACTCGGTAGAGCGAGTGCCGCGAGCGCTGGCGGAAGTCGGGCTGGCACGCGGGTATGCCGAGCTCGGCCTGTCCCGTGAGGCGGCGGGGGCGTTCACTCGCGCTGCCCAATCTCTCCCCGAACTCGAGCCCTGGTCATCCATCCGCGCGGCCGAGAGCCTGGCCAGCCTCGGGGATACAGCGGCTGTGCGCCAACTTCTTGCTCGAGCAAGCGGGATATCGTTCTACCGCCGAACCCTTGCGGAAGTGACGGCGCACGAGGCAGCCGGGAATACGAAGCGGGCGATACGCATCCTACTCGACGCCGCGAGCTCACCGTCTGCAATACGGCTGTCAGCAGACCTCCGGACGAGAGCGGCCCGGATGCACCTGGCGGCCGGTGACACGGCAGCAGCGCGCGGAACGCTTCGCACCGCCGTGCGCGTCCAGCCGAGCGGGGCGCGAGAAGCCGCCGAGATCCTGGCGCAGCTTCCGGACGTGAGCGCTTCAGATCACCAAGCTCTGGGCTCGGCTTTTGAGAAGTCGAGAGCGTATGCCTCCGCAGCGGCCCACTATGAAGAGTTCCTCGCTCTCGAGGATTTGTCGGAGAGCGACCGCCTGGAACTGGAACTGAAAATTGGCGAGCTACTGTACCGCGGTGGCTCCTATTTCGCGGCGGTCCAACAACTCGACAGCGTCATCGCCGCTGATCCGCCCCCACACCTGAAGGCCCGAGCCGAGTACATCGCCGCCCGCGCAACTTACCGACGCGGCTGGCGACGCGACGGGCGAAAACGTTTGCGGGAGATAGCCGATCGTTACCCGGGTACCAGTTCCGCGATCAACTCCCTCTCTCTGCTCGGCGATCTTCACGAGAGTTCCGGAAATGTGGCCGCTGCCCGAGCGATCTATATCGAGATATCAGAAGACTACCCCGGGTCCCGCGTCACCCCTGGCGTACGATACCGGTTGGGAATCGTCGCGTTCCTCGACGGAGACTACGCCGCGGCCCGCGAGTATTTCGACCGGCTCCGCCGCTCCAGTCGCTGGAACGAAATGCGGATCAAGGCTACCTACTGGGCGGCACGCGCACGACTCGCGGAGGATACGCCGGAACGGACCGTCGAAGCCGAAGGTCTGTTCCGAAGTGTCCAGTCCCACGATCCGTTCGGCTACTACGGATTCCTCGCCGCCGAACGCCTCGGCATCGACCCATGGGAACGACTGGCCGCGGGACCAAGACCGACACCGATCCAGCAAGAGACTCGCGAGAGGTTCGCCCTCATCGCCACTCTCCAGCAGGCGGGGCTCGACGAGGAGGCCGCCGCCGTTCTGGAGACGATCGTCGACACCAAACTCCGTCGTCCCGAGGAGATGCTCGGTTTGTCAGAGGCGCTAGCCGAGCACGGCTACGGTCAAGAGGCCGTTCGGTTGGGTTGGCGCGCGCACGCCCGGCTGCGGGGTATTTGGACGGAGAGCGTTCTGCGCGCCGTATATCCTCTGGCCTTCACCGAAATCATCAACGCCGAGGCCTCCTCACGCGAGCTCGACCCGTTCCTTGTGGCCGCCATCGCGCGACAGGAATCGGCCTTCGACGCGGATGTGATTTCCAGGGCGGGCGCTCGCGGCTTAATGCAGTTGATGCCTGCAACCGGCCGCTGGTGGGCTGGCCGGTTGGGGATCCGCGACTTCAGCATCGATCTGCTCTTCCACCCGGAGACCAACGTCCATCTGGGGACGGCCTATTTCGCTGATCTGCAACGTCGGTACGGCGAGCTGCAGATCTCTCTAGTCGCCTACAACGCCGGGCCGACGCGCGCTCGGCGTTGGCGACAGCGACCGGAATATGCAGACCCCGAGCTGTTCGCCGAACGAATTCCTCTTTCGGAAACGCGCGGTTATGTGCGCAGCGTTCAGTCCCACTATCGCATCTATCGTCACATTTACGGTGACATGCAAGCGACCCGACCGGCCGACTGAACCACCGAAACCCTCCCTAAAACCACACGTTGACAGCCCACACGCGCATTACTAAGATGGGCCCGTCTCAATCACCGGAATAACCCCATGCAGGAGGTAGTGGAAGTATGACCAGAGGGCGTATCAAGTGGTTCAATGATGCCAAAGGCTATGGTTTCATTGAACAACCGGACGGTGCAGAGGACGTGTTTGTCCATTTTTCGGCTATCAACATGGAGGGGTTCAAGACGCTCTCTGAAGGCCAGGAGGTGGAGTTCGAACTCCGGCAAACAGACAAGGGGCTACAAGCGGCGAACGTTCAGCGCGCGTAGCTCTTGTTATAAATGGCATTGAGTGCACAACTCGCCCGGGCCCAGCCCGGGCGAGTTTTTCTGTGGCCCTGATCGGCCTCTAGGCGCGACACACCGCATCGCCGTATTCTTATCCCATGGCCAAGAAAGAAACTCAAAGTGTGTTCCTTGTGGACGGGCACGCCCTCGTCTATCGGGCCTTCTACGCCATGATCAGCCGGCCTCTACGCACGACACACGGTGAGAACACGTCGGCGCCGTGGGGCATCGTCCAGTTCATACGCAAGACTCTCGCCGAGCTGGACCCCGACTTCCTCGGTTTCATCTTCGACGCCGGCGGCCATGAGACGTTTCGCCACGAGATCTACGAAGATTACAAAGCGACCCGCGAGAAACTCGACGAGACGCTCCAAGAGGATTTCGACACTGCCATGCGTCGGGTCCGTGAGATTCTGGCAGCGTTTGACATACCCGTCATCGAGCTAGAAGGCTACGAGGCCGACGACGTCATCGGCACGTTGGCCAGACAAGTCGCCGAGGAAGGGCTACAAGCGATCATCGTGTCCGGCGACAAGGATTTCTATCAACTGATCGACCGCGGCGTCGCTCTGCTCAATCCGGGTCGAGGTGGACCTGCTGCCGTAGAGTCAGAGCTCGTGAACGAATCGAACGCCTCGCAGCGCCTTGGGGTTCCGCCCGATCGCGTCGTCGACTACCTGGCTCTTGTTGGCGACTCGTCAGATAACATTCCCGGCGTGCGTGGTATCGGACCGAAGACCGCCGTTCAGCTCATCGAGCAATTCGGCTCGCTGGAAAGCATTCTCGCCAACTCGGACGATGTCAAACAGAAACGACCTCGCGAAGCCCTGAGACAATTCAAGGACGACGCACTACTCTCGAAGGAGCTGGTCACAATCCGCACCGATCTTCCCATCGACCTCCAGCTCGATGAGTTGAGGGTGGGAGAACCGGACCGCGAGCGACTTCGAGACCTGCTGGTCGAGCTGGAATTCCACTCCATCGCCCGCGAATTCGCCCCAAAACAACCGTCGAGACCGATAGCTCAACCCTCGAGCGGCTACGAGCTTGTCACCCACACCACCCGACTCAAGGAGATCGCAGACGAGGCGCGGGAGACCCATCGAATAGGGATCGATGTGCGGACGGACCACGAGAGCACCCATACCTCCGGCCTGGTGGGGATCAGCATCGCATGGGCCCCGGGCCGAGCCGTCTATCTGCCGTTGGCACACGTGGCCGCCGCGCGCCTCGGCGAGCTGGATTTGGACGACGTCGGCGCCGCAGATGTACCCAACCTACCGGATGCAGGCTCAGAGCCGATGCGACCTCTGACCGATCTCTTGACCGATGATAGCGTCGAGGTCGTCGGCCACGATCTCAAGCGAGGCATACTCGCCCTCGAAGCCGCAGGGCTCATGGTTTCCGGTCCAATGCGAGACGTGATGATCGAGTCCTACTGCCTGGACCCGGGACGGCGACAACACGACCTGGAGACCCTTGTGCTGGAGGAGCTCGGTCGCGAGCTGGCGGCGCTTGAAGACGTGTGCGGTAAAGGCAAGTCGCGGATTCCGTTTTCGGAAGTTGCGCCCGACACGGCAGCTCCGTTTTCGACGGAGCGAGCCGACCTCTCACTGCAGATCGATCATCGCCTCGTGCGCCAGCTCGGAGACTACGACCTTAAGCCACTCTTCGAAGAGCTCGAGATGCCGTTGATGCCAGTGCTCGCAGATATGGAGCGATGTGGCATCGCCATCGACCACGATTTCTTCGACGGAATGAGCGATCGCCTCGACGGCGAACTGGGACTCGTCGAGGGAGAAATCTACAAGCTGGCCGGCCGCGAGTTAAACATCAATTCACCGCTGCAGCTTCGAGAAGTTCTGTTCGACACGATGGGGTTGCCTGTTAAGAAGCGGACGAAGACGGGGCCCTCCACCGACGCGGAAGTCCTCGAAGAACTCGCCGCCGAGGGTCATCAGCTTCCACGGTTGATCATCGAGTACCGCGAGTTGGCAAAGCTCAAGTCGACATACGTTGATGCGCTGCCCGTGCTCGCCGACGAGAATGACCGCATCCACACTTCTTTCAACCAGACGGTGACGTCGACGGGACGCCTGTCCAGCTCGGAACCGAACCTCCAGAACATCCCAATTCGTACGCCCCTCGGTGCCGAGATCCGCAAGGGGTTTGTGCCCGCCGAAGGGTACTCGTTCCTCGGTGCCGACTATTCGCAGATCGAACTTCGCATACTCGCACATCTGTCCGGCGACCCGGCGTTCGTTGAGGCGTTCCAAGCAAAAAGGGATGTACATCGCGACACCGCAGCTTTAATCTTCGGCGTCTCTGCTGCTGCCGTGACCCCTGCCATGCGAGCGCAGGCGAAGACCGTCAACTTCGCAACGATCTACGGGCAAGGGCCGATGGCGCTGGCGCGACAACTCGGCATCGCCGTCGCGGAGGCCCGCGAGTTCATCGACAACTACTTCATCCGCTTCCCCGCGATTCGCGAGTACCTGGACCGTCAGATCGATTTGGCCCGCGAGCAAGGTTACATCGAGACCTTGTTCGGGCGTCGTCGTTACATCCCGGAGTTGAATTCGAAGAACCCCAATATCCGCAGATTCGGCGAACGCGTCGCCACCAACTCGCCGATACAGGGCACGGCCGCGGACCTGATCAAGTTGGCGATGATAGACCTCCACACCGAACTGATGAAACGCGATTCGGCCCGGATGATCCTCCAGGTGCACGACGAGCTGCTGTTCGAGGTTCCGAAGGCCGAAATTGACCAGACGCGGACCCTGGTGCAGTCGAAAATGGAGGGGGCGCTCCAGCTGGAGGTGCCTATCGCCGTGGATATCGGCGTCGGGCGCAACTGGTACGAGACGAAAGCCTAGCCGCCAGGCTGAAATCTGGCCCAACTATTGCGATTTCGGCCATTGGGCGCGATTGTTTGCTGCGTCACTATGAGAGCGAGCCCCAACCCGCTACGTCGGAATCGTAATGAGTGCCAGTCGTATAGCATCCCTGCTGTTGCTGGCCCTGATGGCCTCTTATGGCCCCAGGCCCGGTCATGCGCAAGGGCTCTCCGGGCCCGATGCCTGGCCCGGCTCCGTGCCGCAGTTCCTGCCCATCTGGGAGTGGGAACTACCGGGTCCGCCTAACGCCGACTGGCATCTGTACCTCGGGAGCGGCCTGCCCGTTCCCTTGGCCGATGCGCCCTACTCGGGCCGCCTGCTACCACCCGATATCTGGAGTGAGCCCCTCGAGGCGGTTCTGCTTGCTGCATCGGTAGAGTCAGAAGTCGATCGCCTCCCGATGGCCTTCCCGCTACCGGAAGGCATCGAGCCAGGGCCGATGCCAGCCGACTCTCCCGTCGTCCTCTATAGGGTGACGACGGAGGGCCTGATGGGCGCGTCGTACCGAGACCAGTTCTGGCGGGGGTGGACGTTCATCACCGGAATCGAAGTGTCCCTCCTGGCCGTCACTATGATGGCGCCCAAGGACTGGACCGGCTGGCACGACGACTTCATTCGGGACGGCATCAACAACATCGACCGCGCTTGGAGCAACCCTCCCATCATGGATGACGACTGGTGGTTCCATAACTGGGTCGGCCATCCGTACGGGGGTGCCGTCTACTACAACACGGTGAGGTCGCAGGGATCAACGCCTTTTCAAGGCTTTGTCTTCAGCGCGATCCTGTCAGCGCAGTGGGAGTACGCTTTCGAGGCCGTGGCCGAACAACCGAGCATCCAGGATCTGATCATCACGCCCACGACTGGGGCGGTGCTGGGCGAGCTGATCCATCGTGCCACGTTGTCGATGAAGAAGAACGGGACGACGTTCTTCGAAAAAGCATTCATCCTACTCGCCAATCCCACGCACGTCGTCATGGAAGGTTGGAACTGATCCAACGTCCAACAGACAACGTTCGACGTTCAGCGGTAACCTTCCTTCGTCCTCCAAGCGGACGTTGGAGCGCGGTGGCTGCGACATCACTTCGGACCCGAGTCGCGCGACCGGGAGCGACAGGTTGAAGGAACGTTGCCGGTTGACCACGGACTATAACCAACCCCAGAACTCAGATCGCACGCGGAACACCAACTGCCAGACCCCTTCGTCTCCCAACCCTCGAGCTATGTCCAACCACACGATGTTGAAGGCGAGTCCGAGGCTCGCACCGACGCCTATCAAAGGTCCGCGCGTGGCTCCCGCCGGCTCACCGACCTGATTCCACACGCCTACCGCTCGATCAGCGCTCGTGCCGTCGAGTCCGACCCAGCCGATGTCCGAGAACAATGAAGCCGACAGGAAAGGGTGACGGAGGGTCCGCTTCAACTCGACGCTGCCCGTACCGTAGAGATTGCCCACGAACCCGTGGAAGGAGAATCCCCTAACGCTTCCGCGGCCTCCCAGCGGAAACAGTCGCTGGGCCGGAATGTGGTCTCCACCCACAGCGCCCAGCGCACCGGAAAGCCGAACGCCGACGCCCAGTCCGGTGGAAGGCCAGAACTGCTCGGCTCGTGCCGCTCCGTACACATAGCCGAAGTCACCTCCTACAGTGCGGCTCGACCCTTCGACCCAAACCTCCCAACTGTAGCCACCGACTTCCTCGACCGCCGCTACCGGCAGCTCTTCTACTCCGATTTTCAGAAAGAGAACTTCGCCCTCATCGAGTTCCCGTACAAGCCGATAACTTCGATCGATCAAGGCGTCGGCCGTCAAAGTCGCCGGTATCCAAGTTTGCCAGCCGAGGGCAGCGTAAGCCCGCGCGCGCCCCAGTCGCTGCGACACCCTCAACAGCCCACCTCTCATCCAGTAGGGCTCGCGAAAGTCATCCCCATCGAGCATCGCGGCCAGAGTGGCCACCGCGCCCGAGCTTGGCTCCCAAGGTGTGACATCGGCGGTTCGGTCCACATAGCCGATGAGCTCGAGTTCCGAGCCGTTTGGGTTCGTAACCCGAACCGAAGCCTCCAGTTGCCACTTGTACTGGCCAATGGCGTAGCCGCCCAGAATCAGAATATTGCCTTGCGGAAAATCGCGATTGATGCCGGGGCCCAAGTAGAGGCCTTCGGCACGGCGGAAACGCAGAACCGAGGAGGCGCCGGGAACGGCCAGTTTCAACCGCTCGACGCGCCTCAGATACGACTCCGCGACCATCTGGCTGGCTTCCTCTCGGATCTCGTCCAGCGACGGAGGCGCGACGGCGATGTCCGGATCGAGGGCGTCGTACAGCCCGTCCTCGAACACGTACTCGTCGCGTAGCCGAGGCGGTACCGACATGACCGTCGGCCCTCGGAAGAAGGCTTCCGCTGTTCCGACGTTGAACCGATAGTCGCTAATTCGAAACTCGGCGCGGATGATACCGCCGACCGGGAATTCCAGGAATCGGACTTCCCGTCTAAGCTCGATCCCCTGACGATACGGCAGCCAATAGCGTCCGTCCCACAGCGCGTTCTCCAACCGCACGTTGAAGTAATCCACCGTGTCGTCGAGATAGGAAGCGGCGGTGAACGTGAATTCCATGCGCACGATGTCCGCCGACGTCCGGTCCAGATAGATGGCACCGACCAAGCCCGGTTGGCTCGGATCACGCGGGCGCATCTCGACTTTATAGACCCGGGTTTCGCGCTGTGACATCTGCAACGTCAACGAGTCGGTGACGCGATACTCATAAAACGCCAATGCACCCGGCGCCGCCGGATGGAGTGCGTCTTTCACTTCGGAGCCCTCTCCCAGATAGATTCGGTCCCCGAAGTTGTCCATGACGACGGTGAGGTGATCCAGATGGTAGCGAATGTTCGTGGGAAGTACTTTCTCTTCCCTACGACCGATGAGCAGCTGGCGAGTGAGATCGGGCGCGTGCCAGTAGACGCTGAGCGCCAGCTGGTCGGCTTTAACCAGGTGACGCTCCGTGGCACGCCCCACGTCGTAGAGGAAATAGACGTGACCCAGAGCGCTGGCTTTATAGTCGACTAGATCGTCATCGCCCGTCCAGCTCGCTCGCCTCTCGATAGCGCGACCGACGAGTTCCCGAGCCTTGGCGTCGTTCCAGTCGCCGACGGGTTCTTGCTGCCCACCGCGACCATCACCAAAACTCAACTGCGCTGCGAAGCAGGGACTGTCTAGGAAATTCAGCGTGGCCGGCAGAAGCGCGACAAGGATCGCGCGGCGAAGCGTACGGGCCGAAGGGCGGCGATTCACTGAGTGACGGCTGCGACGGCTTGGTCGTTGAGAGTCCAGTCGTAGCTGAGGAAGTCGACCTTGTAGTCCCCAGTCTCCAAGAAACTTGCAACCCGATCCACCAGGTAGCGTGACACAAAGGTCAAGACGCCGTTCACTTTCTCATCACGCTGGTACCCCGTACCGCTCGCGAACTGACGAAAATCATCCCCAAACCAATCGAAGAGTTTCGATAGATGCACCTCTCCTCGATCGATCCCAAAACGGTTTAGGCGCGGGTCGTTCAGAAAGATCTTGCCCTGGCTATCCAGCTGCTCATCCAAAAGTTCGCCACGGAACGCCTCCTCGCGCAGCGGCGGACAGCTCACGGCAGCGCAGACCAGCGCAAAGTGGATTCGCGGTTCGTTGTACTTGGCACGCAGCGTGTTGTGCTCGATATCGTCCAGTGTCATCTCGGTCCCCGCCACTTGGTGTAGGATGCCGTCGAACACACCATCGATCTGGCGGATCGAATTGTCGGGAAACGAAAACCTCTTGGGCGATACCAGCTTCTTGAAGAAACCGGCGGCCTTGATGGGATAATTGTCGATTATCGTCTCGAGAACGTACGCGTTGTACGCGTTAAGGAGGTACGCGATCTGGTCCGTCTCCGACCAGACGGCGAATTCATCGGCGTTCACCGCCGCGACCTGGGCGATGTACTCATCGAGCTCCGCACGACCGATCCGGAGTGCCGCGTAGTCGACTCGGCCATCGCGAACGAAGTGGGTCAGCACCGAGTCAAAGCCGGCGTGATCGATGCCCTGCGCAGCAGCTCGCCCGGAAGTGCCGACCCATACGGCGGCCGTCAAAGCGAGGGTGAACGCTCTGTACCTCATTGTCCGAGTCCGATCAAGTTCTCGATTCCCAGCCTGGTGACTCCCTAAACTCCATGCCTACAAGGTTGCCGCTCAGAGTCGGTTCCCGCAATCACTCAGCATCAACGAGCTTGTACGTGCGGGCGGCGTCCGCCAAAGCCGGAAAGTCCAACGTGACGAACTCGCCGTCACGGTACAACACCTGGCCAGCAACGACCGTAAGGGCGATATCGCCAAAGCCGGCGGAGTGAAAAAGCGCGGACACGGGATCACCTGTCGGCGTAAGATGCGGGGCGCCGAGCCTAACGGCGATGAAATCCGCATCCTTGCCCACCTCCAGAGACCCAACCGTATCAGCGAGCCCCAGGGCACGGGCTCCCTCTAAAGTTGCCAGGTTCAGAAGCTCCGCAGGATTCAGAAGCTCGGCCTCGCGTCGATGACTTCGCTGTTGAAGCGCCGCGAAGCGAGCCTCCTCCAGGATATCGACTCGGTTGTTGCTGACGACCGAGTCACTGCCAAGGCCCACAGCGATCCCCGCCGTGATGAAGTCGGGCAGCGGGGCCACTCCATGGCCCAGTTTGGCGTTCGAGATGGGGCAGTGTGCGATCGAAGCCCCGTGCTCGGCTATCGCCTCGATATCAGACGAATCGACTTGCACACAGTGCACGAGTAGTGGCCGAGCCGCCAAGATGCCGACCTCCGCCAGCTTCGCGATCGGCGACATATTCTGCGGTTCCACACCGATGCCACGCGCCGCTAGCCGCTCGGCAAACGGGCCGGTACCGTCCCGCACGAAGCGCTCTTCGGCTTCCGATTCGGCCGCGTGAATGCAGACGTGTATGCCCGAGGCGTCCGCGTAGTCTGCCAGCGCCTCGAACAGGCGGTCCGACACCGTGTACGGAGCGTGTGGAGATATCCCGACGTCCACTCGATCATTACACTGCGGCCGCATCTCGTCGATCTTGGCCCCGATCCCGGCTAGCGACTCAGCCGCCTGGTCAGGATCGGGGCCGAAGACTTCCCTGTACACTCGACCCCTTAACCCCGAATCCACCATCGCCTCGAGCAGGAATCCGGCGTCATCCGGCGCTGCCATGCAGGTGACACCAGCAGCGATCGCCTCGGCAACGCCGAGCCACGTCGAGGCTCGAGTCGCTTCTGGTGTCAGTACGTCGTACTTGAGCTCGGTTAGTTTGTTGATCCACCCGCTGAACTCGATATCCTCGAGTCTGCCTCGCAAAACCGTGAGCTCCGGATGCGCGTGGACGTTGACGAGACCCGGGGCGATCAACGCATCCCCAAGATCGACGATCCGTGCATCATCAGCGGACACCCGTGCCTCCGGCCCTACGGCCTCGATGCGACCGGTCGTACCGACCCTCAAAGCACCCCCGGCCAGCGGGGGGGCGGAGACGGGGAGGACCCACGCGGCACGATAGACGGTGGCTTTCTTGCTCACTTCAAGTATCGCCTGGCTGAACCGATGGCGATATCGCGGCTACGTGCGAGCTGAAGATCGGCACCACGCCCTTCCAGCCTCAGCTGACGATCGATGCTGAACGATACAACCAGCTCGTTGAATCGGACCCCCTCATCGATGGGAACACCAAACTGTAGACGATACGTCTGTCGACTGCCCCCAGGCGCAGCGAAGCGCAGGCCCACTCCAGCAGAGGCCCGAAATTCGGAGTCCACGCCGAAGAGTGCACCGTTGGCCCACATCTGACCCATGTCGGCAAAGACCACGCTGCCGATGTCGATCAACCGGCCGATGCTCGTGATCGTGTAGCGGTTCTCCACACGCATACTCACGCGCTCGCCACCCGGGAACCGGTCAAACGTATAGCCACCGAGTTTGTAAGGCCCACCCAGGGTCAACTGGAACGGTACCGTGGTCCGCCAGCCGCCGCTGTAGCTGACCGCTATCTCGTTGGTGATCCGTGAGTTGACGATCCAGAAGTTCGTCCAGTGAACAGCGGCGAACATGTCGTGCCAATCACTGTCCTGGTAGTCGTGACGAGCCTCGCCGCCGGCCCAGACGACGGAGAACCAATTCCCGCGAACGCGCGATGCGCCATAGAGATCGAGGCCGAAGATCAAGTACGAGTCCGTCATTCCGAACCACTCCGGCGCCGCGCCTACCAGGCCGTCGAGGGATGCACCCAGTGCGATGTCCTCGACCGCCCCTAGCGTGGCCACACCGCTCCGCTTGACGTAGTTCACTGCTCGCAAGCCGCCAACGAGGTTCAGCTGTAGCGCCTGCCTAGGTTGAATCGTCGCGGTCACGCCCGCGGTCGTCGCACTTGAGTTGTCGGGGATAGTGTCTCCGCCCGGTTCGTTGCTGTATCGAGTATCGCTGTAGGTGAGCGACATTCCATACGATGCCAACCGCGTGGAACTGCCGCGCCTCGGTGCGCGACTGCGCAACGCACCGCCGATGCCGATCGCTTTCTGCAGGGTCGGCAGTAGCAATTCCGTCGAACCCTCCGACGTCGACTCGACCACGTATCGGAAATATCGTTCGCTGTACAAGGCATTCTGAAACGCTGCCCAGTTACCCACCAGCCCGAGGAACGGATAGGCGAGCACCTGACCCACCGTCCAGCCCGGGCCTCCACGGATTACACTCACGCCCAGGTCCCAGCGCGTCTTCATGAACTGCGGGTCGATGTAGGTGAGGACGACGTCGTTAGGCCCCGAGCGAACGATGTACGATAACTGTACCTCCCTACCGCGCCCATCGAGATTCGTCTCACCCAGCCGGATACCCGAAATCGCGAAACCACCGCCCAGATTGAAGCGCGGTTCAAGTCGTAGAGACCAATCGTCCTTCGTTACCACCCGGACATCGACATCGCCGTCCGGGCGGCGTAGAGTCTCGACGCTGGCCGATTCCAAGAAACCGAGGCCACGCAGCAGCCGCTCGCTCTCGCTGAGACGCAGGGCATCGACGCACTCGCCTTCATGAAAGAGCAGTTCGCGTCGGATGACGCCCTCGCGCGTATCCACGTGCAACCAGTTTGCAGCGCCGTAAAGCTTCCCTGTAAAACCGCCCTCATCCGCTGCGCTGTCGGGGAAAATCCCTTCTGTCACAATTGTGATGCTCGCGATGCGGCCGTTGGCGCATTTGTCTGTTGCCTGCGCCCGCAATTCTGGCACGACGGCCACGATTTGCACTGCTAGGGCCGTGATTATCGCTAGCCATTTCACGATACAGGGTGCTATCCGAGCTGGTTGTGGCAGGTGACGCGTCACTCCACAGCTGAGGCCAACCTTTGTGATCCAACGCCTAGTCCGCGCCGAAGAGATCCTCCTGGCCAGACAGAGCGTCTTCGTCGGCGACCAGACTGCGGAGACGGTCTTCCCAACGGCGCAAATCCACGCCGCCTTCGTGCAGCAACATCCTCTTCAATACGGGGGATAGGCCGGAAAGATCCTCGAGCAAGTCGGCGATCGCTGCACGCATCTCCCCGACCCTGAATTCCTCATCGCCTGCGGCCGCCATCTCACGCCGAATCGACTCCTCCGATCGAGAGGCGACGATCGGTTGCTGCAGTGTCGCCACGTGAACGTTGGTGCGCCGGCCCGGGCCGCGTTCGTCCTCGATGGGCACGAGACCAACGATCTGGTCCGAGCGCCAGTACTTGCCGTACCCCAAATAGACCAGCCGGTTCGGCCTGATGTCCACGGTAGCCTCCATCTCAGCCATTCATAAAGGTTGGGCCAGCCTAATTTACGTCGCCGATTGTGGCTGGTCTAGAAAGTGGCGAGCGGCGGCGCGGACCCGCGGGTACCCGCCGGTACGGCCTGAGGGGTTGACATATATGAATATCTATATATTATGGCGGCAACCCCAGGGGAGAACCGGATGAAAGCACCTTCGCAGAGTCTGAGCGTGGAAGCCGTCCAGCAGGCCGCCACCATGCTCAAGTGCATCGGCCACCCGATACGCCTTCAGATCATCGAGCTACTGGAAAGAGAGGGCGAGTGTAACGTGACGACGATTCACGAGACGCTGGGGATCGAGCAGGCCGTCGCCTCGCAGCACCTCAACCTGATGCGCGACAAGGGTGTCCTGGCCGGCCGTCGCGACGGCGTGAACGTCTACTACCGCATTGTTGACGCGAGGGTGACGCAGGTCATTGATTGCATACACGATCATTGTCAGCTGTAAGAGAGCCGTTTTTTTGGAGCCAACACATATAAACATATGTATACGCTAATGAGACTTGGAATCGCTATCCTTATCGGCCTCTCCGTGCCCACCCAGGCTGCGGCGCAAGGCGCATCGGATGGGATCGCCGTTCGCCAGCTCTCGCTGCAGAGTGCCATCGACCGCGCGCTGGCTAACAACCCGGACCTAGCCATCGCGGAAGCTCAACGCGACATCGCAGGCAGTCACAGCAAGTCAGCCTCGGGCCCGCTTTGGCCACGGCTCGATGTCAACGCGGGCTTCATCCGCTCGAACGACCCCGTGTTCGTGTTCGGCACCAAGTTGCGACAAGGACGGTTCACCGCCGCGGACCTCGACTTCCAGGAGCTGAACAATCCCAGCGCGATCAACGATTGGTCGACCGCTTTCAACCTCCGCTGGAGTCTTCTCGACCCCACGTTGTGGGCGGGCCGGTCCTCGGCGAGCAACCGCTCCGAGGCGGCCAGCTGGGCCGCGGTTCGGACGAGAGAGGCCACGGTGCTGATCACCCGAAGTCTGTACTATCGTGCCCAGAGCGCCACGGCCCAGCTCGAGGCCGCGGATGCTTCCGTGGAGGCTGCCGAGTCGACACTGGACTCGTTCAGGAAGAGAGCGGGACGGGGTTTGCTCACCGAGGCCGATTTGCTGCAAGCAGAGGCTGAGCTTGCCGCGGCCAGGGCCCAGCAAGCTGCCGTCGCCAGCTCGCGTTTGGATGCTCTTCAGGATCTCGGACTGCACCTAGGTTGGAGTTCTGACACGCTTCCCGAGCCTACCGACACGTTGGCGGCTCCGTCAGCACTTTCCGAAGGTTCGTTCGATCCCGAGGAGCGAGCGGACCTGAGGGCTTTGGCTGCAGCGGCGGAGGCGGCGGACGATGCGAAAAAGCAGAGCACGATGGCGTACATTCCCGCGGTCGACCTTCTGGCTCAGTACGCAACCTACAGTTCCGACCCTCTGGCGTTCGACGGCACCAACTGGACAGTCGGGGTGATGTTGCGCTGGAATCTCTTCAGCGGTTTTGGTCGCTCGGCCGACGGCCAGCGAGCGGAATTGGAGAAGCGGATCGCTACTCTCGAGTACGAGCAGGCGCTCCGCGATGCGAAGAGCGAATTGGATCAGGCTGAGCGCGCGGTTCGCAGCGCTCGACTGCAGGTCGACGCGACGCAGACCGCATCGGCCGCCGCAGATGCAGGCAGGAGACTCATGCGCCGACGCTTTGACGAAGGTTTGGCGACGGCCACCGACCTATTACAAGCCGAGTCTCGCGCAACGGCTATGCGCCAAGGTGAAATCGCTGCCCTGGCTAACTATCACATGGCAGTCGCGCGACTCGATTTCGTACGATCGCAATCCAACTGAGGTCAGCAATGAAGTGGATCAACGGATTACTCGTCCCAGCAATGGTGATCGCCGCAGCTGCTTGCGGTAGCGAGCACGGCGACCAGCCGGATGACCGAGAGGCGGTCGATGTGACGGTATCCACATCGGTAGCGTCGCATGGTGTGACTACCGCTCCCGCGACCGTACTGGCGTCCGAGCGAGCGGTACTGGCCACACGCGTGAGCGGAACGATCCGGCGTGTCCTGGTCGACATCGGTACCCGTGTGTCGGCGGGTCAAGCTCTCGTGACCCTCGACACGAAGGAAATCGACGCGCGAATTCAGAGTGCCGAAGCTGCCGCGCAACTCGCCCGTCAATGGCACGATCGTATCGCGGCACTAGCCGCCGACGGCGCGGCGACAGCTCAAGAACTGGACGACGCCGTGGCACGGCTCGAAGTAGCCGAAGCGGGCCTTCGCGATGCTCGCGCGCAACGCGACTACGTAGTCCTGCGTGCACCGTTCTCGGGCGTGATCACGGCGCGGCGCGCCGATCCCGGAGATCTGGCGGTGCCCGGGGTGCCGATTCTCCAAATGATCGGCGAAGGCGGCCTTGAAATCGAGGCCGACCTGCCGGCCGAATTAGCCGGACGCCTCTCCGTCGGCGACGTCATAGCCGTCCAGCGTCCCGAAACGGCGGAGCGCTTCGCCGCCATCCTCAAGGATGCCGGCACGATTATCTGGAACGGTCCAGTGGGCGTCTTCGAGTTCGACCAGTTCGGCGCCGGGACGAAGGCGCTGGCCGACGCCATCGCTGCCAGCCCTGCATTCTCCGTCGCCGGTGGTGGCGATACGCTCGCCGCGATCGACAAGTACGGCGTACGCGATGGCATTTCGTACATCTCGACAGGTGG
>Ga0209536_100008085_pt1 | contig 15844 bp, 15 predicted proteins | sample DeeMarSeWOR28_12_FD_187461 | JGI IMG/M metagenome (GOLD analysis project Ga0209536, IMG submission 187461) | Marine sediment microbial communities from White Oak River estuary, North Carolina - WOR-2-8_12 (SPAdes) (version 2) | ecosystem: Environmental > Aquatic > Marine > Intertidal zone >...
CTGAACCGACCGGCGACACGCGGAAAGCGGAGAGCTGCTGTGCCGCGTGGCGGGCGGCCATGGAGGGCCTCCCGGCATCCTGCCGGCCGGCGGACCAGGGAAGGACGGGGCCCGGCCGTGTGGCCGGGACCCACTTTCCGACCCTCGTTCCCGAAAAAGAACAAAATAAAAACCACTAGAGATGATTTAATACATATGTGGGATAAACAAACATATATTAGCTATTTTTTAGCAATCAAGTGGGCAATTGTGTTGATGAAAGGCGCCCACGCGGATCGACAGTACATTGGCGCCTGCGATAGTCCCCGCATACACTAGCCGCTGGCTCAAGCTCTCCCGCGGTGGGATCGATGAAAAGACGACAGTTTGTGGGCGGCCTGGCGGCTGCAGCCGGTGTAGCGGCCTGCTCCCGGCAGCAGGACGGCGGCGCGATGCAGGCGGCGCGTTCCGCTGAATCCTTTGAATGGTCCATAGCGACCTCGTGGCCGCCGAAATATCCCGGTCTCGGCATCGCCGTGAATAACCTGGCGGACAGGATCGAGGCCGCGTCGGGCGGACGCCTTAAGCTCAAGGTTTATGCCGCCGGCGAACTGGTGCCGGCGTTCGAGGCGTTCGATGCTGCCAGCCGTGGCATCGTGGAGATGGGCCACGACGCCGCGTACTACCACAAGGGTAAGGTGCCGGCGGCGCAGTTCATGACGGCGATCCCTTTCGGCATGACGTTCATGGAAATGAACGCATGGCTGTACTACGGCGGTGGGCTGGAACTCTGGCGCGAACTCTACGAGCCGCTGAACCTGGTGCCTTTTCCCTGTGGCAACACCGGCGTTCAGATGGGCGGCTGGTTTAACAAGGAGATCAATTCGATCGAGGATCTGAAGGGCCTCAAGATGCGTATCCCGGGTCTCGGTGGCGAGGTATTCCGTCGTGCCGGCGGGACCCCGGTGACGCTGCCGGTGTCGGAGATATTTACGTCCCTGCAGACCGGGGCCATCGATGCCACGGAATGGGTAGGCCCCTATAACGACATTACCAACGGTTTCCACACCGTCGCCCGGTACTACTACTATCCCGGGTGGCAGGAGCCAGCGCCTGCGCTGCAGGCTTACGTAAATCGCCAGGCGTGGGATTCCCTGCCCGCGGACCTGCAGTCGATCATCGAGATTTCCTGCCAGGCCGTTACTACCGACATGCAGGCCGAATACACCTACGGCAATGCGGTGGCGCTGGAGACGTTGATGCAGGACCCGAACGTCGAGTTGCGCCAGTTCCCGGAGGACGTGCTGCAGTACCTCAAGTCGATCGCGCAGGAAATCGTGGAGGAGATGGTGGCCGACGACCCGATGGCTGCAAGGATCTACGAGTCATGGTCGTCGTTCCTCGCGAAGTCGATTCCAAATTCACGCATCACGGAGCATGCGTTCCTCGCCACCCGGCTATAACGGGTACCCGCAGATCTTTCCCGGGGGTTACCGGCAGGAGCGGTTCTCGAACCGTGAACATCTCGGGCCCGGGCCCGCTCCTGCAGCAGACTCAGTTGCCGTAAATCTTGCCCGGGAGCCAGGTGACGAGCTCCGGGAACAGCGCGAGCAAAAGTAACGCCGCCAGCTGTATCGCCACGAACGGGACCACACCGCGATAGATCTGCTGCGTCGTCACGGATGGGGGCGCGACCCCGCGCAAATAGAACAACGCAAAGCCAAACGGCGGCGTAAGGAATGATGTCTGCAGGTTGATCGCAATCATCACGCCAAGCCATACCGGGTCGAGACCCATCGCCAGCAGCACGGGACCCACGATCGGTACGACGACAAACGTGATCTCGATGAAGTCGAGCACGAAGCCAAGCAGGAACATGACCAGCATCACGAGAATGACGGCGCCGGCGACGCCACCGGGAAGTGATCCCAGGATGGCGTGCACGCCATCATCGCCGCCGAAACCACGGAACACGAGTGAAAAGAATGATGCGCCGATCAGGATCAGGAAGACCATGCTGCTGATCTTCAGGGTCGCCTGCATGATCTCCCGAAGCCGGGCCAGGCTTATTTCGCGCCGGGACAGCGCAAGCAGCAGCGCACCCATCCCGCCGACACCCGCGGCCTCCGTCGGCGTGGCAAGCCCGGCGAGGATGGAGCCCAGAACCGCGAATATCAGGAGCAGCGGCGGCAGCAGTGCGCGCAGAATCTGCGCAAAGGACACGACGTCATCCTCGCCCCGTTCGTAGGCGGGCATCAGCGTCGGCCTGAAGAACGCGGTGGCGACGAGATAGACGATATAGAGGAGTACCAGCAACAGACCCGGGATCAGCGCACCGGCAAACAGGTCGCCCACCGACACCGTCTTCGGAGAGAAGATGCCCATTTCGACCTGCGCCTGCTGGTACGCGCTCGACATGACGTCTCCGAGCATGACCAGGATGATCGACGGCGGGATGATCTGGCCCAGCGTCCCGGACGCACATATCGTGCCTGTCGCGACTTCCGGTGAGTAGCCGCGGCGCAGCATAGTCGGCAGCGACAGCAAGCCCATCGTGACCACGGTGGCGCCGACGATTCCGGTGCTGGCCGCCAACAGCATGCCCACCAGCGTCACGGAGATCCCGAGTCCGCCACGCAGCGCGCCGAACAGCCGGCTGAGCGTATCGAGCAACTCCTCGGCTATCCGGGCCCGCTCGAGGGTGACCCCCATGAAGACGAACAACGGCACCGCAACGAGCGTTTCGTTGCTCATGATCCCGAAAACCCGGTTGGGCAGACTGGAGAGCAGTGCGTCATTGAAGATGCCAGCGGCGGTGCCGGCCGCCGCGAAAAGCAACGCAGTGCCGCCCAGTGTGAATGCGACCGGAAAACCCGCAAGCAGGACGACGATCACCGTCGCAAACAGCAACAGTGCCACCCACTCCATCAGCGCTCCCCCCTGAGCGTGCGCAGTGCCCGGCCGAACATGGAGACGCCCTGCAGGGCGAGGAGTAGCGGCATCAGCAACAGGACCGACTTTAGAAGCGGGACGAACGGATACGGCATGCCGCCGGGTTCGCGAGATGATTCTGAAAGCTGCCAGGACACGGCGACGAAATCCCAGGCCTTGTAGCCGAGAAACGCACACAACGGAAACAGGAACAGGACTGTGCCGAGCAGGTCGACCCAGGCCCGGCGCCGGCTACTCATGTCGCGATAGAAGATATCCACGCGTACGTGTTCATCCTGCTGCAGGGTGTATGCAGCACCGACCATGAACACGACCGCATGCATCCAGACTACCGATTCCTGCAGCCAGACGGCGCCCGCGTCGAACACGTAACGCATGACGACGACAACGAAGGTCACAATCACCATGATGAGCGTCAGCCACGACGTCAGCCGCCCGGACACGATGCTGATCTTGTCCAGAGCGTTCAGGTCCTGATTATCGGCTGGCGGCTCTTTCAAGGTTCAGCGGCGCCAGAACGTCGGCGTAACCAGCACCAGCAGCGTGAAGATCTCGAGACGCCCGAGCAACATACCGGCGATCGATATCCACTTGGCAACGTCGCTCAATGACATGAAGCCCCTGGACACATCGCCGAGACCGGGGCCGAGATTATTTAGCGTGGCTGCGACGGCGGAAAATGCGGTGACCTGGTCCAGGCCGGTCGCCATCATGGCGAGCATCATCCCTGCGAACACGATGACGTAGATCGAAAAGAAACCCCAGACCGCGTCTACGACACGATACGGCACGGCCTTGTTGCCGAGCTTGACAGGAATCTCGGCTGACGGATGAACCAGCCGCACGATCTCCCGGACGCCCTGCTTGTAAACCAGCAACCAGCGGATGACCTTGATGCCGCCCGCGGTCGAGCCGGCCGACCCGCCGACGAAACTCGCGAAAATAAGCAACACCGGTACAGCCGTGGGCCACATGGAGAAGTCGGCGGTGGTGAAGCCCGTCGTCGTCGCGATGGACACGGCCTGGAACAGCCCGTTGACGATGGCGTCGCCGGGGCTGGCGAAGATACTGAAGTAGAGCAGCGCCGCAATGACCAGCAAAGACATGATCATCAGGAAGAAAGTATAAGCGCGAAACTCGGGATCCTGCGTGTAATGCTTTACCGAAACATATCGCGCGGCAAAGAAGTGCAGCGAGAAATTGATGCCGGCGAAGAACATGAACACGACCGCTACGAGATTGACCGCACTGCTGTCGAAATAGCCAATGCTGAGATCATGCGTCGAAAAACCGCCGATGGCCACCGTGGAGAAGGCGTGGCACAAAGCGTCGAAGCCGCCCATGCCTGCCATCATGTAGGAAACGAAACATGCGATCGTGAAACCGAGATAGACGTACCAGAGCGCCTTGGCGGTCTCGGTAATGCGAGGGGTCAGCTTGGTGTCCTTGACGGGGCCCGGCGTCTCGGCGCGGTACAGCTGCATACCGCCGACGCCGAGCATCGGCAGCACGGCCACGGCCAGGACGATGATGCCCATGCCACCCAGCCATTGCAGCTGCTGCCGGTAATAGAGTATGGATCGCGGCAGCTCGTCCAGGCCGGTGAGAACCGTTGCCCCGGTAGTGGTCAGCCCGGAAATCGACTCGAAAATCGCGTCCGTTACCGACAGCGACAGGCTGTCGTCGAAATACAGAGGTGCGGCGCCGAACGACCCCAGTACCGTCCAGAACGAGGCAACCACCAGGAAGCCGTCGCGCAGCCGCAGCTCCCTGCGTTCGCGGCGGACGGGAAGCCAGCAGACGACGCCCGCCACGAGGGTCAGCGCAAAACCTTCGATGAACGACAGCCACGCATGATCGCCGTACCAGAGGCTGACGATGATCGGCGGCAGCATCGTAATGCTGAACACCATCAGCAGCAGCCCGAGAATGCGTTGTACGACGGTCCAGTTCATGTCGCGACTGGCGCTCTAGACGAACGAAACGCCGACCTGGAACAACTGCTCGAGGCGTTCTATCTTGCGCCGGTCGGTCATGAAGAGAATGACGTGGTCGTCGGTCTCGATGACCGTATCGTGGTGCGCGATGATGACCTGATCGTTGCGGACCAGCGCAAGGATAGCGGTGCCCTTCGGCAGGTCGATTTCCTCGATCTTGCGGCCGACAACGCGCGACTCTTTTTCCGTGCCGTGTGCGATGGCCTCTATCGCTTCCGCCGCGCCCCGGCGCAGCGAGTGGACCTTGACGACGTCACCCCGCCGTACGTGCGCCAGCAGCGAGCCTATGGTGACCTGCTGAGGCGAGATAGCGATGTCGATACTGCCCGCCTCGACGAGGTCGACAAAAGAGGCCCGGTTGATCAGCGCCATCACCTTGTGCGCGCCGAGCCGTTTCGCGAGCATCGAACTCAGAATGTTCGCTTCTTCCGAATTGGTGAGCGCACAAAATACATCGACATTGTCGACGTTTTCCTCGAGCAGCAATTCCTCGTCGGCGGCGTCGCCGACGAGCACGATGGCGCGATTGAGCTGTTCCGAGATCGTCCTTGCCCGGCGCGTGTCACGCTCGATGATCTTCACCTGGTTGGTCTGCTCGAGCGCAAGCGCGAGCCGCACACCGATGTTTCCGCCGCCGGCGATGACCACCCGGCGGACCGGATCCTCCAGCCGCCGCATCTCGCTCATGAACACACGGATATCCTTGCGGTCGGCGATGAAAAACACCTCGTCGCCTTCCTGGATCACGGTCTCGCCGTCGGGCAGCATGGCTTTGCCGTGCCGGTAGATAGCGGCAATGCGACCTTCGGTGTTCGGCACGTGCTCTTTCAGCGTCGCGATACGCTGGCCGACGAGCAGGCCGTCACGGTCCGCTATCACGCCGACCAGCCTGACGCGCCCGCCAGCGAAGTCGAGAACCTGCGACGCACCCGGGTACAGGATAAGCTGCTCGACGAACTCGCATACGAGCTGCTCCGGGCTGATCCCGACGTCGATCGGAATCGCATCCTGCGAGAACAGCTGCGCGGTATTCATGTACTCGGCGGAGCGAATACGGGCTATCTTGGTCGGCGTGTGGAACAGCGTGTACGCGATCTGGCACGCGACCATGTTGATCTCGTCCATGTCCGTCAGGGCGACGACGATATCGGCATCGTTGGCCCCGGCACGATCGAGCACCTCCGGGTAGGCCGCATGGCCGACGACGGTGCGGATATCCAGCCGGTCCTGCAGTTCTCGCAGGACTTCGGGACGCACGTCGACGACGGTAACCTCGTTGGCCTCTTCACGCGACAGATGGTAGGCGGCGGAAGAACCGACCTGACCTGCACCGAGTATTAGAATCTTCATTATTGTCGACAGGCTTTTGGGCGCGGCACGGAGTGTCGCTGCAGGACGTCAAGTCTACATCAGATCGAGATTCGCATAGGAAAGAACCAGCCATTTTGTGCCGGCCGTCTCAAAATTCACCTCGACCCTGGCGTGCGCGCCCTGCCCTTCATAATTAAGAATGACCCCATCGCCGAACTTGCCGTGGCGGACGCGCTGGCCCAGCCGCACGCCCATCTCGGCATCTGATGACTTCCGTAGCGAACTCGCGGCACCGGAGCGCGGCGCGCGGACGGGCCGTGATACCTGCACGCGCGGCCGGACTTCTTCGACGTAGTCGTCGGGGATTTCCGATATGAAGCGCGACGGCTGGGAAAAACTGTCCATACCGTGCAGTCGCCGCTGCTCCGCATACGTCACGTACAGGGTTTGCTTCGCGCGGGTGATTCCGACATAGCACAGGCGCCGCTCCTCCTCCAGGCCGTTGGGATCCGCGATCGAGCGCTGATGCGGGAACAGGCCGTCCTCCATGCCGCACATGAATACGAGCGGAAATTCGAGTCCCTTCGCTGAATGCATCGTCATCAGCTGCGCGCAGTCTTCCCAGGCCTCGGCCTGCCCCTCGCCGGCCTCGAGCGCGGCGTGCGACAGGAATTCGTCGAGTGGCGACATCTCGCCGGCCGGGTCGGGCTCGAAACTCTTCGCCGCGCTCACGAGCTCCATGAGGTTCTCGAGCTTGGTTTCGCCGCGCTCGCCCTTGTCGTTGCGGAACATCTCGACAAGACCGCTGGCGTGGATCACGTGGTCGACCTTGTCCTGCAGGTCGAGCCCCGTGGTCTCGCGAGCCATGCGCTCGATCAGGTTCATGAACGCGAGTACCGCGTTCGCGGCGCGACCCGCGAGTTCGTCGCTGGCCACCGCCCCGGCGGCACGCCACATCGTGCAGCTGTTGGCCCGCGCATAGGCGCGCATGATCTCGACGGTGCGGGCGCCGATCCCGCGCGTGGGGCGATTCACGATGCGCTCGAAAGACGCGTCGTCCTCCCGGTGCGAGATGAGCCGCAGGTAGGCGAGCGCATCCTTGATTTCGGCGCGCTCGAAGAATCGCAGGCCACCGTAGACGCGGTACGGAATGCCCGCGTTGATGAGCCCTTCCTCGAGTACGCGCGACTGGGCGTTGGAGCGATACAGGACTGCCGCATCGGCGCGCGCATTGCCCTGGTCGATCCAGTCGCGCAGACGGCCTATCACGAAGTCGGCTTCGTCCCGTTCGTTGTAGGCCGCGTAGACCCGGATCGGCTCGCCCTCGGCGCCCTCGGTCCACAGGTTCTTGCCCATACGGTCGGCGTTATTGGCGATAACCGCATTGGCGGCGTTCAGGATGGTGGCCGTGGAGCGGTAATTCTGCTCCAGCTTCACGACCGTTGCGTTGGGGAAGTCGCGCTGGAAGCGGTGTATGTGTTCCACTCGCGCGCCACGCCAGCGGTAGATCGACTGGTCGTCATCACCGACGACGAACGGGATCGCGGCGTTGTCACCAGCGAGCAGCCGCAGCCATGCATACTGGATCGCGTTGGTGTCCTGGAACTCGTCGACGAGCAGGTGCTGAAAGCGCTGCTGGTAATGAGCGAGCAGGTCGGGGTTGTTCCGCCATAATTCATGTGCGCGCAGCAACAGCTCCGCGAAATCCACGAGGCCGCCACGCTCGCAGACTTCTTCGTAGGCTGCGTACAGGGAGATCATCTGCCTGCGGCTCGGGTCGCGCTCGTCGTCGATGTTCTGCGGCCGCAGACCCTCGTCCTTCTGCGCATTGATGAACCACTGGATCTCCTTGGGCACCCAGCGGCTGTCGTCGATCTCGAGGTTTTTCAGCAGCCTCTTTATCAGCCGCAGCTGGTCGTCCGCGTCGATGATCTGGAAGTTCTGCGGCAACTTCGCTTCCTGCCAGTGCCGCCGCAGCAGGCGATGGGCGAGGCCGTGAAACGTGCCGATCCACAGGTGACTGACGGGCATGCCGAGCAGCGCCTCGATGCGGCCGCGCATCTCGGCCGCCGCCTTGTTGGTGAACGTAACTGCCAGGAGGCCCTGGGGTGATACGCCCTCGACCTCGATCAGCCAGGCGGCCCGGTGCACCAGCACCCGGGTCTTGCCGCTGCCGGCGCCGGCTATGACCAGTGTTGGCTCCGCCGGGGCCGTGACGGCCTGGCGCTGCGCATCGTTCAGGGATTCGAGTATCGGGGTGACGTCCATGAAGCGCGCAAGTTTAGCAGGATTGCGCGCGCTTTCGGGCGGGTCTAATTCTCGCGCCAGACGAACCCCAGGGAGTAGCGGCCGCGATCGTACTGGATACGGGAGTCGTTGGACACGTAGTCGTCGAAGCGCCCTTCCAGCGACACGCTGAACCGCGGCGTTATCCGGTAGCTGATCGTTGCGTCGGCCCTCGCCGTCTCCAGCGTCTTGTTCGGCAGCGCCGGATTGTTGAACGCGAACGCGTTCTCGTAATTGTAGTTGCGGTAGTAGCCGGAGATCTCGAAGTCGAAGCGGACCCCGGGCGACCAGTGGAATTCGAACTCGTAATGATCGCGTACGTAGTTGTTGTAGCCGGCGTAGCGGTCTTCCCGATCGATACGCTCGTACTCGAAGCCGAGCCACATGGTTTTCGTTATTCGTTGCCGGGCGAGCAGCGACAGTCCGATGTAATCGTAGCGCACACCTGGATTGCCGATCGGCTGGGTGCCATCGGGTTCGAATGACGGCCTGTCGCTGTAGCGCCTGCTGAACTTCTCAGCCGTTATGCGCAGGAGCGACGTGCGTGTAAACGAGTACTGGGTATGAAGGCTGAACAGGAAATACTCGTGGTCGTATGACGGCACGACTTCGACGTCTTCATAGTCGTAGAGGTAGCCTTTCGCTACGAGTCCGAGAGCGAGCTTCCCCCAGCGCTGCCGAAAACGGATGTCGGGCCCGTAGCGCGTATAGTTCATGCGGTCGCCGATATCCACGCCGTTGATCGCGCGCGGCAGGCCGTCGTCGGGGTCGTAGTACACGCCGTCACGCTGTGCAAAGCGGAACGCGCTGTAGACCTCGCGCTTGCGATTTTCCTTCCTGCGGACGTACTCGTTGCCTACGCGCAGCTCATGCCGGAATTCGTCCGCATCGCTCTGGTTGCGGTCCACGTAATAATCGCCGGACGCGCGGTACGCCGCGTAAAAACCCTCGAAGCGGTAGGTGTTGATCATGTATTTCGCGCCGAGGTCATACGGCAGGTAACTGCCGGTCTGCACCTGCGGCACGATGAGCGGCAGGTTCGGATTCGCGAAATCGATGTAGGGCTCGGACGGCGAACGGAACACGTTGGTGTCGTTGCCATAGCCCACGCCCGCGAAGTAGCTGAAGTCGAAGATATCCCGTTCCTTCTGCTCAGCGACCTTCTGCTGGTACACGGGGTCTTCCGCTCGCTCGCCACGCTTGATGCGTGCGATCGCGGTCCTTGCCAGGTTCGATAGTTCCTCGCTGGTGCCCTGGTCGCGGGCGTAGCGGAACCAGCGTAGTGCCTCGTCGTTATCGCCTGCGGCATAGGCATTCAGGCCCAGGTTGTAATGCGCCAGCTGCCGCAGCCTGGGCGACCGTGTCGCTTTCTGCAGCGACTCGCGGGCCCGAATATGCTGGCCCGCCTTGTAATGCGCGACGCCGGTGTTGTAGTGCAGCAGCGGCGTATCCATCCCGGCCTCGGCAGCCTGACCGTAGCGGAGCAGCGCAGCCCAGTAGAGATCGTCCCGGAACAGCCGGTTGCCGTCTTCGAACAGCTCATTAGCGCTCATCGCGGATGCTGCAGCGCTGGTGAGCAGGCAAATCAATGCCACGACGACGGCCAATGCTCGCGCCTGCATGTGAGATCCGGGTTTTCTGTCAGCGGCGGTAATTCGTGGAGTTCCCGTGTCGCGTTATGTCAGATCGCAAAATGCCCGATATTTGCCACGAAAACTATGACGTAGCGCAAGAAAATCCCCCTGGGTGGTCTCCACCCAGGGGGATCGCTGCGGATTGCGCCCGAATTACGTCGGGCGGGAGGTTGTTCAGCGCGACATCAGTCGTCCGTTGGGTCGTCACCTTCCTCGCTTCCGTCGTCGTCCTCGAGGCCATCCTCCATGTCGTCCTCGATTTCGTCCTCTTCGAAGGCGGAGTCGTCGTCCGACTCGTCGTCGCCATCCATCTCGTCGTCTTCTTCCTCGTCGAACTCGTCGTCCTCGATGTCTTCGCCTTCCTCGTGATCGTGCTCGTCGTCATCGATCTCGTCGACATCATCGATTTCGTCGTCGCTCTCGAAATCGTCGTCCATGCCGTCTTCGTCGTCGAAGTCGTCGCCATCGTCATCGCCGTCTTCGTCGTCGAAATCCTCACCGTCGTCATCGCTGCGTTCGTCTTCTTCGTCGAAGTCTTCGTCGGACTCGTCTTCCTCCTGGTCCCCGGACTCGTCGTCGTCCCAGTCGTCATCGTCGTCTTCCGGGCCGCGCATCTCGGCCATCTCCGCGATGTCGTCATCGAGGTCGGTGTCGTCATCGAGCACCTCCATCATGACGTCGAGATCGTCGAGGTCATCGTCGGCGCGCACGGCGGCCGGCATGAACGCGAAACAGGTGAGCACCAGCACCGCGACAAATACGTTGAAATGTTTCATGGCGTTACTCCGTTAATCTTTACCGGACATCCAGTCCAGCCGTAAATCAGGAAACATCGACCCGTAACCGGAACGTCCGGTTGCGGTCCTTGTGTTCGAGCCGGGCCAGCAGTTCACCGCCAGCCGGCGTCAGTGCGATCAGTGTCAGTGGCAGCAGGTTTTTACCTTCCTGCAGGCTCGTCTCCCAGGTTATCTCGCGCTGCCCCGGGAAGCCTGCGAGCTCGATGCCTTCGGGGAGCGAGACCGTCAATGTTGCCGAATCGAGCGCCTCTGCGGATGCGAACACCAGGCGCACGGTGTGCTCCTGCTCCATCGCAATGGTCACACCCGGTATCGTCGGCTCTGCGTCCGGCAGCTGCGGCGTCGTCATGAGCATCGCCGTTATTGCCCAGATCGCGAGCCCGGCAGCGATCGCGGAGCCGAAACCTGCCAGCATCCAGCGATTGCGCTGGCGGCGCGAGCCTTTATGGACGGCGCGCACCACGGCCCGATCATAGAATCCTGCTTCCGCTTCCGGCACCGGGTATTCCTTCAATAAGTCGAGGAGTTCCCGCTCTTCCATTGTGTGTCTGTCGTTCATGAGTATCGTCCTGCCTGTGCTTATACACGCTCGGCGTCAGGAAATGGTTCCGTCGTTGTCAAGGATTTGACGTAACCTGGCCCGCGCCCTGTGGAGCCTGGACTTCACGGTGCCGACCGGGATTCCGGTCATATTCTCGATCTCCTCCATCTTGTAGCCCTCGGTGTCGTGCAGCAGCACCACGAGGCGGTGTTCCTCGCTGAGTTGCTGCAGTGCGGCATCCAGGCGCCGGAATTTCTCCAGCCTTTCCCGATCGCCGACGGGGTCGAGATTCCCTGGCAGGTCGGCGAGACCCTGTCCCGGCAGGTGTCCCTCGTCGACCAGGTGCATGCGCTGACGGGCATAACGCCTGTGCTGATCCACGAACTGGTTGTACATCACCCGGCACAGCCACGAACCCGGCTCCTCGATATGGACGAGCTCGTCGAGCATGCCGAACGCCTTGATCAGCAGGTCCTGGAACAGGTCTTCGGCCTCGTGTTTACTGCCTGCGAGCCGCCACGCGAGCCGGTAAAGCCGGTCGAAATGGGGTCGCACCACGCGCTCGAAGACCTCGGTTTGGTGTGGGTCCGTCATCGCACCGCAGAGTGTATAGCTACTGGCACCCCCGTCGGCAAGGACGTGTCCTGCTATTCTTGAAGAAAAAAATGCCACTGATGAAAACGAACACACTGATTCTGACGGCTGCCGCCATGGTGGCCTTCGCCGCGAATTCCGTCCTGTGCCGGCTGGCGCTCGGCGCCGGGCTCATCGACGCGGCAAGCTTCGCAACGGTTCGGACGATCTCGGGCGCCGCCATGCTGGGCGCGATTTTGCTCGTGAGGCGCAAAGCGGTCACGGCAAAACCCGATTGGCGATCGGTGGTGACCCTCTATCTGTACATGGTGTTCTTCGCCTTTGCGTACCTGTCCCTCAGCGCCGGTACCGGTGCCCTGATCCTGTTCGGCGCCGTGCAGCTGACGATGTTCACCGTGGCATTGCGATCGGGGGAACATTTCTCCGCCGTATCCTGGGCCGGACTGGTCCTGGCGATCGCCGGGCTCGTGTACCTCGTATCGCCGGGATTGAGCGCCCCGGACCCGCTGGGTGCTGCGCTGATGACTATCGCCGGAATCTCGTGGGGCTTTTATTCACTGGTCGGCCGATCGGCCGCGGACCCGACCGAGGCGACGGCACACAACTTCGTGTACGCCGTGCCGCTGGTGTTGGTGACGAACCTCGTATTTATTGCCGAGTTCGAAGTGACGCCCGCAGGAGCCGCCTACGCGGTCGCATCTGGTGCCGTCGCGTCCGGGATCGGGTATGCGATCTGGTATGCCGCACTGAAGGGCCTGACCGGTACGGCCGCTGCCACTGTGCAGCTCTCTGTCCCGGTGATCGCCGCGATCGGCGGCGTGCTCCTGTTGTCGGAGGATGTGACGCTGCGTCTCGTCGTTGCTTCCGCCGCGACCCTCGGCGGGGTCGCGCTGGTTTTGACGCAGAGGAGCCGGCCGGGCTAGATGTTTAGCTGCAGCAGGAAATAGTGATCGACGAGCAGCGCAGCAAACAGGATCGCCAGATAGGTAATGGAGAACTTGAACGTGCGCATCGGTAATTCCACGTCATCCCTGTCGCGCACCATGCGTATCGCGTAATTCAGGAACACTACCCCAAGCCCGATGGCCGCCGCCAGGTAGATCAGGCCGCTCATGCCCGTGAGATATGGAATTACCGTGATAACCACCAGCAGTATCGTGTAAAGCAGGATGTGCAGGCGCGTGTATTCTTCGCCGTGCGTGACCGGCAGCATCGGGATGCCGACCTTCGCATACTCGTCCTTTCTCGCGATTGCGAGCGCCCAGAAATGCGGTGGCGTCCAGACGAAGATGATCAGAAACAGCAACAGGGCGCTGCTCGTAATCTCGCCCGTCACCGCGGTCCAGCCGAGGACCGGCGGTGCTGCTCCGGCCGCCCCGCCGATGACGATGTTCTGCGGCGTCGCTCGCTTCAGGAATACCGTGTAGATCACGGCATAGCCGATAAGGGAGGCGAAGGTCAGGATCGCGGTCAGGGGATTGACGAGGAACCACAGGATGATCATCGACATTACGCTGGTGGCGGATGCAAAAGTCAGCGCATTCGCTTCGCTGACGCGCCCTTCGGGCAGCGGGCGACCGCGCGTGCGCAGCATGTGGATGTCGATGCGCGAATCGAGCACGTGGTTGAATACGGCTGCGGCCGATGCGGCCATGCCAATGCCGATGGTGCCGAAAAGCATCGCCGACGCGCCGGGCCACCCCGGCACCGCCAGGAACATCCCGACTACCGCCGTGAATACGATAAGCATGACTACACGAGGTTTGGTCAACTCGAAGTAGTCGCGCCAGTCTGTCAGTCTTTCAATATTCGCGCTCAAGGCCTTTCCTCGTCTACCCAATACGAGACAGTTTCAGCAGTCGCTTGATGTCATCGACCATGTCTCGCGGCTCGATGTCCGGGCTGAAATACATCACCAGGTTGCCGTGGGGATCAATAAGATAGAAGCCGCCCTCCGGCAGAGACGCCGGTTTCTTGTCGTCAAGCACGGCACTCAGCGCCGTATCCTGCAGCGAAACGAGCCCCTGGTGCTCCTCGGCAACGAGGAGGTTATCCGGAGCTTGATCTCCATGCAAGAAGACGCGCTCGACCCTGTCCATTTCCTTGCCCAGCATGAGCCGCGACTGCCGTAGGGTATACAGTGCTTCGCGGCAACGATCGCCGCACTCGCGGTCATTGGCATACAGGAGACGCCACGCGCGGCTGTCATGGATCTGCGAGCCCGGCACCGCATCCATGAGGCTCACGATCGGTTCCAGCAGCGTCCCGTGATTCGCCCGCGACTCCGGTTGCAGCGCGTCGCCGCTGTAGTACATCCAGGCGGCAAAAAGCAACGGGCCGAAGAACAATGCCGCGATAAGAAGGAACTGCAGGCGTCCCCTGGTGCGTCGAGAATCACTCACTTGCCAGATCCTCGCCTGCGGAAATTCCAGGCCAGCAGGCCGGCCAGCACAACGGCCATCGCGAACCATTGGAAGGCGTATGCATAATGACGTCCGGGGCCGATCTCGACCGGCTCCCAGCGCCGCAACAGGCCGGGACCTTCGCCCGGCTCCATCAGCAGCACGAAGGGCTGCACCTCTTTCCCAAGATACGCCGCCAGCTCGTCCAGCGTCGGGTATACCGCGTGCACGGGCCAGGTCGACGATGATTCGATCGGCGCGCCCATGCGGTAGCCGGCCCTCGGGAGTGCGCCGGCACGACCCCGCACCGTAATCCGGCTGCCCGGCAATGCCAGCGCCGTCAGGTCGATACCTTCGGGTGATCTTTCGATCCAGCCGCGGTTCACGATCAGCACCGGCTCGTCATCCGAGTACACGAGCGGCGTGAGGACGTAGTGGCCGTTTCGACTGTCGACGATGATGTTGTCGAGCAGAAACTGGTGGTCGGCATCGAATACGCCCTCGGCCGACAGCCGCTGGTACGGCCGCACGTCCATGCCGTGGACGAACCGGGTAAAGCGCGTCTCGCTGTCGAACGCGTCCTGCACCGCAAGCTTCTGCTGCGCGCGACTGATCTGCCACACGCCAAGGCCGACGAACAGGGCAACCAGCACGGCACCGAGCGCATACGGCAGCCAGCCTTTTGTTGATTTCTGCTGCGATGTCTCCACGTTATACTGTTCAAATCTGCGCCACTGGGTATCCGATGAAAGCCTTGATCCTGATCTTGCTGGCGGCCGTGGTGGTCAGCCTGTTCTCCGGCCTGTTCTTCCTCGTCAAGGACAGGGATTCACCGGGTTCGACCAGGATGCTGACGTCGCTGAAAATCCGCGTCGTACTGTCGATTACCCTGATCGTCTCCCTCGTCGCAGCGTATTTCATGGGCTGGATCAGCTAGCAGGGTTTACGGTCAGCGAGCGGAGCATTTGTCTCCCTCATGGTTGACCAGCGACGGTTCGCGCTTCGAGAAGCGCTCCGAAAACCTCGCGCCGCGTGAACCGCCCGCACCGGCGTCCCGGGACATCTGTCGAGGGAAGTAAAGCGCAGCGCAGCGACAAATTCGCCGGGAGCGAATTTGGACGCGCTTGCGCGCCCGAAGGGCCAGCGACAGGATGTCGCTGGTCAACCATGAGGGAGAGAAACACCCTGTTCGCCGTGCGGCTACACCTCACATCCAGTAAACGAATACGTACAGGCCGATCCAGACGACGTCCACGAAGTGCCAGTACCAGGCCACGGCCTCGAAGGCGAAATGATTCGTCGCCGTGAAGTGCCCTTTCATCACGCGTAGCCAGATGATCAGCAGCATGAT
>Ga0209536_100008087_pt1 | contig 15841 bp, 15 predicted proteins | sample DeeMarSeWOR28_12_FD_187461 | JGI IMG/M metagenome (GOLD analysis project Ga0209536, IMG submission 187461) | Marine sediment microbial communities from White Oak River estuary, North Carolina - WOR-2-8_12 (SPAdes) (version 2) | ecosystem: Environmental > Aquatic > Marine > Intertidal zone >...
GGTAAGTACTGATAAACTTCAACGAGAACTCGGATTCAGATTCCGGTACTCAACAAAAGAGGCATTATCTTCATTCGTAGAATCATTAAATATTCGGTGATGTTCACCCAACATTCCGTCATTTTGGACAACTAGTCTAATTGTATAAACAGCCGAACTCATAACCGATTGGTCGCAGGTTCGAGACCTGCACGGCCTACTTGAAACATAATATCGTAGCTAAAAATGCTGGAATCGGCCTCAAAAGAGGTCGATTTTTTATTGGCCTCGGAAGAGCTGTCAACCTGATTATTTTATCAATGTCAACCTGATTATAAGTAATAAGGAGGTCAAAATGAAAGCCAGCGTTATTATTTGGCAGTATGTACTTCGTTCAAATACTGCTCACAGTCGCCACCTGGTATGTGCTTGGTAGAGGAATTTTTCAAGGATATTTTGATTGGGGCTGGTTGCTTGTGTGGGCACTGCTGCTGTTCTCCACCATCCCGGTCCAGATGGCGCTGAATGATGCCCAGAGCGAACTTTCCATCCGGTTAGGTGCCATATTCAAACTGCGCCTGCTGGATGGGACTTTAAAGCTCGATCAAGACGAAATCCGCCACCAGGGAATGGGTGGGTTCCTGGGGAGAGTGATGGAGTCTGAAGCAGTCGAAATGCTGGGTATCAACGGGGGTCTATTGGCGATTTTATCGATTTTTGAATTGGGGATGGCAGCTTTTATCCTTACCCAGGGAGCGGGAGGAATTCTGCAGGCAATACTCCTGGCGATTTGGGGGGTGATCTTGCTGGGACTCCTGTGGCGTTATTATCGTGTCAGCAAGGAATGGACAATCGCATACCGCCAGATGACAAATGACCTGGTCGAAAGAATGGTTGGGCACCGCACCCGGTTGATCCAGGAAAATCATCGCTATTGGCACGAAGAAGAGGACCAGTACCTGGATCAATATTTGAAATTATCAATCAGGTTGGATCGCATCGGCTTACAGCTCAGCGCGATCTCAACTCGAGGCTGGATCCTGGTGGGATTGGGGAGTCTTGCGTTGCCGTACATCACCGGTGGTGTTTCCGTGCCGGAATTGGCCATTAGCCTGGGTGGGATCTTACTTGCTGCCCAGGGTTTGAGCAAGCTAACCGGAGGCTCGCAGAGCCTGATCGGTTTGTTCCTCGCCTGGGAGCAGGTCGGCCCATTATTTGAAGCATCCAAACGCAGCCGGGATGTGCAACCCCTGGAGTTTGTCCTGCTGCGGGGACCTAAAATGGCTGACCAGTTGAGCGCTGCTGATTCAACTTTCCAGGTTAGCGACCAGCAAACCTTGCTTCTGGCCAGGGATATCACATTCAGGTATTACGAAGCTGGCAAGCCAGTCATTGAAGATTGCAGCCTGCGGATTGTGCATGGTGAGCGCTACCTTCTCGAAGGCCCTTCTGGTGGCGGCAAAACAACCCTTGCAGCACTGCTCAGCGGATTGCGTGAACCCGAAAGTGGATCCTTATTGCTTTGGGGATATGATCGGCAAATATTAGGCAGCGAAGAGTGGCGTCGCTTCGTGGTCATGGCGCCGCAATTCCAGGAAAACCATATTTATTCAGATACGCTGGCATTTAATTTATTGATGGGCCGCCGATGGCCTCCTACAGCAGCGGATATGCGCGAAGCGGATATTATTTGCCGTGAATTAGGATTGGGTGAAGTCATTGATCGCATGCCATCCGGCTATCAGCAGATGCTGGGAGAGAATGGCTGGCAGCTTTCCCACGGGGAGCGCAGCAGGTTGTTCATTGCCCGTACACTTTTGCAGAATGCCGACCTTGTAATTCTGGACGAGAGTTTTGGGGCACTTGATCCTGAGAATCTTCAGCGCGCCATGAATTCAGTCCTGAACCGCGCGCCTACTTTAATGGTGATCGCACACCCATAACTAGATCGGTTTCTCCAGAGATAGTTCTGGATTGATATAATTGTTCGAGAATAAGGAGCAGGTATGAAGATAAAAACTGGTATTAAATCAGGTGCAGGTTTGGGGGATGTTTTGGCTGAGATAACACACCTAACCGGGATCGATCGCTTGGCAAGTTTGTATGAACAAACCACTGGAAAGCCTTGCGGGTGTGAACAGCGGAAAGCCGCCCTGAATCGGATCCAGATACCAATTCTGAAGTGATTATCGAGTGATCATTCGTCGAAATTTATTCACATTTTCTATCATGATCTCTGCAATTCTCCTTGCAGGATGTGGTTCTACCTTGCCGGATAATTGCCCCCCGGAATGTATCGGCGAAGGGCTATTTGGGAAGAACCTGAGTGGGGTTAACCTGTCAGGTGCCCAGTTGATGGGAGCCGATCTCCGCGAGGCAGAGCTGGTTGAGACGAATCTAAGCGAGGCGGATTTAAGCAGCGCCAGGATGGTAGAGGCGAAGATGGAAAGCGTGAATCTCAATGGCGCAACGCTTACTGGTGCGGATTTGACCGGGGCAAATTTGCGCAATGCCCAGTTGGGCCAGGCGGATTTGCGAGGTGCTCGTTTTCGGGGTGCTTCCCTGGTACGGGTTGATCTCTCTACGGCAATGATGTCAGGTATATCCTTCATCCAGGCGGAGTTGATCGGCAGTTTTCTGGAGGGGGTTAACCTGAGTGGAGTCGAGATTTTCGAAGCTGATCTCAGTGGAGCCGATTTGCGGGGTGCAGATTTGAGCGGGGCAGCGATGAGCGTATCCAATCTGAGTGGGGCCGATGTCCAGAGATCAGATTTAAGCGGGGCCTGGTTAAATCTGTCCACCCTGGTTGGTAGCAATCTCAATCAAGCCAACCTATCGGGAAGCACCTTGTTTGCAGCAGATTTGACCGGCGCAAACCTTTCTGGGGCAAGATTAAATGGTGCCGGGCTGATCGGGGCAAACCTGAGTGGCGTTGACTTACGCGGTGCTGACCTGACAGGGGCGCAGCTGGAGTTGCCCCTTCCAGCTGGTGCAGAACCTGGGTTTAGCTATGCCGATCTGACCGGTGACGACTTCAGGACCGCAATCCTATCCCAGATCAACCTGGCCAAGGTTGCCAATGATCCTTCAGGGATCAGATTGAATGAAACGCAGTTGAAACCCTTGTTAAAAGATGCAGTCTTGCAAGGCGTAATTTACAATGAGGACACAATCTGGCCGCTGGGATTTGAAATCCCGGCTTCTGCGGTGAAACAGCCATGACTGATATTAAAGCTGTTACTCCACGCAGCCAGAGAAGGGATAATTTCAATCGCTCCTTGCTGATCTTTATCCTGGTTGCACTCTTCGCGGCGGGTATATATTTCGTTTACCAGAGCGTGCGCTGCCCACCTCTATGCTCTGGTGCCAATTTAATTGACCAGGATTTTCGCAATAAACGCATGGATGGGGCAAATTTCTCAAATGCGAGCTTGAAAGGTGTGGATTTCAGCGGTGCATCCCTGAACGGTGCAAATTTCAGCGGCGCTGATCTCAGTGGCGCAGACCTCTCCAAGGCTTCCCTGATCCGCAGCAACCTTTCCGGGGCTACTTTGATCGGTACGAAATTAATCAGCACCAACCTGACCGCCGCTGAACTGCAAGGTGCGGATTTTTCCGGGGCAGATATGTCCGGAGCGTTACTGACCAGCGTCGATCTTAGCGGTGATATAGAATTGCGCGCAGTAAACCTGACAAAAGCCAACCTGGTTAATGCCATTTTTGAAGGTGCAGATCTCAGTGGAGCACAGCTCGCGGGAGCGAATTTAAGCGGGGCAAACATGAATCTGGCAAAACTTGCCGGGGCAAACCTGGCCGACTCTCGCTTGCATGGAACCAACCTTTCCAATGCTGATTTGTTGGGGGCGACATTTGATAATGCCCAATTAGTCGGGACCAATTTGATCGAAGCTAAAATGGCCGGGGCATCATTTACCGATGCAGAGGTGAATGGAGCTACCATGACCCTGGCGAACCTGGATGGGGCTCAATTTGATGGGACCAAATTAAGCGGGGCAATCCTGGATGATGCATCCTTGAAAGGTGTGGTATTCAAGGGTGCCAGGTTGGCCGGTTCTAATTTAGAAAATGCCGATTTGAGTGATTCAATAATCGATGTGGTGATCGAGGATGGAATCCTGTTTCCCACCAACATGGATGGAACCAACCTCAAGCGTGCCATCCTTTCAGGGAGCTTCATGGCCGGGGGAACCTATGCGGGAGCGGATCTTTCCGGAGCGAATTTCAGCTCGGGAGGTAGCGGACCAGTGATTTTTGCGGATACGATCGAAGAAAATGGTCAGGTATATGAGCTGGAGGCAGCGCTCACCGGGGCAAACTTGAGTGGAGCCAATTTTCAGGCTGCGAGTCTGGCGTCTGCTAACCTTGAATCAGCAAACTTGAGCCGGGTAAATTTTCGATATGCCGATTTACGAGAAGCGGTTCTAGACAAAGCCAACCTTTTCTCATCTGATCTGCGAGGCGCGAACCTCACTGCTGCCATCCTTGGCCAGGCAAATCTCGATGATGCAAATCTGAGCGGGGCAAATTTGACACAGGCTGACTTGACGGAAGCGAGTCTGAAAAATGTTACATTTACTAGCCAAACCCCTGTGGATTTTCCCCAGGATATGAGATATTCGGAGTTTGTGGGCGACCTTCTTTCTGCCGATTGTTTTGATGGTAATTTTTTGCTGCGCTCGGGTGATGAGCTCATCGAGTCCCGGTACCAGGTTTCGGTTAATTTGGGTCGACAATTTTATGACCGGGAAAATTGGCAAAATGCTGTCATGTATATATGTACCGCCGATCTGGACGAAGCGGTCTTGCATGGAATAAACCCGGGAGAAACGGATCTCTCGGGGATCAGCTTGAGGGATTCGGACCTCAGGTTTGCAGACTTGTCTCAGGCAATATTCGAGGATTATATTGTCGTCGATGGACTTGGTTATTTACTGCAAGCAGACCTGCGAGGAATTACTTATAATAATTTCACTTCCTGGCCGGCTGGTTTTACACCACCCCCATCGACACCGAGCGAAGATTTCCAACCATAAAGAGTATCAAGCATGACGATCACCATCACGGTAGCCAATCAAAAAGGGGGCGTTGGAAAGACCACGACGGCGGTAAATTTGGCGCACGGCCTTGTCTTGGAAGGCAAGCGGGTTTTATTGGTAGACCTTGATCCCCAGGGGCAATGCGCAACAATTCTGGGATTAAAGCAGGAGCCAGGAGCGTTCAATCTGCTTGTAGCTGATTACAGCCCCAACCAGGTTATCAGGAAAACCGATCGCGAGAATCTGTACGTGATCCTTGGGGACATCAAAACTGCGACCGCCCAAACAGTGCTCGGTGTGCAACGATCGCCCATATCATACACCCATAAAAAATTAGTCCCTGCGGCGAGAAAAGACCAGATGGACTATGTGATTATCGATACTTCGCCCAGTGTTGGTGAACTCCAGGAACAGGCCATCTGGGCGGCAGATGGTGTGCTGATCCCATGCGCCGTGGATTACCTGGCTACTGATGGGGTGATCACCATAGCCCAATCGATAAAGCGTATTCAAGATGATTTCGACTGGGGTGGTGAGATCTTTGGCATTTTGCCTACCTTCTATGACGAAGTGACCAGGGAGAGCAAAGCCACCCTGGATGATTTGAATCAGCGATTTGAGGACTTGATGCTGCATCCAGTTCATCGGGCGACCAGGCTGCGGGAGTGTGCAGTGGAGGGGAAGACGATCTTTGAGCTGGATCCAAGCAGCAGGGCGGCAAAGGAATACCAGGCGCTGGTTGATTTGATCCTCAATAGGCAAATAAAAAACTCGCAGAAGAATTAAATTCTCCTACGAGTCAGGTTAGTGCTTGGAGGTTTCAGGCCGCTGAAGCGGATTCCTTGGCGTTGCTCTGGCGGCGGCTGGTTGATTTCTCTGCAGTTTTCTTACTTTCTCCTGGGTCGGACTCATTTTCTGCTTGGGAACTGTCGCCGCTACTCTCGTTATGGGCTTCCTGAGCTTTCCTGAATGCGTCTGAATAAACCACGACTGCCTCCACGTAGGACTGCAGCAATGCAAACTGGTTGTCCAGGCTGCCATCAACTAGGCGATTGAGGTCATAACCGAGGCCGCTAAGATAGCCATCCAGCGCATAAGTAAATTTTTCCTGCTCATCCGTCGACAATCCTGAGAACCAATTTATAAACTCTTCTGGCAGTTGGCTGGCACCAGGTCCATCTACCCAGGCTGCAAAATTGGTTGCCAGCTTGCTACGGCGAACATTTCGCCGCCACCAGCTGCTGGTCTTATCAGCGTAATCTTTTGAGGTATCTGAAACAGATTGGGCAGCGGTATCAACGTGCGTGCTGTATCGGCTGCGGGCAAAGAAAAATCCAATCAACCCCCCTATGGCAATGAGAATCAATAGCTCCATAGTATGTTCTCCAGATTTCGATCAAAAGTACTCTTTTTTGGGTTTGGCCGAGATTATAACATACCTGTACTGATTACTGCTTGATGAGAGACGTGGATTGTACACAGGTACTGGATACGTGGAAATTTGGTAATTGAATGCCCTGATGGATTGCATGCTCAAGGGATCGCTGTTGGAGTCGGTGTAGGCTCGTCCGTGGGCAACAATTCTTCCCTGGGGGTACCAGTTTCACTCGGTAATGGTATTCCTGGTGTTTCATTTTCAATTACCAAATCCTCCATGCCCAAATCAGGCAGTGGCAACAAATAAGGGTTGTCATTTGGAACCAGCATGACCTTGATGCCAGGAGCAAGTTTATCTATGTATCGGAAAGTCATCAGGTCTTTATTCTGGGAAAGGATGCGGTTGATCAGATCCAGCGCTTCAGCTTCGGCTTCTGCTTTTAGCAGGATTACGTCGGCTTCTGCCTGACCCTGGAGCCGGATTGCCTCTGCGATACCTTCTGCTTCTATCTTAGATTTGTCCCGTTGTCCGGCGGCCAGCTTGCGGGCTTGCTCGGCCTCATATTCACGCTGGGTGCGTTCCTGTTCAGCGACCTGTTTCTGTTCAATGGCAGTTGCATATTGTTCTGAGAAGGCGATATTGCGTAGCAGGAATTTATCCAAAACAAAACCCTTCAAGCTGAACTCGTCACGCAAGATTTCCTCCAGGTTAGATTCCAGGTCCTTGCGTTTTGAGCTGTTGATCTCGTCCACGGTAAACTGGGAGACTTCTGTGCGGATTACACCGCGCATGATTGGTCGCACAAAATCCTCGATATAACGGTCTTGAAAATCGATATGCACACGGATGGCTTCGTTCGGATCGATCCTGAAGATAATGGATGAATCCAGGTAAACAGCCTGACCATCGGAAGAACGGGCAGCAATAGTGTCGTTGCCGACCTTGGTACCTTCGAAGGGTTCCGTGGACATCGTATACGTCTGCCAGTAAATTGGGTATTCTTCAACTCGCTCCGCAAGGGGTACTATCCAGTGCAGGCCGGAGCGCATAGGCTGCTCCCGATATCCATCGCGATTCATCAGCGAGACAACCACGCCAACCTGCTGTGGTTCAATGAAAATCAGGCTTGCACTCACCATGGTCAAAGACAGGGCGAGAAATAAAGGCAGAATCACCCGGCCAGTGAATAACGCTCTCAAGGCTTCCTGGATACCGCCGCGCTGGAACGCACGCGTGATGTAGATCACCAGGAAAACACCAAAGAAAGCCCAGGCGATAATTGTAAGTACGTTTAATAGATTATCTAGCATAATACGCTCAACTCATTCGCATCATTTTAATATATTCTTGATCAAGGAAAATTATATGTTAATATTCGATTCAAGAATCGGTGGTCTTATTCCACCTTAACAAAAATCAGTCAAATGACTTATAAAAAACGAAATGATCATGCCGTCAAATTGCTCTTGATAGGGTAAAATGGGCGTGATAATATTTTAGTGCGAAAAAACATGCCGGTAGCGATCAATCCGGTGTATTTCATTGATATTGAAATTTATTAAACTAACTAAGATAGGAGTGAAACCCGAATGGATACAAAAATTCGCGAAATTACGCCTCAGTTTAAAGTCCGCACCAATGTCCGAGGAGGTCAAGGTGGCGGGTGGGTAAACGGTGTCTGGTATCCAGACAACAGCGGTGTTTGTGGTGGTACGACACAACCAACTCCACCAACGACCACGCCGCCTCCTGGAACAACACCACCCCCAACATCGGATGGCGGATATGTCAATGGTGTGTGGTATCCAGACAAGAGCGGAACCTGCGTGTAGGTAGGGATGCAGCTATGAAGGTATCAACGGATCTGAGAGCGGGAGGTTACCTGCAAACTGCAGCAGCTGAAGCTGGAAAAGCCTGGAACGAAGTTACGAAGTTCATCGCCAAGGCAGAAGCTGAAGCAAAGTCAGTCACTCAGGATGCATTAAATACCACCAGCGACATAACCTCCTGGATGGCGAATACGCTAACAAAATTCTAAACTCTATTTAGAAGTAAATATATTTATCAGCAGGAAATTCTTGCCAATGGGTAGAATTTCCTGCTGAAATTTTAATCCAAAGCCGCGATTGATAAGCTACTGGTAGTGTCAGAAGAAGTAAATGCTTTCTTGCCTTGCTGCAATTTTCTACAGTAACCAGACCATAAATTAAAGTTCCTTCATAATCGCAAATCCCAGGAACAAAATGGATCTTGCCAGCGTTCGTTCAGATGAAATAACAAAATTTCTAATTGTATTTCCTTCAAATTTCAGATATGATTTCTATCTATTTGGTAATCGTTAAATTGGAGAAGAAGATGATGAACAAACAGAGAACTATTGGATTGGTAATGCTCAGCCTGGTGAGCCTATTAGTTGCCGCCTGTGCGCAGTCAACCTCCACCCAACCAGAGGGTGAACAACCACAGAGTGCAGCTGTAGAAAAGACCATTTTTCTCGGACCCGTCCTGGTTGACTGTGAAGGGGAAGGACCACAAAAATGCATGCTGGTGAGAGAAAACCCTCAGGATGAATACCAGCTTTTCTACAATCAGATCGAAGGTTTTGATTTTGAAGAAGGTTTTGAATATGAATTAGTGGTTAGCGTGGAACAGGTCGAAAACCCCCCGGCTGGTGGCTCATCACTGCGATATACCCTGGTAGAAGAAGTTGGTAAAGAAGCAGTGCAGGTTGCAGGCGAAGGTGAGATGAAAACAATTTATGTTGGCCCTGTGCTGGTGGATTGCGTTGGGGTTGCCCCCCAAAAATGCTTGCAGGTCAAGGAAAATCCAACAGATGAATACACCCTGTTCTATGATCAAATTGAAGGCTTTTCCTATGAAGAGGGTTTCGAGTATGAATTATTGATCCTTGAAGAAAAGGTTGAGGACCCACCAGCGGATGCTTCTTCAATCAAGTGGACCTTGGTTAGCGAGGTAAGTAAAGATCCTGTGGAGGAAGCAGGTGCAGTTCAGTTAGAAGGCCCGGATTGGATCTTGCATTCCTACCAGGACCAGGCAGGGGAGCTCGTGCAACCTTTGACTGGTACCTCACCTTCCGCCAAATTTGACGCTGGACAGGTGAACGGTAACGCCAGCTGCAATGGCTATTTTGGTGGCTATGAGTTGGATGGCAGCAGCATCAGCATGGGCCCGCTGGCATCAACCGAGATGTTCTGTGGTAATCCAGCCGGGGTGATGGATCAAGAGCAATCTTTTTTGGCCGCCATGAGCTCTGCTGTCGAGTATAAGATCGAAGCGGAACAACTGCTGCTTCTTGATGCCAGCGGGGAGATCCTCCTGGTTTTCGATGTCGCTGAACCGCTTGTCTTACCAGGCAGTCTGTGGAATGTCCTCGGGTATAACAACGGCAAAGGTGGCGTGGTGTCCGTGATACTTGGCACCCAGATCACAGCTTATTTCAGTGAGGATGGTCAACTAACTGGAAATGCAGGATGCAACAATTACTCGGCATCGTATGAGGTTGATGGTGACCTGATCACGATTGGGCCGGCAATCACTACCCGTATGGCGTGTGGTGAACCGGAAGGCATCATGGAGCAGGAAGCAGCCTACCTGGCTGCCCTGGAAAATGCCAGCAGCTACCGCTTTGAAGACCAGCAGCGTTTGGTGCTGGTGGATGCAGACGGTAGCCGCATGGTGGATTACCTGCCAGCACGTACGTTTGGTCTTTCTGAGACAATTTGGCACTTAGAAAGCTACAACAATGGCCAGGATGCTGTTGTCTCGGTACTAGAAGGTTCAGAGATCACTGCCTATTTCGACGAGGAAGGCCTGGTTTCAGGATTAGCAGGCTGCAACAACTACTTGGGTGCTTACGAGGTTGACGGGGAGAAAATATCTATCGAGCTGGGACCATTGACGATGATGTTCTGCGATCAACCCGAAGGTGTGATGGACCAGGAGACAGCATACTTGGCTGCCCTTGATTCTGTCGTCAGTTTCAATATCTTGGGGGAGCAGCTTGTAATGCTCGATGCTGATGGCCAGCAGGTCTTGTCTTTCAAGGCATCCGATCTCGTCGGTTATGTCTGGATGTGGACGCAGTTCGTAGAAAACAATGATACCGTTATCCGTCCAAATATGCCTGTGAATTATACGCTGGAGTTCTTACCTGATGGGCAGGTTTCAATCCTGGCCGATTGCAACCAGGTCAGTGGTACATACACAGTTCAGGGGAGCCAGATTGATATCGAACTGGGAGCATCAACGATGGCTGCCTGCCCGGAGGATTCACTTTCGGACCAATTCCTGGGTTTGTTGGGTGATGCAGTAATTTATTTCCGTGAGGCAGAATACCTGTACCTGGATATCATGATGGATGTGGGTACGATGCAGTTCTTTCCGCTGGAATAACTATCTCATGGATTGCATTTGAATGGGTGACTGGTACACCGGTCACCCATTTTCATTTAATGCGGGTTTTGAATGATCGGGATATGTGTCATTTTTTCAGGTGACACTTATCCATTGCTTGTTGTTATTCAAACACCTATAATGAATAGTAAGAATTATCACAAGGATCGATTATATTTACTTATAGTTGGTTGCGTATCGGATATATGGAGGCGCTATGCCAAGTGATTTACCTAATCTAAATGATTTAGCCGTCTTCCTGGTGGCATGCGAGACCAAGAATTTCAGCGAGGCTGGCAGGCAGTTGCATCTTTCTCAGCCGGCGATCAGCCAGACGATAAACAACCTGGAAAAGCATTTTGAGACCAAGCTGTTCATCCGCCAGGGGCGATCGATTTACCTGACGGAAATTGGCCAGGCCCTAAGGCCGATGGCACTGGAGCTCGTATCGGCAGCCAGGCGAATGGAAGAATCGGTTTTCTCCTTGCAGGGTGAGGTGGTGGGCGAATTTGAGATCGGCTGTTCGACCGCTTCAGGGAAATACCTTTTACCCAACCTGATCGCCAGGTTCAGACGTATTTTCCCACTGGTACGCATAAATGTGCTGGTCACAAGCCGCAAATCGGTGATTAATAAGCTGATTTCTGGTGAGGTGGCGATGGGCATCTCCAGCCGGCGTATCGATCACCGGGATTTAGAATACAAGGATTTCTTTTCAGATGAAGTAATCTTGATCGCGCCAGCGGATCATCCCTGGGCAGATTATCGACGCATCTACCCAGATGACTTGCTGGATGAACCGATGATATTGCGAGAAGAAAGTGCAGGCACGCAGGAAGTGCTCAAGAATGGCCTTCTGGAGCAGGATATCTCCTTTGATATGCTGAAAGTGGCCATGGGATTAGGAAATGCAGAAGCGATTGAGATCGCGGTTGAAGAAGGGATCGGGGTGGCATTTATCTCGCGATTAGCAGCTGCCCGTGGACTCGATCTGGGGCGTATTGTTGAGGTCGAGGTGGAGGGGATGAAACTCTTCCGCAAGATTTACCTGGCTCGCAACCAGCGTTTCCCGGCCACGCGTGCCCAGGGCGAGTTTTGGAAATTCGTGCTCGAACCGGAAGTAGATCTGATGAGCCAAATCAACACGATGGTCCAGGAACCGGTGGACAATTAAGGAAGCATATGCAGTCCTCCTATCTCACGTTGATCTATTTCTTATATGGCCTGGCCTTTTTCAGCATGGGTCTGGCGATCATGTTGGAATTGGCTCATGCCACGGATGAACGGCTGCGCCATGCCTTTCGCCCGATGGCTGCATTTGGCTTCTTGCACGGCATCCACGAATGGATCGAGATGTGGGAGCTGCTGGGTTATTTACCCTGGCAGTATTCCTATCCAATGTTATGGGCAGGGATTGACCTTATTATTCTCACTTTTTCCTTTTTATCACTTGCCGCGTTCGGGGTCTTCCTGATCGCCAGGAGTGAGAGGGCACAACGCTTCAGCCTGCTGGTACCGCTGGCCATGATCGCGATCTGGGGACTGGGTATGCTGATCATCAGTGGCAGGTATCCGCTTGGACTTGACCTGCATCATGTTGCACACGCCTGGACCCGGTACATAATCGCGGTGCCGGCTGCCTTATTAGCCAGTGCGGGGTTGATTGTACAGCAACGTGAATTCCGCAGAGCAGGCCTGGACAGGTTCGGCAGGGACAGCCTGTGGGCTGCGATTGCTTTCCTCTGGTATGGGCTGGCAGGACAAACCTTTCCTGCAGAAAGCCCTATTCCTCCATCTAATATTATCAATGAGGCACTCTTTATCGAGCTGTTTGGGTTCCCTGTACAGCTGATGCGAGCCGGTGCTGCTATCCTTGCTGCGGTATTCATTATTCGCGTTTTACGTTCATTCGAAGTGGAAACGCGGATGCGGATAAATGCCCTGCAAAAAGCCCAGCTGGAAGAAGCCCAGCGCAGGGAAGCGTTGCGGGGTGAGATGCTGCGCAGGATTGTAGCCGCCCAGGAAGCGGAAAGGCAACGTATTGCTCGTGAGCTGCACGATGAGACTGGACAGGCGTTAACAGCAATCGGATTGGGGTTGAGAGGCGTTGCCTCATCTTTGCAGAATGATGGCGCAAAGTCATCCAATAACCTGCGCCAGCTCGAGCAGCTCGTTGAGCATTCATTAATGGAACTGCAGAGATTGATCTCTGATCTGCGTCCTTCTCACCTTGATGACCTTGGCCTGGGGGCTGCACTGCGCTGGTACGGGGGAGAAATTGAGAAACGGCTGCCAATTGAGGTACGGGTCAGTGTTAATGATGAGATAACAGAATTATCAACGGAAGTCAAGACGACCCTCTTCCGCATCACCCAGGAAGCTTTGACCAATGTGATCAAACACAGTGGAGCGAGCACTGTAAAGGTGAACCTGGATTATGGTGGGGATGGTGTCAGGTTGGAAGTGGTTGATGACGGAGTAGGATTTGATCGTTCCACCATGCGTGCTACCGCCAGACCATCTTGGGGACTGATCGGTATGCAGGAGCGAGCGAGCCTTTTGGGTGGAACGTTCGAAATCAATTCCTATCCGGGACAGGGAACGCGCGTGAGCGTCTTCATCCCATACAGCAGTTCAGCGGAGGAGAGAGATTATGAAGATTCGTCTATTGCTGGTTGATGACCATGCTGTCGTGCGTACTGGCTTACGCATGCTGCTGGAGGGGGAAGAGGATATAGAGATTGTGGGTGAAGCTCAGAATGCCACTGAAACCCTCAACCAGATTTCTTTGCTCAATCCAGATGTAATCCTGATGGATATTGGACTTCCAGACATGTCAGGCATCGAGGCCACGCGTAAAATCAAACAGCTGGCACCTGAGATCGCCATCGTTGCGCTTACCATTCATGAAGATGAAGAATACTTTTTTCAGATGCTCGATGCCGGTGCCTCGGGGTATGTACCCAAACGGGCAGCTCCCGAAGAATTAATCACTGCCATCCGTGTGACCGCGCAGGGAGAAGTCTACCTGTATCCATCCTTAGCCAAGCTGCTGGTCAGCGATTACCTGACCCAATCCAACCTGCCAGGTAAACAAGCCACGCTGGACGGATTAACTCCCCGGGAATACGAGGTACTGACGCTCCTCGCCGATGGAGCCAGCAATAATGAAATTGCTACACAGCTCAGCATCAGCCCCAAGACCGTTGCCAGGCACCGTGAGAATATCATGGGGAAATTAGGCCTGCATTCTCGAGCGGAGCTGGTGAAATATGCTATCCGCAAAGGAATTATCCAGGCTTGATGGTATCGATCAAGTACTTCAAGCAAATAAAATTACTGTTGTGGGGGAAAATGGACAGATAGGACACCAAAATCTGTAAGTTTTTCAATTATCACGATGGGGGATATTACCCATAATCATGGGTGAAATATTTCACAATAATAACGTACTTCTTATGCTACTTTCTCCCTATTCAACTAGGGATTTTTGATTTTCTGCAGTTGAGTTCTTGGGTCGAACACGGTAGATCAAAAATATGGTGTCCTCCCGATTTACTTTCCATGCACGCCTTTCTATACTGAGACTGAAATAAGCGCAAGAAAAGGCTCCAGTTTGAGTAGGAAAGGCTTTTGCTGCGAACAAAACAAGTGGAAGTGATCAATTTTTGGAGGATGCAATGAATGCTACTTTAGTTCTCGTCACATTGTTGGTCATCAGGCTCATAATTCCCTTTACAGTCTTGATGCTGGTGGGAACCCTGGTTAATCGTAAGCAAGTACAAATGTTTGGATAAGGAGTTGCCCAATGGAGTGGCTAACGACCACCCTAACTGTGGTCCTGGGTCTCCTGCTGCGTATCGCTGTCCCAATCATCGTTACTGTCCTGATCGTGTATTTACTTAAACGTCTGGACGAGCGCTGGAAGAGGGAGGCGGATATTGGGATTGATCAGCTGGTTAAGCCAGGCAACATCGGTTGCTGGGAAATTAACAAATGCCCCGCAGCAAAGCTGGCTGAGTGCAAGGCATACCAGAATCCAGATACGCCCTGCTGGCAGGTCTTCAGGACAAAAGACGGCCGGCTACAGGAACGATGTATCGGGTGTGATGTGTTCAGACATTCCCCGGTGCCGGTCGCATCCTGATATGAAAGAATATTGAGGAGTTTCATCGATGAAAACAATCATCACACGCATCATATATGGAACATTGTTTGCCATACCCTTGATGTTATTAACTTACGCCTTCGCCCAAGCAAGTCCTCAGGTTGAGACCGAGCAGCAAGGCGATACACCCGTCGAACAGGAATGTCAGTCCTGTCATCCAGCGTTCTATGAGAGCTGGGAGGATGGTCTGCACGGCCAGGCATTTGATGATCCTGCCTTCCAAAACGCCTGGATAGATGCAGGTTCATCCGTTGAATGCCTGGTGTGCCACGTGACTGGCTACGATTCAACCAGCAGAACCTGGGAATCGGATGGTGTCACCTGTCAGCGTTGCCATAATCCGGTTCCGGAAAATCATCCCGCAGAACCGATGCCTGTCTCCCGCAGCTCGGAACTTTGTGCAGAATGCCATACAGAGACTAGCTTCCAGTGGGGGGCGAGTGTCCATGCTCATAATGACCTGGGTTGCGAAACCTGCCATGATCCCCACGGCAGCCAGCTGCTCGCGGAGGATGATTCAGTCCTGTGCGCTTCCTGCCACCAGGCACGTTCATCTAACTTCTCTCACACTGCGCACAGCCAGGAAGGACTGGCATGTGCTGACTGCCACATGGCGGACCTGCAGAAACAGGGAGTCTCCTTGCATGGAGAGAAGGATCACAGTTTCTTCGTCAGCCTCGACACCTGCAATGGGTGCCATGAATACCAGATGCATGAACCGGTGGGCGGGGAAGTAGAACCAGAAGTGAAAGAACCAGATGCCATGGTTTCCGCTGAAATCTCATCCGTCATGGCAGCTCCCCAGCCAGTCAGCCCCATCGGCTTTGCCCTGTTGGCTGGTCTGGT
>Ga0209536_100008089_pt1 | contig 15840 bp, 14 predicted proteins | sample DeeMarSeWOR28_12_FD_187461 | JGI IMG/M metagenome (GOLD analysis project Ga0209536, IMG submission 187461) | Marine sediment microbial communities from White Oak River estuary, North Carolina - WOR-2-8_12 (SPAdes) (version 2) | ecosystem: Environmental > Aquatic > Marine > Intertidal zone >...
CCGTTCACCGCCGGGCGGCGACCTCGACGCGCATCGAGCCCAGCGATTCGATGCGGCAATCGAGCACCGCTCCAGGTCGCAGCGGCTGACGACCGGGAGACCCGGTGAGCAGCACGTCCCCTGCCTCGAGCGACACGAGGCGAGACGCGGCTGCCAGGAGCGCGGCGACGTCGTGGTGCATGCCGGAGGTCGCGCCTCGCAGCGCGGGACGGCCGTCGATGTCGAGCTCGATCCCGAGCGTCTCCGCGGTCCGGACCTCATCGGCCGTCGTGAGCCAGGGGCCGAGCACGCAGAAGGTATCGGCCGACTTGCGCCAGCCGCGGTCTTCCCTGCCTGCCATGCTGACGTCGAGAGCGATGCAGAACCCGGCCACGTGATCGAGCGCCACGTCGCGGCCGATGGAGCGACCCGCGCGACCGACCACGACGGCGAGTTCGATCTCGACTTGGTACCGGCGTCGGGGCAGAGGCAGCAGGAGGCCCTCGCCGGGGCCCGCGACGGAGGAGGTCGCCTTGACGAAGAAGTCGGGCCGCGCCGTCCCGCGGCCGTAATTGCGGCGGACCGCGATGATCTTGCCCGGCGACGGGACGGGGGATCGCAGCAGGCAGCGAGACGGGGCAATCCCGGGCGCGGAGGTCGCCTCGCACTCCAGCGCGGGGCGCAGCCTTTCCAGATCGAGGACCAGCGGGTCGTGCCGGGGGTGCGGCCAGCGCGATGCGGGCAATGCGGTCAGGGCGGCAGTGACGTCGTGCACCGACCCGTCGCGCACCACGCCGAGCCGGCCGTCGTCGAAATGGCACAACTTCACCGGCGTCGTCCGCGGCGAGGGTCAGCGCGCGCTCGCGGCCTCGATGACCCGGGCTGCGCCCTGCTCGATCAGGTCCATCATCGTGCTGAAGCCGTCCTGGCCGCCGTAGTAGGGGTCGGGCACCTCGGCATCGTCCAGGAACAGGTGGATCGGCGTGCCGTTGCCGGGCGGCCGTCGTGCCTCGAGCTGGGCCAGGTTCTCCTGGTCCATGGCCAGGATCAGCGCGCTTTCGTCAAAGTCCGCGGGTGTGATCTCCCGGCACCGGAAACCGCCCAGGTCGTAGCCGCGGGCGCGGCAGGCTTCGATCGTGCGCGGGTCCGCCGTGTCGCCGGCGTGCTTGTCCTTGAGACCGGCCGATCCGAACAGGAGCTCCGAGGCGCGGCCTGCACGTGCCGCGAGCGTTCGGGCGACTGCCTCGGCGGCGGGCGAACGGCAGTAGTTGCCGGCATCGACGAACAGGATTCGCATGCGATTACTCCTCGGGAGCGATGGGACCCGAAATCCGCTGCTCGCAGCCGGCCACGGCGGCATCCAGCCGGTCGAGCCAGTCGCGGCCGTAGCGACCGGCGTACCAGTCACGCAGGCCGGCGGTCGCGGCGCGCAACTCGGCACGCTGGGCCGGTGAGGCCACCTCGACCATCCCGCCGCGGCGCAGGAACTCGGCCATCGCCGGCTCCTCGCGGCGCTTGGCCGCCGCCCGGGTTTCCTGAGCGAGCGCCTTGAAACCTGCCCGGAAAGCCGCCTGAACCTCCGGCGGCAACCGCTGCCAACGGATCTCCGAGTACCACCACATCGACGCCATGTAGGCGTGCCGGTCCACGAACAGGTAGCGAATGTGGTCGTCGAGCTTCATGCCGACGACGTCCTGTACGCTGTTCTTGATGCCGTCCAGGAGTCCCGCGCTCAGCGCGCCGTATACCTCGGACCACGGCAGGGCCATCGGTGCGGCGCCGAGGTCGCGCACCATCTGCTGCTCGAGCGCCGAGGGCAGCGTGCGGATGCGAAGGCCTGCGAGGTCCGCCACGCTGCGGACGCGGTGCGTGGTCGTGGCGAAGTTGCGCCAACCACCCGTGTTGCCGACGGCGATCAGCCGCAGGCCCAGACCATCGGCGAGAATGTCGTCACCCATGGCGCTGACCAGCGGCCCGTCGAGCACGCACTCGGCGACGGCGTCGTCTGGGAACGTGTAGGGCAGGTCGAGCACCTGGGCGCGCGGGTAGAGCGTCGCCAGGCCCCCGACCGTCGTCTGGTGCATCTCCAGTACACCGCTCTGCAGGCCCTCGATGCACTCGCGCTCGCTGCCGCAGAACTGACCGGACGGGAAGATCTGCACGTCCACCCGTCCGGGGAGCAGGCGCTCGACGGTCTGCTTGAAGGCCATCGCACCGAAGTAGTCTTCGTCGTCGCGCGAGGCCAGGAAGGCGATGCGGACCGTATAGGCGGCACGCTCGACGCGCGAGGCGAGCACGCCGGCTACGCAGCCGGCGACGATCAGCGCCAGCAGGATCCTGAGCCCCCATTGCTGGCTCACTGGATGAAGCCCAGCCAGCGCGGCACGGTCAGCGTCAGTGCCGGGAAGTAGGTCACGAGCAGGATGACCAGGATCTCGACGGCGAGGAACGGCAGCAGCGCGCGGACGATCGGCTCGACGCGCTCGTTGGCGACGGACGCGGTCACGAACAGCACCAGTCCCATCGGCGGCGTGGCCAGCCCGACCGTGAGATTGATGCACATGACGAGCGCGAAGTGCACCGGGTCCACGCCCAACGACGTGAAGATGGGCGCCAGCACCGGGCCGAGGATCAGGATCGCCGGACCCGCGTCGAGAAACATGCCCAGCAGGAACAGCAGCAGGTTCAACAGCAACAACAGCACGAGCGGGTTGTCGGTGATGCCGGTGAGGCCCGCGGCCATGCGCTCGGCCATGCCGGAGACGGTCACCAGCCAGCCGAAAGTCACCGCCGCGCCGACTAGCATCAGGATCACCCCGGACTGGATGGCGGTGGACACGAATACACGCCGCAATTCGCCGAAGGTCAGCGTGCGCAGGACGAACAGCGTCACGACGAGCGCGTAGGCGGCGGCCACCGCGGCGGCCTCGGTGGCGGTGAACAGGCCGCCCAGCATTCCGCCGAGCAGGATCATCGGCATCAGCAAGGCCAGCACTGCGCCGCGAAGAGCGCGACCGCGCTCGCGCCAGGTGGCCCGGCCGGAAGCCACCGGCAGCCGGTAGGGGCCCGCCAGCAGGCGCGTGACGCCCATGAGGCCGAGACCCATCATGATCCCTGGCACGATGCCCCCCGCGAACAGCGCACCGATCGAGACGTTCATCACGAAGCCGTAGAGGATCATGATGCCCGAGGGCGGGATGATCGGCCCGACCACCGCGGCAGCGGCGGTCACGGCGGCGGCGAAGGCGCGCCGGTAGCCGTTCTGCTCCATCGCCGGGACCATCATCTTGCCAATCGCCGAGGCGTCGGCGACCGCCGAGCCGGAAATGCCGGCGAACAGCATCGAGGACAGGATGTTGACCTGGGCGAGCCCGCCGCGCACGTGGCCGACCAGTGACTGGCTGAAGGCGACGATGCGGGCGGTGATGCCACCCGAATTCATCAGCTCGCCGGCGAGGATGAAGAAGGGCACGGCCAGCAGCGGGAAGCTGTCGATGCCGTTGTAGAGCCGCGATAGCAGCGCCGCGAAATAGGGGCGCTGGTCATCCAGCACCAGGCTGAGGCCCGGCCCGACGAGCAGGGCGAATACCACGGGCATGCCGAGTGCCAGCAGCAGCACGAAGATCCAGAAGAACGCCGCCGACAAGGCTCAGTCCTCGTCCGGCTTCACGCCGGGCACGGCGCCCACCAGCGACAGCTTCGGGTCCGGGCTCGAGAGGGAGCGCGCGAGCCTCAGCACCAGCTCGAGCGCGACCGAAAGCAGGCAGGCGAAGGAAACCGGCACGATCGCGTAGATCCAGGCCACCTGGATCCCCAGCGCCGAGGCGGTCAGCGTCAGACCGCGCGCGACGAACGGCAGGCTCTCGCGCAGCATCTCGAGGCAGATCCAGGCGATCAGCAGGTTCAGGAGCGCGCTGACGGCGATGAGCAACCGCGGCGGCAGCGCCCCGGCCAGCGAGGCGATGGAGACGTGTGCGCCACTGCGATAGGCGTAGGGCGCGACCAGCAGGACCGACCAGACGAGGGCGACCCTTGCGAGCTCTTCCGCCCAGTCGAGCGTATAGCTGAACAGCGCCCGGGAGAGGATCTGTGCCAGCGCGAGCGCCACCATGGCGCCGATCAGCGCGGCGGCGAGGTCGCGCCCGACGCGGGTGAGCGGCGCGTTGACCGCCGCGAGCGCAGCCGACAGCCGGTCCAGGAAGTGCGTGCGGGTGTTCGGACCGGTCCCGGTCATCGGTGGGCTGGAAGGGACGCCCCGGGCAGGGGCGTCCCCCAGTCTACTCAGTTGCCGCCGAAGTTCACCCGGAACTGCGCTCCGAAGTAGGTGTCGGCCTCGCGCGGGATCTGCAGGCGCGGCGCGCCGGCCGGCCCGCCGCGGGTCACGAGCGCCGCGAAGCTCTCGTCGCCGAGGTTGCGACCGATGAGCGTCAGCCGGTACTTGTCGTTCTTGTCCGAGATCGCGACCGACAGGTCGATGGTCGTGTACGACGGGATCAGCACGATCTCCTGAAGGTCCGGCCGGGTCTTGGTGATCAGGTCGGCGTACTGGTCGTCGGTGTAGACCACCAGAAGGCTCGGCGTGATGTCGACCGACTGCAGCGAGATGCGATAGTCCGCGTTGATCGAGGCCTTCCACTCGGGCGCCAGCGGCAGCTTGCTGCCGTCGGCGATCTGGGGCGTCTCGCCCGGCGGTGTGAAGAAGCGATCCACCTTGGCGTCTGCGTAGGCGATGCCGCCGCCGATGGAGAAAGCGTCGGTTGGACGCGCCAGGAAGTCGACCTCGAATCCCTGGGTCGAAACCTCGCCGGCGTTGGTCAGCGTCGTGATCAGCGTGCCGTTCAGGAACAGGAAGTTGTTGGCCTGGAAGTTGTCGTACTTGGCGTAGAACCCGGCGCCGTTCAGGATCATCCGGCCGTCGGCGAGCGTCGACTTGAAGCCGAGTTCGTAGGAGTCGGCCGTCTCCGCGTCGATCACGGCCGTGTTGTTGGGGCCCATGTTGAAGAACACGTTGAAGGCGGGCCCCTTGTAGCCGCGCGCGTAGCTCGCGTAGGCCATCAGGTTGTCGGTGACGTCGAATTGCAGTCCGGCCCTGCCCGAGAACTCGTCCGAGCTGTTGCTGCCCTGCAGGACCTCGACCCCGCCTCCCGCCTGGCTGCGGATTCCGGGCCCGGGGATCGGCGAGAAGTTGTACGTGTGCTTGTAGCTCAGATCGTCCTTGGTCCAGCGCACGCCCGCGATCGCCCGCCAGCGGTCCGACAGGTTGAAGGTGCCGTCGGCGAAGGCGGCGAAGTTCTCGAAGTCCGCGGGGAAGATGGCGTCCGCGGACGGCGTCTCGATCACGGATGCCGCGGCCGTGCACGGCTGCAGGCCGGTCGGGTCCGCCGGCAGCGTGCTCGAGCGGCAGACGATGGTGTCGCGCCGGAAGTACCGCTCGGCGTTGGTCTGCGAGTAGTACAGGCCGGCGACGTAGTCGAGGAACTCGCCGCCCGGTGAGGCGATGCGCAGCTCCTGCGAGAAGGTATCCTGGGTTTGCGGACCGAAATCGTGCAGCTGGTTGATCCCGACGTAAGCCGCCCCGGCATCCAGCCAGTCACCCTCGCGGATCTCGGTCGAGTCCCAGGTGCGGTAGGCGGTGATCGAGGTCAGCGTGTGGTCGCCGATCCCGATGTCGGCCTGCAGCGACAGGCCCCAGGCCTCCTCCTCGGAGCGCATCACGAGGTTCTGCCTGACCTTGCGGCTCTCGTCGCCCTTGGCGTAGTCGGTGCCCTCCAGCAGCAGGGCGACCGCGGCGGCCTGTGGTCCCGCCGGAATCGGACCGATGACCTCGACGCAGCAGTTGTCGTCGGACTTGCGATAGTCGCCGATGAAGGTCAGCTGCACGTTGTCCGTCGGGTCTGCCTCCCAGATCGTGCGGATGCCCCACCGGTCGTAGCCGTTCAGCTTGCCGCCTGCCGGCGTCGTGCTGACGTTGTCGATGTAGCCGTCGAAGTTGCCCCAGGTCGCCGTCGTGCGGGTCCGCAGGCGGTCCGAGATGGGTGCGTCCAGCGCGGCCTTCACCCGCATCTCGTTGTCCTGGTACCAGCCGAGGTCGATGTAGCCGCCGAGCTCGTTGCCCGGCTTCTTCGAGACGACGTTGACGACGCCGGCTGAGGCGTTCTTTCCGAACAGTGTGCCCTGCGGGCCACGCAGCACTTCCACGCGCTCGACGTCGTACATGTCGCCGAAGGCCTCGCCCGCGGAGGAGAGCACGACGCCGTCGAGCACGAAGGCGACGCTCGGCTGGGCGGCGATGGCGAAATTGATGGTACCGACCCCGCGCAGGAACAGTGCCTGGTTGAGCTGGGTGTTGGTCTTGCGGATGTTGAGCGAGGGCACGAGCTGCACGAGCGACTCGGCGTTGTAGCCGCCGACGGATTCGACCTGCGCGCCGCTCACGACGGACACGGCGATCGGAACGTCCTGGAGCTTCTGCTCGCGCTTCTGCGCGGTCACCACGATCTCGCTGAGGAGTGGCGTCTGGTCGCCGGCCTCCTGCGCCGACGCAGCCTGCGCCGACACCAGTGTCGCGATCACCGCAGCCGAGAGCAGCTGGCCGGTCCTGTTGAGCCCGTTCGAGTTGAGCACGGTGGTTTCCCCCGACTGAAGTTGTCGTTGTCCCGGAGCGCCCGGGCCGGGCGCAGCGCGCCATGTGGCAAAGCTAGCACGCGATTTCTATGTCTTACAACCCTTATATAAGACATGAAACATATCGACGTTGCCGCAAAGCAACAGGGCCCGCCTGGCCGGACGGGGCGGCTCAGGGGACCGGGCGCCAGAGGCTCTCGGGCGATGTGCCGGCCGGCCAGTCGTCCGAGCGCACGACGGGCGCGGCCAGGGGAATGCAGGCCCCTTCGCGTGCGAAGACCGCCAGTTCGTGCCAGCCGAGCGCGAGGGCGTGCACCCGCCCGCCCGCGAACGGCCGCCGGTCCGGAAAACGGAACCACCGGCCGGCCGGGAGATACACGTCGACGTCTCCTCCCGGCCGCACGCAGGGCGCCACGAGCAGGTCGTCGCCGAACATGAACTGGTTCTCGAAGGCCCATGCGGCGCGCTCGGCGGGGAAGGCGAGTGCCATGGCGCGCTGCACCGGCAGACCGTCGCGGTGGGAAGCCGCGACCACGTGCTCGATGTACGGCAGGAGCCGGTAGCGAAGCGCCAGGGCCGCCGTGGCGGCGGATTCGGCCTCGGGGCCGTAAGACCAGGGCTCACGCGCGCCGATGCCGTGCAGGCGCATGTGGGCCGAGAAGACCGCGGCCTGCGCCCAGCGTACGTACAGTTCCGGATCGCGGGCATCGCCGTAGAAGCCGCCGACGTCCGTGGCGTAGTAGGGCCCACCGCTCAGGCCCCAGGACAGTCCGCCGCGAAGGCTGGCGGCGAGCCCGCCCCAGTCGGCCTGCGGGTCGCCGCCCCACTGGGACGGATAACGTTGCGAGCCGGACCACGCCGAGCGGCTGAACAGGAACGCGCCACCCGGCGCGTATCGCTCGGCAGCCTCGTAGACGCAACGGTTGTAGAGCAGCGCGTAGACGTTGTGCAGGGCGCTGCCGGATGAGCCATCGCTTGCGACCATGTCGTCGCTGACCTGCTCGCCGAAGTCGGCCTTGATCATGTCCACACCGACCTCGAACAGCTCGCGGTGCCGGTCGCGCCAGTAGGCATAGGCTTCAGGGTGGGTAAAGTCCACGAGCCCAGACTCCGGCAGCGGCGTCAGCACGGCACCGAAGGGCTCCGGGTCCCATCGATAGCGGTACGCGCCTTCCCCGCGCCGGTCGCGGAGCAGCCAGCCCTTGCGCTCGAGCTCGGCGAACAGGGGGCTCCTGACCGATACGAGGGGGTATTCCCACACGCAGATCCGGAATCCCAGCCTCTTCAACCCGGCCAGCACCGGCACGGGATCGGGGTAGCGCTTCGGGCACCACTCGAAGGCGAAGCGCGTATCCGTGTCCTGCCAGGCGCGGCCGTCGAAGGTGATCGTGTCGCAGGGCATGCCCCGCGCGCGCACCTCGCGCGCCACCGAGAGGATCTCTTCCGCATCCCGGTAGTAGGCCTTGGACAGGATCACGCCCAGGCTCCAGCGCGGCGGAATGGGCGCCCGGCCGGTCAGGTCCGTGTACTGCCTAAGCTGCCCGGCACCGTCCGCGCCGTCGAACAGGAACAGGTCGAGCGACCCGGAGTCGACGACGAGACCGTACGCCCGCTGTGACCAGGGGGCGTAGCCCACGCCGTGCGTGACTGCAGCCGTCGTGTGCACGAAGACGCCCCAGCCGTCGGGGCTCCAGGCGAACGGCGCGTTCTTGTAGCTCACCTCGGCGTTCACACCGAGCGCGTCGTGGTTGAACGAGCGGATCAGCTGGCCGCGACGGTCGAGGCGTCCCCACTTCTCGCCAAGACCGTACACGCCCGTGTCCTCGCCGAGGTCGAGGCTCACGAACCAGCCGTCCCCGACCCGGGCGAAAGGCGGTAGCCGGTAGCGGCGCACGAAGTGCGCATCGCGTGGCGAGCGCTGCACGAGACGCTCGCCGCGTGCGAGCGTGAAAGACAGCGGCTCGTGTCCGAGAGTCAGGACGAGGTCGCCGGCGGTGATCCGTGTGCTGTCGTCGGATGCCTGCACGTTCACGGGCAGGGCAACCGGCTCGGCGAGGAGGATGCCGTAGTCGCGCCCGGGCGGGCCGAGCCGGAGCCGCGCGCCGGACTCGTGCAGGCTGAGCCGCAAGTCTCCGGCCGAGGTCGGCAGCGTGACGACATGACCGGCGCCTGCGGCCGGCGGTCCGGTCACGCGGACCGCCGGCATGCGGCCCCAGTCCGGCGTCTCGAGGTCGAACGCCCCCACGGTCAGGCCAGCTCGAGGACGGGCAGCTTCCAGCGCGTGGCGATGGCGCGCAATGCCGCCTTGTGGTCCCCGTAGGCGAGCGCGAAGTGGTGCTCGAGCCCCTCCTGCATGATGGTCTCGCAGACCTCGCCGGCCGGCCGGTCGAAGCGGATCGTCCCGGAGCAGCCGGTGAAGGCCATCGGCCGGCGGATGACCTCGGCCCCCGCGATCATCAGCTTGGGCTCGTTGCGCGCCCGCGATAGCCGCGCCAGCGTGATCCGGCCCGGCCGGATCGGGAACTGGTGCAGCAGCGGCATGCGGCGATTGGTGTGGATGGTGGCCTCGGCAGGCACCTCGGGGTCGCGCATGGACAGCGGCGCGAGCCCGCAGTGCCAGATGACCGCGGTGTCGTCGGCCGGCGTGATGTCGACGAGATCGGCCATCCACGCGGGCTCGCCGGCCAGCTCCTGCAGCACGAGCTGCGTGACGGACCCGTTCACGTCGGCCTCGCACGCCGACGGCACGCCCTGCTCGTTCATCATCGCCATCGGGCCGCAGGCCGCGCAGCCGTACTCGGTGAACATCTCGGGCCAGCAGCGCACCGCGAGGCCCTGGGCGGCGGTTCGCTGGCTGGTCGTCTCGAGCGCACAGAACACGCGGAAGGAGCGCTCGAGCTGCGCCGGGTCCACCGCGTCGAGGCCGCGCAGCTGCGCGGCCGCCGCCGCATGCACGCGACCGACCCGCGAGGGATCGACCGCGCGTGCCGTGTCGAAGAGTTCCGCGAGTGGCACGGTCTTGACCTGCATGCCGGCCAGTTCGGCGAGCAGCGACTCGTCGTACTCGCAGGTATCGAAGCCGTCGGGGTGCTGGCCGACGACCGTGATGGTCCCGCCCTCGAGCGCGGCCAGCGCCCGGCTCGCTGCCCGCTGCGCCGGCGCTTCGAGGCCGTCGGCGGGGCGCGCGCGGGTCGGCACGGTATCGGGCACGCTCGCAAGCGCACGCAGCCGCGCGGCGATGCCCGCGTCCTCCGGCGCGGCGTAGAGCCAGCCGTGTACCGCGCCGGCGCGTCCCAGGGCGTGTGCGGCGAGGTTGAGCCCGCAGTAGGCGTTCAGCCGCAGCCGGCCGCCGGCACGCGGCTCGGGCAGCGCCCAGATGGCGAGCGGCGTCCTGGCCCCGCGCGCGAGCTCCACGGTCATCGTCGCGTCCGTGAAGGTCACCTGCAGGATGAGCAGCAGGTCGAGCGTGCCGGCAGCGGCGATGTCGCCGACGGCCCGCTCGGCGGCGGCGCGGTCGAACAGCAACTCGCGCGGCCCGACGGTCTCGATGCCCGCCGCTTCGAGTGCGGCGAAGGCGCGATCCTTCATCCGCTCCGCGAATGGGACGTCGAAGGTGGGGCGGGCAAGGGCCGCGACGCCGTATCTGAGTCCCATGTCAGGCTCCCGATGCAGGGCAGGTGATGCGCAAGCGAACGCGGGCAAGCGGCTTCATGGAAGGTTCCGTACGGCCGTAGCCGGATGGTGATCGAGCAACTCTTCGACGTCGGCGCGTGTCGGGGCCCCGGCGCGTCCACCGTGTCGTTGCACCTTGATGGCGGCCGCCGCGGAGGCGAACCGGACCGCGGCAGCTTCTCTCATGCCCTCGGCGAGCCCGAGCGCAAAGGCGCCGTGCCACACGTCGCCGGCGCCGAGCGTATCGACGACCGGCACCGCGTGCCCGGGGAAGTGGGTAACCTGGCCGCCTTCCAGTACGAAGACACCCTCGGCGCCGACGGTCACGCAGCACCAGGCGTCGAGACCGGAACCGATGGCGCGCAGACCGCGTACGGGGTCCGACTCGCCGGTCTCGTCCGCGAGCGCCTCGAACGAGAAGGCCACATGGCTCGCGGAGGCGAGTGCCTCGTCGTCGATTGGCGCCGGCCGGTCGGCGTCGAGCACGCCCGGCAAGCCGGCGGCCCGTGCCGCCGCCAGCGCGGTCCGCGCGCCGGTGGCCCAGCGCGAGTCGGCGAGAACGACGGCGGCGCCGGTCCGCGACACCGGCGGCAGCCAGTCCGCCGACTCGGGCATCGCCGGATCGAGGTAGTTGACGATCATGCGCTCGCCGCCCGGGTCGACCAGCACCGCCGAGAGCGACGACGAGCAACCGGGGCAGCGCTGGATGACGCTGCAGTCGACACCCCAGGCGGCCAGCTCTGCGACGATGGTGTCTGCGACGGGGTCGTCGCCCACTCTCGCGGCGAGCAGGGCCCGGCCGCCCAGGCGCGCGACGGCAACCGCAGCCGTGGCGGCGGGACCGCCACCCACCGTCTGGAAGCCGGAGGCTTGGTGCTTCTCGGCCGAGCGCGGCAAGGCCGGCACCGTGAACACGAAGTCCTGCACCGCGTGGCCGACACAGAGCACCGTCCGCATCGGGGCTGGCGAGGCGCCTGGAGTCAGGACAGCGTGACCGCGTACACGAGGTGCGTCGTGTCGCAACGGCTCGAACGCCACTCGACGCGGCTGCCGTCAAGCGCGATCGCCACCCGGTCGATGTGCAGCAGGGGCGCACCCGGCCGCAGGTTGAGGCGCCGGCAGTCGTCGCGTCCCGCAACGTCGGCGCGCAATTCCTCCTCGGTGCTGACGATGTTGATGCCGTACTCCTGCTGGAAGAGCGAGTACAGCGCGTTCGGCAGAGGGCGCCTGCGGTCTATGTCGGGAAAGAGCCCCAGCGGCAGGACGATGCGCTCCAGCGAGACGGGCCGACCGCCGACGAGCCGGGTCCGGCTGATTTCCACGACCTGGGCCCCCTTCTCGAGGTGCAGCTTTCTGAGTTCCACAGCCCTCGCGGGCCGGCGGCGTACGGTCTCGTCCTTGCTGGTCGGGATCGTCCGCTCCCCCCCGGGCTCGGCCAGCCGGAAGAAGCGGAACAGGGCGCGCTCCTGCGTGTGCTGGGCGACGAAGGTTCCCTTGCCCTGGCGGCGCTCGATCAGGTTCTCCGCCGCCAGCGCGTCGAGGGCCTTGCGCACCGTTCCCTGGCTGACTCGCAGTCGCTCGGCCAGCGCCTGTTCGCTGGGCAGCGCCTCCGCGGGGCGCCACTCGCCGTCCGCGATCTGCCGGACCAGGAAGTCATAGACCTGGCGGTAGAGGGGGCGGTAACGGGGCGAGTCTTCCATCGCGGACGGATCGGCGGGCTGGCAGCCGGCGACGGCGCCGGACAGCCGGTATGGTAAGGGGAGGCTTGCGAGGCCGTCTAGCATCTCCTGTATACTATCTTATATAAGACTTCGAAGAGCCAACGCGGGGCGCGCATGGCGGCCACCGCAGGAGTATCCGCTTGAGCGTTCCCCATCTCCTGGTCCATGACCACAAGGACAACGTCGGAGTCGTCGTCGTCGAGGGTCTCGAAGCCGGCACGGAGATGCTCTGTGTCGTGACCGCGGACAACTCCGACTTCAGGCTCGTCGCGCGGCAGGCGGTGCCGATCGGCCACAAGGTCGCGTTGACGGACCTGGCCGCCGGCGACACCGTGATCAAGTACGGGCAGGACATCGGCCGCATGGTCGGGCCGGCGGCGCGTGGCGAACACGTCCACGTCCACAACCTCAAGACGAAGCGCTGGTAGGAGCCGGAACGCAATGAGCACTCGGAGGACCGTCTGGGCCTACCGCCGCGAGAACGGCCGCGTGGGCGTGCGCAACTACGTCGCGATCCTGCCGGTCGACGACATCTCCAACGCGGCATGCGAGGCAGTGGCGGCGCACATCCAGGGGACGATCGCGCTGCCCCACGCCTACGGCCGGCTGCAATTCGGCGAGGATCTCGAGCTGCACTTCCGCACCATGATCGGCACGGGCGCCAACCCCAACGTGGCCGCCTGCGTGGTGATCGGCATCGAGCCGGGCTGGACGCAGAGGATCGTCGACGGCATCGCCGCGACGGGCAAGCCGGTGGCCGGCTTCGCGATCGAGAACAACGGCGACATCGCCACCGTGGCGGCGGCCTCGCGCAAGGCCAAGGAGTTCGTGCACCGGACTTCGGCGCAGGTGCGCGTGGAGTGCGACCTGTCGGAGCTGTGGGTCGCTGCCAAGTGCGGCGAGTCGGATACGACGACCGGCCTCGCTTCCTGCCCCACCGTGGGCAACATGTACGACAAGCTGATCCCGCAGGGGATCTACGGCTGCTTCGGTGAGACCTCCGAGCTCACCGGCGCCGAGCACCTTGCGGCGGCGCGGGCGGCGACACCCGAGGTGCGCGACAAGTTCATGCGGACCTGGCAGGCCTACCAGGACGACGTGATCGAGGCGCACAAGACCTCCGACCTCTCGGACAGCCAGCCGACCAAGGGCAACATTGCCGGCGGCCTGACCACCATCGAGGAGAAGGCGCTCGGCAATCTCGAGAAGATCGGCAAGAAGGTGAGCTTCATCGACGTGCTCGAGCCGGCCGAGGCGCCTGCCCGCGGCGCCGGGCTCTACTTCATGGACACCTCCTCGGCGGCCGCCGAGTGCTGCACGCTTCAGGCTGCGGCCGGATACGTCCTGCACATCTTCCCCACCGGCCAGGGCAACGTGATCGGCAACCCGATCATGCCTGTGATCAAGGTGACCGGTAACCCGCGCACCGTGCGACTGATGTCCGAGCACATCGACGTCGACGTGTCCGGCATCGTGCGTCGCGAGATGACGATCGACCAGGCGGGTGACGCGCTCATTGATGTCATCGCCCAGACGGCCAACGGCCGCTACACGGCCGCCGAGGCCCTCGGGCATCGTGAATTCGTGATGACCAAGCTCTACCGGAGCGCCTGAGCGGGACTGCCTGGCGGTTCCGGAGGCGCCGCGAGCGTCAGGAGGCACGAACCGTGAGTGGACCGGTGCGCCTGTCGCTGGCGGATGCCGAGGCGCTGGCGAGGGACGCCCTCGTGGCCAGCCGGACCAGCATTGCCAACGCGGGGCCGACGGCCCGCGCTCTGGTCGCCGCGGAGGCGGACGGCCAGGCGGGGCATGGTCTCTCGCGCGTCTCGTCCTACGCGCTGCATGCCCGGGTCGGCAAGGTCGACGGCTTCGCCGCCCCGCGACTCGAGCAGGTCTCGCTCGCGGCGCTGCGGGTCGACGCCGGGCACGGCTTCGCCTATCCGGCCGTGGATCTCGCGATGGAGTCGCTCGTGCCGCTCGCACGCCAGGCGGCGGTCGCCGCGGCTATCGTGTGCCACTCGCACCACTTCGGCCAGGCCGGTGCGCATGCCGAGCGCCTCGCTGCAGCAGGGCTGGTCGGCATCGTCGTGGGCAACACACCGGCGGCGATGGCCTTCTGGGGCGGCCGCAGGCCCGCGCTCGGCACCAACCCGATCGCCTTTGCCGCACCCCTGCCGGGAGGCCGGGCACCGCTGGTGATCGATCTGGCCCTGTCGGTCGCGGCGCGCGGCAAGATCGTCGCGGCGCAGAAGGCCGGCCGGCGGATCCCGCCGGACTGGGCCGTGGGGCCGGATGGCTCGCCGACCACCGATCCGGGCCTGGCCCTGGCGGGAGCTCTCTCGCCGATCGGCGGCGCCAAGGGTGCAGCGCTCGCGCTGATGGTCGAAGTGCTCGCCGCCGCGCTGGGCGGCAGCTCTTTCGGCTGGCGGTCGAGCTCGATGTTCGACGACCAGGGCGGGCCGCCGGACCTCGGCCACCTCTTCCTCGCCCTCGACCCGGCACGTCTGTCCGGCGACGCCTTCGGCGCGCGCATGCTGGAACTGGTGCGGGCTGTCGAGGATGAGCCCGGCGCGCGGCTACCCGGGTTGCGTCGTCTCGAGAGCCGCGAACGCGCGGTACGGGAAGGCCTCGTGGTCAGCGCAGCACTGCACGAGGAGATCCGCTCGATCATCGCCCGGCCCGCCTGAGGGTCGTGGCCGCGGCGTGGAGCCCACTACATGGCCGACATCGTCATCACGGAGTTCATGGACGAAGGCGTCATCGCCGAGCGCATGGCCGGGCGCGACGTGCTCTACGACCCGAAGCTCGTCGACCGGCCGGAGGCGCTGCGGACCGCGCTGGCGGACGCCCGCGCGCTGATCGTCCGCAACCGGACGCAGGTCCGGGGCGCGCTGCTCGCGGCCGCGCCGCGGCTGCGCGTCGTGGGGCGGCTCGGCGTCGGGCTCGACAACATCGACCTCGAGGCCTGCGAGGGGCGTGGCATCGCCGTGCATCCGGCCACCGGCGCCAACGACGTCGCAGTTGCGGAATACGTGATCGCGGCCGCACTGCTCATGCTGCGCCGCTCCTGGTTCGCGACCGACCGGGTCGTCGCCGGCCACTGGCCGCGCATGGCGCTGATCGGGCGTGAGGTGCACGGCCAGCGGCTGGGCCTCGTCGGGCTGGGCGCCATCGCGCGGGAGACCTCGAGCCGTGCACGCGCGCTCGGTATGCGGATCGCCGCCTTCGATCCCCTCCTTGCGCCCGATCATCCGGCCTGGCACGGCGTCGAGCGGCTGGAGCTCGACGCGCTGCTGGCCGCGAGCGACGTCGTCAGCCTGCACGTACCGCTCACGGCTGCGACGCGCAACATGCTGGACGCCCGGGCGCTGGCGCTGATGAAGACCGGTGCGGTGCTGATCAATGCGGCGCGCGGCGGGGTGGTGGACGAAGGGGCGCTCATCGACGCGCTGCGCGCACGCAGACTGGGCGGCGCGGTACTCGACGTGTTCGAGTCCGAGCCGCTCGACGCGGCCCACGGCGCGCGCTTCGACGGTGTCCCGAACCTGGTGCTGACGCCGCACATCGCCGGCGTGACCGAGCAGTCCAACCTGCGCGTCAGCATCGTGACGGCGGAGAGCGTGCTGCGCACCCTCGACGGCTGACCGGCATCGGGTCGGCGGGCAGCCCGCCGTCGCGCAAGCAAGGCTTTCGCGGTGGGCAGGGCTACGGCGCGCGCCCGGCGTCATCTCCTGCGCCGGGCCTGGGCGCGAGGTGCATGTCGGACAGCGCGAGGCGCAGGGCCCGCAGGACGCCGACGCCGTCGAGAAGGTAGAACTCGGTCTTCATGGTCAGCGCGCTGCCG
>Ga0209536_100008090_pt1 | contig 15839 bp, 15 predicted proteins | sample DeeMarSeWOR28_12_FD_187461 | JGI IMG/M metagenome (GOLD analysis project Ga0209536, IMG submission 187461) | Marine sediment microbial communities from White Oak River estuary, North Carolina - WOR-2-8_12 (SPAdes) (version 2) | ecosystem: Environmental > Aquatic > Marine > Intertidal zone >...
TCATTTACCTTACTGAATTCAAGAAACCTGTGCCCGGCCTTTCGGTTCCGACTCCCCGATCGTCCATCGACCGCACTTTCATCGTCATCCTGGGCGGGCGCTCGATGAGTGAGCTGCAAAATTTCTACCACGAGACCTTCGGCGTGCCCAAAGCCCCGGTCGTCGAGTCGCGTGTCACCATGCTCTCGAAAGCGCTGGATGTGTCGATCGAAACACTCTATCCGATCGCGGCCATGGCGCTGGAAGGTGAATCGCTGATCGAAGCGGATGAAATGCCGGAACAGGTCGGCCCGCGCTACACGGAACCCGGCTACCTGCCGCCGGGCATTGCGGTGACAGGCTTCAATTGCACCGCAATTCCGGCCGGCGCGCAGCCGGTCGCCGGCGATAACGGCCGCTTCGTCATGCGTGGCCCGGCCGGCGAACTGATCGAGCTGTTCGCGGTTTAACGCGGCACGCTGCCCGGAGGGCGGGGCCTTCACCGGCGAGGACTAAAGCGGAGCTCGCGCTTAGCGAGCGAGCCATCCCGCCGGTGAAGGCCCCGCCCTCCGGGCAGCCACAGCTATTTCCGACGTTAAGCACGCCCGTTGAAGCATCCCAGCGGACTAGCGCTTGCGAGCGATCGTCAGCCCGTCTCCAATCGGCACCAGCGAAATATCGAAACGCTCATCAGCCAGCATCGCCTCGTTGACGCGACGAATAGCGACGGTGTCTTCATCATCGTCTTGCTGATCGATAACGCGACGGCCCCACAGCACATTGTCGAGCAGCAGAAAGCCGCCCGGTCGGAGCAGCTCATAACCATACTGTATGTAAGCGGCATAGCCGGTCTTATCGGCATCGATAAAGATTGCATCGAAACTGTTTTGTTCCGTGGGCAACAAGGCAGCCATCGTTTCGGCGGCACTGCCGAGGCACAGGCGAATGCGGTCATCGACCCCCGCCCTTTGCCAGTAGCGCTGCGCTATCGCTGTCCATTCCTCACTGATGTCCAGCGCATAAAGCTCGCTGTCAGCCGGCATGGCAAGTGCACATGCCAGGGCGCTGTATCCGGTAAAAGTGCCCACCTCGAGGTAACGTTTAGCTCCGGACAAGCGTAATAGCATGCCCATGAACTGACCCTGCTCCGGCGCGATTTGCATCCGTGCCATTTCCAGCTGACCGGTCTCCGCCCGCAGTTCCGCCAGCAGCGGCGCTTCGCGCAGGGAAACCGACAGCAAGTATTTGTAGAGTTCATCATCGAGCGGCAGTGTTTGGTTGCTCATTGTTTGATTCTCGCTGTACTCGCGTCCGGCATACGCTAGCATATATCGCACAATCTAACGGCGCGGCGGGGATTAGTCCGGTACAATGCCGGCTGTTTTTTTTACGCCGCATCCCTTATGGAACCCGATACAGTTTCACTGCTTCTATGGCTCGTGCCGTTACTCCTCCTAGCCGGAGCTTTAGCCGGCGTGCTCGCGGGTCTGTTGGGCGTCGGTGGCGGCATTGTGATCGTGCCGGCTCTTTACCACATATTCAGCTACCTGGAGATCGCGCCTGAGGTGCGCATGCACCTCGCAGTGGGCACCTCGCTTGCGACCATTATTCCAACAAGTATTCGGTCGGTGCGGGCCCACCATGAACGCGGCAGCTTTGACAAAGACCTGTTCCGCGCCTGGGTACCGGGCATTGTGATTGGGGTACTGACTGGCACATGGCTGGCCAACCTGGCTGAATTCACGCTACTTACCCTGATCTTCGCAAGCGTGGCCCTGCTTGTTGCCGCATACATGGCAATCGGTAACCCGGCCTGGCGACTTGCCGATGGCTTACCGGGCAATCCGCTGAATAGTTTTATCGCAAGCGTTGTCGGCGCAATTTCGGCCATGATGGGTATCGGTGGCGGCACCTTAAGCGTGCCAATACTGAATATTTACGGCGTGCCAATCCATCGCTCGGTGGGCACCGCCGCGGGCTTCGGCTTGGTGATCGCGATACCGGGCACCCTGGGCTTTATGGTCGGCGGCTGGGACAACCCTCTGCTGCCTGACTTCAGTATTGGCTACGTCAACTGGCTTGGCTTTTTGCTGATCGTGCCTGCAACCCTGTTGACCGTGCCCACCGGCGCCCGGCTTGCGCACAGTCTGAGCCAGACGGGTCTGCGCAGGGCGTTCGCGGTGTTTCTTGGCATCACCGCCATACGAATGTTTAGCGATATTTTTTAATTGCGCACCGTCAGCTTAGTTACGCAACTGAAAGCCAAGCTCCATCAAGTCAGCGGCAGCCACACTAAAGACATCCCCACTGCGCAGCGTCTGGCGCGGCGAAGACGGTGAAGCGTGCGACGTCGCGAAAGCGATAACGTCACCGGGGCTGAAGGCATAATCCTGGCTAAGCGCCACGAGGCGCTCGACGCAATCCACGGTAGGCGGACAGATCAATCCGTTCCACGTTTGAACTCCGTTGATTTTGACGGTGACTTTCATGGCGCCCGGGTTTTCGAGCTCGTCCACCGTTATCAATGCAGGCCCCATTGGCAAAGACCCTGGAAACTGACGCGCGGCTACATAGTCGCGCCAATCTTTTGCATCATGCGGTTCGGCTAGCTGCGGTGAAAGATCAACCGTAAGCGTCCACGCAGCAATGGCCGCCTCTACCTGAGCCGTATCGGCCTGGTAAAGCGGCTTGCCCAACACCGCAGCGAACATAGGATTCGCAATCAGCTTCTCCTGGCCGTGCATTTTCACCACTCGAGCATGCGCAACTGCTGTATTCGGGCTCTTGATAAAGCTGGCCGGCGTGCCGTCACCCAGTACATGGCTGATCAGGATCAGGCCGGGCCGGCGCACCGGGGCCATCAGCGCGGTACTGCTGAGCTTGAGCAGAGCCCCGTCACCCTGCAGGCGCTCACGACTGCCGTCGACGAGCGAAACCAGGCTACCCGCATGCTCGAGGCCGCGCTCACCGGCGGCAAGAATACTAATCGTTGATTGGGGCACCCATTGCGAAGCCGATAAAGAACCGGGTGCCGCGCTTAGGTCGAGAATAATTCCATTCTCGAGCAGCACTCCCGGGCGTCCTGCGACTTCACGCGCATCGATGGTTACTAGTTTCATTGTCCGACTCCCGGTTACGCGTGTGCGCTAACGGACAGTTCAAAAATCAGGACTCATTGTCAATCGGGACTCAGTGTCAATCAGGACTCATTGTCGGCTACGGTAACCACCAAGCCATCCAGCGAATCGGAAACCTCGATCTGGCAGCTGAGCCGGCTATTTGGACGGCGGTCCAACGTCGAGTCGAGCATAGCATCCTCCATGTCGGCCATCGCAGGCAAATTATCCAGCCAGGCGGTATCGATGTAGGCATGACAGGTTGCGCAGGCACAGGCCCCGCCGCACTCTGCGACCATGCCAGTAATGCCATTATCCACCGCAACTTCCATAAGGCTATGGCCGTTCGTAGCGTCTACTTCGACGGCGGCGCCGTCACTGCCTATAAATGTGATTTTGGGCATACGCTACTCAATTGCAAATTGTTCGAATATTACGAATAACGAGGGGATTAGTTTACGGGGATTTCGTAGGCCGATGGTCGCCCATGAATCAGGGGGACACTGCACCAGGCAAATAGAACTCAAACTCAGCTGGACTGACCTTCGGCTTGAACTTCTTCCTTACCTTCCCGGATTTCTTGCACACGCTGCAAAGATTGCTCGAGCTGGCGGAGCCGCTCCTCTTCGCTTTCGACGTAGGCAATCCAGGAGCTCGCATTTTTAGCTACCTTGTCGTAATTGAGCGCCTTACGGAATGAGGCCTTGGCTGAGCCAAGCGATTTCTGCTCAAACTGACACATACCCAGAATCAAATAGGCATTACCCGCATTCTTCAAGCCACCTTTACTAATCGCCTGGTTAGAAGTGGCGATGCACTCTTTATAGTCGCCCAGATTTAAATGGGATTGCGCAAGGCGTGCATACAGCTCGCCGTCATTGGACATCTGCGCCGCCTCCAGCAAGGGCGGGATAGCCTTACGGTCTTCCTGAGCCAGCTGCCATGCCTGCGACAACAGGCGCAAATTGCGCACGGTCCGCTCAATTTGCTTGGATTCGAGACCTTTCTCCAAAACCCGCGCGCCCTTATAAGGCACGTCAGCTTGCATAAATAGCTGGGCCATCTGGGTCAGCTCGTTACTGCTAGCCAGCAGCCCCTGATCGTAGGCCGCCTCGTAAGCGGCCAACTGACGTGGCTCGTCCTTGAGTTCGAAGTAGATTCCCGATAGCTGCGTCCAGTAATCTTTCTTTGGCCAGCCTACGACGAGTTGTTCGAGGGTATCCTTAACTTTCTTGTAGTCATCGAGTTCCCAATACGCCACCCGCAGCAATAGCAGCCACTGCTCTTTAGGGCCTTTACCCTGCTCGGCATACATGGAGATGGCTTTCTGCACCGGCGGTATGATTTCTTTGTACTGTTCAAGCTGATAATGCGCAGTACCGATGACCACGTACATATCAGCATCGGGGCCCACATCATTCAGGTACTGATTTGCGTACCGAATAGCTCCGTTGTAATCCTCTGTTACAAAAGCGAGCTGAGATAGTGTGCGAATAGTCTGCTGCTGCAGTGGTGGGGGCAAATCAGGCTGCTTAAGGACCGTGTTGTACGCATTTACAGCTTCTTTATAGCGCTCTGCATTGAAATAAAGAAAACCATAAAAACTGTACAGCTGCGCAGTTTCATACGCCGAAAGCTTCGGCATCGCCTTGACCTTGTCGAGCAACTTCAGGGCACCTTGATAGTCTTCTGCATCGACCAGTTCGTTGGCCTGCGTTATCAGGTCGTAGACATTCTTGCTAAGCGCCTGGGTCTTGCGACCCGACATGCGATCATCGTCTTTATCGTCTTCCTGAGCCACGGCAATGCCAAAATCGCCTCCGGGGACGATCACGTTACCCGCAAACAACAACGACGCCGCCAGGCCATAAAGCGCAGCGGAAGCTAACCCTTTAAAGTTAAGGGATCGGACCAAGCTCGTTTGCATTGCTGTCATCGTCATCAGCGTCGTTATTCCTAGTCTTCCAGCTCGAAGGTGATGATGTGCTGTACGCCCGGCACTTCGATCGCTACACCGTCTCTCACCCGCGGTTTGTACTTGAATTTAAGCGCGGCATTAATAGAAGCCTTCTCGAACAGCGAGCTGGTGCATTTAACTGCAAAGGCGTCTTTAACCGTACCCGTCGTGGTCACCGTAAATTCGATCAGACATTGCCCCTCAAGCCCGCGCGTCTGCGCGCGCCGCGGGTAAATTGGTGCCACCTTGACGATCGGCAGATAGTCGCCATCGCCCAAACCTATCTGGCCTGACTGCATAGACAGGTCGATCTTTCCGGCCGGCCCACCGATATTAATCGTTGCCGAGGTGTCCAGGTCGTCGACCTGGGTATCCGGCACTTGCGGTGGCGGCTCATCTACCTCAGGAGGCGGCTCCGGCTCGTCTTCGTCACGCTTAATGACTTCTTCTTTTTGCACACGGATGAAATCGCCCAGCGTAAAATCAGCCTCGTCCACCAACGCTTTCTTACCGGTAGCGATAAGCACCTGCATCACCCAGAGCAGGCTGAACGTGATCAATGTACCTGCGATCAGCGATAACGCATAGCGTGGAATCATGCTCATGCCGCAGGGTCCAGGTTTGCTGCCCAATTATTCATCAATCGCCTTTATCGCCCGAAATTGAGACTCGTGAAATTTTTGCCTGCCTGGCCGCATCAGCAACAATTACAACCGTTTCCGTGTAAGCGTCTTTGTCCGCCTGTATTACCACCGAACCTTCGGGGTTCTCAGCGAGCAACCGTTCGAAAGCTGCCTGCACCGCACGCGGGTCGATATTCTTTCTGTCTATCCAGATTTCGTTGTTTGCACTGATCGCAACAAGAATATTCGCTTTAGGTTTGGCAATGGCCTCGGGAGCCACTGGCCTGCGCACATCAATGCCCGCTTCTTTAATAAACGAAGCTGTCACGATGAAAAAGATCAGCATGATAAACACGACGTCCAACATCGGAGTCAGATTGATCTCTGTCTCTTCTTCTTCGGGGTGACTGCCAAGTACAGATCTGCGCATGAGTAACTTTAGTCCTTAGCTTATCGTTCGACGATCAGGCGATCCTGAAGTGACTCGATACTGGTTTCGATAGTGCGAGTAATGATCGTAATCAGGAACACCCCGGAAAGGGCCCCGACCATCCCGGCCATCGTCGGTATCGTTGCCTTTGAAACACCGGAGGCCATTGACCTCGCGTTGCCGGTCCCCGAGATCGCCATGACATCGAACACCTCGATCATGCCCGTTACCGTGCCCATAAGGCCGAGCAACGGACACAAGGCGACCAGCGTCTGAATGACAGGCACCCAAACATTGGCCGCCATCGAAAAGCGCGAAATCATCGCTTCTCGAATCTGGCGGGCATTCCAGGAGCGGTGATCCCTGCGAGCCGCCCATTTCTCCTGAATCTCGTTTGCCATAGTTTTCAGGCCTGTTCTGAAATAGATCAGGCGCTCCACGATCAATATCCACATCGCGAAGATCACTACGGTAATTAGAGACAGCACGTCACCGCCAAGTTCCAGAAAATCCCGGACAGCTTGCAGCGGCATCATCAACCAATCCATTCGGCGACCCCTAGCTCGTTACCCGGCGCCCAATCAGCCTTGCGCACCTTCGTGACGCTCGGCATGCTCGGCAATAATTCCGGCACTTTGCTCCTGCAGCACCTGCACGATTCTTTTGCTGCGACCGCTTACGAGCGTGTGCAAGAGAACCATCGGGATTGCCACCGTCAAACCAAGCACCGTCGTTACGAGAGCCTGTGATATACCACCGGCCATGAGCTTCGGATCACCCGTACCGTAAAGCGTGATCGCCTGGAAGGTCTGAATCATACCGGTAACCGTTCCGAGCAGACCCATGAGCGGCGCCACGACCGAGATGATCTTGATAAACAGCAAGGCCCTGTTGAGAGCCGGAGTTTCCTTGAAGATCGCTTCCGACAACTTAAGCTCGAGCGTTTCCGTATCTTTCGAGTTATTCTCCTGAGCTACCTTCAAAACGCGCCCGAGGGCATTGTCATCGCTAGGCGCATCCGCCGCGAGCTGCGCAGTCACTTTGCGACTCGCGATGCCCAACACCAGCATACGCTCAAGCGATATCAGCAAACCGATAATGCCAAGAGCAATAATCAGGTAACCCACAAGACCACCCTGCTGAACACGCTCGACCAGGTTCGGGCGGGCCACCAGCGTACTCAGCACGCCGCCCAGGGTCGGGTCCAGACCAAAACGCACTAACCCGTCCGTCGTCCCCAGCAAATCGCCGGTGCTGTTGATAAACCGACGCTGCTCGGGCTGCCTCGGCAACTCACTCAGCGAACCATTGCTGTACTGGAGGTATTTGCCATCCGCAACGATATTGAACAACCCGACGCGAGCGACATCCATCGACTCTTCGGTACCGTCAGCATTCCGCACAGTGGTATTGAACTTGACCACGCGACCACTTTCAGTGGCTTCGCGCTGTAACTCAAACCACAGGCGATCGATTTCGTCCAGCGACGGCAACTGCGATCCACTGCCAATCTTTTTCGCCAGCTCTTCGAGGAAGGCCGCTCGATCAGGATACTGCACACTGGTAATCGATGATTCGAAACGCGAACGCGCATCACCGGCTACCTGCTGCATAACGCCGAACAACTCTTTTAACGACCCCTGCGCCACGTCGAGGTCATCCTTCAGTTGCTCCAATTTGGCTTTGTTCTCTTCGGCTTGCTGCTCGAGCTGCAAGCTGCGCTTCTCGGCCGCGGCTTTCTCGGCCCGGGCCTCGCGCAGAAGCCTGTCCTGGTCGGCACGCGCCGCCTTGAATTTCGCTTCCCGCTCAGAATTTTCCTTGTTGTCCTGAACACGACCTTTTTCAACCGCACGCAACAGCTGATCCATGGTCATGGCCTGTTGGGCAATGGCCGGAGCCGATGCAAAGGCCGCAGACATCGCTGCAACGGCCAGCAGTTTTCTAACATTAATAAAGGGTTTCATTAACCTGCCTCCGGTGCGCTAACAGGCAGCAGCAGAAGATCGGGGGCCACCTGTTTCTTGGCGATCTTCAGGCCCGCACGAATTTCATTTTTGTAAGCATCAGCCTCTTCCCAACGACGGGCCTGCTGATCCCAGACGCCGGATATGGTTCCGTCTTCCGTCTGGTACATGAATGCGATGCGACCGATACGCAGAAATTCAACCTGACGTGTCTGACCGTCGATTTCGATGGTATCTGTATAAGCTTCAATGGTGCGACCGTAGTCATTTTCGATCTGATAAGCCTCGGTCACCTTGCGGAATTTCTCCGCGTCATTAACCGTGGGATCTGACATCAGCGCTTCAAGTTTCGCAACCCTGTCGCGGCGCTCCTCGATCAGGAACGGCACGTCGATGTCTACAAAAACCTTAAGCGAATCGATCATTCGGGTCATCGACGGAACGATCTGCCGGCTGATCACATCAACCTCATCGATCGCAGTCGAAAGCTGATCCATGCGGACTTGCTGCCCCTCTATCTGACGGTCAAGAAGCGTGTTGTAGATTCGAAGACCTTCAACCTCTTTCAGCAACTTCTTGTATTCGTCTTCTTTCTTGCGCGTGTCATCGACAATATTGTCAATGCGCTTTTGCGATTCCTGCGCAAGTTTTGTTCTCTGCTGTTCTGCGTTCAGAACTTGAGACAGAGACTGGGCCGACCCAGCCAGCGGCGCGATCAATGCACAGGTTGCAGAGACCAATAGCAGCCGGGATGTCCACTTGGTAGCACTCATGAAGTGTCCCCTCGAAATATAAAACCGGAACGAACTGAAAAACCAATGCAGGCCGCTTTAAATTTAATTAGCTATAAGCGGCCAACCCTTACCTTACTACATGTTCAGCGATATACGAACCGGCAAATGCATTCATCAAAACGGTTCGATAACAGAACTCGGAGTAGGCCATCGCCAAGTCCGAGCCTGAATCGCTGGTCGACTTCAACCATCCAAACCACCCGCGCACATCGCGAAAATTAAAGATGTGCTTAACAGCATTCTGGAAAATTGATTTCGGCCTGTGCGCCAGCACTGCCGGTATACCTGGCGCGAAAACGAAAAAATCATTCACGCCGGTAACACTATATATCAGTGCCGAAAACGGGCGGAAGAATATCACAAGCGCATCACTAAGCCACCCCGTCTCGATGCAACGCGACGACCATCGTCAAAGGCCTTAGCCGGCGCACTGCAAAGCTACTCGACAAAGTAAGCGAAAAATATTACAGGCAGATTAAGTAACCTCCACCGATCTTTTGCTCCCCCACTCAGAGGACGCTCTGGCGGATCATCTAAAAATAAAGACAATGTATTACAATTCTTTATTAAAGTACTTTCTCACCAGCGGGCGCTTCGTCCGACTCCGGTCGCTGCCGGTCGCAGCGCCTTCGGAACGATATTGAAACGCGGTTCAACCGAAGCCAGGGCCTACCCACCAATCACGTTTTCTTAGTTTTCAAACGCTTGAGGTTGACACGGGCAGCACATTTCGTAATGATCGCCGCCATGCAAATCTACACCCAAAACCAGAGCATGCGTGCGGGCGAGACCAAAATCGGCCTGCCTTTGCTACTACTCCTGCTGCAGCGGGAGAATCGGTGGTGCGGAAACCAGCCAAGGTAACTCAGGAATCAGTTAGCTAAACCCCGCACCCGAAACAGGTAGCGGGGTTTTTTTATGCCGCAGTAAAATGCGTCGATTTTGCAGGACAGTAGAGACGGAGAGTAAAGCGATGAACAAGCGCGCCAATGATCGGAGCAACGATCGCGTGATCATCTTTGACACCACCCTTCGGGACGGTGAACAGGCCCCAGGTTGCAGCATGACGCTGCGCGAAAAACTGAGGGTTGCCAATGCTCTGCGCGATCTCAAGGTTGACATCATCGAAGCGGGTTTCGCGGCGGCCTCGCCGGGCGACTTTGACTCGGTGCAGGCAATCGCCCAGGAAATTAAGGGGCCGACCATTTGCAGCCTCGCCCGATGCCACCCCGAGGACGTGGCGCGAGCTGCGGCGGCGGTAAAACCTGCCGCCAACAGTCGCATCCATGTATTTGTAGCCACCAGCGAGATTCATCGCACCCTCAAGTTGCAGATGGCCAAGGAAGAAATCATTCGCCGCGCGGTGGAGTCAGTCAGACTCGCTCGCGAGCACTGCGAAGATATCGAATTTTCGGCGGAAGACGCTTCTCGCACCGAGCTGCCCTACCTCGCCGAGGTGGTGCAGGCCGTCATCGAAGCCGGCGCGCGCACCGTGAATATACCGGACACGGTCGGCTACACGGTGCCCGCAGAATTCGAAAAATTGTTCGCCTATCTGAAGGCTAATGTCCCCAATATAGACGACGCCGTGCTGAGCGTGCACTGCCATGATGATCTCGGTATGGCAGTAGCGAACAGCCTTGCCGCTGTCGGCGGCGGCGCCCGCCAGATCGAATGCACCATAAACGGCATCGGCGAACGCGCCGGCAACTGTTCACTCGAAGAGGTTGTGATGGCCTTGCGGACGCGGGCCGACTTCTTTGGTGTGCGCACCGGTATCGATACGACGCGCCTCTACCCGACCAGCCGGCTTGTCTCCAGCATCACCGGCATGCACGTGCCCCGAAACAAGGCGATCGTCGGCGAGAACGCGTTCGCTCACGAGGCCGGGATTCACCAGCACGGCATGCTGGCAGATGCCTCGACCTACGAGATCATGAAACCCGAGACCGTCGGGATCAGCAAATCTAACCTCGTGCTGGGCAAACACAGCGGCCGACATGCCTTTCGAGAGCGGGTCGAGCAACTTGGTTTTCAGCTGAATGACACCGACCTCAACCGTGCTTTCGCCGAATTCAAGAAACTGGCGGATCGCAAGAAAGAGCTTTTTGACGGCGACCTCGAGGCCATTATCATGAATGCCGGTGAGGTGCCGCCGGGCCCCTGGAGGCTGGACGAGCTGCATATTTCAGCGGGGACCGGTGCCATTGCCGGGGCTGCCGTGCAGTTGACCCACGCCGAAAAAGGCAGTGTCAAAGAAGCATCGGTGGGCGACGGGCCGGTCGAGGCTGCCTTCAAGGCTCTCGAACGTGCGGTCGGCTTTTCAATGAAGCTGAAAAAATTTGAGGTCCGCAGTGTGACCATGGGAGAAGATGCGCAGGGTGAGGTTACGGTAACCGTGGAATATAATGGCCAGAGCTACCGCGGTAACGGTATCAGTACGGATATCGTTGAAGCTGGCGCCCTCGCATACCTGGAAGTCATCAATCGGGTCAGCAGACGCAGGGAAGCAGGCAATGACAAACCTGCGGAACCCGCGCCTAAAGACGCGGCTGCCATTTAATTAAGGGCGCACACCTACCGGTGTTTGCAATAACTATATAAAGAGGAAAATTATGCCGTTCAATAAATCTGAATGGATCTGGCAAAACGGCAAACTCGTGCCGTGGGATGAAGCCCGCGTGCACGTGATGACGCATGCACTGCATTACGGTTCGTCGGTATTCGAAGGCATACGCGTCTACCCTACCCCCGACGGCTTAAAGGTTTTCCGCCTCGGTGCGCACACGCAACGCATGCTGGAATCCGCCAAAATTCATCACATCAGGATTCCGTATAGCGCAGATGAAATTAATGCGGCCTGCCGCGAAGTCGTGCACCGTAATGGGTTGGTCAATGGGGCTTACATTCGCCCTATCGCTTTTCGCGGTTACGGCGAAATCGGCCTCGCCCCGGCGCCTGATCACCCTGTGGAGACCGTCGTGGCGGCCTGGCAATGGGGCGCCTACCTGGGCAGTGAAGCGCTCGAGCACGGCGTCGATGCCGGCATTTCCTCGTGGCAGCGGATTGCGCCGAACACGCTTCCGTCGCTGGCGAAAGCCGGCGGTAACTACCTGTCATCGACACTGATTAGCCTGGAAGCTAAAGCCAACGGCTTTGCAGAAGGTATAGCGCTGTCGACGGACGGCACGGTCAGCGAAGGTGCCGGCGAGAACCTGTTCATTATCAAGAACGGCAAGGTATACACTCCGCCAGCGACCGCATCGATCCTGACCGGCATAACCCGTGACACGATTATCACGCTGGCCGCGGAAGCCGGCATCACGGTAGTCGAGCAGGCGGTGCCGCGCGAAATGTTGTACATCGCTGATGAGATGTTTATGACCGGCACCGCGGCCGAGGTCACCCCGGTTCGGTCGGTGGACCGGATTCCTGTAGGCAATGGCAAACGTGGCGAGATCACCCGCCTGCTGCAGGAAAGGTTCTTCGGCTTGTTCAACGGCACGACCGAGGACAAATGGGGCTGGCTGGACCCGGTGGACAGCGAAAGTCTGGAACAGAAAGCGGCCAGTTAAAGCAACAATAACTAGATCCGCCGCAGCGGATTCCTCTAGGAAGCAATGGGAGCGCACTCAACGATGGGTGGAAAGTCATTATTCGAGAAGGTCTGGGACGACCACGTGGTCGTGCCCGAAACTGAGGACACACCGGCAGTCTTTTACATAGACCTGCACATTATCCATGAGGTTACGACACCGCAGGCGTTCAATATGCTGCGTGAAACCGGCATGCCTGTCCGCCGGCCCGACCTGGTTTTGGCGACCATGGATCATTCCACCCCGACCGAACCGATTACGGATCTGGGGGCCAGTCTCGATGCCGTATCGGATCCGGAGCCCGCTAACCAGATTCGGGCCATGGTGAAAAACTGCGCGGATTTCGGGATCGAATTGCACGGTTTCGGCGACAAGTATCGCGGCATCGTGCACGTGATCGGCCCCGAAATCGGCGCCACACAGCCCGGCAAAACAATCGTGTGCGGCGACAGCCACTCAAGCACGCACGGGGCCTTTGGCGCAATGGGCTTCGGCATCGGCACGACAGAGGTCGGCCACGTGCTCGCCACACAGTGCTTGTTGCAGCGTAAACCCAAATCGATGGCCGTTAACATCACCGGGAAATTGCAGCCCGGCGTCTCGGCAAAAGACATCATCCTCGCCTTGATAGGCAAAATCGGCGTCGATGGCGGCACCGGCCATGTTATCGAATACCGGGGCGAAACCATTCGCGGCCTGAACATGGAACAGCGGATGACTATCTGCAACATGTCCATCGAGGCCGGCGCGCGGGCCGGCATGATTGCGCCGGATGAAACCACCATTGAATTCCTGAAAGGTCGTCCGCAAGTGCCGCAGGGAGCGGAATGGGATGCAGCGGTCGAACGCTGGCTCGCCCTTGCGTCCGACGCGGATGCCACCTTTGACAAGGAAGTCGATCTGGACGTGTCGAATCTGGAACCGCAGGTCACCTTTGGCACGAACCCTGGCATGGTGGTGCCGATTTCCAAGCCGATCCCGAACCGCTCGAGTAACGCCAGCTTCACCAAAGCAATCAACTACATGCAGGTTGAAGCCGATAAACCGATGCTGGGCATCCCCGTGGATGTCGTGTTCGTCGGCAGCTGCACCAACTCTCGCATGACGGATCTCCGTTCAGTGGCAAAAATTCTGGACGGTAAAAAAGTTGCCGACAACGTTCGCATGCTTATCGTGCCCGGCTCGCAATCGGTGAAGGACGAGGCGGAGGCAGAAGGCCTTGATAAAATATTCACCGCGGCCGGCGCCGAGTGGCGCGAAGCAGGCTGCTCGATGTGCCTGGGCATGAACAGCGACAAGCTCGGCAAAGGCCAGCTGTGCGTCAGCACCAGCAATCGCAACTTCGAAGGCCGCCAAGGGCCCGGCGGCAGGACCGTACTGGCCAGCCCCGAGACGGCGGCCGCTTCGGCCATTGCCGGCGTTATCGCCGATCCCAGAGCCGCCATCTAGGCCCGCAAGCAGAAGGTTAAGCAATCATGGAACAAATCACTCAATTCACGTCGGCCACAACCGTACTCGCGATCGACGATGTCGATACCGACCAGATCATTCCTGCCCGTTACCTGACAACGACGGAACGGGCGGGCATTGGCAAAGCGCTGTTCGCAGACTGGCGGTTCGATAAGGACGGCAATCCGATCGCCGGTTTCCCGCTGAACGAGCCTGGCGCCACCGAAAGGAAAATTCTTGTGGCAGGCCGCAACTTTGGCTGCGGCTCTTCGAGAGAACACGCGCCGTGGGCCCTGCATGATTTCGGCATACGCGCAGTTATCAGCAGCGAAATCGCCGATATTTTCCGCAACAACTCACTGAAGAACGGGCTGGTACCGGTTATCGTCGATAAGGAAACGCATCAGTGGCTGCTGGATAATCCCGGCGCAGAAGTCACGGTCGATGTCGAAGCACGCGAGATTCGCCTCCCGAACGGAACGGCCGTGCCGTTCCCTATCGACGGCTTTGCAAGGCATTGCATACTCGAGGGGATCGACCAGACAGGGTTCCTGCTGCAACAACTCGACAAAATTACTGAATTCGAGAAGACCCGCTCCTGGCAGCCTTAAATAACGAGCATCTAAAATACAATGAAAGCAACGATCGCTATTCTGCCGGGCGACGGTATCGGCACCGAGGTTACGCGAGAGGCGGTAAAAACGCTGCGGGCCGTTGAACAGAAGTTCGGCCACAGCTTTGAATTGCGCGAAGGCCTGATCGGCGGCGCCGGACTGGACGCAGAAAATGCTCCGTTTCCGGACAGCACCGCCGCCATCTGTGCAGACAGCGCCGCCGTGCTGCTGGGTGCCGTTGGCGGTCCGAAATGGGACAACGTGCCGACCGAGTCACGGCCGGAGCGAGGCCTGCTAAAACTTCGTGCGGCCCTGAACGTTTTCGCTAATCTTCGCCCGGTGGCACCCCACCCTATTCTGGCCAACGCGTCACCGATCCGCGCAGAACTGCTGAAAGGCGTCGATATCATGGTCGTGCGCGAGCTGACCGGCGGTATTTATTTCGGCAAGAAAGAACGCACCGCAGACAGCGCTACAGATGTCTGTACCTATACCCGCGGTGAGATCGAGCGCGTGCTGCGAATTGCCGGCAAGCTGGCAGAAACACGCAAGGGCAAAGTCACTTCAATCGACAAATCGAACGTTCTGGAGACCTCTCGTTTGTGGCGCGAGGTGACCAACGAACTGATGCCGCGGGAATTCCCCAATGTGGCCTTGGAGCATTTGCTGGTCGATGCCGCAGCGATGCACCTGCTTTCGCGCCCGGCCGATTTCGATGTAATGGTCACGGAAAACATGTTCGGCGACATTCTTACCGATGAAGCCTCCATGCTGGCCGGCTCGATGGGCATGCTGCCATCGGCCTCGGTCAACGACGGTCCGGTCGGTCTTTACGAACCGATCCACGGCTCGGCGCCCGACATCGCCGGCCAGGACAAGGCGAACCCCTGCGCCACGGTGCTTAGCGCGGCAATGTTGCTGCGACATTCGCTGGGTCTCGAGGAAGAAGCCAGGGCCGTTGAGAATGCCGTTACCGAAGCGCTGCGCAAAGGGCTCCGCACGGGTGATATAGCCGAGCGCGGCGAACGAAGCATCGGAACCGTCGCCATGGGGGATGCGATCGCGGCGGCGGTATAGCCCTTATCAATTGTCCCAACCTGCAAACACGCGGCCCAAAGCGGCTTTTTTCTGCGCGGGGCGCATCGACCGAACCGGATAGGCACTATCCCCGATAGTGAGATCCTAGCTGGCAGCAATAATTGAACTCCGACCGTTTTGAGGAGCTCGCAAATGGCACACCGGAAGATAAGTTTCTCAGGCCTGGTTGCACTTGGCCTCGCCATAGCATTCAGCGCACCCGCGACGGCTGAAGATCAA
>Ga0209536_100008091_pt1 | contig 15839 bp, 16 predicted proteins | sample DeeMarSeWOR28_12_FD_187461 | JGI IMG/M metagenome (GOLD analysis project Ga0209536, IMG submission 187461) | Marine sediment microbial communities from White Oak River estuary, North Carolina - WOR-2-8_12 (SPAdes) (version 2) | ecosystem: Environmental > Aquatic > Marine > Intertidal zone >...
AACAGATCATATTTGGCGAGTTCCTTGAAATACGCCCTGATCGGCTCTTCAGGTCTCAGGGTGGTCTTGGGCCGACGACGGCTGACCCGCTCCTTGCCTTCCTGAACAATGGTGATGCCGTAGTTGGAGAGCGTGTCGAGGATCTTATCTATATCCTGGGCGGTCGCATCATCGGGGATTAATTTATCAACCTCACCCAGCGAGATACTCCCCTCTGATTTTGCCTTTTCAATTATTTTCTTTGAATCCTTGGTTTTAAGGAATTCCTTTTTGGATTTCATAGTCTCCCTTTCTCAACACAATTTTGACAAATTACCAAAAAATCGGTTTACTGACATGTTAGTGCCCGGCATTCGTTGGGCTCTCGGCCTTTAAATTCAACAACTTTCTCTTCAGCGCGTCCAATTCCTTATAATATTTCTGACGCGCAGGCTCATCACCGCGCGCAATTGCTTCGGTGATCTTTCTCATCAGCCTTCGCTTCTCAATACTCCCCTTGTACGTCTTTATTGCCTCTATCATACTGTCTTTGGAGACAGGCTCCTCACGCATGAGAACCGACAGCAGCTTACCCTTCAAATTCTCGTCAACCATATCTGAAAGATTTGAAATATCAAACTCATCCTCTTTGATCAACTTAGTATATAGTCTCCTAACACCTTCTTCGTTAAAATCATCTGGATCCAAATGCTCCTTCACTAAAGAAATATGTTGATAGCCATTCAAAATCATTGCCATCAGTTTTTCTTCTTGCGATATCCTGGTTTTACCGGTTGGTTTCTGGACAACCTCGGTCTTATCCACCATTTCCTGCTGGATGGTTTCGACCTTGATATCAAAGACGTGCGCTATATATTTGAGGTAACGGTCAAACCTTATCGGGTCCTGTATCCTGGAGATGATCTGTATCAGATCCTTGATCAAGCCGATTTCTTGCTCAAGCGTTTCGGTCTTGACCACCTTCCTGTAGAAATGAAAGAAATCAATGGCCCCGGCAATATACTCCTTCAATGCCTCTACGCCTTGTTGATTCACGATGCTGTCCGGATCTGACCCCGTGGGCAGCATGACAACGTGAACATCAACCTGGGCATTGATCAGCAGGCCGACCGCGCGCAAAGCCGCCTTCAGACCGGAAAGATCGCCGTCGAAGAGGATCATGACCTTCTTGGTATAACGAGAGAGCAACATCGCCTGGGTATCGGTCAGGGCCGTGCCCAGAGGCGCGCACATATTCTCAAAACCATGCTGATAGACGCTAAGCAGGTCGAAGTAACCTTCGACGAGAAGCACCTCACCCTTTTCACGCACCCGCTCCTTGGATTGATATAAACCGTAAAGACCTTCTCCTTTCTTGAAGATCGGAGTTTCTGGGGAGTTAAGATACTTTGGCTGGATTTGATCATCAATGCCCCGTCCGCCAAAACCAATGATACGTCCTGACAGGTTGAATATCGGAAATATGAGGCGGTCACGGAACAGCTCACGGCTCGTTGAGATGAGCCCGGCTTTGTTCAGCCGGTCGATCGAGAATCCCTTCTGTCGCATGAAGGTCACGAGGCCGCCTGAGGACGGTGCGTACCCGAGCCGGAATGTCTTGAGTTTCTCCAGGTTCAGATTTCGCTTCTGAAGGTAATCCTGACCGCGCCTGCCAATATCCCGGTTCAAACACTGGGTGTAGAATTGACTCGCTTGCTCGTTGACCTCGTAAAGCTCTTTGTAGCGCAGCCCTCTTGTCGTGTCGATCTCGATGCCCAAGTTCTTGGCCAGCCGTTTTATGGCCTCAGGGAAATCGAGTTTCTCATACTCCATGAGAAAGCTGACCGCATTGCCGCCTTTTTGGCAGCCGAAGCAGTAGTAAATACCTTTTTCCGGATTAACATAGAAAGAGGGGTTCTTCTCACTGTGGAACGGACACAATCCCCGGTAGTTCCGGCCCAGTTTCTTCAGGTTGACATACTGCCCGACCAGGGACACGATGTCTGTCTGCCGGTTTATTTCATCGATCTTTTCTCGGTCGATCAATTCCTTGCCTCTTTCGTTTCCTTTATCGATTCAATATCTGTCGGCTCGACCCAGTAGAAGATATTCTCAAGGCTGATCTTGTATTTGCCCTGTTTCTCTTCAACCACCTGGCCGATCCTCTTTAATTCCCTTATCCTCACCAACTCACCGACTGCTGGGTGGTATGGTTCTACCGGCGGCTGATCAGCGATCTTGCCAACAAAGAAAGTGCGCGTCTTGTGCACGGTATCGGGTCTCGGACCTTCTTTTCTGAGGGTCTTAATGAGCTTCTCCACATCGCGCTTTGCCTTGGTTAGTTCATTGCGGTACTTCGCTCTCAGCTCATCAGACTCCTGTTTCTTCTTGATATTGAATGCCGCCAGCTTCTCTTCATAGTCAGTTGCCAGCCGCGATAACTTCACGCGCTCTTCCTCAACCGCCTTCAGCTCCCTGGATAGATCTTCAAATAGCTGATTGACTTCCATCTTCTCGGCATCGAGATAGGACGAGGCTCTCTCGAGTACTGCTGCTTTCAATCCGAGCTGCCGGGCCAGCTTGAGTGCATTGCTCGGCTGTGGCACACCCAGAATAAGACGGTATGTGGGTCGGTCCGTATATTCCATGCCGGCATTGATCATGTCGGACTGATTGCTCACAAAGATCTTAAGATTTTCGTTGTGGGTCGTCGCCAGCACAATACCTTTATCCCGTAATTCGTCAAGAACCGCCGAAGCCAGCGCCGACCCTTCTTCCACTGATGTTTGACTCATGAGCTCATCAAGGAGGACCAGCGAATTACCGTCGGCTTCGAGCGCGGTCTTGATCTGTTTGAGATGTGCAGCGAAGGTTGAGAGCTGTGATTCAATACTCTGTTCGTCGCCAATATCTGCGTAGAACCCATCGAAGAAAGGGATCGTGCTCCCTTCATCCGCCGGAATGAACAACCCGCACTTCGCCATCATCGCGATCAGGCCCACTGTTTTCAGAACAATGGTCTTGCCACCGGCATTGGGGCCGGAAATCAGGAGCACGCGCTTGCCCGAATTCAGATTGAGGTTCAGAGGTACGACCTGATTGTTGACCAGTTTCAAAATAGGATGAAACCCATTGGCTATTTTCAACCGGTCATTGAATACCGGGCGGTGTGCACCCTGCGTAATGGCAAAGCGAGCTTTGGCGAACAAGAGGTCAAGGGCGACTATCTGCTCAATATCGTCCTCGATCCCGTCAATATGGGTGCGCACCATATCCGTCAGCTGGCGCAGGATCGCTTCGATCTCTATGCGTTCGCCTTCATCCAGCTCTGAGAGATGCGCTGCATCATCGGTAATTGCCATGGGTTCGATGAAAACCGTCTCACCAGAATTTGAATAAGAGTGTATTATGCCCTTCATTTCTTTCTTGAAATTGCTCTTTACCGGCAGCACAAAATGCCCGGAACGTTCCACAATGTTTTGATCAGTATAGACATTGGGTTGCTCGCCAAGCATGTTGACCAGCGTCTGCCGGATACGGTTTTTCGTCGCCTTCTGCTTGATTCGAATGCGCATGAGCTCTGGGCTAGCACTGTCTTTGATCGCACCGCTATCATCGAGACATCGGTCGATCTCCCGCAGTACGTCGTTATGAACATGCAACCGAGCGAAGAAATCGCTAAGCCGGCTGCTCTTGAATTCGTTCTTTAACGACCCAACAAACTGCAGAAACTTCCGGATGGCACCGAGCTCCCCAAGGGGTAGAAAGGAGAGGCCCTTGATCCGGTTCTGAACATAGCCGGGCTCAAAAGGCACATAAAAATCGGCAGACTCTCCCGACCGTATGACCTGCGCCACATGGTCAAGCTCCTTTTCTACGCTTGACCTGCATTCACCTGACCGCAAATTCTCCGCCCGTTTTTTGGCGGGTTCTGTATGGCAGTGATTGGAGAGTAATTTAAGGACCTTGGGAAGTTCTAGAACATCCTCAGCATGGGTTCTGCTTATAACTCCTCCCTTTGTCGCTTCCATTCTTTCTTCCGCGCCGCAATAAGACGTCGCTTACGTTTTTCACTCGGTTTTTCATAGATTTCATGGCGTTTGACGTCTCTAAGGATACCGGCCCGCTCCACTGACTTACGGAAACGACGCAAGGCGTTATCAAAGGATTCACCTTCGTAAACCGTGACTTTCGTCATTAAGTTGGCACCTCCTTTCTAGGAATTTTTTAGTGTGCTGTATAATTATATTGAAAAATCATGATTTGTCAAGGGGTGATATAAAAAAGTCTTTTAATTGTGACGGTTTTGTGATGCTGCAAAAATAATATGATAATATACTTTAACTACTTGCTATTTCGCCTTTAAATACTATCGTAATATGCTAGGTATTCTTGCTGGTCTGCGCAGTTGCTGCCTCCTTCATGATCTGAACGCCGCTCGATGTGCCAAGCCGGTCAGCACCTGCTTCTATGAAACTGACCGCCTGTGCATATGTCCGGATGCCGCCTGATGCCTTTATCCCGAAATCCGGGCCGACCGCACTCCGCAGCAACCGCACATCCTCGGTGCTCGCACCTTCCCGGGCAAAACCAGTGGATGTCTTAACAAAATGGGCACCGCTTTCCTGGATGATACGCGCAGCCGCGATCTTCTCATCCTGATCGAGCAGGCAGGTCTCAATGATCACCTTAAGGATCCGTCCCTGACAGGCCGCGGCAACCGCCTTTATCTCCTTGCCTACGTACTTGAAATCCTTGTCCTTAAGTTTCCCGATATTAAGGACCATGTCGACCTCATGGCATCCCAGCTTGACCAGCAACTCCGCCGCACTCACCTTTGTCTCGGTCAGCGAGGCACCCAGCGGAAAACCGATGACGCTGCACAACTTAGTGCCCCCGGGCAGCTGTTCGCTGACCATCGGCACCCAGCATGGGTTGACTACGGCCGCACAGAAATTGTAGACCTTAACACCCTCGAGGAACTCAAGAATATCTTTCCTGGTCACATCCGGCTTAAGAATTGTCTGATCAATATACTTGTGCATGTTTTTCATGCATTAATATAATATTCATTCGGTCCTAAGTCAAGGATGTACACGGCCCTCTACCCACCGTCTGATACTGAACAACTGGCAGAGAGAAAAAATCGACTGTTCACCTACTCTGGTGGACATGCTGATCGCGGTGGTGTGTATTGACATCACTACAAATATATGGTATATTGAAGGTTATGAAATATGACAGATCGCTGATTACGACACTCCGCGAGGATCCTAAAGAGGCCGAGAGCAAGAGTCACCGTATACTCTTGAGGGGAGGTTTCATAAGACAACTCGCCTCAGGTATCCATACATATTTACCTCTGAGTTGGCGCATTCTTCTCAAAATCAGCAACATCATCCGTGAAGAGATGGATCGCATAGGCGGACAAGAACTCCTGATGCCGGCGCTATCGCCGAAAGAGATATGGGAAGAATCAGGACGCTGGGAAGAGTATGGCGATGATATGTTCCGTCTCAAAGACAGGAAGAAACGCGATTACTGTCTATGCCCGACCCACGAGGAGATCGTCGCCGATATCGCACGTAACAAGATCCGTTCCTATCGCGACTTACCACAGATCTGGTATCAGATACAAACAAAATTCCGCGACGAACCTAGACCGCGCTCCGGTGTTCTCCGGTCACGCCAATTCATCATGAAGGACTCCTACAGTCTGGACTGCGACGAAAAAGGACTGGACAAGAGCTTCGATCTCCATAAGGAAGCATACCGCAGGATATTCAGACGCTGCGGCTTGGATTTTGTTGTCGTTGACGCCTCGGGTGGTCTCATGGGGACTGGTGAAAGCAAAGAGTTCATGGCCCTTGTTGACGGTGGTGAGGATCAACTTGTCCATTGCCGGAAATGCGACTATCGCGCGAACATACAGGTCGCACAAGGTAAGGGCGAGCACGTATCTGGGCCCGACGGACCGCTCGAACAAATCGCCACGCCGGACAAGCGGACGGTTGCGGAGGTGACCGGATTTCTCAAAGTAGTACCTCAAAATCTGGTCAAGAGCATCTTCTTCACCGCACCCGGGAAAAATCCGGTATTGATATTGATCCGCGGGGACTATGAGATCAATGAGGATAAGGTCGCGGCGCTGCTCGGCCATGAATACAGGCCGGCAAATGCCGAAGAGATAAGGGATCACTTTGGCGCTGAACCCGGATTCATTGGTCCTGTGGACAAAGAAGGAACCCGTGTCTATGCTGATGACCTGCTACGCGATGCCACGGGCATGATCACAGGCGCAAATCGCAATGACTACCATGTCCGAGGCCTGAATATCGGCCGAGATGTCAAAGTCACAGAATTCACTGATCTTCGAAAAACAAAGGCCGGTGACCGGTGTATCGCGTGCGGCGGTGAGCTGGTCATGCAAACGGCGCTCGAGCTCGGCCATATATTTAAACTGGGAACAAAGTATTCGGTCAGCCTCGGTGCAAATTTCCTCGACGAAAAGGGACAGGAAAACCCGATAATTATGGGTAGCTACGGCATCGGGCTAGAACGCATCATGGCATGCGCCTGTGAGCAGAAAGCCGATGACCGGGGCGCAGTATGGCCCATCTCAATTGCACCCTTTGATATATATTTCACGATCCTCAACCCGCATGATAAAGGTGTCGCAACAACAGCCCAAGAGATCACACAAATGTTGACGAGCGCTGGTTTCTCGGTTATTATTGACGACCGAGATATTTCGGCGGGCATCAAATTCAACGATTCAGACCTAGTCGGCATTCCAATACGTGTAGTAGTGGGCCCGAAGGGTGTCCAGAATAACCGTGTCGATATCCAGATAAGGGAAACCGGTGAGCGCTTTGATGTCGACAGATCTGAGGTTGTTAAAAAATGTAAGGAGATAAGCGATTTGCTATACCGGAGGATAAGTGGCGATTAACATAGACCTGGATAAACTCACCGCGGTGATTGAAGACGTCATCCAGAATATGGATCTACGCCTCTATGATATGGAATTCAATAACGTATCACGGATCCTCCGTGTCTACATTGACCGGCATAAGGGAGGCGTCACAATACAGGATTGTCAAAGGGCAAGCAATGCCATTTCACGCGTCCTGGATGGTTCTGAATTGATCAACTTTCCATACACGCTTGAGGTCTCTTCACCCGGTATCGAGCGCGTGTTGAAGAAACCAGAACACTACGCCTGGGCAAAGGGTAACATCGTCGAAATCGACACGGGCGGAGAGCGCATCAACGGTTTTCTGCGGGGGACAAGTAAAGAAGGTATTCTGGTCGCCGTGGGAGCGAGCGAAAAAATCATACCCTACAGCTCGATAAGAAAAGCCAAAGTGATCGAGGAGAAAAGTCATGACAAATAATGAAACCAAGCTCATAATCGAAAGCATGAAAGCCGTTGCCCGCGCTCGGGGTGTTAAATTCGACTACGTCATCCAGTCACTTTCTGAGGCGATCGCCAGCGGTGTGAAGAGAAAATTTGGTAAGAATACAGAATCTGAGGTGTCGGTCAACAAATCAACCGGCGAGGTCAAGATATACATAACAAAGAAGGTAGTGGAGAACGTTGCGGATCCAGAAATGGAGATTTCCCTCGAGGAAGCCCAGCAGAAGAAGCAAACCTACAAGGTTGGCGACGTGTTCCGCATACCCATCTCCATCTCTGATCTCGGACGGACTGCAATCGAAATGGTCAAGCAGACTCTCACCCAGAAAGTCAGTGAGGCTGAGCGCAACCGCATTTTGACCGAGTATGAGAAGAAGATCGGCGAGATCGTGAAAGGCATCGTCAAAGTAGTGAGTCGCAACGAGATTCTGGTTGACCTTGGACCGGTTGAGGCAGTGATACCGAATTATGGTATCATGCGGATCGAACACTACCGGCTTGACTCACCGATCCGTGCTGTTGTTCACCGTGTCGACCGCGCCCAATGGGGGCCGAAGATCATCCTTTCGCGGACCGACCCTAAGTTCCTGGAACGACTGCTCTTTTATGAAATACCGGAGATCAAAGACGGCATCATACAGGTCATGAAGATCGTGCGCGAGCCCGGCGTCCGGGCCAAGGTAGCGGTACAAACGATCGACCCTAAGATCGATCCCATCGGTGCTTGCGTTGGCTACCGGGGTAGTCGCATACAGTCGGTTGTCAAGGAGCTCTCGGGTGAGCGTATTGACATAATACAATGGAGCAAGGAACCGACGATCCAGGTCTCACGCAGCCTGTCGCCGGCAAAAGTGAAACAAGTGATACCAATCGCTGAAGGACATGTTCTGGCAATCGTTCCCGACGATGATTATTCGAAGGCGATCGGCAAGAATGGCGTCAACGTCGATCTCGCATCCCGTTTGTGTGAAGTGGATATTGAGATCAAGAAAGTTTCTGAATATGAGAAAGAGCTGAAAGATAAAGAGCTCTCCGAAGTCAACATTAAAGATATCGATGGACTATCCCAAAAACTAAAGAAAGCCCTCGTCGAAAAAGGCTATACTAACGTCCTCGCCGTTCTCAAGGCGCCGATCGATGAACTCAAATTCCTGCTTTCGCTCAATGATGATGAGGTCAATGAATTGCTGGCCAAATTGAAACCTAAGGAGGCAGAAGATGCCGTCCAAGAAAGTCCATAGCGTCGCAAAAGGCCTGGGCCTCTCAAGCGCCGCACTGATCGAGCTACTGAAGGAAATCGGCATCACTGCCAAGAGTCACATGTCAGCACTCACTGACGAAGAGATAAAGAAAGTGAAGGCGAAGATCTCGGAGGAGAAGAAAAGAGTAAAGAAAGAATTCACCAGGCGCTATACAAAGCCAAGAGCAAAAGAGAAAAAGAAGAAAATAAACAAAGAAGAGATAAAAGAAAAGGTCAAGTCGACACTCGCCAAGCTCGAAAAGCGAGAAACGAAGAAACACTACAAACGCGAGTTGCCGCAAAGAACCGAGATCGTCCCGGAAGAGAAGTTGATCGAAGTAACCGATTTCATGACCGTCGCCGAACTCTCGCAGGCCCTCGGCAAACCGGTCAGCGAAGTGATCAAGAAATGCATGGATCTGGGTCTAATGGTCAGCCAGAACCAGCGCCTCGACCTGGACACAATATCGATCGTCTGCGATGAGTTCAAGTGCGCGGTAAAAACGGTGTCTATTGAGGACCAGGTCAAACCGGCTGAGGCGGTCGAGAAGATGGAGAGGCCTCCTGTAGTAACCGTAATGGGTCATGTTGACCACGGCAAAACGACCCTCCTCGATGCAATAACAAAACTCCGCGTTGCCGAGCAAGAATTCGGAAAGATCACACAGAAAATGGCCGCCTACCAGGTCGAATACCACGAAAAAATAATAACATTCCTCGACACACCAGGCCACGAGGCATTTACGGCAATGAGGGCACGCGGAGCTCAGGTCACCGACATCGTCATCCTGGTCGTAGCCGCTGACGACGGAGTGATGCCACAGACGGTCGAAGCGATCGATCATGCACGGGCAGCTAATGTTCCGATCATCGTCTGTATCAACAAGGTTGACCTGCCTAATGCCAAGGTCAATCTCGTCAAGAATCAGCTGGCAAAAGCAAATGTCGTGATCGAGGAGTTCGGCGGCCAATCAATATGTGTCGAAGTGTCGGCTCTCAAGGGTTCTGGCATACCCGACCTGCTCGATGCCATCCTGGTCAAATCAGAGGAACTGAATCTCACCGCCCCCGTGCTCAAGACCGCGAAGGGTGTTGTCCTTGAAGCGCGCCTCGACCGCGGTAAAGGCAACGTATCGACAATTCTTGTTCAAGAGGGAACTTTGCACAAAAGCGATCCTTTCGTATGCGGACCGCATTTTGGGCGTGTCCGGGAAATGCTTGACGAGAAATTCGATAAGGTCGACAGAGCCACGCCATCAACACCAGTCCTTGTCCTTGGTTTCAGCGGATTGCCACAAGCCGGTGAGATTTTCCTGGCCCTGGAAGATGAACACCGAGCGCGCGAGCTTGCTTCCCAACGCGAATTGATGGACCGCAGCCGCCGTCTCGCGCCGAAATCAAAACTGACCCTATTAAACCTGCAAGAGAAGATAAAAGCCGGAGAGATCAAAGAATTACGCATCCTGCTCAAATCAGATTCAGCGGGATCAGTTGAAGCGTTGGACGAAAAACTGCAGGAATTGAGCACCGAAGAAGCTACGATAAAAGTCGTTCACAAAGGTGTTGGCAAGATAAACGTATCCGATATTCTCCTCGCCGAAGTCACGGGTGCGATATGTGTCGGTTTCCATGTCGGTCCTGACACTGGCGCCCTGGAAAGCGCGGAGCGCGAGGGTGTCGAGATAAGGACCTACCGGCTCATATACGAGGCCCTCGAAGACCTACGTGCCGCGATGCTAGGCATGCTGGAACCAAAGATCCAAGAAATCCTCATCGGCGAGGCCGAAGTGAGGGAGGTCTTTACGATTCCAAGAATCGGGGTAATCGCTGGCTGCTATATGAAAGACGGCAAAGTATTGCGGAATTCGATTGCCCACCTGATACGTGACAAGAAAGAAATAGTGACCGCAAAAGTGGTCTCATTGAAAAGATTCAAGGATGATGCGAAAGAAGTCGTTTCGGGCTACGAATGTGGCATCGGACTCGAGAATGTGGATGATATCCAAAAAGACGACGTCCTCCAATTCTACAAACTGGAAGAAGAACAGAGAGAGAATGTCTGACCGGTTTTTTGTTGGTAGTTGCGAATTAGATCTACATATCGATAATTCTCAATCGCTGAAGGACAAACGAAGAGTGATCGCCAGCCTGAAAGAAAAGCTGAAGAACAAATACAACGTAGCGATTTGCGAATACGGTGACCTATCGCTCTGGCAGCGCACCCAGCTCGGCGTGGTGACCTGCGGCAATGACCGGCACCACGTTGACTCATCACTCAAGGCAATCCTTGATTATGTTTCAAACTTTCACCCAGTACTTCTGTTGAAGTATGATGTGAGTGTCTTCTAATGAGAAAAGATCGCATCGCATCCCTTATCAGCCGCGAGATATCAAGAATAATTGAGCACGACATCAAAGATCCGCGGCTTGGAATGGTGACGATAACAATGGTGGACGTGACCAGCGATCTCAAATTAGCTACAATCTACTTTTCCAGTCTGACCAATAAACAAGAAGGACTCGAAACACTGAACCGGGCAAAAGGCTTTATAAAATCAAGCCTCGCCCGCCGGGTCAGGATGAAGTATATGCCGGATATTGAATTCCGGATCGACAACAGTTATGAGTATGGCCAAAAGATCGACACACTACTTGAGAACATTAGTAAAGACGATACAGAGCAGCAATAAGATCGTCGTCGCCACGCACCGCGACCCAGACGGTGACGGAATTGCGGCGGCACTGGCAAGCGCATATCTGGTCAAGTACTTCAAGAGAAGAAAACCCGTTCTCTTCTGTCACTCGCGAATTCCTCTTAAGTATCAGTTCCTGCTCGGGGAATGGGTATTCACGCGTCACATACCGGATTTCGACCTCCTCATCGCCGTCGATTCCGCGGGCATTTCGAGGATCTTTCCAAGGCTCACGGAAGAGAAGATAAAAAACAAAGCGATCATCAATATTGATCATCATCAAAGCAACAATTCCTTTGGCGCGCTTCGAATAATCGACGAATCCGCATCGTCGGCTTGCGAGATAATATATTTCATTTTCAAACAGCTTAAGATCCCCATTGGCAAACAACTTGCCGAGATCTTCTACTGCGGTATATATAATGAGACCGGCGGTTTTGTCTATCCCAACACAACCAAAGAAGCATTGCAGATCGCAAGCGAACTTGTCGGTATCGGGGTGAAGCCGTATCTAGCGGTCAAGAACATGAACGCCAAGACCCTCAGCGGCACGAAACTCCTGACCAAGGTACTGAGTACGATCGAGGTCAGGGATGGTGTAGCAATAATGTATTTGTGCCAGGATATGCTCAAACGAAGCAGCGCGGAAATGTCTGATTCAGAAAATTTCATTTCATTCCTTCAAGCAATGGAGGGTGTCCGGGTCTCACTTTTCCTGCGCGAAGAAAAAGATGGCACCCGCATCAGCCTGCGCAGCGACGGTATCATCGATGTGGACAGACTTGCCAGGGAGTATGGGGGTGGTGGACATCGTCTTGCCGCGGGGTTACGTCTGAAAAAGAATGTCCACGCTGCAAAGGGTGAAATGCTCAAAGCAATCCACCGCACCATCAAGAAGACACGCCGGACAAACTATCAATGACACTAAAAAGAAGTAATGCGAGATAATTTCCTCCTCGTTGACAAACCGGTTGGCTTCAGTTCTTTTCAGATCGTACGCATGCTCAAGAAATTCCATGCCAAGGTTGGCCACGCCGGCACGCTCGATCCTTTTGCCAGCGGCCTTCTCATCTTGCTCATTGACCGTGCCACCAGGCAATTCGATAACATCCAGAAATGGGAAAAGGAATACTACGGCGAGATACTGCTGGGACATACCACCGATACTTACGATATCACTGGCGCCCGCACTGGCCCCCAAATGCAGGTCAAGGACTTCAGCTTGGGGGATCTGAAGCATTTCGCAGAACACTTTGTTGGTGAGATCCAGCAGATACCTCCCCGTTTTTCCGCCCTGAAACATAAGGGAAAAAAACTGTACCAACTGAGCCGCAGGGATCAGAAAGTAAACATTGCCGCGCGCAAAGTATCGGTCAAATCTTTCGACCTTTTGGACTTTGACCGACCAATACTCCGTTTCCGATCAGTTGTCGGCAAAGGCGTGTATATCCGTTCTCTTGCCCATGACCTGGGTGCGGCGCTCCGCTGCGGAGCAACCCTCCTTTCCCTGAGGCGTACACGGGTCGGAGCTTATAACGTGGCCAATGCCTTGAGACTAGGCCAGCTTACTGACCGGCCATGCTAGTCCTATCAAATACTAAGGACGCGGTGACCAGAGGTTCGGTCTGCGGCATCGGCAGTTTCGACGGTGTCCATCGTGGACATCAAGCCATTGTTGAACGCCTGAAGCATATTGCGGGCACGCAGCGCAAGACAGGCATAATCACCTTCTCACCCCTGCCCTTTTTTGTGCTCAAGAACGCACCGATATGCTGTCTGACGCCAACCGAGGAAAAGAACAAGCTATTCGAGTCGCTTGGTGTCGACTTCGTTTATTACTTCGAATTCTCACACACATTTGCCCAGCTCGGGCCAGATGGATTTGTCCAGCTTATCGCACGGGAAATTGAACCCTCGACCATTGTTGTCGGCGAGAATTTCCATTTCGGTAATATGCGCCGGGGTAATGCCGGACACCTGAAGCAACTCGCCCGCCGATATTTCGAGGTAGCGATTCTGTCAAAGGTAGGCGATGAGGGTACGATCTCGAGCACGCGCATCCGCGAGCTGCTATTACTGGGGAATATCAAGGCCGCGAATCGTCTCTTGGGTCGTGAATATTCCATAGCCGGGACTGTGATCAAAGGAAAAGGTCGCGGCCAGGATTTGGGATTCCCGACCATCAACATCACGACGCCCCAGCATAAGCTCATACCTCTGGATGGAGTGTACAAGGTAAAGGTCGCAGTCCGCGAACGCGAATACCTGGGTGCCATGTTCTGTCGTCATGATCTACTCGAAGTGCACATCATCGGGTTCAACGAGGAAGTGTACGGTGACTATGTAGAAATAAAACTGCTGGAGCGCATCCGGGCTATCGAGCAGTTCAAGGATGATGACTCACTCAAAACTGCCATTGCCGAAGACATCGAGACCGTGATGGGAGAAAGTGGGTGACGGCCGCCCGAAGTTTCATCAGACAGCACGCCCACGCGCTCTTTCAATCACTCTACTGACCTTTTCCACCAATTTACGCTTTCGATAGTCGACAAAACTCGGTACGACGGCCGTTCCGTAGCAGATATTGGTCAGATTGTATTCATCAATTCTTACGAATCTGCGGAAAAAATGAAAATCCAGGAATGAAGGCCGGTTGAAAAATACTTGGGGAACACCCAGGAAGGCAGCTTCGAGCGAAGCCGTTCCTGAACAGACAACCAGCAGATCGCAATTCTTCATGGTCTGGTAGCGATCATCATCGACAATGTGCATCCCTATGAACTCTTCACCGAGTTTGGGGAACTGTTGCCGGTCATAAGCCAGTACGCATAGTTCGACCTCCTTATCCTGCTTTCTTACGGACCTGGCAAGCTCCAGCACAACCGGTAAATTCCTTCTTATTTGAGATGCCCTGGATCCGGGCATGAAACCTATTTTTCTCCTTGAATCGTTCCTCCTGAACCTTGCCATTTCACGCGCAAGCGGATTATCGATCAACAGAGTCCGCATTCTTAGCTTTCTATAGAAATCTGCCTCGAATGGAAAAACTGAAATGATCGCGTCAACCCATTTTCTGACGAAGTATATCCGGAATCTACCCCAAGCCCAGATCTGCGGCGGAAGGAAATAATAGACCTTCATGCCCATCCTGTGAGCGAGCCTGCAGAGCAGCAGATTGACACCCGGGTAGGCCACGGGCACGAAAGTTCGCGGTTGCAGAGTGCATAATTGTCTGGCGATCTTTCTATATGTATCCAAGTTCCGTAAGAATGACGCAAAGCTATCGCTCAAACCGAAGGTCATCAGACCCAGGCTATGAAATACTAGTTTGGCGCCGCCCTGCATCATGCGGCCGCTGCCCACACCTAGAATTGTGGCTTCGGGGAATTTCGCCTTGAGTTGCCGGATCAACAAACCGGCGTACAAATCACCTGATGCATCTCCGGCGCAGAAAAGAGCAGGTGTTTCGAATGTTATTTTCCTCACTGGTCAGAAGGCTGAGGCTCTAAATGATCACCTGCGTAATATTATGTTCAGGATGATGGTTAGAATTATCGACAAAAACAAACCGGTCGTAATAGGAAGCACCAAAACAAAATTGTCCTTCTTGAAAATAATATCGCCCGGTAGTCGGAAAAAAGAAGTCTTCGGGAAAATCATTAATAATATCCCCACCAGGACGAACACCGTGCCAAGCACGATAAGAAATCTTGCCATGTGATGCACTTATAGGCGATCAGTCTTTTTGTGTATCAGACACGTTGGCAGGTGGTTTCGGTTTTGCATCGGGTGTTTTCAGCTGAGTACCACGCTCTTCTTTTTTTTGGGGTAGATTTGAGCGCTTATAATCGGTCACATAGAAACCACTGCCTTTGAATATCAAACCTGCGCCACCACTTATCAATCTCTTTGCACGTCCCCCGCACTTAGGGCACTTATCCAGCGGTTTATCAGTTATTCTCTGGAATTCCTCAAATGTGTATTTACAATCTAAACATTCGTATTCGTAGGTTGGCATTATCGGCAAAATGGAGAGTCAGGGTCAGGAGGCTCGAATGCCTGCCTCCCAGACCCCAACCTCCAATATCTAGCTATTAATACTCACCACCGTATCCGCCAGGCGGCGCCATGGGTGGTTTTTCTTCTTCTGGTTGCTCAACGACAACCGCCTCGGTAGTAACGAGCAGTGATGCAATACTTGCAGCATTCTGCAGTGCCGTGCGGCTGACCTTCGTCGGATCGATGATGCCGGCTTCAACCATGTCTTCGAATTTCTCGCTCATGACATTATAACCCATGTTCAGCTTTTCCCTTTTCACCTGCTCAACGATCACCGAGCCTTCCTTGCCAGCATTTGCCGCCAACTGTCGTGTTGGCTCTTCCAATGCCCGCAGGACAATTTCCAGACCGATCTGCTGATCATCAGGGAGTTTCTTCTTCGCGAGTTCTGGCAGGGCACGTATAAATGCAACCCCGCCTCCGGGCACAATGCCTTCCTCAACTGCTG
>Ga0209536_100008092_pt1 | contig 15838 bp, 27 predicted proteins | sample DeeMarSeWOR28_12_FD_187461 | JGI IMG/M metagenome (GOLD analysis project Ga0209536, IMG submission 187461) | Marine sediment microbial communities from White Oak River estuary, North Carolina - WOR-2-8_12 (SPAdes) (version 2) | ecosystem: Environmental > Aquatic > Marine > Intertidal zone >...
CCGAAGAGACGATCCTCGATTGCATCTACGCGTTCGACTGTTCTCGCCGTGTCGCCATCGCCAAGATCAAGGCGGGGATGTACCCCTAAGGCACTCACCATGGTTGCGGGGATTTAGCTTTGCCTCGCAACAGTCAGTGACGCAGCACACCTGCACCTACCTGCAGTGCGCCTAGGCTTCCTTGCTTTCTCCTATGCCTAGGTGTCGTGCTGCGTCGCTGACACTTTTTCCAGGAGTAAGCGTGAACAAAGCAAAGATCGAGTTTGTCGCGCGGAGGTTCGTGTCGACTGCTGTGCATGGGCTTGTCGCGAACGGATTGTACGCGTGCGTAGCCGAACGCCGCGCAGCCATGCAAGACGTGCTTGACTTGCTTGGCCTAGAGGACATTCACGCGCCCATGCCCCCCACGTGGCTCAACGGTGAGTACTTCTTCACGCTTGAAGGTACGGGAGATCTGCAAGCTGCGAAGACAGACCCACGTAAAGGGCACAAGCGCGCCTCGAAGTACGGAGATAAGCGTGCGTCACTGCTTCACTCCGACGCACAGTGCATGATCGGAGGAGGCGGCAAGCGCGCGACAGAAGGGCTGAAGATATTCGAAGCGTTGATCGCTGTCATCAACAGGACAGCTGTGACCAAGCGCGTCAGCGCCGTCACGCACGTCCTGACTAAAGTCATAGAAAGGAGGGAAGGGATCTTGGATTACGGGGTGCTCAAGCGGCGTCGGCACAAACGCTGGCTGGAAGACGTCGAGAAACTCGCGCGTGGTAAGGGGGCGAGCAAGATCGAGCTAGTCCCAATGACACGCAACGAGAATCTCTGCAGCTGGATCGAGTTCAAGCAAGCACTCAAGGACAATGCGAAGGTTGTACACGAGGCAATCATCGCCGCTGGGCTGGAGTCCACGTTCATCGACTACCACAGCGGACACAAAGGCCCAGCAATTAGGTTTCGCGTGCCTGAAAGCAAGCTGGCGGAGGCACGTGAGGTGTAGGAGGTGAAAGGACATGCGCGAATTCAGCGCACAGGGAAAGGAGGTAGATAGGAGAAAGCGGATGCGGGAGTTGATGACCGCAATCGCTGTGCTGACAAAGCAAGCGAGCAAACTGCGCGAGGCTGGGGACTTCAGCGGCGCGAACAAGAGACTGGATGCAATCGAGGACGCCGAGAAGGAGTTCAGCGAGATCCTCGCCGAGCAGTTGGAGGAGAGCGCATGAGTAAAATGACGCAAAACGTCAAGGAGGAAAAGCGAGATGTTTAGAGTAGTTGTGTTGGACAAGAACGTGATGTGTGAGCACGCTGAAGACGTGATCAACGTGATCAAGGCGGAGCGGCGTTACACGACCGCAACAGTTGCACGCGCCACGGAAGCAACGCCGTCGAGTAACGACAAGGTCACGGTGCGCCCCGCGAATCGCGAAACGGCGCTTCTCGCAGAAGCCATCAAGATCGCCGCGAAGAAGGACGCCGATGATGACACGGTGACGATCGCCGCGATGGGGCACATTCTCGAACGTGGCGAGGTCCCAGTGCGCAAGCTCGCGAAGCTTGTCGGACGTACGCACAAAGGGCGCGGGATGTACAGCGTTCAAGAGGGCATCACTGCGTACGCGCGGCAGGCTGGTGTGCGTGTCAACACCGTACTGAACTTCCGCAAGACGAAGGAGCACGGCACGATGTACATCGCGGGCAAGAATTTGGGGAAGGTGCTGACCACAGCGCTGACTCTACGCACGGTCAGCAAGAAAAAATAGAAAGGAGGACAGATGGCAGATGCGGAAGTCTGCGCTGGGTGTGGGAGAGAGCGAGAGATACGAGTGAAGCGTTTGCGTATTTGTGGCGCGTGCAGTAGCTGGTTGTACCGCACGGCGCGCAAGTTGATCTACGAAGGCGACAAGTGGTGGGACGGGTATGTGGAGACGTACGTGGATGCACCAATTCAACGGTACGAGGAGCTGTACAACGGTGGAGTGCTGGAGGATAGAAAGGCGCTGCTACTCACACGTCCACGCTACGCCAAGTTCGCGCGTGCGAAGAAGCGTAAAGTAGTAGCATGAGTAAGGTCCGTGCACCTACGTGGCTACGGCGACTCTGGGAGAAAGAGGGACTAGAGGTAAGAGCACGATTTGCGAAGATGAAACGTACCGAACTAGGAATAAGTGACGAGCAACGTAAGCAGATTCGAAAGAGAGTGCAAGCGGCGAGGAATGCACAGGATGTGTGGAGAGGAGGGCGCGAGCGACGTAACTTTCTGCCTCGTCACTACGACAACTTGTACGCGAACTTGTACGTGCAAGGACATGCACAGTGTTTAAGTGCGTTGCAGTCTGGCAGGACGTTCGCTGTGGATAACTACTCTCAGCTGTACGACGTGGCGCGCCAGTACTTACTCAATAACCACTTCCAACAAGTACCACCTGCACAACTAGCTCCCAGCTATCAAGTCACGCAGGTGTCAAACACAGTTACAGACCCGTCAACCATCGGCCAATTCTACGGCATCCGCGTCGTACGCTCGCCTGTGTTTCCGTGGGGGCTTGTGCCTGCTGAGCAGTACTTGGCCTCTCCGCCACACTGGCGCATCAATGACGTGCTAGACATGCCACTGCAAGGTGTCGCCCCCAAGCGAGAAAAGCGAGAGTTCTACTTCAAGTCCTGCCTCAGCGCAGACAACGATCTGTCACGATACACGATCTGACCACTCTCAACGTGGAAAGGAGGTCTACCATTGGCCCTGCCTCCTCGCCCTAAGAAACTAGAAATCACATGTCCACATTGCAAGGGGAAGAGTGAGCTGCAGCTAGACGTAACGATCTTCGGTTCAAAGCCACTCCCACCCCGGACAGACGAGGAGGAGGCTGCTGCTAAAGAGAAGGGATTCGTCTACCGGATTCTTTGGTGCAGCAGGTCCTACGATCAAGCGGCGGCTGAGTTCAAACATCTAATCGACGAAGGTCGCCGTCCAGACAGGATCGAGTTCGTCAGTGCCGAACGTGATGAACTCTATGCCCTCAAGCACGGATACTTCAGGCTTATCCCGATTGAGGCCGGTAATGTAGGCGCCGTCAAGCACGACGAGCTGAAGAACGGCGTAGAGTAGATGAGTGCGCGGAAGCGGCAAGCGAGCGTGCAAGACAAGTTACGCAAGGGATACACGAACGACGCGTTCGGACGTTGGGTCAAGGACGATGATCCAGGATTCAACTTGGCACGCGCAAAGAGAAATGCCGCGCGAAACCGCGCAGCGAGAGAACGCAAGCGAATCAAGCGAGAGAAACTGTGGGAACAAGCTAAGCAAGCAGCACGAGAAGAACTAGAACGTGAAGGAGCAAAGGGTGAGCCGCTAGATTGGTTCATAGCTAAGTTCCTTCCAAAACAACACGCAACGAAAAGGAGAACGTAGAATGCCGAGAGTCAAGCTCAATCTGCCCAGCGGCGCCAGCAAAACCGTGCAGTATCCCGAGGACACCTCGATCGCCGACGTCATGTCGCAAGTGGACGAGTTGGCGGGGAAGGGTGAGTTCGCCGTGAAACTGGGCAACGAAGCCTTGGAGCCGGACGTGCTCAATGAACTCGCCGTGGAAGAAGGCGACGAGCTGACGTTCGCGCCTGTGGTGATCGGCGGATTCAAGCTGGCTGCCTGATCGATCAGCTGGTTATAACCATGTGTGGGGGCGCGCTCAGTGCGTGCCCTCACTACTTTTTCAGTGCGAGGAGCACATGGAGCGCGCATTTGATGAAGTAACGCGGGAAACATTAGCTAAGACGTACGAGACTGCCAAGCTCAAGTGGAATACAGCGGACGCCGCAGTGAAGTCAGCGTACAAACGGTATAGGACGCTGGCCGGACAGCGCGATACGTTGAGAGCGCTGGTACGCCAGCAGGAAAGACTACCGCAGCTTTACGACGCGTTTGCTGCTGAGGTTGGCGGGCGCATCAACGAGATGCACCTGATCAAAAGCAAGCGTACCGACGCGTTGGCTCTACACCTAATCCTCCCCGAGCCTGCGATCGTGAGCACGGGCAAGAAGCGAAAGGAGCTGGTGGTCTCAAAGCAGCATCGCCCACTCGTCGTCATTACTCTGCCTTACATCACGTACAACAACATCGAGATCTACGACGCAGACAGATGGGAGAAGGACGGCAAGTACGTCAGCTACCCGCACCAAACGATTGACGGCGGAACTCCTTGTTGGGGAACGCGTGGCAAGGAGTCGATGGGCACGCGGGTTCACTACGCAATGCAGGAAGTCCGCGTTGGTGCAATGCTCGACTTATTGGTCGAGTACCTCCATCAAGGTGGGCGTAACCACAAGCACCGAGGCCAAAGCGTCTCACTCGCGAACGCAAAGAAACGAGAACTCTACACGCACAAACGAAAGGAACAAAAACGTGGCAAGAAAGAGAAGGCGACGAAATCGGAGCGGCGGAAAGCGGTCATTGTCAGACGCCAAGAACGGCTGCGTAACGAACGAGCCGCCATCCCAACACTCGACGACGTTATCCGAGAGATTCACAGTGTCAGCACCGCGTACACAAGCACAGTCCCCGAAGCAACGTCGTATTTTGGGGTATCGCGTGCGTACTTCGCGCCTGATGACCACGGCGCAGCAAGTGAAGCTGCTGTTCCCGAGGCTGGAGTGGGAGCTGATGCACTACATTGTGCGGAAGTCAGGGAAGGCGGAGTGCAGCGGGTTCGCGAAGCTCCTGACAAAGCACTCGAAGTACGACCGGCATCTGATCTTCGAGGTGAAGAACCTGTGGATGGTGCCACAAAGGAACAATAGCGGACGCACCGTCGCACTGCCGTCGGGCACTGAGGATTGGTTCAAGCAGGAGTTTGGCGAGAACTACCTCAAGGACCCTATTCACCGCCCGAACGTGCTGTGGTGGCACAAGCACCCAGGCGAGCACCCTGGGAACTTCTCAACTCAGGATCTCAGCGCGATCAATTCGCTGTGTAGCATGGGCGGGATCGTGATGAGCGTCGTTACGTCGAGCACTCGCAAAGTCCTAGCCCGGCTTGACTACAATCTACCAATAAGCGAGCTTCCGCTGAGCATCAAGCTTGACACCGTCGGCATGAACAGTGACATCGAAATTGTCGAGCCTGATTATCTTGGGTTCAAGTGGAATAACAAGCCAGACGCACCCACGTATCGCGAGTGCGTGGACGAAGCGTGGGATAGCATGGTGCAAGACTACGACGACAACCCAGGCATGCACGAAACTAGCGAGAAGTCCCTGTTCGATCTTGCCGACATGGACGACGAGGACGACCCAGTCAAGAAGCGGATCAAAGCGGCAGCTCACAAAGCGCTGGACAAGAACTTCAAGGAATACAAGAGCGAAAACCTAAGGGTAGCAGAGCGTGGGAATAACGGCGAATCGAGTGTGCGGACGATGGCGCAGCGTGTGCGAGATGCGATCGGTTTCGCTGGGTGGCCGGGGCATGACTACGATGACGACGACGTCTACTACAAGCCGCCCGTGAAAGTGACTGATTTGCGCAGAGGCAGCATTGACACGTGCAAGGTGTGCAACCAAGTCTTGTACACGCACGAGCAGCGTCTCGCAGGCTTGTGCTGGGCGTGCGAGAAGAAGGACTTGCTCAAATCCGGGATGGAGTGACGCATGAATCATCAAGAACGATTCATACTACTGTTCCCCGCCGCTCGTGCGCGTCGCATCCATGTGTTCATGGTCGGGTGCGGGGCGATCGGGTCGTGGCTTGGCATCATGCTCGCCAAGATGGGAATTGAGAAGTTCATCATCGTGGACAGCGACAGGGTCGAGCCGGAGAACATCGGTGTGAGCGCCTACGATCGCTCGTACCTGTACTCGCCGAAAGTCGAGGCACTTCGCGAGTTGATCCAGCTTCACGGTAATGAAGGGGTCGAAGTCGAGGTCGACACGCACAAGTTCACTCGTTACTGGGAGATACCAAAGCGGTGCAACGTCGTGATCGCGGCGGTCGACAATATCCCTACGCGACGCTTGCTGTGGACCAAGTTCCTAGCGCAGAGCAAGCGCGTGGGAGACACGCCCACATTGTTCATCGACCCACGCATGGGTGCCGAAGCGTTCGAGATCGCAGCGACGGGCGGCGGGAATGACGCACGCAAACTACGCGGCTGGCAGCGCAAGTCCTACGAGCGCACGTTCTGGGCAAACGAACCAGCCGCGCCATGTGGGATGGCGGCTGCGCCCTACACTTCTGCGGAGTGCGCTGCTGAAGTTGCGAAGACGATTCGCATCTGGGCGGATGGCGAAGCGGATCTGCTCTCATGGCAGTTCAAAGACTTGAAGAGCGCTACGGTGCGTAAAGGTATCGCACTTGATGGCACGTTCAAGCCAGCACGGAAACTTGCAGCGCGAGTTCGGAAAGCGCGTAAGGCCCCAGCACCCAAGCGTGACGAAGAGCTTGTCGCTGACTACGTTCCGCTACTAAGGAGATAAGTGAGCAAGCAAATAGAAGAAGCGCAAAAGATGAAGGGCGCGGCTAGCGACAAAGACATGGTGCGGCTGATTGCGGACAAGTTCACTCTCACTGCGCAAGAACTACTCGAAACCGACAAAGTGCTGCAGCCAGTCGCACTGGTGGTGAGCGAGAAGCAGAGCGTGCTGTTCAAAGTCACACACGAAAATCCAGAGGAGAAGCAACTCGCCTACGCGAAACTACGCGCCTACGCCAAGCTGACCGACGCACACGCAATCATTGCAGTTGGAGACGGAACGATCAAGACGAAAGACGACGTGAACGACGCGATACTAACCGTGGTACGTGCCAAGTCAGGATCTTACGCCATCGTCGTGCCTTACTACAAGCACGACATCAACGAAAAACAGGAGATGATTGTGTTCATGGACCCTTACGACTGGACGGGCAGCGAAATTCCGCTGATTGAGGCTTGGTGGTAATGGAAAGCCGATGCAGAGCTTGTGGAGGTAGCGGGACCAACGTGACGACGATTCACGATGCTAAAGACAATAAGGTAGGCGGGAGCAAGTCGATCTGCATCATTTGCGGAGGAAAGGGAGCGATAACGGAGACGAAACATGTTGAACATGTCAAAACTAACGAAGCTTCTCGACCGAGTGTACGGAGAGGTCGAGACGATTCAGGAACTAGCCGATGACGCACTAGACGAAGATTGGAAAGCGAAGAATTGGAAGCGGTTGAAGTATGTGTTGCTGGTGAACTACTGCGGCATTGAGGACGTAAAAAAGGTAGTAAACACACTAAGCAAACTCTACCCCAAACTTGGCTTCAAAGTGAAGCAGAGCAAGAAGAGGTACAAGATCCCTGACGTAAAGTTGAGCTACGACGATCGTGGTTACGAAGCCCCGCTCATCGTCATCACCTGCGATGGTCCGGTAGACATCGTGGACAAAGTGCATGACGCACTACGTGGCGGCTTTGGCACCGGGGCAGAGCGCAGCAAAAGAAACAATAAACTTGCGACGGTGATACAGGACAAGAACGTACAAAGCGCTATCTTCAATGAGTACCACGCACTGGCTACGGAACAGCGCAAAGCACGTGAAGCAGAACGGGCTGAGGAAGAACGCAAACGACGCGAAGCAGAGAAACGCGCACGTCTCGTCAAGAATCTGAACGCCGTCGCAGCAGAACGCAAGAGTTTCAAGAAGGCGGCTGAAGCGTTTCGTTCGGAGCGTATCGCCAAGGCAAACGAAATTCGCAAAGCTACCAAGGAACGCCACGCTGCGTTCCTTGCTTCTCGTAGGAGGGTACAGACAGCGTGAAATTCGTAATCGAGGTTCAGGAGCGATCGAGTGAGAAGGTGCTCTACGCTGCAGGCGTCGAGATCGAGATCAGCGAAGAGGAGGCTAGCAAGAATCCAGCGCGACTCGCTGCAAAGCTGATCGATCTTGAGCGCGAGTTCATGGAGCGGACATTCAAGGTCGTGTGGAAGGCCGCGAATGAAAGCTGAGTGGACGCCACTGTGGGTCAGACCAGCGACGCAGAGAAATCTGCACGAAGCAGCGCAAATCGTGGACAAGTTGAGGTATGCTAGGGTCCAGGTGTACCGATCGACGGACACCAGTATTCGTGGAACGCGAACCGTTCGCGTCTACGTTCTCAAAGGCCAGACCGCCGCTGCGCGCAAGGTGTGCGGTTTGCTGCCGGTAGGAGGGTTCCAGATTGGCTAAGCCGACGTATGCACTCTACGTTGACGACGCGCTCAAGCTGCGCGACGCTGACCGCGTGAGGATGGAAGGGGAGTTCGACAAGCTCGCAGAAGCAGGAGGGTTCACCACGACTGCCAGGCTGGTCAAAGAGATCACGATCGACGAAGCACAGCAAGGAATCGTGCGCACGGTCAGGCGTCGCAAGCGCGGCGAAACCAAGGCGAAAAAGCCTTCCGAGCAGAAAAAATAAAGCTTGACCCTTGGGGCTTGACTAGCGTATGATCGCGCTGGTTCGACCTCCATGAGAGCCGCTGTAAGGGCAGGGTGTTGCCAGCCACCGCATCCTGCCCTCACTTTTTGAGACACACATGGCTCGACGGGTCAAGGATCAAAAAGAGTACGAGCGTATGCGAGCAGAGTTCTTCGCACGGGGCGGGAGAATCAAGCGAGTCCCCATGTTTGAACGCGGCCCACGCATCTACTACTGGGTCGCCCCACAGTTTCGTGAAGCAGCTAAACGTAACGCACAAAAGAAGGAGGATAAGTAACGCACTTGGACTACACCAAGTACATCGTGAAGCCTAAGAAGCTAGCACGACGCTCGGTGCTCCTCAAAGGACCATCAGGCGTCGGGAAGAGCTATCAGTTCATCAAGCTGATCGAAGGTGGCTGGAATGGGCTGTACGTGCACGTCAGTGAGCACACAGGCACGGTTGACTACATCGACCCTGACATGTGGCCGATGAAACGTGTCGACGTACCGCTCTCGCTCGCAGAAAAGTCAGACATGCTCCGTGATGAAAGCTCCGACTTCATGCTGATGATGGAGATGTTGCGCACCACGGATCACGGCTACGACTTCGTGTTCTTCGACAGCTTGATGAATTACAGCGAGGCGCTTGAGTCGTACCTCAAGCATGATCGCAGGCTTACAGGCTTCGACTTGTGGGGACTGTTTGGCGAGAAGATGAAGGTGATGCTGCGCTTGCTTGTGTCGCTTACCGAGCCGACGCAGGCACATCCGATACACGTCATTGGGACGTGGGGAGTAGAAGTAGGACAAGATTGGGAAGGAAAAAGACAAACGCAGCCGATAGTGAGCGGCAAAATGGTGGGACCGCGCATCGACTACATGTTCGATGATGTGCTGATGCTTGGGCGTAACGTCGGCCCGGATGGGAACGAGCAGTACGTCATGTACACAAAGCCTACGCATGAGTTCAGCGCCAAGATCAGTAGCCCGATCGATCTCCCTCCAGTGGTGGCGGACCCGGATCTATACAAGCTGATCACACTTATCCAGGACTATGCACACAACCCGCAGGCTGGTATGCCCAGCCCTGGCACGAAAGGAAGTAAGACATGAGTGACCCTTTTGCCAACATGCTCGATGGTTACGACGAGGTTGAACCCTCGCAGGGGATGAGTGGGGACCCGTTGGACACGGGATGGTACCCACTGATGGTCGAGAAGGTCCTCGGCACTGACGTGAGTCAGAAAGGTGCGCCGACGTCACGCGTGCAGCTCAAGGTGACGGAGGGAGAGTACGAGGGACGGCGAGCGTTTGTCACGGTGGTGATGGGCGCGGCGATGTACGACAAGGAAGGCAAGCAACGCACAGCTGTCGAGCTGGCGAAAGCGAACAAGACGATCCAGGGACAGATGAAGGGGTTCTTGAAGGCGATTGGTGTGAGCACGGGGCAGCCAGGGGGGACTGGCAAAGACATGGTGTTCGGGTTCTACAACGTGCCTTTGTGGGAAGGCCGGACGTTTGTGGGCAAGATTCGCAAGCGGGCAGCGGAGGGAGCGTATCCCGAGTCGAATCAGCTCGACGCGTACCACAGCAACGACGACGAGAAGCGAGGACTGAGTTGGTGGCGGCAAGAGCAAGGCGGGGCGAAGAGTAGCGCACCGCAGGCGCAGAGTCTGTGAGCCACATCAACATGGGATTGGTGGACGCCGAGCCTGCTGCATGGGCAGGACCACTGTGCAGCGTGTGTGGTTGGCCTGGTTGGGATGATCAACTGTGCAGCGAGTGCAGGCTGTTGAACAAGCTTGAGGACCCTGACGGGGTTGTGGACGATCCAGAAGAGCTGATCGAGTCGATTCCTGGGTGGTTGTACGAGATCATCAGGCTGCGCAGAGAGCTAGGGCGCATGAGGCTTGACAACGTCCCGCCGAGGTTAAAGTGAACATCGGCTGGAAGAACCCAATCGACGGGCGCACGTACGGACTCGAAGACTTCGATGCACTCAGCGGCATCGTCCCCGAGCCTGTGCTGCGTGCGATGACGGCCAAAGCGAAGGAAGACACACGCCACTCCGGCACGAACATCACGATTACTGCGGGGCTTGGATGCCCACGTCAGATCCTCGTACACCGCATGCTCCCGATCGCACAGGACCCCACGAAGATGTGGGTCATGCAGCGGGGCACGTGGCTGCACGAGATGATCGGGATGCGCATGGGGGAGAACGAAGAGTGGTGGTCGGAAGAGAGTGACGTCGACAACTGCGAGTACTCTGGCAAGCTCTTCGGGATAGACATGTCGTGCAGAGTGGATGCGCTACGCAAGGACTACGGCGTTCTCGTCGACTGGAAGTTTCGTAAGGACTTTGCGGAACGCTGGGTCGACGCACAAGGACGCGCCAAGGCCGAGGACGCAGCGCAGGTCAACATGGCACGCATGCTGATCGAGCAGAACATCGGACGCAGCCTGGACAGCATGGAGATGTACATCTGGGTCATGGCTGGTGAGATGAAGCGCACGCGTGCTGCGTGGATGAGCGAGCAAGACGTGGGCAACGTGCGGCCTGGGGGTGGCAAGTACACCATCGCCGAGAATTTTCGTATGCTCGACGAGTCGATGCGTGCGTGGAAGACGATGGCAGCGTCGCACGGTGATGACTTGTACGCTGTGCCCGAGGCGCAGTGTCGCAAGCTGATCGACGTGCTGCCGATGGTGGGTGAGACGATGTATCAGAGGCGCAACGAGCCTTCACTCAACAAGTGCACTCAGTACTGCGAGGTGCAGGATGAGTGTTACAAGTGTGGAGGGGGGTTGTGAGCCTCGACTTGCACGCCAAGCAAGAGGAGCGTCTCAACCACGCGGTACGCCTGCTCAAAACCGTAGTCGACATCACTTCGAAGACCGACTACTGTTTTGGGCATGGAAGTTACAGCGACGTGCTAGTGCTAGGCGACCTAGGTAACTACGGCAAGGACGGCTTCGACCTCCTCGCTGAGATCAAGAGATTCTTGAATGGCAAGTGCCGCTGTGAAGCGCCAGCCTACGACAATGCTCCGTCGGCGCCAGCACGGCAGTACTGCTGGAATTGTGGGCTAGAAGTTGACAGTGTACGTGACTAAGTTCGAAGTATGCGTCATCTGCAATGACGTAGTACGCAAGATCTGCCCAACGTGTGGGCGGTGCTCTGACTGCGGGCACAAACCTTGGTGTAATGACAACTTCGTGGAGACCAAGGTTGAAGACGACGGTACCGAGTGATGGCCCGCTCAGTGCGCGGTTACTTTGGGTAGGTGAAGCGCCTGGGCACACCGAGGTAGCAGAGGGCAAGCCCTTTGTCGGTGCGTCGGGGCAGATAGTACGTAGCACCCTACGCTGGGCAGGGTTCGATGTAGATCGTGACGTACGGTTCACCAACGCCGTACGTCACAACCCTGGCCAGTTCCCTACAGATAAGAGAGGCGGCGAACTACTGCTGGAGTACGCTGCTGAGCTGGACGCCGAGGTCGCGCAAATGCCGTCCTTGCAGGTAGTCGTGGCATGTGGTGGGCCTGCCGCGACGCGACTGACTGGGCGTCGCTCGGGATCGGGGTGGGACATAGGGAACAACAGGGGCTATGTATTTCACAACGAGCACCTACCTGACGTAATGCGCTGGCACCCGTCGTGCGCTCCTTGGACCACGTACATGCGACAGGACGTAGTGGTCATACCAACGCTTCATCCTGCTGGCATCATGCGGTCCAAGGGGCGTGACGACATCGCCCTGCTTAGACGGGACGTACACAAAGCGAAGCTAGCGTGCGAAGGGAGACTGACGCGCCCAGAGATCAGCATCATTCTCAACCCGGACCCGCGTGCCGTAGAACTCGCAGCCCGCGACGCACAACGCATGTACTTCGACACCGAGTTCGACGAAAACAGACAGATCTTTCTCTTCGGCGTGACGTTCGACGGGCATGAGATCTTCGAGATGCCCTGGGAGCCGAAGTACTACGGTGTGCTACGAGAGATCTGCGAGGCACCTAGCGTCAAAGGCGCGCACAACATCATCGCGGATGCTGAGGCGTTGTACACAAGCGGCAAGATTGAGCTGGGCGGTGAGTGGTACGACACGATGATCGGCATGCACGCGTTGCATCCCGCGCTCGAAGTTGGGCTGGACGACACGGCCCGCTTCTACATCGACGATATCCAACCGTGGAAGGAGATGGATCACAAAGACCCGCGCTACAACGCGCTGGACGTCGCCTACGGTTGGGAGTGCTGGGATGCGCAGGTGCGAGAGGCTGCACAACGTCCCGTCGACCCAACGCCAGAGATCGTTGCGCGGATGCGGCTGGTTCCAGTGACGTATGCGATGACGACACGAGGGTTGCTGGTCGACGAGGCAAAGCGCAAGCGCCTGGTCGATAGTGTCGCAAGCGAGATCGCCCAGCTCAACTCATCGGTGATGGATGCAGTGCGTCCGTTTTGGGATAAACGTGTGCGTGCTGCCATGGAGGAAGCACTTGCGGCTAACACTGAGTACGAAGAACTACGAGTTGCAGATCGTGGCCTATGCTCAAAGCACCCTACCTACAACGGACTACGCAATCCAGCTAAGACTTGTGAGTTCTGCCAAGCCATACACACGCGATGCGTGGATAAGCGTAGGGCGTACGCCAGAGCCCAACGGCGCCGGACTCGTGCGAAAGTTGAGGCTGAGCGCTGGAGTAAAGGGTTCGACGCTAATAACAATGAGCATCTAAGGTGGTTGCTGTACGATCCGTACGCATTCCGCCTGCCAGTGCAGCGTGCACCAGGCACACGCCGCCCAACTGCGAATCGCACAGCTATCGACAGGCTTGCGACGCTTCGCACCGCCCAACGCAACAAGAACTTCAACACCGTGCTCCTCATCAAGGACGTGCAGCATCTTGCCAAGGCGCGCAGTACATTCCTCAACGTACCAACTGACAGCGCGAACTACGCACACCCGCCCTACAAGATCCACGGCACACGAACCGGACGACTCGCTGGAGGCCGAGACGATGACGAGAAGAGTGATAATAGATACGCCTACAATGCGCTTAACATTCCTAAAGAGTGGCGAGTCATGTACGTCGCCCCTTCAGGATACGTCTTTGTCGCTGCTGATTGGCGAAATGTTGAGGGACGACTTACCGCACATTTCTGTCGCGACGCTGCGTACCAACGTGCCCTGGACGGGGAGCTGTCGGGCGGATTCAAAGTGCACGCGATTAACGCGGGAATCATCTACAACATTGATCCCGCTGATTCTAAGTCATATCTGGTCGACCTTGGCGGCCAAAGGCGACCAGCGTACGATGCAGGTAAGCGACTGACGCACGCCTGGTCGTACGGGATGCAGTCGCGCAAGATGAGTGCGACGTTCAACATTACGATCGAGGAAGCAGCTGAGATTGACGTCAAGCTGAGCGCTGCGTACCCCCGGCTCGTAGCGTGGCGTGCACAGCTAGTCAACGATGTCCTAGGCGTGTGGGATCGAGCGAAGTACGATCGCCCCGTGTGCGTCAAGGAGGGGCGGCGGTACCTCGCGAACCCATTTGGATGGCAGATGTACTGGTGGGGCGTGGATGCCTCGCAGGCTAACGAGGTGATCGCGTTCCTGCCGCAGTCGACAGGTGCGGGCATGTGGACACGGTGCGCACCGCTGCTCCACGAACGCTATCCCGTCGTGCAAGGTACGTACGACAGCTTCGTACTACTCGTGCGCAAGGATGGAAAGGAGGTGAGAGAGGCAAGTGAGTTCCTGCAATCGACGATGGAACGTGAGTGGAGCGAGTTGGACGGCAAGTCGTTCCCTTGCGAAGTGGCAGTCGGCTACAACCTGGGCGACTACGACGAAAACAAGAACGAATACGGGCTGAAGGAGGTGACAACATGACATTGAAGGAGTTCTTGGAGGACGAGCTGCGCCGCCTAGAAGAAGGCGAGAAGATGGGTGGAGATCCTGACAACCCGCAGCCCCTTAGTCCGTACTTGCAGGCACTGAGACAGCGGATGCGCGAGGCGTTGAAGGAGGTGGCATAGTGCCCTGCCCGAACTGTCAAGTAAAGAGCCCGGACTACTGGCCCATCACTGAGGGTAAAGATCAGTATTGCTCGTACTGCGGGTTCCGTACGAATGACCAGTACTGCACGTGCGCCGACCAAATGAGACGTAGCACCGTGTACCTGTACCACTACGACTCCACTTTGTGCTTGAATTGTGGCTTGTGGATCTCCACCCAGTGTGGGTGTGAGCGGTGCGAGGGACGTCCTGCCAAACCTGGGGCGCCCCACACCATGCTTCTTGGCAATCTGACCGACATGATCACGCGGGTTGTGCGGGACTTGACGCAGCGCATGGCAAGGATGGAAGCAAAGCTACGCAGTATCGAAACTTACACGAAAGTGCTCAAAGTGCGGCAAAAAAGAAATGGAGGTCTGAAGGATGGCTACGAAGAAGAAGACGACGACGAAGAGTACGAAGACGCGGGCGAAGTCGACGAAGCTCGCGAGCAAGCGCAGCGCCAAGCCCTCTGAAATCGTGAACATCCCGGCTCCGCAGTTCGCGGAGATGGAGGTCGAGATCGAGGGGATCACTCCGCTGATCACGAGGCCGTTTCTAGGAAAGGCACGGGAGGAAATGGGAGCCAAGCAGCGCGGCGAGGTAGTGGTGCGCGGGAAGAAGAACCCGAAGGCGGAGTACCTGGAGAGCTTCTACACGCGGAAGGGAAAGCGCATCGCAGGGATTCCTGGCGCAGGGATCAAGAAAGCTTGCGTCACCGCATGCTCGCAAGTCGACGGAATAACCAAGGTCGTGGCGCGCGGCGCATTTCACATTCTAGCCGACATCGTTGAAGTCAAGGCGGGCAAGCCTGAGATGCGAGAGGACCCAGTGCGCCTCCCTAAAACAGGCGTGGCTGACCTGCGCTATCGTCCTGCGTTCTTCCCGTGGAGCGCCAAGATCAGGGTCATGTACAACGAGAACGTGATCACGCCTGCGCAGATCTGCCACCTGATGAACACAGCAGGGTTCGCAGTGGGTGTGTGCGAGTGGCGCCCCGAGAAAGGTGGCACGATGGGGATGTTCAAGGTCAAAGGGGTACCCAAGAAACGGAGGTAACTCGTGGCGGCAAAGGTGGCTAAGAAGCGAGGCGAGCCGAAGTACTCGATCGTGTACGGAGCTAAGCTACGCAGCATCAACGCAAAGAACGTGCAGCGCGTAGGCAAGGAACTCAAGGCGATCGAGCGACGGCACGGACGCATCACACCAGAGCGTGTACTCGAACGCGCGAAGAACCCACGCAGCGTGATGCACAACTACTTCGAGTGGGACGACGATGCCGCTGCTGTGAAGTGGAGACTGCGTGAGGCGCGCAAACTCATCATGTCGATCAAGGTTGTGTATTCGCACACGAAGATGCG
>Ga0209536_100008095_pt1 | contig 15835 bp, 16 predicted proteins | sample DeeMarSeWOR28_12_FD_187461 | JGI IMG/M metagenome (GOLD analysis project Ga0209536, IMG submission 187461) | Marine sediment microbial communities from White Oak River estuary, North Carolina - WOR-2-8_12 (SPAdes) (version 2) | ecosystem: Environmental > Aquatic > Marine > Intertidal zone >...
GCTGCTCGCGCCGCCCTTGGGCCAGAAAGACCCGGAAGGCGGTTCGAATTCTTTGCGATGGTGGAGGCGGCGGGAATCGAACCCGCGTCCGCATGGTGCCCAATCGGCGCGTCTACGTGCGTAGCTCCTGCCCGATTTCGGTGAGGCCAGTCGCAGGAACCTGGAGAAGCACTCACCTAGACAGACGTGGTTCTCGCCCCCGGATGCGGCCTGTCAACGGCCGGGGACCAGCCTCCTGATGACGGCCGCGACCCGCTAGGAGACGTCACGGACGGCCGTCGCTGGCGCTAGTTTCAGCTAGGCAGCGAGTGCGTAGTTATCGTCGGCAATTATCATTACCAACAGTGCCACCAGATTAACGAGGTGGGTGACGACCTCGGCACGCAGCGACGACCTTCGACCACCCGTCGAAGCCGATCGCCCCCGTGCCAGGAAGAGTAGGCCCGCCGGGCTCCGATGCAATGCCGCCCTCCGGCTGGGGGCCCGCGCCGCCCCGGCAGACGCGCAGCTCGCCCCCACACCCCCCGGAACGGCTCGCGATCCCGGATCAGCCGGCGGATCCCTACGAGCGGGTTCAGCGGCCGCTCGAACACGCCCATGGGCTGGGCCGAAGGCCAACGCCTCCCGCGTATCCCGGTCGAGGTCGAGCACGTCCGGGTCGGGGAAGACCGCCGGGCCGCGGTTGGCGCCGCCGAGGGCCAGCATCAGCATCTGTCCCTTGCGGGTGGCCTTCCCCCGCAGCGCGAAGTCGCGCACGGCGAAGCGCTGCGTCCATACCGATCCCCCGCGGAGCGTCACCTTCGCGAAGTCCGTGAGTCCGGACCGATGCAGCGAGGGTGCCGCACCCACTGCGTGTATGCTTCCTGCCTTCGCACGAGGAGAGGAGCCCGATGAAGGACCTGGACGGAAGGGTTGCCGTGGTGACCGGCGGCGCGAGTGGGATCGGACGCGGCATGGCCGAGGCGTTTGCGGCGTGTGGGATGAAGCTCGTGCTGGCCGACATCGAGGACGAAGCCCTCGACGCGACCGTCGCGGCGCTGGCCGACGACGGAGCCGACGTGATCGGCGTGCGCTGCGACGTCGCCGATGCCGCCTCCGTGACCGCGGCGCGCGACGAGACGCTCTCCCACTTCGGCGCCGTCCACGTGCTGTGCAACAACGCGGGTGTCGGAACCGGCGGCGATCCCATCTGGGAGGCGCCCATCGAGGACTGGAACTGGGTGATGGGCGTCAACCTGACCGGGGTACTCCACGGCATCCGCAGCTTCGTTCCCGTGATGATCGAGCAGGGCGCTCCCGGACACGTGGTGAACACCGCATCGATCGCAGGCCTCGTCCACGCGCGCGGGATCTACGGCATCAGCAAGCACGCCGTGGTGGCGCTCTCCGAGACCCTCTTCAACGAGCTGCGCGAGGCGGGCCACGACATCGGTGTGTCAGTCCTCTGCCCCGGCTTCGTGCGCACGCGCATCGCCGAGTCCGAGCGCAACCGCCCGGAGGCCCCCCGCCAGGCTCCCGGCGAGCGGGCCGCCGAGCTGGAGATGATGCGTCAGCTGATGGCGGCGATGATCGAGCGCGGCCTCGATCCCGCCGACGTGGGGCGCCTGGTGGCCGACTCGATCCGGGAGGCGCGCTTCTACGTCCTTCCCCATCCCCACTGGAGCACCATGGTCGAGCACCGCATGCGGACGATCCTCGACGGCGGCGACCCGATCAACATCGCTCCGCCCGGCGAAGAGTGGCCGCTCCCCGGCGAGTGAGTCCATCCCCGCAAGTGCCGAGCCTGCTCGCCCCTCCCCTGCCCCCCGGCTGCCCCTGGAGCGGCTTCACGCCGCCCAACGTGGACTGGTGCGAGGAGGAGCTCTGCGCCTGGGTCACCAACCCCGCCGACACCTGGTCGAACCTGGCGTACCTGGCGGTCGGAGCGTGGATGATCGTCCGCGAGCGCAAGAGCCGGCGCCCGGAGCTGCGGCCCTTCGGCCCGGCCGCCATCGCCGTGGGCCTCTTCTCCGGCATCTATCACGCCTCCTATACCTGGATGCTCCAGTTCTTCGACTTCGTGGGGATGTTCCTCTTCTGCTTCCTCGTGCTCACGGCGAACGCGCTGCGCCTCGGCTGGATCCGGCCGCGCCAACAGCTCGTCTTCTTCGGGGTCGGTACGGCTGCGATGAGCGCGCTGGTGCCGCTGGGATTCGCCGCGGGCTTCCCCATCCAGGCCCTCGTCTTCCTCCTGATCTTCACCATGCTGGGTCAGGAGTTCGCACTCCGCGGCCGGAACCCGGGTGCGGACTACCGACCCTACACGCTCGCGCTCCTCCTGCTCACCGCTGCCGCCGTCTGCTCGGCCCTCGATGTGACGCGTGTCTGGTGCGATCCCCGCAACCACTGGCTCCAGGGCCACGCCGCCTGGCACGTCCTGACCGCCGGCGCCCTCGCCGCGCTCTACCGCTTCTACGAGGGCCTCCCCGTGCCCTCCGCGGGGCCCGAGTCTCCCCGACCCCTCTAGCCCCGGGCGGGCTGCGTCCATCCCGGGGGGAGAGAGGCACCGATGCAGCTCAAGTACCCGCATTGAGCTTCCGATCCGGGGACATCCGGGCCCGTTCTGCGGGTCGCTGAGCGGGGGTGGTGCAGCGGTGGATCGGGTCGATTCGGCGGAGTCGCGCGTGCGGCCTTGGCTCGTCAGGGCCTACGTCGGCGCCAGTGCGCTGTTGCTGCTGCTCGGCGCCGGCTTCACCTTCCACCTGCGGCCCGGTGACCCCCAGCTCGGCGCCATGCCCGCCGAGCGCTGGCTCGGGGTAGGGCTCCCCTACCTGACCCTGGTGGCGATCTTCGCCTGCCTCGCGCGCGGGCTCGCGCAGCGACCGTCCGACGGTCCCCACCCGCAGTGGCCCGGGATCCGCCTCGCCCTCGGCACCGCACTCCTCGCCTGCGCCGCGCTCGCGCTGTGGATCCGCGACGTCCATGTAAGCGTGTTCTTCCTGGTCGCCGGACCGGCCACGATCGCCCTCGCCGGGTATCGGGCCAGTGGACGCCTCGAGCCGCTGCTGGCCGGGCTCCCGCTGCTCGCCCTGGGGCTGGTGCTCTTCGGCGTCGAGCTCTTCGCCGGGCACTCCGGCGAGCCCTCGGTCCGCTGGGGCGGGCCGCGCACCTTCGCCACACTCTTTCCGCGCACCGAGCCCTTCCTGGGCGAAGGAGGGCGGCTGCGACCGAACCTCCACCTCCACATGGCCTCTTCGGAGCGGCTGCGCGGCGCCACGGTGCGCACCAACTCCCTGGGCTTCCGCAACGCGGAGGAGTTCGGAACCGTGCCCGAGGCCGAGGAACTCCGCATCCTGAGCCTCGGCGACTCCTTCTCGATCGGCATGCAGGTGGACCAGGACGCCTTCCTCGGCCCGCGGCTCGAGGCGGAGCTGGGCCGCACCCGGCGCCGGTCGCGGGTCCGCGTGCTCAACGCCGAGGTCTCCGACCCGGCCTACGGCCTGCACTACCTCCAACGCCACGGGCTCGCCTTCCAGCCGAAGATCGTGCTCTACGGGCTCTGCGCGAACGACATGATGCAGGCGGCGCTTCGCTTCGGAGAAGGCCGGCTCTTCAGCCTCGATGCGGCGGGCAACCTGATCGCCAACCCGGACGCGCCGCCGGAGCCGGGGATCGCCGCCTGGAGCGACATCGTCTATCCGGCCGTCTCCTCGAAGGCGATCGCCCGCAGCGATTCGTCCGTCTGGGAGCGCAGCCTCGGCGCGGTCGCCACGAAGATCCGATGGAACGCGCGCAAGCTGACGGGCCGACTGCTTCGCTTCGAGCTGCTGCGCGGCCTCGAGCGGGACGTGGTCCGCACGGCCCCGGTGCCGATGTTCAGCTACGCCAGCGCCGAGGAGCAGGGGGACGGGCATCTGCGCCTGCTGGATGGCACCGCAAACCTGGCCTACTTCCAGGTCCAAGCTCCCGCCGCCGTCGAGGAGATGTACCCGAAGCTCTTCGACCTGCTCCGGGCCATGGACCGGACGGTTCGCGAGGCGGGCGGACGCTTCGTCCTGGTGGTGCACCCGCAGCGCTTCCAGGTCCACGCCCGGGACTGGCGCGCCATGCGCGACTACTGGGAGCTCGACGACGCGGACTTCGACCTCGAGCTCTACAACGACCGTCTGGCGCGCTTCTGTCACAAGAGCGGAATCCAGTGCCTCGACCTGCTCGAGGCGTTCCGCCTGGGCTCGAGGGGCCGCTCGCTCTACCTCCCCCGCGGCGACATGCACTACAACCGCCGCGGTCACGCCGTCGCGGCCCGGGCCATCGCCGACTTCCTCCGAGCCAACGCCCTCGACACTCCCGCCCCCACCCGCCACGCCGGCGTGACCCCCACTGCCCACTCGCCGAGATGAGTGGAGCGGGCTCGGCGCCTCGACGGTGCTGACCCTCGTGATCCAGCCGGCCGCATACCTGACCCTCGAGCGCATGCGGCGCGGCTAGGGCGAGGTCAGTCCCAGACCTCGAGGGTCGCCAGCGCCGCGTCGAACCACGCCGCATAGACCTTCCGGTGCGCCGTCGGGCACTCCGCCGTCACCACGAGCACGCGACCGTCACCGCTCTCGATCAGCGTCACCTCCTCCACCGTTCCGACTGGACGGGCGAAGATCGCCTGGACGGCGCGACGCCCGTTGACCACCATCGAATCCCTGTAGAGGAGCCTGCCGCGTCGCAGGTAGTAGCCGGCGTAGCGCTCGAGATAGGCCTCCAGGGTGGGGTAGCGGCTCACCGTAACCTGGTAGGAGGCGGCGTAGTCCCAGGTCAAACCGTCCACGGAGACCATCCCGTGGCCCGTGTCGATGGCGAGCCAGCCGGCGGGCACACGCAGGCTGAAGCCCAGCCGCGCGTCCACGTAGGGCGCGAGGGCCAACATGGGCGGCCCCGTCGGCGGGTCGACCTCGAGGTCCTCGTCCTCCCGCTCGCGCGCCGCGCCGAAGACGGTGCCGTTCGGCAGCCGATAGAGGGAGACGAAGGAGTTGACGTCCTCGCCGGAGAGGCCCTCCACCACCGTGACGCGATCGCGCGCGACCTCGTACATGAGGTCCGCCGGGATCGGGCTGTGACCCCGCATCCCCAGCACGTGCCCGATCTCGTGGAGGACGATCCACTCGACCTGTTGATCGGAGAGCAGGCCGAACTCGTCGGCCAGGAAGACCTGCAGGCCCAGGACCGAGAACTCGACCCGGAGGCGCTCCGCGTCGGGGTCCCAGCCGATCGCGCGGCAGGAGTCGGCCAGGGGCGTGGCCCCCAGCACCTTCACGTCCTCGTGGGGCACCGGTGCGCGCTCGCCGAGGAGAGCGACACGGAGCCGCGCCTGCTGGGGTGTCGGCACCCGGCGGAAGCGCACGAGCCCCTCGAGGTGCGACTCCCAGGTGCGCAGCGCGTGCTCGACACCGCGGACGAAGTCGGCCGGGTCTCGCGGGGAGAACTCGTCCTCGAGCTCGGGCGGGATCTCCGGCGGCTCGATGTACACCGCCAGCGGCATGTCCTCGAGCTCCCAGCGACACAGCACCAGCAGATCGTCGCGCCCGTCGGGCTGGGGAATCCGGTGGGCCATGAAGGGCAGGTAGTTGGGCTCGAGCACGTCGGGAAAGGCGGCCCGGAAGGTCGCGTAGTCGCGTCGATCGGGGACGTAGGGCGCTCGCGGCGCAGGCGTCGACGTGCAGCCGGCGACGACCAGCAGGCCGAGGGCGACGACCCGCCTCACGAGCGGCCGCGACCGCGCATGCGCCGGGCCAGGTCCCGCTGGGTCTCCCGATCGCGGATGCTCTCGCGCTTGTCGAAACGGCGTTTGCCTCGCACCAACGCAAGCTCGACCTTCGCCCGCCCATCCTTGAAGTAGAGCGAGAGAGGAACCATCGTAAGCCCCCGCTCCTTGAGCTTCCCCTCGAGGCGGCGGAGCTCCTTGCGATGGAGCAGGAGCTTGCGCTCCCGGCGCGGGTCCGGATTCTCGCGCGAGGCCGCGTCGTAGGGCGAGATGTGGCAGTTGAGCAGCCACGCCTCGCCGCGACGGATGACGGCGTAGGCCTCGCCCAGGCTCGCCTTGCCGGCCCGCAGCGACTTCACCTCGGGCCCCACCAGCACGAGGCCGGCCTCCACCCGCTCGATCACCTCGTAATCGAAGCGAGCCCGGCGATTGGTGGCGATCGCCCGTTTCTCCGAGGCCTCCGCGCCCATGGCGGCGCATGGTAACGGACGCCCCGAGGCTCAGTCGGACGGCTGCAGCACCCGGTTGTCGATCAGCCGTACCGCCCCGCCGGGCGGTGCCCCGGGCGAGGCCGGATCGAGGAACACGGCGAGCGCCAGCAGGGTCGCAGCGCCGAGGCGATCCGGGGCGCGGGCCAGGGTGTCCGGGTCTCGCAGCTCCGCGTAGTCGATCCGGGCGCGGGGTGCCCTGGCGATCTCCTCCCGGACCAGGGACAGCAGCCGCTCGCCGTCGCGCTCCCCTGCCGACACCGCGCCCTCGGCGGCATCCAGGGCGCGCGAGAGGACGAGGGCCTGACGGCGCGCCTCGGCGTCGAGGCGGAGGTTGCGGCTCGAGAGCGCGAGCCCGTCCGCCTCCCGCACCGTCGGCGCGCCGACGATCTCGACGTCCAGATTGAGGTCGCGCACCATGCGCCGGATCACGGCGAGCTGCTGGAAGTCCTTCTGGCCGAAGACGGCGAGGTGGGGCTTCGTCGCCAGCAGCAGCTTCGCGACGATCGTGGTGACGCCCCGGAAGTGCCCCGGCCGGGCAGCGCCACACAGGGGCTTCGAGAGCTCGAGCACCTCGACCACCGTGTCGGCGCCCTCCGGATACATCTCGCTGGCGAGGGGGGCGAACACGACGTCCACCCCCGCCTTCCGGCAGGCTTCGAGGTCCGACTCCCAGGTGCGCGGATAGGCCTCGAGATCCGCCGGGTCGTCGAACTGGGTCGGGTTCACGAAGATCGATACCCACACGCGGTCCGCGCGCTCACGCGCGGCGTCGACCAGCGAGAGATGCCCCGCGTGCAGGGCCCCCATGGTGGGGACGAGCGCCAGTCGCCGGCCCGCCGCACGCTCGGCATCGGCCCGGGCCTGGACTTCGCGAATGTTGCGAATCACCTGCATGGGTCGCGGGGTCGGCGCCCCCCGAAGCCATCTCCGCGGTTCGGAGGGCGCCGCATTCCTACCGGTAGGAGTGCTCCTCGTCCGGGAACTTCCGGTGGGTGACCTCGTCCACGTAGGCCCGCGCCGCCTGGGCCGTCAGCGCGCCCAGGTTGGCGTAGGTCTTCACGAAGCTCGGCGTCCAGTCCGAGAGGCCCAGCATGTCGTGCATCACCAGCACCTGACCGTCGCAGTGCACGCCGGCACCGATGCCGATGGTCGGAATGGCGATCTCGGCGGTCACGGCTCGGGCCAGATCCTCGGGCACGCCTTCGAGCACGACCGCGAAGGCGCCGGCCTCCTGGACCGCCAGGGCGTCTTCCACCACCCGGCGGGCGCCGTCCTCCCCACGACCCTGGACCCGGTGCCCGCCCATGCGATGCACCGCCTGGGGCGTGAGGCCCACGTGGCCCATTACCGGAATCTCGGCGCGGACGATGCGCTCGACCGTCGACGCCACGGCGGTGCCACCCTCGAGCTTCACCGCGTGGGCGCCGCCTTCCTTGATGCAGCGCACCGCGTTCCGGACCGCCTCCTCCTCCGAGATCTGGTACGTGCCGAAGGGCATGTCCGCCACCACGAGCGCGCGGCTCGCCGCCCGGCTCACCAGACGCGTGTGGTAGACCATCTCGTCCAGGGTGACGGGGAGCGTAGTGTCCTGGCCCTGCACCACGTTCCCCATGGAGTCGCCCACCAGCAGGATGTCGACCCCCGCCTCGTCGAAGATGCGGGAGAAGGTGAAGTCGTATGCGGTGAGCATGGAAATGGGCTCACCGCGTCGCTTGCGACCTGCCAGCGACGGAGCCGTGACCCGGTGCTCGCGATGGGACTTGAGCGTGACGGTAGACATGGCGCCTCCGGCCGCTCCGGAGAGCGAGGCGCCGAGAAACGAGAAACGCGCCCAGCGGAGTCGGAACTCCGGAGGCGCGAGGCTCATTGCGCGAAAGAGACGGGCCCGCCCGCTCTCCACGCTCGCTCGCTTCGAAACCCCCGTCTCGGTCTCTCTCGAGATCCGAGCGTTCCCTGGGTCTGTGCGAGGCGTCGTCTCTGTTCCCCGGGCAACGCGCTCGGGGCGGATTTTGCTTGCCCGTCGATGGAGTTCGCAACCTGCGAGACCCCTCCGGACAACCAGAAGGATAGACACTCGCCTGACTTCCGGTCAAGCGCAGAAAACGGGCCCCCCGAGACCCCCTCCAGATCGCGCGAAGCGCCGTCGGAAGCCCTGCGGACGGGAGCGGGACCCTCCCGGGTCAGCGCTCGATCTCGCTCATGGTCTCGTCGCGCATCTCCTCCATGATCGCCTCCTCCTGGCTCTCGTCGCCGTAGGAGCCGTGGTGGGGCTCCTGCTCGACCACGATGCAGGTGTTCCCCAGCAAGGCGGTGGCGAGTCCGACCAGAGCGAAGACAGGGATTCGGGGGCGCATCGAGGGAGACCTCCGTCGGCGGTGCGGGCCGCCTCGATAGCACCGCCCCGCCCCCGCGTCAGCCACTGCGGCGTCGGGGACGGACCGGGCTCCCCGAAGGAAGACCCGGGCCCGGGCACCGACGCCTTCCCCCACTCGGGCCGCCTGCCAGTTGGCTGGAATGGGGCCGCTCAGAGGCCGCGGCGGAGCCAGGCCCAGTGGCGCAGCTTGCGCGGCAGCCTGCTGCGGATCGCCCGGATCCGACGGGTCGTGGCGGCGATCTCGGGGGCGCGCGCTCCGGCCGCCGGCTCGAGGGCGACGCTCACCTCGTCCGGTCCCAGGCCCGTCTTCATCACGGTCTTCGCCAGCCGAGAGAGGTCCGTGAGAGCGAGCGGGCCGCGGCCGTCGGCGCGCCGGGACCGGGCCAGATCGATGAGCAGGACCCGGGGCGTCTCGCCCGCATCCCGCACGAGCAGGTTGCGTGCCGCCATATCCCCATGCACCCAGCCTCGTCGATGCAGGGCCGCCAGCACCTCGCCCGATTCCGTCCCCACCGCGCGCCACTCGGCCGGGTCCGGCTTCCCGTCGCGCGCGCGCAGCCACTGCTCGAGGTCGACGCTCCCCTCGACCCAATCCAGGACGAGGAAGGACCGCACAGGAATGCCCAGCGTCCGCTCGATCCCCCAGGCCACGGGCTGGACCAGGGGGACCTCGCCGTCGCGGAGCTGGCGCCAGACCGCCACTTCGCGCGCGATGTCCCACCGCCGGGCCCAGCGCTTCGGCCTGGTGGTGAAGCCGAAGCGGTTCACCTTGACGAAGAGGCGCTCGGCCCCGACCGAGAGCGGCCCCCTCCAGCGCAGGGATCCCGCCCCGATGGGAACCTGCGACCAGACGGCCTCGAAATCCCGTCGCTCCCGGCTGCCGTGGGGGGCCAGGTCGGTGGCGCGGAGCACCTCGACTTCGTAGCTCATGGGCTCGGATCGCGGTTCTGGGTGCAGCCGCAGGCCATCGCCGCCTCGGTCGGTCAGGCCTCTCCGCGGCGGGCGTAGCCGGGGGGACGAACGCCGTGCTCGTCGGTGAGATCGAACTCGAGGGCCAGATCCTCGACCCACTGGATGCTGCCGGAGCGCTCCATCAGGTCATCGCAGGCCAGCAGCGCCGCCGCCGTCCGACCCACGAAGAGCGGCGTCTGGAGCTTCGAGAGATCCATCCCCGTCTGGGCGGCGGAGTCGACGATGAACTCCGTCGACACGGCCCCCGGATAGAGCACCACGGCGGCGACGCCCTTGGGGCGCAGCTCCTGGGCCATGTCCTTGGTCAGACGGTCGAGGCCGGCCTTCCCCGCCCCGTAGCTGCTGGAGAAGTGGTAGCTCTGCCCGCCGGGGGACGAGACGTTCAGGATCGCGGCGCCGGGCCCCGCTTCGAAGAGCAGCGGCGCCGCGTGCCAGCTGGCGACGTAGTGGGCGCGCAGGCCGATTCCCACCTGGTCGTCCCAGATCTGGATCGGATGGTCCCAGAAGCCGCCGCCCCAGGCCGGCGGATCCGGGATCTTGTAGACGTTGTTCACCAGCAGGTCGAGCCGACCCGCCTCCTCGCGGACCCGCTGGAAGAGGGCCTCGATCTGCGCGTCGTCTCCGTGGTCGCAGGGCACCGGCCGGCCCTCGCCGCCGGCGCTCTCCACCGCGGCGGCGGTGGCCTCGACGCTGCGCTCGCCGCCCCCACGTGTCCGCCCGGTGACGTAGACCGTGCAGCCCTGCTCGCCCAGCGCGATCGCGATCCCGCGACCGATGCCGCGACTGGAGCCGGTCACCACCGCGATCCTGCCCACCAACGATCCCATCGCCCCCGCCTCCCCGGTGTGTGCGTGCCGGGGCGAGTCTACTCCTCCAGCTGCCCGCCGTGCGAAACGCCGCGAAGGGGCGCGACATCAGTCGCCGCCGGCGTCGGGACGATCCTGGGACGCGTCGTCCTCGAGAACTGCGCGTAGCGCGGGGGCGAGAAAGCGATCCTCGAGAGCGGAGCCCGCGTGCTCGCGCAGCGCCCGGGCGAGCAGTGCGATCCGGGCCTCCAACGGATCCGAGTCGGTCAGCAGCACCCGCACCTCGCCCCGGACCCGCACGACGGCACTCGAGCTGGGCGAGAGGCCGTCGAAGGCCGGATGTCGCCCCACCCGCTGGACGCGCAGCCCGACCGACTCGGCCAGCTCGACGAGCGCCTCGAAGAGCGCCGGGGGCTCCACCTCAGCTCCGCGCCGCGCGCGCCAGCGCCAGCAGGTCATCCGGCGCGAGCTGCTCGGCGCGGACGTCGAGCGGAATGCCGGAGCGCCGCAACGCCGCCGCAACGGCGTCCACGTCGACGACACCGCCGCGCAGGGCGTTCAGCAGCGTCTTGCGGCGCTTCGAGAAGGCGGCCCTCACGAACGTCTCCACCAGGGCCAGCTCTGCGCCATCGACGCGTGCGGGGCGGAGGGGCCGCATCCGCACGAAGGTCGAGCGGACCTGCGGCACGGGAAAGAAGCACTGCGGCGAGAGATCCATCCCCTTCTCCACGGAGACGGTCAGGTGATGCAGCACCGCCAGAGAGCCGTAGTCTCGGCTGCCCTGCGCCGCCAACAGGCGCTGGGCCACGTCGCGCTGCAGCATGACGGACCAGTCCGACAGCTGCTCGCGCAGATCGAGCAGACGACGCAGCAGTGGCGCCGAGATCGAGTAGGGAAGATTGGCGACGACGTGGGCACCGGGTCCCGCCTCGATCGCCAGCGCCTCGAGATCGATCCTGAGCGCGTCGCCGTGGATCAGCGTCACCGACGGCGGAAGCGCGGACTCGGCGCGCAGCGCGCGGACCAGCCCTGCGTCCACCTCGACGCTCCAGACCCGGGCACCGCGAGACGCCAGCGCACGGGTGAGGATGCCGAGACCGGTCCCGATCTCCAGGACGCCGTCGCCCGTCTCGATTCCGGCGAGCGACACCAGGCGCTCCGCCACGGAGGCGTCCACCAGGAAGTTCTGACCGAGATCGCGCCGTGCGGCCAGGCCGTGGCGGTCGAGGAAGGCACGTACGGCGGAGGTGCTCACCCGGCCGCCGGGTCCGCCCAGGGAGCACTGCCCAGCGGGACGCGGGAGAAGGCGTTGAGGCCCAGCCCGTGAGCATCGCCGCGTGCAAGCAGACGCGCCCCGGCAGCGGCGATCATGGCGGCGTTGTCGGTGCAGAGCTCCGGGGGCGGGAAGACCGCCTCGAAGCCGTCCTCCTGCCCTGCGGATGCGAGCTCACGACGCAGCCGACGGTTCGCCGCCACGCCGCCCACCACCGCGATCCGGGAGACGCCTTCCACGCGCACCGCCCGTCGGGCACGGCCGATCAGGACGTCCACCGCCGCCGCCTCGAAGGAGGCGGCCACGTCGGCGACGTCGTCGGGGGCGAGCGATCCGCGCCGCTCCACCTCGAGAGCGACCGCCGTCTTCAGGCCGCTGTAGGAGAAGTCGAAGCCGGGGCTCCGGGCCAGGGGACGGGGCAGCGCCACCGCGGTGGGGTCGCCCTGCTCCGCGGCTCGGGAGATCGCCGGCCCCCCCGGATAGGGCAGCCCCAGCAGCGCTGCGACCTTGTCGAAGGCCTCGCCCACGGCGTCGTCGCGGGTCTCGCCGAGCAGCCGCGGCGCCCCGTGCGGGCCGATGCGGTAGAGCGCCGTGTGGCCGCCGGAGATCACCAGCCCCACGTAGGGAGGGCGCAGGCTCGGGTCCGCGAGCTCTGCCGCCGCCAGGTGTCCGTCCAGGTGATGGACGCCCACCAGCGGCACCCCCCAGCGATAGGCCAGGGCCTTGCCGAAGGAGAGCCCGACGAGGAGAGACCCTACGAGTCCCGGCCCGGCGGTCACCGCCACACCGCCCAGATCCGCCGCGGAGATCCCCGCGCCCGTGAGGGCGGCCTCGACCACGTCGCTCACGCCCCGCACGTGGTCGCGAGAGGCCAGCTCTGGCACCACGCCCCCGTAGGGTCGATGCACCGCGTCCTGACCCCGAACCGTGCTGGAGACGATCCGGGAGCCGTCGCGCACGACGGCAGCAGCCATCTCGTCGCAGGAGCTCTCGATCCCGAGGACCCACTCGGGGGGTGCCCCCCCGGCGAGGGGCGGCACCGACCCGCGGGAGGCGCGCGGCCCGGCCATGGTCAGCCGGTGCGGCGCTCGAGCTTCTCCTGCTCCGACTTGCACTCGATGCAGAGCTCGGCGACGGGCCGGGCGCGCAGTCGCGCCACGCCGATCTGCTCACCGCACATCATGCACTCGCCGTACTCGCCCTCGTCGATCTTCTTGAGCGCGGCGTCGATCTTCGCGAGAAGCCCCTGCTCCCGCTCGCGCAGGCGTCCGGCGAACTGGAGGTTCACCTCGGAGGAGGCGATGTCCATCTCGTCGGGGAAGTCGTCGGGATCGACGTGGATGTCTCCGGAGAGCGTCTTCTTCGCGTTTCCCTGGATCTGGTCGCGCTGCTCCATGAGCAGCTTTCGGAAGCGCTGGAGGTCCCGCTTGTTCAACTTCGTCCCCTGAAGCGGGCGGGACTCTGCCCCCCGCTTTCTCCCTGCCTTTCAGCCCGCCGTGCGATCGCTCAGCCGGCTCCAAGCAGATCGAGTTGTCGCTTTGCCTCCGGCGCACGCGCCGAGTCTGGATAGTCGCGAAGAACCTTCTCGAAGGCGTTTTCTGCGGCCCTTCCATGCCCCATCCGCAAAAGCGCCTCACCTTGTCGGTAGAGCGCGTCAGCGGCTTTATTCCCGCTCGGATACTGCCGCGCCACGTCGTCGTATCGCAGAACGGCCGCCTCGAGGTTGTCCTGCTTGAAGTAGCACTCGGCCAGATAGTACGTCGCGTCGTCGGCGAATTCCGAAGCCGGGTAAGTCTGCAAGAACTTGGTGAACTGGTCAACACAGCCGGCCGCGTTTCCCTCGCGCCAGTCGGAATAGGCGGCCCGATAGGCGCCCAGCTCCTGCGAGTTGGTCGAGCCTCCCCCCGATCCCGCCTCACCACCGTCCGGGATCGCTGCGGCGGACGAGGAGTTGGCGTCCCTCCGCGCCGCCCGGGCCTCCTGCACCGCCTCCTGCACCCGATGCTCGATCACCTCGACCCGCCCGTTGAGCGCGTCGATCGAGCGGTGGAGCGCCTCGAGCTCCGACGCCAGGTCGGCGACCCGGCCCCGGGCCGCATCCCCTCCCCTTCCGCGGGCACGCTCGAGATCCGTCACGCGGTTCGAGACCTTCCGGAACTCCGCGGGCGTCACGCAGGCGCCGCAGAGGGCGCCGATCAGGGCGAGGACGCCCACCTTCGTCCAGCACCCCGCACGCCCGGCAGTTCTGCGCCGACGCTCGAAACGGTCCTTCATCGTCATGGAATCCCCCCCTGCTTTCGGGTCACTTCGGGTACGGGCCCCAGGCGGGGCTCGTGTTGTTGCCGGCCGCCTGGGTGAGGCGGCGCAGATTCGATCCGTCGAGATCGACGACGTAGATGTCCGCTCTTCCCCGGCGGGTGGAGCTGAACGCCAGCTTCCGCGAGTCCGGTGCCCAGGCGGGCCCCTCGTCGGAGCGCGGGTGGGTGATGAGCGGCACGTTCACGCTTCCGTCCGGATCGATCAGCCAGATGTCGAACTGCCCACCGACCCGGGTCTCGTAGGCGATCCAACGCCCGTCCGGCGACCACGCCGGGCTCGTGTTGTAGCTCCCGTCGAAGGTCAGACGCTTCACGTTGCTGCCGTCGCGTTGCATCACATAGACGTGGGGCGCGCCGGTCCGGTCCGAGACGAATGCGATGCGTTCCCCGTCCGGCGACCAGGTGGGAGACACTTCGATCGAGCGGGTGCGGGTGAGGCGGCGGAGATTGCTGCCGTCGTCCCGCGCCAGATAGAGGTCGGGAGCCGTCCCGGTGCTCACCACCAGAGCGAGAGTGCGGCCCGCCGGGTCGAACACGCCGCGGTACTGGGCGCGGTCGTTGTCGGTGAGCAGGCGTCCGGGACGCCGCCGGCCGCGGCTCGAGAGGAAGAGCAGCGGTCGGTTCTCGAAGCGGTAGGAGGTGTAGGCGATGGAGTCGCCGTCGGACGACCAGCTCGGGAAGTTGTTGATCGAGCGATTCGCGGTGGCGGCCCGGGCACCCGAGCCGTCCGCGTTCATCACGAAGATCTCCTTGTTGCCGCCGCGGTCCGAGACGAAGGCGATCTCCGTGCTCGAAACGCCGCGGATTCCCACGAACGCCTCCACGATGTCGTCGGCGACGCGCCGGGCGATGATGGCCGGGTCCTTCTTCGCCTCCTGGCTGTAGCGGCGCCGGATCACGTCCTTGCAGCGCACCGCGTCCCAGACCCGCACGGCGACGCCGAGACGCCCCTCCACCACCGCGATCTCGCCCTCCACCAGGGCGTCCGCCCCGATCTGCGTCCAATCCGAGCAGACCACGGGTGGGCCGCCGTCGAGGGACCGGGTGACCTCCGGGCCGAGGAAGGCCTTCTCGTCGATCACCGCGAAGACGCTCGAGAACTCGAGTGCCTCGGCGAGCGCATCGCGAAAGCCCGGGCTTCGCGACGCGCGTTCCGCCGGTGACAGGTCGGCGAAGCGCTGGAGGGCGATGCGATAGCTCCGCTCGGAGTCCGGCGTCACGACCACCGGGGCGCGGGCGTCACCTCCGAGCTGTGCTCCGGACGGCCCCGCCGCCAACGCGATGGCAAGGGCGAGCCCTGTGATGAATCCCATGGTGCGACGCATCAGTAGGCATCCTCCGGCACGAAGATGAAGGGCCACTTCCCGGCTTCGGGCGGCGGCGGCAGCGGGCTCGCCTTCTCGATGCCGCGGACGACCCCCTCGTCGTACCAGGGGTTCCCGGAGCGGCGATCTATCCGGGGCGTCCCGACCACGTTGCCGGCGGCATCCAGCCTCACGGTGACGTGGGTCTGGAGCGCTTCCGTGCGGAATCCGGGCGGTACGACCCAGGCCTGGCGCACGTGCAGCTTCGCCCGACGCCGCCAGTCCGCCTCCTCGGGCGACATCACGCCGGTCCCCGCCGAGGGTGCCGGGGAGGGCACCGCGGCCGTCTGGACCGGGGTGGGCGTCGGCGCCGTCTCGCCCTGTTCTTCACGCATGTCCGCGAGCAGATCCTCCAGGCTCTTCTCCTCTTTCGGCTTCGGCTCCAGCACCACCTCCCGGCGGGGCTCCGGCTTCGCCGGCTTCGGCTTGGACGGCGTAGCGGTGGGATTCTTCGGCAGCACGACCTGCTTGGGCTTCGGCTTCGGAGGAGGGGGCGGCGGGGGCGG
>Ga0209536_100008096_pt1 | contig 15835 bp, 14 predicted proteins | sample DeeMarSeWOR28_12_FD_187461 | JGI IMG/M metagenome (GOLD analysis project Ga0209536, IMG submission 187461) | Marine sediment microbial communities from White Oak River estuary, North Carolina - WOR-2-8_12 (SPAdes) (version 2) | ecosystem: Environmental > Aquatic > Marine > Intertidal zone >...
TGGTGAAACCAATAGGTATCTCGGCCTTCGGGGGTTGAAAGACCCGAACATAGGTGACCTCCAACTTCCGGGAAGGCAAGGTTTTTGAAGAAAAGGGCTCGGCCGAGGGGGGGTCTTTTGCAGGTTTCTCCTTTATCATCTCATTTAAGCGATCATTTAGCTGATTTTGAATCCATTGAAAAAGTCGGTCGGTCTGAATGCCAGACCATTTTTCGAGGCTGTCGGTTTCGATGTGGTGTACCTTGGTCCGTTGCTCCTCGCCACGATCCGCAGCCTGTCGGGTCTGAAAATCCACTCGAAATGATGCCAATGAATTCCATTTGGTCTCACCGCCGGGTAAGGAAGCTCTTCCACCCGATTCTACAGCTGCCGCTTCCAGCTCACGCTCTGGTGATACCGCTTCAGCCAATGCTTTGGCTTCATCTATCCAAGCCTCGATCGTTTTACGACCGACGCCGCCTCCTTCGGTCTTGAGACGCGTTTCAATTTCGCCGGCTGTAAGAGCAGCCAGGTCGCTGAACGTGCAAATGCCGAATGATTTCTTCAGCCATTGCTGGCGGTGCATTCCGATGCCCTTGATTTCTGTTAGATCATCATATTTTTTCTTTTTAGTATTCATCATTCCTCCCTTTGTAACCCGGGGCACTATAAACAAATGCAAAGGTCATCAGCCGTCGCTTCACATGGGTGCCTGTGAACCCCCAACACACACTATTTAACATTACAGACTACAGGACAGGCATATAAGCGCTTGAATCGTTGGTCTCGAGGTACAAAACGGCTCTCATTACAATCACAATGAACTGAGGAAGCCACTGCTTAACGATCAATAACGACTTGAACGACTTGGCGTCCATCATCTCGAAAAATTTCCGAAGAGCGGCCGGTCGCCCCTAAATGTGTGGACGACCGGCCAAAACGACTGCGAGCCGTTCGTGCGCTTATGGGCTCAGGAACATTTTTATGCTATCCTCCGCAAAACCAGAGATCCAGGTGGGACCCGGATTCATATGCTGAAGAACGGCTATTATCTTGTAAACGCCGGAAACCGGCACTCCGTTATGGATTTCTCCTTCACCCAATAGAGTACCGCCACCTATATTGATAGTCCTGTCGTAGTCCGTTCGGCCGGGGTCTACAGGCACATTTAGAGTAGGTCCAAGTTGCATCTCTGGGCCGGGGCCAATGCTCTCAACGTAGGCCCTCAATTGAAAACTACCTCCAAGGGCCATGTTATGGGGTGAAGGGATGGTCCAATTAATGTTGATTTTGCAAGGTACGCTCGCAACAAGGATATTGGGTGGACCCTCGGGAGGAGCGGGCCAATTGTCCGGTACCTCCAAGGTCATGTTGCCTGTTGTCGGTCCTGTGGGGAATTCAATTGTATTAGCCATTTTGGATTCTCCTTTCTAAAGATAATTTTTTTTACTGTTTGTTGGGATTGAAAACATGGGAATACATGTCTACAACGACTGGAAAGTGTGGTTCTCCGTTCATGCACCACCTCCTTACTTTTTGGTCTCTGGTCGGAGCAGGGTTCCCTCTGCATTAGGCAGGTTCCAACCAGGGTTGATTAATGAGACCGGTGCCCATGATTCTTTATAATCATTTAAAATTATATAGAAATTAATTTGGAATTAATTAATACTTAAACTTTGATTATTTTTTTGTGGGTTTTTAATCCCGAATTCTGGTTGGGGAATCGGGTGGCCTGGGGTGGTGTTTAGTCAAGAAAAAGCGAATGCGGTTCACAAAAGGTTGAGTTGCCGTTACCAGACAGCAATAGATATGGGCTTGTATCCGAACTCAACACGCTGCAAGGTGACATCCTGTCGGTGCTTGAAGTGCCGTTTAACAAAAATTTTGCGCAAATACCCAATTTTGTAATGGCAAACTAGTTTTTAGTAATCAGACTATCCCGCTTTAGCTGCTCAAATAAATTAGTGGTTTCACTTGATGGTTTAACCTCCAGTTCTTCCTTCAGTACCTCAATACATTTTTGAAATTGCTTTATGGCCTTATCCCGTTGGCCAATGCGATAATACGATAACATCAGACGTCGATGGATGTCCTCCCGACAGTTGTCTTTCTCTAGAATTTTTTCACAGAGGCCGATGGCTTCTGAATGTTTCTTGCTCAATATATAGAACTCACTGATTTTATCCAAAATTACTAAATATATTTCTTTGAGATTTTCTCGATCTAGAGAAGACCACGAATCATAGATCTCATCCTCTAAAAAATCCCCCTTATATAGACCGGCCGCCCACTCAAATTTTGATATAGCAGTTGAAAGACCATTGGCATGTTCCAGACGTTGAGCAGAACGCCATGTTTTTCTGAACTCCTCAACATCAATGCCGATAACAATCTCAGGGTTACAATAATAACATTCGTCCTTGAACAGGATATATTCGATTTTTGGGTCTATATCATGTAGCGCACGCCGGATACCGTGAATGCAAACATTCAAACAGTTTCGGGCAGAATCGAGACTGGATTTTTGCCAGAATATATCCATTAGAATATCCCGATAAATTTTCTTTTTATGGTTTAAAAGCAGGTAAGCAAATATAGATTTTCCTTTTTTGCTGGGCCAATTTTCGATTGGCTGGTTATTCACTAAAACTCGAAAAGGTCCGAAAAAAAATACCTCGATCGATGGATGCGAGATTTCGACCGCTGCATTCTGAGGCTTATCTTCAACAGAGCGCACAGGATTAAAAAGCACATCAGCGATTACTTTATTGCCACAGTTTTCCGCCGGTGAATTAATTTTTTTGGTCTTGAAATTATCGAATTCCTTACCTGATAAGTTCTCTGATTGTTCTGATTTTTTAATAATCTTTTTTAAATGTCTTTTGTTATTTTCTTCAGACGTATATGTTTGCGTTTTCCTTCTCGCAGGCAAAAACCACCTTCGCTTAGACTTTTTATGTGAAAGGAGCCCAAATATCTTTTGAGAAACCGCTAAGAGCTCGTTTTCGTCAATCGGCTTTACTATCAGTTCTCGCGCCCCGGACCGAAAGGCTGATATGACTTCATCAACTTTTGGTTGTTTTGCAACAAGAACAACCGGCAATGAAGGAAACCGTTTCTTAAAGGATTCTAAAAGTAGAATACCATCAGTGCCATTTAGCACATGGGAAATAAAGACAATGTCTATATGGTGTGAATCCGGGAGATCAATCGCTGTTTTACCATTTGGAACAAACAAAACGCTATTTTTAGCACCTAAAACATGCTCAAACGTTTTATAAGATCTCTCGTCTGGATCCACTACCAGAATCGTATGTTGATTTTTAGACATTTCAGATAGGGCGATAAAATGGAGTTTTGCTTATCATTTATAGGCCGTGTTGCTGAAGGTTGTGGATAGGATATGTGTGATATTTTGGGGCAAGATTTTGATGGCACCTTCAACCCCAAGGTGGATTATACGTAACTTCAAACTAAATCACGAGTGATTTTATTTTATCTCATTACATTTCTATTCGTTTGTCTCCGGTTTAAAACTGCCTTCTGCAGTTCCAATTTTATAAATATTCTCATCCAATTTTAATATCCATTTAACGCCATAATCAGGCAGAAATAGATCTGCCCGCTGGTGATTGATCCAGTGCCCGCCAACATCCAGAGTCCCCGAAGCAACATATTTGCCTTTTCGTGGATCCATTTCAAAATACTTTTCCAGCCTTGAGGGGATCTCTCTTATTATAGATACTTTGCTCCCTCCAGGGCTTTCCATGGGAAAATTAAAAACTAGAACTATCGCTTTTCGCAGATCCGGATCCTCGCAGTATTTTTCAATCGGACAATTCCGAGTTGCCTCCTTAATACGTTCAGCCAATTCACCTAAGGGCAAACTTTCTGGCGGAACTTTTGTAAAAATAGGTTTCCCGAACTCATAAGATTCCAGCTTTTCATAGATAATTGGTTCACAGGCACTTTTTCTGGCACGAAATTTATCCGGGTATCCGTCCGGAGCACAGGCTTTTTTTTCTTCGGTTAAATAAACGCTTACCTCTACAGGGGGCTTCTCTTGTTGGGCATTCAAATAAACACCTAAAAACAATTGCGCTATCAGAAATAAGCATAGCCATAAAAGATACACGCCTACTTTCATATATTGAATATTCAATTTACCCTCCTTTCATTTTAAAATTCGTGCGGCTCTATTTATACCGTTTCAAACAAACGCCCGAAATAAGTCAAAACCCAGAGCGCCATGAGATATACGCTTATCAGAGACTGTAAACCTGAAACCGTCCTTACCCAGCCGGTCGCCCTAAGAATATACTCCTGTCGCTGCAAGCGTACGATCCAGTTGCGAACATTGATTTCTCGCCAACCGATACTAAAGGCAGAAAGTATACTGAAAAAAAAACCAAATTTTAAAGCTTTTAAAAAATTTAGACGCAAATGGATAGGATTTTCTGATCCTAAATCTTGACGAACGCGATCGCTAAACCAAATTTGCCATATACCATCTCTTTTTGTTGGCAACATGAGAACAATCGTGTAAGGAATCGTTAAAAAGCAGATAAGCATCAACATAACGATTAAGGGCCGACCAGGTTTCATCCCATACCAACATGTAAGTTCGAAGAAAATTAAGTTAAACAGGCTTTCAAACTTTCTCCAAACATTTTTCCCCCATAGCGCTTGCCTCCGTGATTGTTTTATGGCGTATGTAATTTCCCGTTCCTGGGTAAGTAAACCCGCCTTCTTAAACGACTCACGTAGTTCTACAAGCGCATGAGGAGAGTCTAGATACTTAAGTTTTGAAAGATTTTTCGCTGTTGAGATGGAGGCAATATTCGGCATCGATCCTGCCTTTGGCTCGAAAACAACTCCGTCCAAGTCAACACCGCTCAGGTTGGCATTGCTCATATTGGCTTTTCTCAAGTCGGCCCGACGCAGATCAACACCAACCATATCAGCATAACTTAGATCGGCTTTACGCAGATCTGCTCCATTCAAATCTGCTCCGTTCAAATCGGATGCTCGCAGGTCAGCTTTGCTCAGGTCAGCATCTCGCAAGCTGGCACCACGCAAATAAGATTCGCTCAGGTCATGCTGACTCAAATCTTTTCCTGAAACATCTTTATTCATTAAATCCCACACGAGTTTCCACTTTTGATGTATTCCGAAACTGTCATTAATTTTGGTATCAGACAGAATGGCTTTTTCTAATTTGATTCCCTGAATTTTGGCTTCACTTAGATCAGCATTGATCAGGTCAGCTTCGCGCAGATCAGCTTCGCGCAGGTCAGCATCCCGTAAATCGGCTGAGGTCAGATGAGCTTTACGCAAATCGGCCTTGCGGAGATCAGCTTTGCGAAGGTCGGCTCCGCTTAGGTTGGCACCGAGTAGGCAGGCTTCGCGTAAGTCGGCTCCGTTCAGCTTCACGCCAATCAGATCAGCCCTGTGGAGCTGCAATTTATTGTCTTCTTCCTGACCAATATTTATCCAGGCCTTAGCTGCCCATGCCCTATGTGCTTCAAGCACCTTGTTCAAATCATTTTCTGTAATTTCCGTGCCATCAATGCGCTTACCGCTCCATGCCGCTGCATTCTGATCGATAATAGGCAAAAGCGTCAAAAATAGAAATTCGATAACTACCAGAAAGTAAATTTGGAAGATATTTTTCATTAAAGCCATCTCTTGGATAAGATCGCAGACTGGTGCAGAAAGTATAGCCAAATCGGACAAACGTACAGTTGTTTGATCAGTGATAAAATTTAATTATGTCTGTTATAGAAACTGTTCTTAAAGCTGCGAAGAGATTTTGATCGGATGGTCTTCGAAAAATTTTGATGTCCAGCAGCTGTCAATATTTATAACAATCTTTATCGGCTGTGAATTACATTCTGGCTATATGTTTACTTTATCCAATTCTGTTTTAGAGCAGACACCCTGAACATAATTAATAAAAGAACCCGGTAGTGCTAATGACTTATGAATTGCATACCATGCTTCCTGCAGCCATTTGTTCTCCATCATTATTCGGAATTGACCATCCCAAATATCCCATTGTCCTCGCGGAAGCATATTTTTCCTGTGCAAATCATATTCTTCTTGGATTGTCCAAAAGTAAAGCCTCGCGGTTATTTTAAAATCCGATCTCTCAAGTTCACAATCGGCTAAAGACATATCAGGATCGTAAAGTGCTTTTACCGGTATTTGCTTAATAATATCGATATATCTTCTCACATATTCCTGGTGGAAATTCGCGCGTAATTGTAATCTTAGCGCCCTTGTTTGCCAGATAACAACCACAAGAGCAGCCATGGATATAAGCAGAGAAATAAGCTCAAAACGAGACAAAAGATTCATTCTCATCAATAAATGGGTTCCGGAATAGTGCCAAACTGTAGGATTCGGTTAATTCAATATTATGCACCATATTATTCTGAAAACCCTTGAATCGTTATAATTCTTTGATATTACCGAATGCCTTTTCATACTGCTCGATAGATATCCTAAGTGTTTCTAAAAGATACTTGGCATAACATGGACTGGTGACGATTCTTGTGTAAGGCTCCGCCTCTTCGGTTCCGGTATAATGCTGGCCAAAATCAATTATAAACTCCAAGGCATTATGACCGACCTTGAAGTAGTTCGCGTACCGGCCTTCTAATTTTTTATCACCAAGGGAAGTCTGATTTTCATAATTCGTAAATTTTAAGGGTTTCATCAGGGTGAACTTTCTGCTGCTTAATATCCAAATTGAGCAAATTTGGTGCCAAACGTGGCTTATAGCACAAGCTTCGGTATAACTTATTGAATTATAATAATAATTTAAAAATTATAATTATTGAATGATTTGATTATTTTGGGGAAAATAACCAGGAATCGTTACATGCTAAAATGGAACAAACGCTAATCAAAAAGAAATAAAATCAGAGGTTATCTGTAAAAATCTTCGGGGCAGCTGATAGGACGCAGTTTTATGCGATATGACATAGGGGAGTTCGGACCGGGTTCGATTGAATGGATATTCTGTTACAAATAAATGTGACAGTGTTACAGATTTTAAAGGATTCTTTTCATAAGGCCCTTTTTTCCACAATATTATATTTCGAAATTTTTCGGTAAAGCGTCATCCGCGACCAGTTTAATTTTTGCGCAGCCGTGCTTTTGTTCCAGTTGGTTTCAAGCAAAGTCGAGACAATGCGTTTGCGTTCATCACTGGCATAAAACTTTGTAGCTTGAAGCTGTTTCTTGACCGGCTCGGGGAGATTGATAAAATCCTGCCTCTGTGACGGCATGTTAATATATGCCGCTTCTAATAAATTGAACAGCTCTCTAATATTACCCGGCCAATCATAACGAAGCAGATTTTCTATTGCTTCATCTGAAAGTCCCCTTACATCGCGCCCGAAACGGCGGTTTAATCGGTTGACGCCGTGTGAAATCAATGCCGGTATGTCATCTTTGCGTTTCCGCAGGGGCGGCAAATGAATTCGGGCAACATTCAGCCGGTAATAAAGGTCTTCGCGCATTTTTCTTTCTTCAACCAATTTAATCGGGTCTTTATTGGTTGCCGCAATAATTCGGGCCTTAAAGGAAACCGGCTTGCTTCCGCCGAGATGGAAAAATTCCCTGCTCTCGATGCTTCTTAAAATTTTAGCCTGCGCGCAGTGATTCATGTCACCGATTTCATCTAAAAAGACAGTTCCTTTTTGGGCCAGCTCTAATTTGCCGGGCTTTTTTGCAACAGCTCCGGTGAATGCGCCGCGATCGTAGCCAAACAATTCACTTTCGACCAATGGTTCGGGGATAGCGGCGCTGTTTATGCAAACAAAGGGTTTGTTGGATCGTACACTTTTAAGATGAATTAAGTTGGCGGCCAGTTCCTTCCCGGTTCCAGTTTCACCAGTGATCAATACATTGCTGTCCGTGCATGCAACTTTTTCCAAGTATTGCTTAATTTCCCGAATACATTTACTGTCACCGATCATATGTTTTCGGTCAAAAGGTATAACAACATCCAATTTGCCTTTGAGAGCGCTGTCTAATTTGCCAATTGAAAGCATTTGGACTATTCTTTGAACCACTTTTTCCGAAGACATGGGCAGTTTGAAATACTCACTGGCACCCGCTCTTAAGGCCTCAATTGCTCGAGATTCAGAACTAAACCAGGTAATCAGAACCATCGGTATTATTTTATCAACCCGTCGTATACTTCTGATGATACCCAATTTATCGCCGGGCGCCTCGCCGGATGAGCATACAATGATCAGGTCGGGTTGCATTGATTCATATAACCCAATAACATTGTATCGCTTAGGCGCTTCATTCACGATTAACCCATGGTTTGTCAGGCGCTTCTTTAAGTGCTGTCGCAGGATGTCATCGATTCCGAAGATTAAAATGGTGGGCTTTCTCATGGGGACCTCCTCGGTGATGGATCATCCAATAGTGGTTAGAAGGGTTAGAACATGCCCGCTAATGAAATGGAGATTTTTGGATGCGGGTATAAGGACATTGCTTTCTTATGCAAACCATGGATACTTGAACTAAAAAATGAAGATAAATTCAGTGAATAATTAGAAATCAGAGTTCGGAAGTAAATTTAAACGATTCAGACTCACTTCACTTGTTGGAGGTCAGATAGAAAACTTAAATTTGTCTAGAATGAATGAACAAAAGCAGCAAATAAATTATCCGCTGTATCACAGGGGGGGCAAATAGATCGAGTGGCTTTAATCGCTTGAATACCGTGGAACAGCAGCAGATTACAGATTGAAAATCTACTTTTTGAAAATCCCATTGATTTACTAGTTTTCTTTTTGCGGATTTTTAAAAATATGTCAAGAAAAAAATAACTATTTCCTAGTTATTTTTGAGATAAAATTAAAATGGCAAAAAAAATCCCGCCCAAAAGCGGGATTTTTCCGGATGCATTTTCAAACGATTTTAGATTTTTATTTTTTCCCTTCACCGATATATTCCAGATAGGCTATGGCATCTTCATCGCCGAGCTCGGCGGCTTTTTTAAAATCATCCATGGCTTTGGTTTTGTCGCCCCATATCAGATAGACCCGTCCCCTGCCGTAATAATACATGCCGTTTTGCGGTTCCTGTTTAAGGGCCATGTTAATTTGGGCTATGGCCCTGGGATACTGTGCCAGTTGTCCGTAGGATACGCCTTGGGAGAAATAGGCCTTGCTAAAATTTGGATCCATTGAGATGGCTTTCTGAAAATACTGAACGGCGGCCTTATGGTTGCCATAAGTCGAGAGCAGGGCGCCCTTGTTAAACCAGAAATTTGCATCCTTTTTTACCGGTTTATCCGCGATCCGGCTTTTGGTGGTGGTTTTTTCCTGGGCCAGTACGACACTCGAAAAACAAAAAACGAGCGCCGCGGCAAACAGGCAGCTAAAATAAATTAAGATCGCCGGCTTTGATTTCATCAGATTCTCCTCTAGGTAAGTATGGAAATTTATTGTATTATATGGACGATTTTCTTAAAAGTCAAAATAAATGATTTCCCAATTTGCAGCGATGGTACGCAGCCGAAGGGCATATTCGTTTTTTCCTTGATCACTGGCCTAAAATCCTTTATTCAAGAACATTCATCGGCACGGTTCAATTAAACGTTTTAAATTTTGCAAAGGAAGGTCCAGGAGAATAAAATGCAAGAATACACCATTCAGCCGTTAGTCGTCGGTATAAATGAAACGGATCAAGGGGTCATGACCTATCTGCGGGATTACGGCAAGCGCATTTACCTTCCGATATATGTTTTTTATCTAAAAGGTGGGGACAAGCATATTTTGGTCGATACCGGCCTGGAGCAATTTATGGTGCCCGACGGTGCGGAAAAAGAATGCGGATTTAAAATACTGGAATTTGAGGAGGCTTTAGATACATTGAATCTAAAGCCCGAGGATATCGACATCATCATCCATACGCACCTGCACAATGATCACTGTGAAAATGATTATAAGTGCACCAATGCCGAAGTGTATGTACAAAAAATTGAGCACGAATTTTTGCAAAACCCCCATCCGGTTGACCACCGCTATTATCCGGACATCCTTGACGATGTTCAGGTGGTCGAGGTCGACGGTGATGCGAATATTGCCGACGGCATCGATGTCATTCTGTCACCTGGACATACGGTCGGGGGGCAGTCGGTGGCTGTCAACACCTCCGGGGGCCGTGCGGTTATCACCGGTTTTTGCTGCAACGACAAAAATTTCCCTTCAACCGGTCCCGCAATTGCACCCGGTGTGCACATCGATCTGACCGAAGCTTATGATTCCATCCAAAAAATTAAGGAGATGGCAGATATTATTTTACCGCTGCATGATCTAAGTATCGGAAAGCGGGAAACAATTCCGTAAATCCGAGGACAGAAGTCAGACGGCAGTGGTCAGATGATGGAGAACTGAGAGTAGACGTTTTGGTTAAATAGTTGATTGGTTGAATCGTCAATTCGTCAGAGGATCCAATCGATTTTAAACTATTTGACCATTCGACCAATTAACGAATTGACCATCTGTTTACTGAACCTTGCTTGTGGGGTCGTAGCGCAGAACGCAAAGCCCCAAACCGTTGAACCTTAGACTGGATAAATCGAATGACTGTGGAAAACGACCTAGTGCTGATCTATTTTGAGGAAAAGCCTCTTGCATTTGCGCGGATTGAAAGCATCTTGCCGGACTCAAAAAAAGACTGGTATCACGTCAAACTGCTTTTACTTCAAATTCCGCTTCAGATGGTTACCTGGATCCTGAAAGATGTGTATATCAGCGGCACCGAGTTTACCATGAACGGTAAAAAGATGCGGCTGGAAAAAGTGGAGAGCCCGGTCGAGCCGGAAACATCCGAATCACAGGAAAATACGGAAATAATAAAAGAGGAAGCCGTACAAAACGATAAAGGCGCTAAAGTTATTTCACTGGAGGACCTGAAGCGAAAATAATTCAGGCTTAAGGCAGACAGCAGAGGGTACATCTGTTTTATTGGTTTGATTGGTTTAATTCGTTCAATTGGTTCGGTTTAACCAACCAATAAAACCAATAAACCAAATGTAACCCATCCAACAGGTCTTTAAAATTCTTAACCATGAAACAGTGAACCGTTGAACCTCTGAACGTTGAACCCTGAACCTAAGACTGTCATCTCTGCTTCCCGGCGAACCGATATTCCTGCATTTTACATGCCCTGGTTCATGGATCGCATCAAAAGCGGTTTTTTTGAAGTTGTTAATCCATACAACCGGCAAACCAAAAAGGTCCCCGCAACTCCGGCTGAAGTGCACACAATTGTTTTTTGGTCAAAAAATTTCCAGCCGTTTTTAAAAAAAAAATGGGGTAAAAAACTGCAAAAAGCCGGTTACCATCTTTTCTTCAATTTTACCATCAATTCAGAATCTTCTCGGCTTGAACCACATGTGCCGCCCCTGGATGTTCGCCTGGACCAACTCGAGCAGCTCTGCAACCAATTCGGATCCAGGGCGGTTAACTGGCGATTTGACCCCATCTGTTTTTTCAAGAACCGCTCAAATGATGGTCCTGTTCAGGATAATCTCAGCGATCTGGACCGCATTGCCGAAAAGGCAGCTAAAGTTGGAATCAAACGGTGTATCACCAGTTTTATGGATGCCTATCCCAAAATTGAAAAACGCCTTGCCGCCTTGCCGGGTTTTTCTTTTTCCGATCCACCCCTGAAAGCAAAACAGCAAATTATCCTTAAGATAGAAAAAATCCTCGCTTGCGGTAATATAAATTTGAAGCTTTGCTGTGAAAAAGATGTTCTGGATGCACTTCCAGACAACACATCCGTGACTCAAAGCGCGTGTATCCCCAGCGATCTGTTGGTGGAGCTTTTCGGCGGAAACCTTGATTTAAAGAAAGACACCGGCCAGCGCATTCAAAAGGGATGCGGCTGCAAAGTATCGGTAGATATCGGCTCCTACCACCAGCACCCCTGTTACCACAATTGCCTATTCTGCTACGCGAACCCCACCTCCAGATGACCCGGATATTCAGTCTGAGTTGTCCGATGCCGCAATTGATGCTATTACTATTTCCGAAAAATCGCTGACGGATGCGTGCCGATGGGCAGAAGTTCTGACCTTTATTTAACCGCAGACGCACGCAGACCTGCGCAGACAGTATTTTTTCCTTGCTCGACCTGAGCAAGGAAAAACTGCATGCCCTGCGGGCAAACAGTTTTATTTCTTCAGTTATATAGTTGGTAACCATAATGATCTCGAGTATGGCATCAATATAAAAGGCTGGAGTTTTTAATCACGCGACCCGCGTGATTGACTGATTTTGTTCGGGCGGGTCGCCCGGACAAAAAAATTAAAGTCCGCGGCCGTCTGCGGCCGTCTGCGGTTAAAAAAAAATTCAACAGATCAACGACAACCGGCGAATTGTATGCAAATCGGATCGGTAACCTTAAAAAATAAGACTATCCTGGCTCCTCTGGCCGGGATCACCAATTTGCCGTTTCGACTGCTGGCGAAGGAAGCCGGCTGCGCCCTGGTCTGTTCGGAAATGGTCAGCGCCCATGGCCTGATCAATCGCTCAAAAAGAACCGAACAGATGCTGGATAGTCTGCCGGAAGAAAAGCCGCTATCGGTGCAGATATTCGGTTCACAACCGGATGTAATGGCCGAAGCTGCCAGGTTGGTTGAGTCATCCGGCGCAGATATAATCGACATTAATTTTGGTTGCTCGGTTAGAAAAATTATCAAAACCGGTTCCGGAGCGGCGCTGATGAAAACGCCCGAAACCGCTAAAGCGGTCATCACGGCGGTTCGAAAAGTGGTCCGAATCCCATTGACCATTAAGTTAAGAACCGGCTGGAATCCAACGGGCAATCAGGCATTCGAAATTTCACAAATCGCTGAATCCTGTGGTGTCGATGCCATTACCATTCACCCCCGAACCGCCAAACAGGGGTTTAGCGGTCACTCCGACTGGGCCATCATTGCAAAATTAAAAAAGCAGGTGAACGTTCCGGTGATCGGCAACGGCGATATATTCTGCGCGGATGACGCGATCGCCATGCTGGAGCAAACCCTATGTGATGCGGTAATGATCGGCAGGATGGCCATTGGCAATCCATGGATTTTTTCTCATGTGCTGGCACGCATGCGCGGTGAGGCGGAACCGGCAGCTGATCTGGAACACCGCTTTGAAATTATGACTCGGTATCTGCAGGAATCCGTGAAATACTTCGGTGAGGAAATCGCATGCAGGATGATGCGCAGCCGTTTGTGCTGGTTTACCAAAGGTCTGCGAAACAGCAGCCAATTTCGCAAATCGATCAATCACATTTCAACAGAAGCCGAAGCGCTGCAGCGGATTGAGGCGTATAAGGGATCTTTGCAGTCAAGCAATGAGAGTGCTTAAAAGAAGTGACTAAAGTTTGGAGTGACTAAAGTGACTAAAGTTAAGGAATTCTGTCCATATTTATAATAAGGAATAGAGCGCAGCGATGCCTTAACTTTAGTCACTCCAAACTTTAGTTCACTTTAGTCACTTAAAAGCTATTTTACCTGCACGCTGTCGCCCGTTTTTATCCCCTCATCGGAAACAATGACGGCTTTGGCCTTATTGGGTTCAACCTCGACAATTCTAATCTCACCGGTCTTTTGCCCGTGGAAGAAAAACCGCTGGCCATTGAGTCCTTCAATAATTCGGCTGGTATCAAAAACATCAAATTCATCCCCCGGCTCCAGGCCTGCCCGGCTGCCGGCGGAAAGAATAATTTTATCTCCATCAACAGCAACGATAAAACCGCTCCAGTGCTGATCTTCCACCGCCCAGCAAATGGTTTCGCCCATTTCATTGATAAGATCGCTTAGAGTTTCATTTAAATCGGGCAATATCATTTTGCCTTCCGACTGCATCAACTCGTAATCCAGCTCTTCGATTTCAACTTTACGGCCAAAACTCTGATCAAGAATTTTGGCGCCGGTTTCGGTATCATAAACCTCGACGCTGACCAATATCTGGATCAAATGATGGGTATCTTTCCAAACCAAGCCCCGCAGCTCATCCAGCAATCCAATGTCATCCAGGCTGCCAGTGACAACCGCATTTAGCCCAAGCTCTCGGCCAATGATCGTCAGGGCAAAATTATCGACCTGGCCGGATGACAGCTTCGGCAATTCCTTGAAACCCTTAAAATTTTCGTCACCATCCGAATCTGCTACGGTAACATCATCGCATTCATTATTCAGGAATTCCGGAATTCCTTTTCGAAATAATAGGGCAAAATCCTTCGAACGATACAACGATTTATTTTCAAAGCCGATAACGGCTGCCATTCGCTGGAGATCATCATCGGAAAATCTGATTTTGCGTGTTAATTTCTTGGTGGTCTTGCTTACGGTTTTCTTGGTTTTATCCACCGTTTCCTTATAGCCGGTGGAACAGCTGACGAAGACAAAACAAACGCCCGTAAACCAGAGGACCCCCAGGAGGAATAACGCCTTTTTGGGCATCAATTTTAAATTGCGCATCATCATCGTTCTATTTCAATCCCAAGTAAGATTTGAGTGGATGATAAATGGTTAAATTACAGAGTACTGGCCCTGAGAGTCAAGAACTGATTTTTTTATTTGGTTCGCCGCAGAGGCGCAAAGCCCGCAAAGATTTTTTTATAAAGAAATTTTTCTCTGCGCTCTCTGCGTCTCTGCGGTGAGCTAAAGCTAATGATTCTTGACACCGGGCAAATATTTTGAAAAATATTTAGAATTATTAAAAATTTTCATGCAAGATTCAGGGTATAATAAGGAGAAAATTAAAATGGCCTCTATGGATGAACAGATTTTAAGAGCGACCAAGGAAATTGTGGTAAAATTCATTGAAGGCGGTCGGATATCACCGGCCGGTTTTCCTGACTTTTTTAAAAACATTTATCAAACGGTTCATGACACCGCCAAAGACGCATCCGATTCATCAGCACCGGTCGAAAAAAAAGGTAAAGGGAAACCTTAGCAAGCGGTTAAAATCAGTGGGCTTCGGTCCAGTTATCGCCCACCGCAACGTTTACCACAAGCGGCACTTTAAGATCCCAGATACCTTCCATAATTTCTTTGACCAGACGCGTTACGGTATCAAGTTCATGCGGCGGGACTTCAAAAACAAGCTCATCGTGGACGCTGAGCAGCATCGCCGTTTCCAGCTTGCTATCCCTGATCGCTTTATCCACTTTGATCATGGCCAGCTTAATGAGATCGGCTGCTGTCCCCTGAATCGGCATGTTAACAGCCGTCCGCTCGGCAGCCTGCCGTACGTTATGATTGCTGCTGCCGATATCCGGTAAAAGGCGTATGCGTCCTAAAAGTGTGCTGGCCATTTTTGTCTGATTGGCCTCCATAAGTGTTTGATCGATGAAACGCTTTACGCCTTTGTATCTGGCAAAGTAATTATCAATATAGGTTTTGGCCATTTTTTGACTGATGCCAAGTTGCTTTGAAAGCCCGAAAGCACTCATACCATAAATAATGCCGAAATTAATTGCCTTGGCCTGCCGCCTGAGATCCGTTGTTATCGATGACGGTGGTGACTGAAATACCTCGGCAGCTGTTCGCGTATGGATATCCTCATTTTCCAGAAACGCCTTTATTAAAATCCGGTCATCTGAATAATGTGCCAAAATGCGAAGTTCTACCTGGGAATAATCGACAGAAACCAGCTTCCAGCCTTTACGCGGTACAAAAGCCCTGCGAATCTCCATGCCCTCATCGCTTCGAATCGGAATATTTTGTAAATTGGGATCCGAGCTGCTCAAGCGCCCGGTGGCGGTTACCGTCTGATTATAGGAGGTATGAATCCGCCCGGTTTCCGGGTTGACC
>Ga0209536_100008097_pt1 | contig 15834 bp, 14 predicted proteins | sample DeeMarSeWOR28_12_FD_187461 | JGI IMG/M metagenome (GOLD analysis project Ga0209536, IMG submission 187461) | Marine sediment microbial communities from White Oak River estuary, North Carolina - WOR-2-8_12 (SPAdes) (version 2) | ecosystem: Environmental > Aquatic > Marine > Intertidal zone >...
AACGATTCAAATTAGTGCACCTGGATATCTCTGGCCAGCTTTCAATGTAGCACCTACAACAGTCTATCTAGATCAATCATTGACTATAACTGGCACAGTCACCTGGGACAATGGAACTCCGTATGCCAATTCACCCATTGACATCTATTGGGGTGACTACTTTGGTACAAACAATATCATCGTTGATGACTTTTTGACAGATGGTGGTGGGAACTTCTTCATAGTCTTCGAAATACCTGATGACCTAAGCCTTCTCGCATACGTACAACATGTTTGGGCGTATATCGACCCAGTTGGGTATGCCACATTTGGGGAGTCACCAGTCTTCGGAGTCACAGTAGACATCTATAGAGCCGCTATAACAACAGGTGTTGATTTTACAGTAAGGTACCTTGGGAACAGTCTTACCTTTTCAGGAACTCTTCAACTCATCAATGGCACACCTCTTGTGGGCTACAACTTGCAGATATGGTGGGATGGTACACACGTTACTACAGTCACTATAACTGACGCTGTTGCTGGAGCTTTTAGCTATGTTCATCCAATCCCATACACCAATGACATAGGAGTCCTCTCAGGATGGGCATTGTTTGAGCCTCCAACAATTGCATGGGGTGATACTGATACTAGTGAGGTCTTCCCAGATGTAACTGTGATTGAACGTGTAGATGTGTTTATGGACCCAGAACCTGATCCAAACATAGTTACACGCGGTGACACTCTGATAATCAATGGAGATGTTTTCAATGATGGTGGATTCGCAGCTGATGGTGTGACTGTTGAGGCCCTCGCTGATGGTGGTCTCACAGGTGCAACAGCAGTCACAGCAAGTGATGGAAGTTATTCCATATCCCTTCAAGTCCCAATAGGTGCAGCTCGTGGTTCATACATAATCAGCGTGACTGTCACTTCTACTTATCATGAGCTCCGAAATGGTCCCGTGGTGTGGACAATTAGAGTCTTCGTCGACGCACGTCTTGATGTGACTACCTGGTTGGTCTCAAGAATGCCTGGTGAGAGTTTCTTCGTAGACGTTGCTTTGGTTGCTGATGATGGTGGGTCCTTGGATGGGGAATCAGTATCATTGTCGCTAGGTTCAGTTTTTCTTGGCAATGTCATACTTACTGACGCTAGTGGAACGAGCTTCGAATTCATAGTGCCTTTGTCATGGAGTAGCGGTAGCGGTTTCTATAATGTAACGGGTGACTATGGTGGAACCTCGTTCGTCAATCCTAGTATAACTATTACCGAACAATCAATCCATGTCTTCACTGACGTAGTATTCTCAAGTACACCCAGTAGAGTCGATCCTGGTCAGCCATTCACCCTGGAGTGCAATCTCCGAGACCCTAATGGCGTCCCAATCATGTTTCGTAGTGTAACACTTCATTACAATCTAACCGATGATATTCCCTTCTTTATTCAAGATAATGGGCGGTTCACTTATGATGTTCCCGCCCAACCAGATGGTACGGTAATCTACATCGAAATTACACTCACATCCCTCGACGTAGATGACATCACATCTGGACGTTTCACAATCAATATACAAACAACAGGTGGTAATCCATTGCAAGGAACAGATTTACTCATAGCAGGTATCCTACTCATAGGTGCTGTAATCGCCGTTCTGGCGTATCTGTATATCGTAAGAGGAATGTTCCGCAGTACCGCTGGAATTACGAGAGGTATTGATATCCCGACCAAACTTAGGAATATCAAGAAACTCGCAGATGCTGGAAAGTTCGGTGCCTCTATCACATTGGCATACCGTACATTCGAGCAGATGTGTGGCTCAAAGATGGGCTCCGAGAGGATGCACTCTGAAACTGCACGTGAGTATCTTGAACGGGTCCTAGAAGTAATTCCTCTCGATAGCGCGACTGTCGAACAGTTCGTACAGACATACGAAGAGGCTCGCTTCTCGCATCATGAGATGACACGTGAGAGGTATGAAGAAGCAGTTCGCATCTTCACTGACCTCTATCCACGAATCGATTCAACTGCACCAGTGGAGTAAGAAAGCGGAGAGATACGAATGGGCTGGAAAGAAATCCTGCAAGTGATGCTATTCATCATGGCATGGGTTCCAGTTGGTATTCTAGCTGGTAGCACATTGATTGGAGCGGAGGCCACATACGCCTATGACTTCTCCATATACAATGATCAGTATGCAGGTCTCAGCCAATTCGCAAATGATATAGAAAGCAACGGTCGAGATGTTTTGTCCATTCAGGCTAGCATGAGTGTATCTTCACGATACAACGGGTCAGCAGTCATTGTCATCATGGGTCCAGTACGAGACTTCAGTCTTGATGCTGCTCTTGTAATTTTCACGCATTTAATGGCTGGAGGTGGAGTACTCATTGCAGATGACTTTGGATCTGCAAATACGTCAATGTTATTGTTGAACCTCTTGATGAACTCGTTCATTGGTGACAATACTACTCAGGGTCTCCTGACTTTTCTGGATGGAGTTCTTTTCGACCTGGACTCTTACGACACATCAAAGGACCCAAGGCTGCCAATCATTACTGACTTGAGGCCTGGTCTCGATGGTGGAGCATTGACAGCTGGAGTTTCAGAACTTCATCTTAACTGGGCATCAGCCATCAATCCACTGTGTCTCTTGGGTAGAAGCGGTATTGCTTGGACAACAACAAGGACTTGGTGTGAAACAAACATAACCGATCCCCAACCCGGTCCCGATCCTCATGAGTGGAATGGAAGTCTACCAGTGGTAGGGGCTATTGACCTCGGTATCGGCGGCGGTGGTAGTGGCGGACGCTTAGTTGCAGTCAGTGATCCGAGTATCTTCAACAATGACATGTGGGGTAGATTTTCAGGAAATCGGCAATTCGGTCAGAACATCATTGAATGGTTATCTCATGGCGATATCTCCCAACCCATCCTGTTTTGTGAACAGCTTCTAGAGATACCCTGGTATGAGAGCGAGTTCTTCTTTGGACTATATCTGGGTAGAGTACTTTGGCTCTCATCCTTACCTATTTTATCAGCAGCTTATCCTCTTGTCACAACCCTTGGTATCAGGAAGTACCTTCCTGACATAAAGAAGCCTGAAGTGAAGAGTGTTTCAGATGTCTTCTTGAGAAGAGGTCAGACGTATTTCAGTGAGAGAATGGCGTATTATCGAACAGAAGGGAACTATGCTAGAGTAGTCAAGATGCTTTATCGTCGGTTGCGGCGTGGTTTACGTAAAACGCAGCAATGGGCCGAATATGATCCCAAGAAAGTATGGGAAGTCATGCAACACAAAGATAGGAACTTGAAGGAGGGCGACTTCTTCAATATGATCGCACGGATAGAGGAAATCTCCTCTAATCCTGCAATTAAGATAAAGGAGAATGAGATGATGGAGCTCTTCTTCTTCATGCGTAACATCCAATCACATATGATAGACACAAGTAAGAGGTAGAACAAAATTGACAACAGAAGAAACGAACGACACTGTGGTTGTAGACACATCAGCGACCATGTCGATTGATGAGGTCCACAAGACCACGAGTGAGATTATTCGAGAATGCGGTCGCATTATCGTTGGAAAGGAGGACATCTTACGTGATGTTCTGATTGCCTTCATGTCCAATGGTCATGTCGTACTTGAAGGAGTACCTGGTATCGCAAAAACATACATGGCTCGAACATTTGCATCTATTCTGGGTTGTGCATTCAAGAGAATCCAGCTAACTGTGGACACACTTCCTGCAGATCTGCTTGGAAGTAACGTGTTCAATCAGCGAACAGGCGAGTTCTGGTTCCGAAAGGGTCCAGTGTTTTCGAACCTTGTACTGGCTGATGAAATCAACAGATGTCCACCCAAGTCTCAAAGCGCATTGCTCGAGGTAATGGAAGAACGCCAGGTATCAATTGAAGGTGTGACTCGAAAACTGCCCAAACCATTTCTGATCATCGCTACTCAGAATCCGGTGGAGCAGGAAGGCACATATCCCCTTCCTGAAGCGCAACTTGACAGATTCATGTTCCGTCTAATCCTGGACTATCCTACTGATGCAGACGAAGCTGAGGTCATTCGAAGGAAACACCTTGGTGAAGCCACCGATCTGAATGTTCTTGCAGATCCTGCTGCAATGGTTAGAATGCAGAACACATGTCGAACAGTGTTCATTGAGGAAGATGTCATCAACTACATTCGTGACATCGTAGTCCGAACACGAAACGACCCTCAAATCCTGCTTGGAGGTTCACCACGAGCCTCACTAGTGCTAATGAACTCCTCAAAGGCACGTGCTGCAATGCTGGGTCGAGATTACGTCATCCCCGAGGATGTTCGTAGACTATCAGTTCAGGCTTTGAACCACAGACTCATCCTCAAACCCGAGGCTGAGCTTGAAGGTCTGACAGTGAGTCGTGTAGTAGCCAAGATACTAGGCGAGGTTGATTGTCCAAAGTAATACCATAAGCTAGATGGGGAAGATACGATTTGATAACACAGAGAGGCTTCTTGGTAGTATTCGCAGGAGTCCTACTACTGACTAGTGGGTTCTCCTTCATCAACTTCTACCTCGTCCTCCTAGGTGTCTATTGTGTGATTGGTTTAGTCGTCACGTTGCCTCTCTTTGCGTTGACAGCCAATCTAGCAGGTATTGAGGTCGATCGTCAGATTGACAAAGTGAAGGTTTTCTCAGGTGACTTTCTACGGGTACGAGTCACGATTCGAAATGTTTCTCGTCGTCACTTTGACTTCATTGAGGTTCATGACCAATATCCAGAAACATGGATTCTGGCGATTGGAGAGAACTTCATGGCATCCCGTATAGAACCTGGAAGTAGCATGACATTCTCCTACATCCTTCAGGCTCGAATGCGCGGCCGATACTATCTTGGACCAACTGAAGTCATCATGCGTGACAGGCTTGGTCTACACTATTACAAGAGAATCCTGAAGGAACAGACTGAGGTTCTTGTCTATCCGACTTGGAAAGACGTTCGTAGACTCGAGTCCTTTGCAAAACAAAGACAGCTCGGTCTCATGTTCGGTGCTCATCGGACCAAGACTGTAGGTATGGGTACCGATTTCGCAGGCTTCAGAGAGTATGTTCCAGGTGATGAATTCCGTTTAATTGACTGGAAATCAAGTGCGAAACGTGGTGACATGGTTATCAAACAATGGGAGCAAGAGAAGAATGTCCAAATCATATGCATGGTGGATACAAGTGGAAGCATGGGGAATGGATACCCCGAAAACACAAAGCTGGAATATGCTATTCGTGCAGCAGTGCTTCTCACATACATGGGTCTAGAGAGGAAAGACCTCGTTGGAACCTGTGTCTTCAGTGATTTAGTACATGGGTATGTTCCACCAGGCACACGACCCAATCATATGTATGATGTTTTAGAAGTGCTTGCAATGGCGGAACCTCAAGGATGGAGTGATTATGAGACCGCTATCTCTCATGTTGTTACTCAGAGTAAGAAGCGATCGCTCATCATTTGGTTGACCGACCTCGAACGAAGCCCTGCACCTCTTCTTAATGCTATGAAGACCTTAGTGGCAAATGGTCATAAATCACTAGTAATTAGTCCATTCGGACCATGGTTTGAGGCCCCTGTAGGGCAATTTGGTCCAGTCGAGAAAGTACTCTCAGAGGCTGTTTCTGAAGAACTCTGGGAACGCAGGAACAAGATAGCTAGAGCGCTTTCACGTTTCGGAATCAATGTAATTAATGTGGGTCCTGAGGATTTCTTGCCTACCATTATGCAGACCTACGAACAAGCGAAGCAGAGGGGGGTGGCGATGTTCTGAAGGTTGTTACATGGATTCTTCGGATTGCATCCATTGCCACATTTGCTTACATGGCATACCTCGTTTATTCTATACTAGATCCAAATGACATCTGGCACTGGGACGCTCCTTATGCGTTCGTGGTTACTGTCTTCAGACTATTATCTTTGATAGTGTTCTTCCTCGCCACTACGATGGTGAGTGGTCTAGCTAGTGCCTTCTCAGGAGGAATCATGCCCGAGAATATGATTGTGGGTCTCTACAATACACTGGTTCTCAGGACTTGGTACATGCAGCCCTATGGAGTAACAGACCCACTAACCAATGTCCAAGAAGTCTGGGCATCGTTCCAGATGAATCTTAACAACGTTCTATTTGCTCTCTGGGACAATACATTTCTGTTCCTCTACTTCCTGTGTGCAGGAATAGGGATTGTGCTATTCTTGCAGTCACTTGTCAGAATGGACCATCGGTTCGTTGGTGGAGCATTCCTGTCAATTCAAGCAATAATCATTCTTGCTGCATTCAGAGCTCTCATTGTTCCTGATATCGCTCCATTTCCTGCTGATTTCATGGAGTTCTTCTTAACCCAAGGTCAGATACTTGCACTAGTTTCGTTTGCGTACCTTGAAGTGAGCTACCAGATGATCTATAGTGCATCGGTTGGAAAACCTGTAGAAGACAGAGAAGAGACCCTCAAGAAGCAGTTGTTAGCACTACGTCAAGCCACGAGAAAACAAGATGCAATAGAACGTGGTGAGAAAGTGAGTACAACCGGAATGAGTCGTTCCACAGGAGCTACAGCATTTTCATTCCTACGAGAGGCAATGGAACGAAAGGTCATGGGCGGTCAATCTGCCCTCGAGAGTTTAGATGCTGTTTCGGATGTTCGTCGTTTGCAGATATATGTGGATGATTTGCTTCAAACAGATTCACGTGCTCGTGATGAGCTGACTGCAAAAGCCGCAGCTCCTTCACCAATGTATGTTATTGGCTCTACAATCACAGGTTCTGCTATTAGATTCCTTACAGTTGTAGCTGTTTCATTCATGCTGATGAATCCTAACTTCATTCAAATGGTTCTAAATCTGCCAATTGGCATTCAGAACAGTGTTGAGCTGATTCAACCTGAGATTGTAGTTCTGTTTCTTGTTCCGGTAGTTGGAATCTTTCCAATGGCTGCTGCAGTCATCAGCTGGATTTCAAAGCGAGAAGTTGTCGAGAAAGAGAAGCTCACCAAAGAGGAGAAAGAAGCCGAAAAGCTCAGGAAGAGTGAACTCGACCGCAAGAGAAAGGAGGCTTCGAAAGCTCGCAGAGAGCGTGCTAAGGCTCGGAGAAAGCGAAAAGGTGATGAGTCAGGAGTGGATGAATGGGACAAGGCTCTTGATGATGCCTTCAAACGCTAGAGTCTTCGGTGGAGTATCTCAATGTCAAAAACTGTAGTTCTGACTCACGGTGATCTTGACGGAATAACATCTGGAGCAATTGCATTATTGGTCTTCCGAAGCTCAGATTTCTATTTCACCCGGCCCTCACAGGTCCATCAAGATCTGTATAGGGTGGCGAAAGACAAACCTGAGGTAGTTCATGTGAGTGACATTGCTATCAACTCGAAGATGTTCAGTGAGGTCCTTAGAGCACTAGATAGATTCCCTGAGTCAACAGAGATTCACTGGACAGACCATCATCCCATGACTGCAAGAGAACGGAGTGAACTTGTCAAACGTGTGGATTTATTCCATGAGACCGGACCTTGTGCTGCAGAACTAGTCTATAGAAAATTCTCTGAGTCGTTACCAGAACATGCTCTTCGACTTGCCCTCTATGGAGCAATAGGGGACTACTGTGATGATACTCCCTTTGCGAAGACCCATTTTGATGATGTTGACAAGCGGACCCTCTATCTGGAGGCAGGACTCCTTGTACAGGCTCTTCAGGAGATAGATTATAGGCGAGAATCTAAGGATCTAGTTCATCAGTTGGCTATGGGCATTAAACCAAGCTCAATGGATGACATCGTTTCTCTCGCTCTTAAGGCAACTAGGATTGAACATGAGGTCTTCAGGTACGTCCAACAAAACGCAAGAAAGCTTGGTCCAGTAGGTTACATCCTTGATATGCCAATCAATGGATATCGAGGAAAGAGTGCGAAGTTCTCGGCATATGTGACAGATTCAAAGGTGGGTATCAGCGCAAGATCCTCTGATGACGAGGTGGATATGAGCATACGCCGTAGAGGCACCAAGATGGACCTCAACAAGACGCTTAATGTTATACTGAAGGGTATAGAGGGAAGTTCCGGAGGTGGTCATCCTGCAGCTGCAGGAGCAAGTCTTGACAGTAATGACTTTCCTAAGTTTCTACAATTGCTCGCAGACCATATTGAGAAGTACAGTTAGAAGATGAATGCATTCAGAAGAACCCATATTACAGTCACTACCGCTTCTCCAGCAACAACACCACTCAAAATCCTACTAGTCCTGCTGTATCCCGCTTCGTATACTTCGACCTGTTGTGGTAAATGTTCAGTTAGTGAAACCGGTTTCTGCTGCTGTTGCTTCATCCGATAGCTGATGTATCCCCCAAGTAGTATTGTTACTGAAGTAGCTGGTGGAATGAGAACACCTACAACAAGGCTGATAGGACTTAGTCCTCGCTTGTTAAGTTCACGGCCAGCTAGATAACCACCAAAAGCCCAAACGAGTAGATACCCAAAGGCTACAGCTGGATGCCATCCTGGGAACTGGTTCAATCCTGGTAGTTGAAAATCTCCGATTCCTTCCAAGCTGAGAACAAGAAATCCAAAGAGCTGCGCTGCTGGGCTTGGGAAGTCAATCCCTCCAAACCCGTATGAACTGAATATCTCAAACGTGATGACTGATCCCACAGTAGTTCCTAGCATGGTTCCAATGAAGACACCTTTAGCTATATCCCTACCTCGAACTCCCGTCAATCTACCCAGTCTGAGGTGTACAAGCAATGCAATGGCTGCATCCTGAATTGCTCCAAGCATACCCATGAATGTGGTAATTGCTGAAAATGCAACTCTGAAAAGGAGAATCGCTGGAATCGCAATGATGTCCGAGATGTATCCAGCAAGCATTCCAGTTTCGCTGATTGCCCTAGCTGTGAAGTACGCTGATACAAGAGCTAAGGGCGTTCCAAAGATGATCAATAACCAGTGAATCTCAAGGGGTTCGGTACTACTCATCATGAATGGTTTGATGAACCAGAATACAATCAGACCAATGATCATGAAGAGCCCCATTGAAACAAAAGCAATCCAAGGTGGAATTTGTCCCCTCCGTGACTGTAGATATGCTCTGGGATTTTCAACAATCTCTCTAACCTCTTCCTTGAATGTTTCTAATGAGAACAGTTCTTCTTTGACCCTGAGGACCCTTGCAAGGTCATCAGACTTGTGTGGGGTTTCTAGAATCACCATTCCATCATCGTCTTTGGACTGGATACTATCCTGAACCTCCTGAGGTGTCAGGGTTTTCTCCTCTCTGCCACTCATCACATCTCCAAGAATTACTGTCACAAAGACTCCAAGAGCTACATAGAGAATCTCAGGTCTCTTTAGATGGACTGTATATGGGATTGATCCGTTCGCTCCTTCAATGAAAATCCAAATCAGAACGGAGAGAACACTACCTATCACCATTATGACTGCTCTCTTCCATCCAACAAAGAACCCGATTCCTGCGATCATCGGCGAATTACTGATACCTATCCAATCTGGAATAGCACTTGCTGCAGGAAGAATTGGCGCAAGTGCATTGGGTACTGTGCTCAGTGTTCTACCAGCTGTACTCTCAGCTAGCTTTGTTGCAGCAACCCAGGAACCGGATGCAGCCAAGCCCATCCCCACAGTCTTTCTCGCTTCAGTATCACTACCAATGGAATTGATACACTCTGCTTGTGGCTGAACCTGTGGCCAAGGGTCTTGCACGAACCGTGCTCTGAAAGGAGCTAATAAGATTATTCCAAAGACTGCACTTATCCCTGTTGTGAACATGATAAAGAAGAGAGTAGATGCCGGATCATAGAGTACATGATTTATGTTGAATAAAGGATTGTCAGTATCGAAAATCGCAATGGCTGGATACGTAAGGAGCACACCAATCGCCACCATAGCTGATGTGTTCGCAATCGTAACAACAATCGCATTTTCTTCGCAAGTATATGCCCCATAAAGACCAAGAAATATCGCTCCTAACATTTCAGCTCCGACAAGGAAAACTGCACCAATCTTGAGTGCAAGATAGATACCCATGAAGGTCATCACTACGCCAACAATGAGGCCAGTTCCCATGGCTCGTTTAGTCAGAGGAAACTTGGGTTCTGCTCTATCTATTCCATAATACGCACAACTGGCAATAGTCCAGATTACGACCAACCTTAAGAAACCAAATAGAGCGCTAAGTGAATACAACATTATTATCAATACACTGATTGCACCGAGCTCTTTCTTGTCAGGGGGTCGCTTGAATTGCAGCATATAGAGTAGTAAGCAATGAATTACAATACTCACTAGGGTGTCTGGATGCACAGCACCCCTTTGAACAATCAATAATAGGGAGTAGAAGATAGCTGCTGAAAAGAGACCTCCTTGTAGAGCCTTTGATGACGATAGCTCGATTCGCATGGTCATAGCCACATAGATTGCAACACCACCCACTGCTACAACTACCATGTCTGAAAATATTCCAGTAAACACAGTAAGTGGATAGTACAGGAAAGCGAGAACAACCATAATCAACATCTGTTTCCTACTAAGTGGTGGTCTAAACACTGACAGATAGAGAAGAACTAGTTCTACTCCTAGTGTAATATAGACTTCAGGATGAGTGAACCGTCCTGATAGAAATGCCAGAACAACCAGCCCAATACCCACAAGGTAGGTGCATGCAAGAAATGTGGTCCGGCTAATCTTCATCAAGAGAGCTGTCTCCGTAGTTTCTGAAATCAAGACATTGAGGAACTGAATCCTTTAGAATCCGGTATTTAACTGCCTATGTCACATGGCGGAGTCGTTCAGTGACCTCTTCAACACCCATACCCATAATCAGCAAAGTCTTCTCTCTATTCTTGTGACCTGCGGCAAGGCTGATATCAGAGGTGGATATTTTCAGCAATTTTGAGAGTTTCTTAATCAGTTCAGAATTAGCCTTTCCTTCTCTTGCTGGTCCCTTCAGATTGACAATTATGGCCTCGGGAGTTATGTGTGCAATGAAATTCTTCTCCTTTGAGTTCGGACGCACTATAACTCGAAGCAGTGTACCTCGAGCGGTTTCCCAGATAGCATTGACCATGGGCTTCAAAATGAATTCATTCATATGAGTCTGTCTAAAGTCTGACAAAAGGGGCCATCAAGGATTTGTTTATTTGGAAAACTGCTCCGAGTTTCATTAGACCGTGATTGTACGGGGTGAATTACGATGAGCGATCCTGTAATGGATGCATATACACAAGCATACAACAGTTCAGGAAATATGGTCCAAGCTTTTGGAGTTATATCTGAGTCCGGACAGGTCCTTTGGCAAAGTAACAATTGGGATCTGACAGCTGATGCAGCAAACCTGATGTCTGCAGTGAAGTCACGTGCAGCCAGTGTTATTCAGAATCAAGTGAAGTATTCAACAATGCGTTCCACTCCAGAAAGCCTAGTTGCTCGCAACGTTCAGGGCAACGGCATTCTGATTCTCACTAAAATTGATGCTGCAAGTGATAGATGGGTAGTTGCATGGGCAGATGCTCAGGCTCAACCTGATGGTGTCTATGTTGATGTAGACAGAGCTGCAAAGACCCTCCGAGGCAAAATCTAGTATTTTCTGAGTTTGATTGCAGTAGGGGAAAACTTCAAAGTTCTCCCCTCTGACATCAGTATAGGTATGGTGGTCTAATTTTGGCATTAGTAATCGGACATGAATGGAATATCCTCTTTGCAAATAATCCAAAGATCCATGCCTTTGCAGTGGCAAAAGAAGGCGCAGTCATCTGGCAGACCGATAATTGGAATCTTGTGGAAGATATCGATAATATTCTGAAAGCCGCTGATAAGGACGAGAAGAAACTGACCACTGGAGGAGTGACCTACGAGCGAGTCGCCTCCAATGATGACTCGTATATCGCAAGCTCAGATGGTAAAGGCCATCTCATTTTGGTCCTAATAGATGAACACAGTTGGGCCATTGCCTTTGCAGCACCAACTGCTGTTCCAGAACTCGCAATCATTGACATTCGAAAGACAGTCATACAGATTCGTGGACATGTATAGACTGCTACTTGTTCTGTCTAATTACTTGTCTTCTGGGAAGAGTATCTTCCTGATCTTGTAGATGGTGTCCATGTACTCCTTTGAACCAACTGAATAGTAGTCCAACATCATCTCGTACATTGACAGGGTTTCCTTGTTAGCAATATCCAGATTGACCATCTCTGCAATCTTCGTTCTCCACTCATACTGCATTTGAGCTCTCTTTACGCTTAGCTCAAGAAGCTCTTCACGTTTTTCTTTGGTGACATCGATGTTGAAGGTCTCAAGCATCTTGTCAACAAAACCACTGAGTTTCTCACGTATTCGCATCTCCTCAGTACCCCAAGCTCCTGTGGTCAACATGAATCCCTTAGCTGTCCTACGATAGTAGTCTGTGCTTCGGTCACCCTTCTTTATGGTCCCATACTTGATGACATAACCGTATTCTATCAGTTTGGGTAAATGATGGTACACTTGATTCTTGGAGATCTTTTCCGCCTCTGCACAACAATTGGGCGAGAGTTTGACTATCTCCATAACTGAAAGAATATTTCGCCGTACAACTTTCTGACGAATGATTTTGTCTCCTGTTTCCTTATCTACAGTTTCGGTTGTGAGTGTGTCTTCAATACCTTTACGAAGGGTTTGCAAAATGTTGTAACGAACAAGTTCATCAAGTACTTCAGCCATTTCCTCGTCTGTTACAAAAACAATCTCTTTCTGTGGTTCTTTGCCCTCTTTGGTCTTTCGAATTCCCTTAAGGCTGTCCGTTTTGTCCGTTGTTTCATAGTCGCCCATGTCTTTCTTCACCAATGCTTTCGACCCGTCGATTCATCCAGTGACTCGGATAACCCGGGAATCGTTCGTTCTGAATTTTTATCGTGGGTTTTGGATTTTAAAACCCATTAGGGGCGCATTAAAACGCCCCAAATCTATGACATCTAGGACAAACTGATTATATAAGTTTGCTGGTGTTGGCGAACCATTCTATTATTAAAAGTTTGGAACACATATTTTTTCAGACTTTTTCTATATAAATAGTACAACTAAGCAACATTTATTCACTCAATGGTTTGGAGGACAAACCTTATATAGAAAGTTGGTGTGGTAATGTATAGTGATAAACAATGTATAGAATGAAGATCACTGACAACAAGCGTGAGAAGCTGGAATACAAGATGGCTCAGATCCAGAAGACTGACGCTATCGGGTTTGCATACATATACCGGAGGTAAACGATATGGCACTAGCTAAGACAACCAGAAGGAAGTATAAGCTAAAGAAGCAGATCTCTACGGATGCTATAGTCCACTCATACAAGTACAGGTAGATGATCATGTATTATCACAGTAGATACATTGACTCTGACCGCAAGGACAAGAGTAATCCAGAGGACGCTGCAAAGCAACCAATTGCAACAATTGAAGAAGTGCTCCTGTGGGAAGCCACCTGAGCACCTCCACTCTTTTTACGACGATATAGTCAAATTGATTTCTTGGTGTTTTGACACCGAAACTGCAACTATTTCCTGAAGACAATCTGATAGAAGGTCTCATTCATCACATATGTGACTTCAACATCCTTTGCCTTGTCAGGGATGTGTTCTAAGGGGGGTTTAGCCGCAAACAGTGTGTTTGCTTTCATGATGGCTTTACCCTCCTCTGTTTTCCTCTTTGCAGGTGAAAGACCTTCATCTACAACTATGATGAGACCGCCTGGTTTGGCTATTCTCATGAATTCGTTTAGAGCACCGGGAATATCGGAGAATGTGTTTATCCCTCCTGAATGAATAACAATGTCGAAGAAGTTCTTCTCATAAGGTATGTTGAAGACATTTGCCTGTGTTAGACTCACGTGTAGACCACTCTTAGTGAATTTCTCACTGGATACTTGCAGCATTCCTGTGGAAAGGTCCATTCCGTGGAGATTGAATCTTCCCATCTGATCCTTATACTTGCTATAGATGGCCATGAAGTTAGCACCTGTTCCGATGCTAACATCGATAATCTTCACAGGACCTTCAATTGGTATGAAGAGATGGAAATTCTCCCGCTCCTTCATCATGTCAATACCAAGCCAGTCATCATACTGCTTTACCAACTCATCATAGTTCTCCGCCATCTCATCGTATTCAGAGATCCACTTCGCATCCTTGTCAGATATTGGGGGATGTACAAGAGAGGGAATGCTGTTGGTTACAGGCCATATGTGCCCCTTCTCACAGACTATCTCTCCCTCTTTGACCTCTGTAAGGTCCCCGTTGAGGCGGAGTTTCTTCCCACACTTCGGGCATTTGAGTGCTGCAAGATGCGGTTTGTCCATGGTCATCTAGCTCCTACTATCTGAATTCGGTATTGACTAAAGAATGAATCGAATGGAAATTCAAAGGGCATAGGATATGTTGACCTATAACATCTTGTTTTGGATTATTGCCTCAACACCCGCCAAGACTGTCTTGACAACCTGCCATTGGATCATAACAACAAGACGACTGCGTATGTGCAGTGCCCATGGTTGTGAACTGTCATCTGCAGGAAGGAACACCCCTATACTCTCACGTCCGTCAACATTCACTATCAACATACGAGCCGGCTCCCATTCATCAGGCGAGAGTGGTGGTGATTCGAAGACTTCCATGAAGCTCTCCATAAGCACATCTTTACCCGGCATAGCAATGGATATTTTTAGATAATGCTCCAGTCCGGGGACCTCTTGTGAGCCTGGAGTCGTGGTGAATAGCTCAATTTTGACAGAACGGCTCTTTGCTGTACTGAAAGCTCCTCTTAGATTTCCCAATAGACTGGGGGATGCAGATGCGATGAAGATGTATTCTTGAGCATTCTCTATCGAGGTTCGCAGACCCATGATAACCTGCTCCATCCCCTGCACAGCCCAAGCGAACTCTTTAGCCTCTGTCCCTCTCAAAGACTGAAGTCCTTTCAGCTTCGACCTGGCACTGGTTGCAGAGCTTTTTACTTTCTCCTCTAGATGATCCAGAGCTGAGTCAACAGGAGCTGGATCAAAGAGTGTCGGATCGCTCCCAGTGACTTTCTTGATTAGACCACGCTTCTCCAGAAGGTCTAGGGTTTCATACACTTTGCTACGAGGGATGCCTGAGTCTTCAGCTATCACCCTGGCTGAGGACTTGCCAAGTTTCACAAGCGAATGGTATGCTCTAGCCTCATTCTTTGTGAGGCCTAGACTTGTGAGGTCTCCCACTATTGTATCTTGAGCCATTCTTTATCCCAATAGCGAGTATGTTTTTCAGAATATTAAACCTCTTCGTCATCCAAAATACGGATAATTTGACTCAATCTTACAGCAATTGAAATACCCTTGTCTGTAAGTGATAAATATGGAGTGTCCCTCTCTCCTCGGAATTGATAGACAATCCCTGTGTCTATCAGTTTCTTCAGTATTTTAGAGAACTCATCACTAGACAATCTGGCTCTAGACTGAAGGTCCTCCACAAAACGATCTCCCCACATCAGGTCTAATAAGACTGTACTAATGCTTTTATCACATAACAACTCTATCGCCATACCATTGCTTCCCATGATGGTCCGATTAAAACATTGTTAATCCTGGACGAAGAAGCTTTAGGAGTAACACCACTCAATACAGAAATGTACAATGTTGTTTTGAACAATGACTGAAACCCAGCAGCACCGATACAATCTGCATAAGATGAAATCAGACTAGAATTAAGTTCCTTACACTCCTTGAAAGGAACAAATACTGAAGTCTGACCCTCAAACATCCCTCTTCTAACTGCGACAGAAGCTGACTTTGATGTCCTAGGATTCAA
>Ga0209536_100008098_pt1 | contig 15833 bp, 16 predicted proteins | sample DeeMarSeWOR28_12_FD_187461 | JGI IMG/M metagenome (GOLD analysis project Ga0209536, IMG submission 187461) | Marine sediment microbial communities from White Oak River estuary, North Carolina - WOR-2-8_12 (SPAdes) (version 2) | ecosystem: Environmental > Aquatic > Marine > Intertidal zone >...
CGGACGCCCATCTGGGCTTTATTGCCTTGGGGATGACCATGGGGCAGCTGCTCAGCAGCCTTATGATTGTGGCCGGGGTCATTCTTTTACTGGTGAGGCATAAAAAGACAGCATAAAAGCCTTCCAACAAAACTAGGTCAGAAATCAAACTGAAAGGATTGTCATATTAATAAAAAAGAAATAACCAAATTCTGCCCGGAAACAATCATTCATCAAGACCAAGTTTCTTAAGCTTGCGCCAAAGTGATACACGGTCAATGCCCAGGTATTTTGCTGCCTCGGTTTTATTTTCGCCAACTTCTTTCATGACCCACTGAATATATGACTTTTCCATCTCTTCCAGAGAAGGATATTTCCCTTCTTTTTTCCGGAAAGTTTGCAGGGCCGCAGCGCGTAGGTCATCAGGGAGATGATTTTTTTCTATAACAGTACCACGGGAGAGAGCAACTCCTCGTTCAATGATATTTTCCAGTTCCCTGACATTGCCGGGGAAGTCATAATGCATGAGGATGTCAATGACCTCTTCACTGATTTCGGAAACATCTTTTCCCATAAGTTTGCTGTACTTTTTAAGAAAATGGTAAGACAGGAGCGGTATATCATCCTTTCGGGCTGAAAGCGGGGGGATTTCTATGGAAATGACATTAATCCGGAAATAAAGATCCTGGCGGAAATGACCGAGTTTAACTTCCTCCTGCAGATCACGGTTTGTAGCACAGACAAAACGGACATCAACCTTAATTGGCTGGACACCACCTAAACGAATCAGCTCCTTTTCCTGGATGACCCGTAAAAGTTTAACCTGCATCGGTAAAGGCATTTCAGCAATCTCGTCAAGAAAAAGGGTACCGGTGTCAGCCATTTCAACGAGGCCTTTTTTTTCGGTACCAGCCCCTGTGAATGCACCCTTTTCGTGCCCGAAAAGTTCATTGGCGAGAAGTTCTTCCGTAAAGGCGCCGCAATTCAGCGACAGCATGGATCCCTTTTTTCTGGTGCTGTTTCGGTGGATAAGATTTGCAAATAGCTCCTTGCCGGTACCTGATTCGCCTGTTAAGACGATGTTGGTGTCAGTTTCCGCGACCTGTTTCACCATGTCGACGATCTGTTTCATTGTAGGATTGGTGGTTATAATCTGGGGTGTTTCTTCAAATTGTTCAAGTTGTTCCCTGAGCTTTAAATTTTCATATTTCAGCCTTTTTTTCTCCAAGGCCTCTTTCGTCACCTTCCTGACCTCGTCCAGCTTGAAGGGCTTGGCAACATAATGATATGCGCCCGCCTTCATAGCACTGATTGCTGAATCGACTGTGGCATATCCGGTGATCATGACCACTTCTGTATCTGGCTGCAGCTCTTTTGACCTCTTAAGTATCTGCATGCCGTCAACCTTTTCCATTTTGAGATCAGTCAGGACCAGATCAAACTCCTGCTCCTCAAGCAAACTTATCGCTCGTGGGCCGCTCTGGGTGCAGGTGACTTCATAATCTTCTTTTTTCAAGATGTAGACCAGGTTGTTGAGCGCGACTTTCTCATCATCAACAACAAGTATCCTGGGTTTATCGTTCATGTTGCCTCTCCAGTAACATATGACCTGTCAGGCAGCCAGATAATAAAGGTCGTTCCCTGTCCTATCCTGGTTTCAACTCTTATAGTGCCGCCATGCATCTCGATTATATCATGAACGATGAAAAGGCCCAGTCCGGAACCATGCCCGACATCCTTGGTAGTGAAAAACGGGTCAAAGATCTTGTCACGGATTTCTGCCGGAATACCTGGACCACTATCCTCAATCAGTATTTCAACCTCACGGCGGCCTTTATCTTTCCTGATAATCTCGCGGCACGAGATCCAGATACTGCCGTCGTCAGGAATTACGTCAATGGCGTTTTTAATAAGGTTTAAGAAAACCTGCTGCATGCGCTGCTTATCAACCGTAATTTTAAGATCAGGGGGAATATCTAGATTGATTTCAATTCTAGTCGGAAGCTGACCACGCAACAGAGTGATGGTTTTTTCAAAGAGATCTTTCAGAAATAATTCCTGCCAGGTAAAATCGGTTATCCGTGAAAACTCAAGTAGGGTACGGACAATATCCCTGGCCCGGTCTGATTGCTCCAATATCTGGTTGATAAGACCATTTTTGAAATCTTTTTCAAGTTCATCCAGGTCTTCGGCCAGGATCTGGGCTGAAGAGGAAACATTAGACAGGGGATTGTTCAGTTCATGGGCCACACCTGAAAGAAGTGTTCCAAGGGAGGCGAGCTTTTCAGACTGTACCAATTGTCTCTGGTGCATTCTCAGTTCTCTTGTCATGCGGTTGAAGGCCTGCAGAAGAGACCTTACTTCTTCATCCTTAACCCCGACTGGGGCCAGCATGAAATCCCCACGGGAAATCCTTTTGGTATGCTCTTCCAAAACCTTAAGAGATCTGACAATGTCTCTAGCCAGTAAGGTGGCAAAGAAAACACCTATGGCAATGAAAAGCAGCACAGAGAACAAAAGAACATATCCTGTTGTGCTGAGTAACTGCTTGATCTTCTTTCTTTCTTCTTTTGAGGTATGCTCTGCAATGTCGGTGAATTTTTTTCCTATAGTGCGGATATTCTTTTCAAATTTAAGACTATCTTCAATTGGGGCATGACTTGGTGCACTTGTTATATTGATACCATGCAACCGCTTGAAGTTTTCCTGATAGGCGTGAATTGACTGCCAGAGGTCATTATAATTATGTTCACCGACAAGTTTGGTTACCAATATTGAATTCTGCAGGAGATGCTTCGCAAGTTTATCCAGAAATGTGGCATTATCCAGGAAGTCCTCCTCCTTGCCGTACAGAAAATAGTTTTTTTCAAAGCGGCGTACTTCCAGGGTCATATTGAGAAAATCATCTATTATTTCAAGAGATTCTATCTTGTTGCCGACTCTATACATAATGCCGTAGGTCAGCCCGGCAATTACAATGATGCAGATCACCAGGAAATAGAAACCTAAGGTTATTTTCTGGCGAATACCTTTGGGTACCATGGATACAAAATCATCTGTTATTTATTAATCCGTGGCCTGCAATAAACTTAGACTTCGGCCGATAAACTGTTTTCCTCTTTATTTGATCTATAAGGTACATCCAAGCGTTGCATATTGCAACAATATCTTTAGTTTTGCAACACTTCTCTTAACATTTTGTTTTCACTAAATTTTTCAAATTTACACAGTGTTGGCGTTGCAAAATGCAACATCTTTCAACATTTGCCAATGATGTGTAACCTCCTGAAATAAAGAAGAAAAAAAAATAAATCAAAGTGGCATGAATAATGAAAAGTATAGGGTGCAAGCGACGCGCTTAGTAATGATTTTTATGAAACAGATACACAAAAAAAGCAGGAGGCAAAAATGAAAACAAAACTTTCATGGTTTGACAGAATAATGGCTGCAGTGACGTTTGCTGAAGCAAACGAACACGCGCAGGGGAAAAGTTTTTTAACTACCCCTGATGGCAAGTCTGAAAAGAGACGAAAATGTAAAGAATGCGATGATATTTTGGCAACTGAGCCAGCAGCGGGCTGAACCTTGGTTTTTAAATTTTTTGTGATGGAGAAGGGTGTGTCAATTTTCAAAAACGGAAAGGAAAAATTCCAGAAAGCTATGAGCGCAGCTGCCTTTGCAGAGGCAGGGGAATTTGAAACTGCACGGCAAATAGCAGGGAAGAACAAGAATGCCCATAAAAAGGTTTTGGTTGTTCTTGAAGGCGATGATCTGAACAAGAGGATACTGCAATACGCTTTGGACCTTTGCAAGAGGCTCGGCGGTCAGCTAGAGATCCTCCACAAGCAGGGACCGGGAAAGGTTGATATCACCAGAACCGCTACCTGGAAAGAATATGCCACTAAAGGAGAACAGATTACCTGTGCTTCTCTGGAGCCAGGTGAGAGTCTGGATGAAAAGTTAATCGATTACGGCAGGAATCGACGCGATATTCTCTGTGTAGTTCTGCGGATTGACCTTATGGAGAAAAAGCCTGTCAAAAAGATGGAGGAAAAAGCCTGGTCACCTGACTGGATCATGCAAAATCTCAACTGTCCGGTCATGGTCTATTCCTAATAATTCCGGCTGATATTTCCCGCATTGATTGAAGCAATTTTTCTGTAGGACGCAGGTTGCGGCTTACAGGCTGAGGATACTTTTACATAAAATTAAAAAATAAGGAGTCGAGGTAATGGATTCAAAAGTAACAAAATTTGATAAAAACATGTCCGCAGTAACTTTTGCAGAAGCGGGGGAGTTCGATACAGCAACCGAATTTCTTCAGGAGGAGGAGACTGAAGTTGCGGCTGCAAAAATATCTGCCGTAAGAAAAAAGCCCCTAGGCGGTATGGTAATTTTCGGCGCTATCTCACTTGCCGGCTATATCGCCCTCATGACACACCAGGGCTGGGTAAGTGAAAATTATACCACTGGCGGCTGGCATGCAGCATATCCTGTTGTGACCGCGCTGATCTTTTCGTTTGTCCACGGCGCTTTTGCAAGCAATCTGCTGAGTGTACTCGGCCTTGAAGCTAAAAAACACTAAGAATTAAGTCATAAGAATAAAAAAATCATATATGAGGAGCAATTAGAAATGAAGAGATTACTTTTTATCATACTCGGGGCTTTACTCATCCTGCCCATGGTTAATTCTGCATATGCAGGCGGGCCGCCACCAAAGGATGTCATGAAGGGAACTTTTCTGAGCGTTGATGATACAGCCCGTACAGCCGTCTTCCAGAAGGTGGGAAGCAAAGAAACACAAGAGCTGATCCTAGGAGGGGATATGACGCCCAGTGATGTTCGGGTTAACAAAAAGGTGATGGTGAGTCTTGATAAACATGCCGGTGAAAATGTCATCAAGAGCATTGACATTATGTTCCTGGACATGACACTGAAAAGGATTATTGCTCTTCTGGTCATCGGCCTTATCGGCGGCCTCCTGAGCGGTTTTATCGGCTCTGGCGGCGCGTTTGTGCTGACGCCTGCAATGATGTCCCTGGGCGTCCCTGGGGCGATTGCTGTTGCCAGCAACATGTGCCACAAGTTCCCCAAGGCCATGGTCGGCGCCTACAAGCGCTATAAATACGGCCAGGCAGATATCAAGCTGGGTCTGGTTATGGCTGTAACAGCTATTATCGGGGTTCAGATCGGTATCGTAATCCAGAAGTACATTCTCAATCATTTTGGCAACGCGGGCTCCAACCTCTATGTCAGCTTTATCTTCATGGTTGTCCTGGTCTTTGTTGGCGGCTATGTCCTTTATGATGCATACAAACTTGCCAAGGGTGGCGATGAAGCCAAGGTTTCCAGGCTGGCCCTCCGCATGCAGAAAATTAATCTTCCGCCCATGATGCATTTCAAGGTGGCAAAGGTCACGATTTCTGCCTGGATTACCATCCCGGTCGGGCTTTTAACCGGCATGCTGGCCGCAACCATCGCGGTTGGCGGCTTCATCGGTGTCCCCGGCATGATTTACGTAGTTGGGGCCTCTGCAGTTGTTGCCTCTGCTACCGAGTTGATTATTGCCTTTATCATGGGGGCCTGGGGTTCCATCCAGTGGGGCTTGAGCGGCCTGATCGATATCCGCCTGACCCTGCTCATACTGGCTGGCTCCCTCATCGGCGTCCAGCTGGGCGCTTTGGGTACCACCTATGTTAAAGATTATATGATCAAACTCGTTATGGCATCCACCATGTTGATCGTGGCCGTCAGCCGGGGGGCAAAAATTCCCGGCTATCTGGCCGACCTGAACCTGCGCCCGGCCCTTGAACCGCAGATGGCGCACACTCTCAGCCAGGTAAGTTTCTGGGCCCTGGTAACAGCGCTAGCCTCAGCAGGTCTGATCATTACAGTTGCCATGGTTAGGGGAATGGCACAGGCCAAGGCTGAAACCCGCGGGGCAGAGGTCATCTCTCATGGCTAATTACAGAAAGATCCTTGTTGCCTATGACGGCTCTGCATCGGCCAGGAATGCCCTGGCCGTTGCAAGCCATCTGGCTAAAGAGGATAAAAGCTGGATCAAAGTGCTCTCCGTTTTGCCGAAATACGCAGGAGACCTTGAACTTGTCGGGGTTTCCAATATCAAGGAGACCATGGAAGGACCCGGGCAAAAACTGTTGGAAGAGGCCCGGGAAATTGCCGACCATGAAGATGTCCATATACTGACCAACATGGCCCAGGGTGAGCCGTACGATAAAATTGTCCATGTCGCTGATGATGAGAACTGTGACCTTATTGTCATGGGCCGCAGGGGAACACATCGGCTGGAAAGGGAACTTGTGGGGTCTGTTACGGCAAGGGTTATCGGTTATACCAGTATAGATGTCCTTGTCGTACCTGACGGTACCAGTCTGAGCCGGAAAAATATTCTCCTGGCAACGGACGGGTCACCAAGCTGTGAGGATGCGGTGGACAGAGCTATAGATATTGCCAAAGAACATGGTGCCACTCTGACTGCGGTTTCCGTGGTCTATACCAATGACGAATATCTTGCCCTTGCGCCGGGTATAGTCGAGGACCTTATTGGCAAGGCGAAAGAAAAACTTGCCATAATTGCCCAGAAAGGCAAAGAGGCGGGTGTTACTATAAATACCCTCGTCAAAGAGGGCGAAGCATATGAAGCAATAACCACCCTGGCAAAGAATAGTAATGTAGATATGATCGTTATGGGTTCACATGGCAAGAAAAGTATTCAGCGTCTGCTCATGGGCAGTGTGACTGAAAGGACGATAGGCTATGCGACATGCCCGGTCCTTGTTGTCCATTGAGGTGCGAAGGCTTTTAGGAGAAAACAGTTAACCTGAAAATAAAACTAAACAAGCCTGGGGTCGTTGATTGATTTAAAGTTGAAAAACGCCAATATCCCTCCTCACCAGAGTAATTGGTATTGCTGCGGCCCCTTTTTTTCTTATACCACAAGTAATTACCACTGGATTCTTTCTGACTACAAAAAATCCAGACTTATGGGACAATGGTCTGACCCGAGGACATCATCAAGAATTGCTGCATCTTTAATTCTTGGCTCACTGGCAAGATCGACACAGAAGTAATCAATTCTCCAGCCGATATTTTTCGCCCGGGCATTAAAGCGGTAACTCCACCAGGTATATTGCCCAGGCTCCTGGTTGAACATCCGGAAGGTGTCAATATAACCGGCACCGGTAAAGGTATCCATCCACTCTCTTTCAGGTCTTGAAAAACCTGGATTTTTTTCATTTTGCTTTGGGTTTGCCAAATCAATCGGCTTGTGGGCCACGTTAAAGTCGCCGCAGATGACGACAGATTTTTTTTCAGCCAGTCTGTCCACAAAATTGTGGACATCACGGTTAAAGGCCAGCTTATAATCCATACGAACCAGCCCAGGCTGAGCATTAGGAAAATAAACATTGACCAGAAAATAATCATCAAACTCAAGGGTGAGTACCCGACCTTCCTGGTCAAGTTCTGGGATGTCCATACCGTAAAGTACATTTACGGGTTCAATTTTTGTATAGGTGCCTACACCTGCATATCCTTTGCGGGCGGCCGGAAACCAGAAGGAATGGTAGCCGATAATATTTTTAAGAGTATCGGGCAGCTGTTCCTGCTGCACCTTGATTTCCTGCAGGCAGATAATATCAGCATCCAGTTCATGCACAATATCTACAAAACCTTTCTTTTCAATTGCACGCAACCCGTTGACATTCCATGATATAAACTTCTTGACGTCATTTTTTTTCATTTTCTTCTTTCCCGGAGAATGCTTTCTGGGAGTCACTCCTATTTGCGGACAATATTTGGCAATGACACAGCGGTCACAGTGTGGACGTAAGGGCTTACAGACAGCCTGGCCGAATGCAACCATGATGGAATTGATACGGAGCCAGTATTTTTGTGGCAATTTCTGCCGCAGGACCATTTCCGTTTCAAAAGGTGTTTTGGTATTCACATAACCCCAGATATTCATGATCCGGTGGACATGGGTGTCAACGCAGATGGCCGGCTTATTGAATGCCACCGCCACAACGAGATTTGCTGTTTTTCTGCCCACTCCGGGTAATTTGATCAACTCCTCAACAGTATCGGGAATTCTGCCTCCCAATTGCTCTAAGGCAACCGGCAGCTTTTTGAGATATTTAGCTTTATTCTTATAAAATCCGACCGGAAAAATGAGCCTGGCAATAGTGTTTTCATCAAGCAGGGAGAGACCTTCAAGGCTTGAAACTTTTTTGAAAAGACGTGCAGCCGCTTTAGCTGTGGTTCCATCCTTGGTGCGGGCAGAGAGGATTGTAGCAACCAACACTTTGAATGGGTCTCTTGTCTGGATAGCGATAAGATCAACTATCGGCACATCATAGCCAATCACCTCTTTTTCAAGTAGGGGATATACTGTTTCGATATCAATAGACATTCTTGCCCTCTTAATAGTGGAGCCAGGAATTATTCCCACCAATTAAGATGGTAAAAGTAAAACGTTACAGCAATTTGTGCAGCTGTTTATTTTTTTAGCAATCTGAACGTGTCCGTTGGAGGGTTTTGAGAGTCATCATAACAACAAATAAGACCTGATGGGTTTCGATATTGTCGGTCGCATTAATCTTCTAGGCATAAATACCCAAATGTAAAATATGGGTTTAAATATTTCCCATTTCTCTTGACATCTAACAGGCAGAGCATTATGAATACGCACTCATTTTTTTTAAAATAATGTCTGTTTTATGCCTAAAAATAGATAAAAAATAAATAATGGTGAGGAGGAAATAATGACAAAAAGTGTGTTACAAAAACTTGGGGGAATCTATGTATTCCTCCTTTGCGCCCTGACTTTAAGTCCGGTGTGGGCGCTGGCCAGCGAGGCCGGCACGGCTGCTCCTGTACCTGTGGACAGTGATTTGGCCTGGTGGGCATGGCCTCTGATTTTGCTGATAGTAACTTTTTTTATGGGAATCGTAGCCGTGTTAGGCGGTGTGGGCGGTGGGGTTCTCTATGTTCCGATCATCAGCGGTTTTTTCCCGTTCCATCTTGATTTCGTCCGCGGCACCGGATTGCTGGTTGCCCTTTCAGGAGCCCTGGCAGCAGGCCCCGGGCTCCTCAAAATGAATATGGCGAGCCTTAGGCTCGCGATCCCTGTAGCCCTTATCGCCTCAACCATGGCCATTGTTGGTGCCATGGTCGGCCTGGCTCTGCCAACGAACATTGTCCAGATACTCCTTGGAGCCACCATTCTTGGTATCGTCGTCATCATGTTCACTGCCAAAAAATCAGCGATCCCGGATGTTAAACAGGCAGACCCTCTCTCCTCTGCTTTGCGCATCTGCGGCATCTACCATGAGGCCAGCAGCAACGAGGATATCAACTGGTGTGTGCACCGTACTCCCCTGGGGCTTGCCACCTTTATCATAATCGGTTTTATGGCCGGCATGTTCGGCCTGGGGGCGGGCTGGGCAAACGTGCCTGTTTTAAACCTGATGATGGGTGCACCACTCAAGATATCGGTTGCCACCAGCAAGTTTCTTCTGTCCATTACAGATACTTCGGCTGCCTGGATTTATCTGAACAAGGGTTGTGTTATCCCGATGATGGTGGTTCCTTCCCTGATCGGGATCATGCTCGGTTCCTTTGTCGGAGTAAGGATATTAAAGGTGGCGAAACCCGCCTTTATCCGCTGGATGGTTATCGCAATACTTGGCTTTGCCGGCATCAAAGCCCTGACCAAGGGTCTCGGCATTGATCTTTTCTAGATTTGAAAGGAGAATTCAATCATGGAAAAACTAACAGTAAGAATGAGTTCAAAGGCCACTGAAGAGCAGCTTCTCTATGCAAACATCCTGGAGAAAGGAATGCTCGTCGGCCTTATATTGATGTTCATAACTTTTGCCCTTTACGTCTTCGGTATCATGCCTGCCGCTATTCCTGTATCTGAAATTTCCAGCTATTGGAACCAGCCGGTCCACGATTACCTTGTGGCAATCAATGAAAATTTCCTGCACTGGGACCATCTGGTAACCGGCTGGTCCTGGATCAAGCTCATCGGCATGGGGGATTTCATCAATTTCATTCCGATAGCCATACTCTCAGGTGTGACCATAATATGTTACCTTGCGATTGTGCCCGGGCTCTTTAAACGGGGCGACAAGGCATATGCCATTATGGCTCTGGCCGAGGCAGCCATTCTCACCCTGGCGGCAAGCGGCCTGCTGGCGGTCGGTCATTAAAAATTAAATTGCTTACGTTACAATAGATAAAGCCCCGCCGATATTCCGGCGGGGCTTTTTTTGTTCTCGATGTTGTTGAATGTCTCTGACCTTCTGTTGTGGCGAAAGGGCCTGTTCAGTTACGGTAAATCTATGCTGATACAGCAGAGGGGATGACCAGAAGCCCGCCAGAACAATTGGCAGGCAATAGAGTTTTCCGTAAAAAACATGATAATAATACGGACTTTTGTCACTTAAGTAATGCAGGAGGCTGATGCCGGCCACCAGGATAACAATCAGTGTATTTTTGCTTTTCGAGAGGCGGACCTGTTTTGAATTCACTCTTCATCAATCGTCACTGGTGAGACAAAACCTTCAGGTTTGACTGTCAAAACCGAACAATCCACCAGGTGCAGTACTTTTTCAGCGGTATTACCGATGAAAAATCCCGGGATTCCGGTGCGGCATAGGGTTCCCATGACTACGAGGTCAATCCGCTTTTTTTTCGCAAGTTCAGGGATCAAGTTGCTCGCCTTACCTTTCAGCAGATGCACCTGATGCTTCACTTTGTCCAGAGCAAATTTCTTTAAAAAGTCATCCAGATATTTTTGGGGTAGCTTATGAGCTTCACTTTCCCACTTTTCAATCTCTCCAGGGGATGTATCAAACTTCTCCCTCAAGAGGTGTTCATAGGGGATGTTCCAAGCATGAATGATATGGAGTTCACTCTTCTCCAAACGAGCCAGCGAAGTAGCAAGATCCATAATTTTGGTGTTAAGAGTATTTCCCTTGGTATCAGAGGCAGCCACATCCACTGCCGCCAAAATCCGGTCGTAAGGTTGGCTCTGTCCCGGCGTCATCACCCAGACCGGGCAGGGACATTTGCGCATCAGATGCATGGCAGTGCTGCCGAACAAGATTTCCTTTACTCCTCCTTTCCCACGGGCGGTCTTTATCACTAGGTCGTGTTTGTTTCGCAGCACTTCCCGGATAATTTCAAAGAACTCCTTCCCAACTAAGACCTTGGCGCTCACCCGCACGCCTGCTTTCCGGATTGGAGTAATATAACGGTCAAGACCTTCGTTCTGCTCTTTTACGGCACGCTTCATTATTTCTTCAGGCAGCATCGCCGTAATCAGCATTTGATAATCCCGGGGGATTTCCTCAATAACATCGATTACTGTCAACCGCGCCCGGTTTCTTATGGCCAGAGTAACGGCGCGGTTAATGGTTGATTTTGCCGGCTCTGTACCGTCATAGACTAAAAGAATGTTCTTAAAACGTTCCATGATCTAATTCTCCTTTTTATGGATTCTCAATATCCGACGGTAACGGATGAGGGTTCTGCGTTGACCTCGAAAAAGACATTATCAAACCTCTACATCGTTTTTGTTTGCACTATGTTCCTCGGCAACGAATTTGAGCCTGGAACAGCAGTTTACTTAGGTATCGCTGATAACAGAGACAAGAATCATGGGGTTTCTATTCGCAAACCAGGTGCACTCCGAACGAGAATGTGCTTCATCTTTCGTCACCAGTCCCCGTTATTTTGGGTTGCTTTTCCGTTTCACTTCTTGTTCTATCATCTTTTTTATTTTTCCTCTTTGTCCGCCGTGCGAACAAGAAGGCAAGTAATCTGAGGAGGATAACATACGATAGAGTTGCACTGAACGCTCCAGCAATGATACTTCCCAATACGAGCGGTACAATTATGTCCATGCCTAATTGAGCTACTGCTGAAAGCTGATCGGTTATCGCCCAAAGATCAAGAGTTGTTAGCTGAGACGCCAATTCGAATAAACGGCGTGATACAACAGGAACCGAAGGCCCTTCCCATATAAGACTTCCCAGCAAATAGTTGAAGCTGAAGATTGCCGGAATAGTTACAGGGTTTGTTATCCAGACAGCCAAAACGGCGGCAGGCCGGTTTACATTCAGCACCGTTGCCATGAAAAAAGCCAGAAGAATTTGTATACCAATTGTAGGAGTAAAGGCTATAAATAGACCTAAGGAAAAGCCACCGGCGATGGCTTGCGGTGATCCACGGAGTTGAATAAACCACCGAAAGACAGGGCGCATCCTGAGAAAAATCCAGGTAAACGGCAGTTTTGTTTTCTCCTTTGCCATTTTTTGAGAGATCACTCGTCAAATCTGAGAGGTGATGTAAAGCTCGACGGTTTAACTGCAAGTACGGAACATAAGATACGGTTTAATATATTTTCAGCAGTATTCCCCATTAACAGACCAGATAAATTTGATCGGGCGACCGTGCCCATAACAACCAGCTCAACCTTGTTGTCTTTTATCATGCGCTGAATTACCTCTTGCGCATCACCTTCCACCAGATGGAACTGAGGGTTTAATTTTTCCATGTTGTTGTCCTTGAGATGTTTTTTTAACAGCTCAGTAACATATTTGAATCGCTCCTCTATCTCATGTCGCTGAGACATCATCCATTCTCGGACTTCATCACCTACAACATATCCAGCTAGAGGAAGGTCAAGAAGGTCTTCACCGAAAATTTTAAAGGCATGAACAATATGAAGCTCACTTGATTCTTCCAAGGCAAGTGATGTGGCCATTTCCAGAATCTGTTTATTAAGGCCGTCAATGTCTTCATCTTGATCAAAAGTTTCAAGAGAAACCGCTGCAAGAATGGAACGAAATGAAAAGGACGCATCCGGTTTCAGCAGCCACACTGGGCACGGACATTTTCGAAGTAAGCGAAAATCCGTCGAATCAAAGATTTTTGCCGTAAAACTTTCTTCCGGTTCCGATATCTTTATAAGCAGGTCGAATCTCTGCTGCATGACGACCCTGATGATTTCCAGATAAGGTGTTCCTTGAAGTACTAGTGGCGTAATGTCCATTTTAGCAGAAAGTTCTTGGGCCATAAACGTGAGCTCATTGAGCCTTTTTTCGGCCAGGCCACTTAAAACAGACGCGATTCCAGGAGAAGGTATAAGCTGACGCTGCATTAGCGGCAAGCCAGGAACAACATCGGCTATCGTAAGATTAGCCTTATTAGACCTTGCAAGTGAAACCGCTCTTATAATGTTAGAACTGTTTATGTCATTTTTGTTGGTAATTAAGAGAATGTTTTTAAAACGTTTCATGATAGTAACCCAAAATTTTCTGATATTAATTTGACTATGCCCGGCTGAGCAGTTTAGAAGGGGTCAGACGGTTAGGACCATCATCTTTCAGGCGCTCATGGGCTGCGTTCATCTTTAAGCCATTTGTGCAACTGGACAGACGCAATAACACAACCTCGGACTCCAGGGAATACCAGGTTGTTTGCGGTGCTTTATCTGTGATTTCCCCTGTCATGCAATACCTCAAAATAGAGTAATTATTCTTCAAAGTTAAGCACTTGAAAAAATATAGATCATTATTAGCCATTACGAGCGAAAACAAAACAAGAATATTTGTTATATTGTATTCGGCAAGTTCCTCGACATTAATTGGATTAGCGGCGCCCAGTTTATAGAATACCGGGGTTTTTAAAAAATTGTTAGAAAGTGACTGATGTGTCCCTATCTGCCTGTATATTCATATGAAATTAATAAAATTAAGATTTATAAACAGATGCACCCATAGGGCAACGTTCTGTCCATATTTGGCATAACTATATGAAATGGCTACTATTGTTGAGGCCATGATGCTTTCCCGAAGGGCCTATCCGTATTTGGCAACTTGACTATATGAGTTACGTATGTTACATTATGTAACATACGTTACATATATTGCTGTTCGCAAAGGAGGTTTGCCATGAAAACGTTGAACATTTTTGAAAAATTGTTTGTCTCGGTAGCGTTTGCAGAGGAACGAATATTTAAAACTATTGACTGGCGGGACCTGCTTCGGAAATGGAATAATGTATGGGTTACCGTTGCTTTTGCCGAAGGAGGCATTTATACCGATTACGACGATAAAAATACACAGATACCGGAGCCATACTGTGAAATTGGCGATATAATCTGTTTCATGACAAGAAATGCTTAGCAATTTAGCAGATATGGGGTTACATAATGCGGCAATCTTCGAGTAAGGAAATTACGGTATATTCTGGCTGGCTTTTATTCATCTATAAAGTTCCATCCAAGCCAGTAAATAATAGAATGAAAATCTGGCGGAAGCTTAACAGGGCCGGAGCGGTTCAATTTAAAGGGGCGGCATATCTGATGCCATATAACGAACGCCACTATGGTTTTTTGGACAGCCTCGTTTCCGATGTTTCATCTCTTGGCGGTGAGGCAGCGATGATTAAGGCAGAGCATGTCGAAAACATGGAAGATAAAAACTTGGTCTCTCTGTTCAACCATCAAAGAGAAAAAGAGTATAATGTTCAAAGAAAATCGTTACGAAATCTTAAAATAAAAGTTGACAGCATCCAAAAAGGAAGCCTGTTGCATGATGCTGATAAACTTAAATCAGAATTCAACGGTTGCTTGAAAGAGTACGAGGAAGTAAAAAAACGGGACTTTTTTTCTTCAGAAGTCGGTAATGCATTATATAAAGAAATCCGGGTTCTGCAGAGAAAGCTGGATGAAATTACCCGAGGTGAATCCAGGCAACCCCCCTGCGCCATTACTCCACGAAAAATTAACGATTACAAGGGGAGAACGTGGGTTACCCGCCCCAAGCCCTTCGTTGACCGGATGGCAACAGCCTGGCTTGTAAAGAAATTCATTGATTCAGGAGCCCAATTCGAGTTTGTCAGGGAGGAGGATTTGGACCGGCTTGAGAACAATATGATAAGATATGATGTGCAGAATGGAGAAGTGACGCACGTCGGCGACCTGTGTACCTTTGAAGTGCTTCTCAGCACATTAAATCTCAAGGAAAAAAGGCTCAAAAAAATAGCCAGGATTGTTCATGACATCGATATGAAGGATGACAAGTATACTCCGCCTGAGGCAAAAGGTCTGGAAGAGATTCTATTGGGGATACGCAAGTCTACTCAGGATGATAAGGAAGCACTCGAAAAGGGGATGACCATTTTTGAAATGCTGTACACTGCCCAGGCATAACTGATATTGTAAAAGAGCAGTTTTTCCAACCTTTCTACACGTAGTAAATGTAAGTTGCTAGTTTTCATGCAAACATTAACAACAGAGGATTCCACCCATCCCCTCCGCAAGCAGTGAGGCCTTGTGATCTGGTCAAATAGTGAGTCAAGATATCCACGAGACATGTGGACATCAGCTTAACATCTAAATGACATCAAATGTGCCATCAGGTAGAAATATCCTCATTCGAGCAGGTTTACTAACATACAGTTATTTCAATATGCTCAATAAATTGCAAACTTCGAGTATTTCTGGCAAGACTGGCTATCTGAAGAACTGCAGTATATAGTTTGCCGAGACTGCAAATATGATAAAGGCCAGAATAGCCTGAATAATTCTTTCAGGCACATATTTCTGACAGGATGCGCCCATGTACATGCCGAGCAATCCTCCGAGCCCGAAAAGCATGCCAAGCAACCAGTCCGGCGGCGCCGTCTGACCATTATAAAAAGGGACTAGGCTGTAAATGGCTACTCCTACTACAGACGTGGCAAAGGTGCCGAACATTGCGGCTCCGGCCACAGTGTGGACAGGGATGTTTAAAAATGCCACGCAGAAAGGTGCGATA
>Ga0209536_100008099_pt1 | contig 15833 bp, 10 predicted proteins | sample DeeMarSeWOR28_12_FD_187461 | JGI IMG/M metagenome (GOLD analysis project Ga0209536, IMG submission 187461) | Marine sediment microbial communities from White Oak River estuary, North Carolina - WOR-2-8_12 (SPAdes) (version 2) | ecosystem: Environmental > Aquatic > Marine > Intertidal zone >...
GGTTTGGTGAGGTAGTCATGGGCCCCCTGTTTTAAGGCTTTCACAGCGGTTTCAACCGAGGAATAGGCGGTCATGATGATCACCGGTATTGCGGGATTAACCGCTTTAATGGTTTCAAGCGCTTCCAAGCCGGAAACCTTGACCATGCGCACATCCATTAAAACCAGATCAAAAGCGGTTTCTTTGATTTTTTCAACGGCCGTGGACCCGTCATCTGCCTCTGAGACGGCGTATCCCCAGCCGCCGATCAGGGTCTTGAGCATCGTGCGATGGGCGCTATCATCATCCACAACCAGAATTGTAGATTTATTTTTCATGATCTCATGTTATCTTGAATGTGGCTTTCAGCAAAATGCATTAAATTAAAATTAAGAAATCCGAAATCCGAATATCGCCTGATTTTAAAAAATTGGTCGAAACAATATCAAAATTTTAAATTCGAATGCTCTAAAGGTTTTGAATTTTTGTCATTTGATATTCGGATTTGTTTCGCATTTCGGATTTAGTGCTTCGAATTTGATCTTAACTTACTGGGTTAAATTAACGCTTTTCGGAAAAGGAATCGTTACACTGAAAACACTTCCTTTTCCCGGCTCGCTGTTCACCTTTATACGGCCGCCCATAGCTTCTACGATATTGTGAGCAATCGCCAAACCCAATCCGGTGCCGGTTGATTTTGTGGTAAAGTAAGGTTCAAAGATTCTGGATAAATCTTCCCGACTGATTCCACAGCCGGTGTCTGAAACCTGAATAAGGACATCGCGGCGTTGCCCATCGGAGGAAATCTCCACTTTCAGTTCGCCGCCACTTTCCATCGAATCGATGGCGTTCAAATACAGATTTAGCAGAACCTGATTGATGCGATCCGGATCGATCCACACCTCTTGCACTTCGATGTTATTTTGAGTTTTAATCGAGATGTCCTTCTCAGCGGCCCGGTCTTCTATCAGCTTGATGGAATCATTCAGCAGCGCCTGCAACGCAACCGGTTTTGGCTTTACCGGGACCGGCCTGGCAAATTCCAGGAGCTGACCCACGACCCGATTTAGCCGGTCGACTTCCTGGATCATGATATCGGCGGTCTGCTGGTCGTCGGGTCGGTCGGGATATCTCTCTTTAAAATAGGTGGCGAATCCTTTAATGGAGCTCAAGGGGTTGCGGATTTCGTGGGCAACCCCGGCGGCCAGTCTGCCTACCGAGGCCAGGCGCTGGCTCCGGGCAACCTCGCGTCTGAGGGTGCGCACTTCGGTTAAGTCTTTAAACAGCAGGATATTGCCGAGTAAAACATCATTTTCATCTTTAAGGCTGCTGGCTCCGATTTCCAGGGGGACGATTTTCCCGCCAGCTATTTTACACTCGATCTCTTTTTCGATGACCTCCGCCTGTTTTTTAGAATAATTGATTTCAGCGAGCAGTTCGACCGGAATGATAGGGTCGGCCGCCTGGCCGATGACTTGCGGGGCGCTCAGTTGCAGGATGGTCTCCGCACCCCTGTTGAAAGCGGCAATTTTGCCCTGATGATCCAGCGCCAGCAGGCCGATGGGGACATTTTCCACGACGTTATCGGAAAAGGCTTTTATCCTGGAAAGGGATGCCTGGGTGGACCGATAGCTTTGAACCAGAAACAGCAGGGTGAATCCGGCAAACCCCACCAGCAGCAGGATGGCCCCCATGATGACGGCGTGTCGCACGTCCGCTTTATGGGCGGCCTCAATGGAACTCATGTCCAAACCCACGAAGATGATCTGCGGCAATTCCGAGACATTTTCATTTTCCTGCCAGCCCGATTGCGATTGGCGTCCCATCATCTGCATGTGACGTCGCATCATGCCCCGTCCCCCCGGCGGGCCGGAAGGGATGAATTTTCGATAGACCTCAAATACGTTTCGACCATCGGGTTGGTTGATTATGCGCCATTGTAAGTCTTTGGCGCCGGATATTTGTTTAAGATCCAATTCAGCGCCATGGATGCGGCCGATTTGCTCGGGGCTGTTATGAGCGATGGCTTTACCGGTGTCATCGGTCACCATGAGATAAACGATATCCGGTTGTTGGGCTGTCTCGGCCAGCAGTTGCTGAAGTTGAAATCCACCCCATTGCCTGCCCATCATTCCCGTGCGGGTGCCGGCCTCAAAGGATCGGATCAAGGCCGCCCCTTTTTCCAACAGCAGATGGATGCTCTTCTCTTTGTGGCGGTTGATGTTTTCAATGGTGACAAAGATCACGATCGGCAGCAGCACGGCCACTGACCCGATCAGTACCCAGGGCGGGACCCCGGTCCAGAACTTTCTATTTTTTGATTTGGTAAACATAGCGCAATTTTAGAGCAAATCAGGTGCCACTTTTCGGTTGACCTCTCAGTTTTTTATTTCCTTAGGGGTATTACCGGTTAAATTCCCGATACAAAGACTATTTCTTGCTTATTAGCTTTCAGGTCGACCGGAAAATTAAAAAGCCGAAAGGCTTTTTAGCTGTATAAAAAATACCCAATCTTTGAAGCCCGACTGGATAGATAGTATCCATTATTTTGCGATATTCAACCCACAAAATTCAATATTGATCACCGACAAAGGAGAATTTATAAAAATAAAATATTTTAAATCAATAGGTTAAATAAATTTTCTTTTGTATATTCGCTTATGGCACAGGACTTGCGATATAACATGGCAGCATTTAATGTCGGAATCATTGATTCCAATAACGGATAACCCATAACAAATAACGATTCAAAATTTCATATGAAATTTTAAATTCACAAAACGGAGGTAAAAAAAATGAATTTTAGCAAAACAGGTAAACTTTTTATGGTATTGGTCATTGGGGGCATTTTTGTGATTGCCGCTACTTCTTTCGCCGGATGGGGCAGAGGCGGGGGGTACGGCTATCATATGGGCTCCGGCTACGGGATGCATCGCGGCTGGGGGCAAGGCCCCGGAGGCTATGGCGGCCAGGGATATCAGAGTGATCTGAGCGATGAAGACATGGCCAAACTGGACAAGGAACGACAGGCTTTTTTCGAAGCCACTTCCGATCTCAGAGAGAAACTGTATCAGAAGGAACTCGAGCTGCGCAGTGAACTGGCAAAACCGGAGCCGGATGCCAAAAAAGCCGCCGGTATGCAGCAGGAAATTTCCGATCTTGAGAGCCAGCTGGATCAAAAACGCCTTGATCATCACATCAAGATGCAAAAAGATTTCCCCCGCTTCGGATACAGAGGAGACGGCTATGGACCCCGCGGAAGGGGAATGGGCCGCGGCATGTATGGCGGCGGTGGTGGTTATGGACCCGGCCGCTGCTGGAATTAATCCTTTAATGTTAACTGATAATAAAATCAAACGGGGGGCATGTTGCCCCCCATTTTATTTTTCCCCTCGTAACGAATCTGCCGGCATAATAATTTTTCATCCTTGACGCGGCCCTGTATTTTAATTATTTACCTACTTACACGAAACATAACCTCCTTTATCTAATTGCTTATACCCCGTAAAAAAAGCGTGTGCTTGTAGATTATACACGGGCGTTGTCCAAGATAAATTTTGTTTAATTTTTTATATAAAATTAACAATTTTTCCATTTTTGATACCTTCCGATTTTTTGAAGCGCCGATTCTTTAAACATTTAAACTTGATATCTATTCAGATTTCTAAAATGCTTGTATCATTTATGTTTCCATTCTAACCATGAAAACAAAGAAAGGAGGTGACGGCCGAGAGGATTTGTTTATAAAGTGTCGGGTTTTAGATCAACTGAGAAAACGCTCACAGCAGGAGGTCATTGAGGATAAAGACATTTTTTTTGAATGTGATCCGATCACAAAAAAGGAGGTCAAAATGAGAAAGAAGATCCTGGCCATCACAATTTTTTCTATTTTTTCAATGGCACTGTTGCTGCCGACGTTTGCGGTGGAAGCGCAGGCTGCTGACAAAATCGGCTGGGTCGGTCCCGTTTACAAAGAATTATCCGCGAGTCTGACCAAAGGTTTCAAGGAATACTATAATCAGACCTATGGCAAGGACGTGGACATTACATTCGTGCGGCCGGGCGGATGGCCGGTCTGCCTGGATAAAGTCAGAGCATGGGGCGGCAAACCGGATGCCGATATTTTTCTGGGCGCCGGCGCTCCGGCGCATGAAGTCTTAAAACAAGAGGGGTTGCTCGTCCCTTACCGGCCAAAGGATTGGGATATGGTACCTGCCGAATGGCACGGCATGAAGGTAAAAGATGCAGATGATTATTGGACCTGTTTCGCGCCCTGGATCGTCACCAATCTTTACAACGAGAAGGTTTTGAAAAAGCTAAGGCTGCCGCCGCCAAAAACGTGGAACGATCTGCTCAATCCCATTTACAGAGGCAACATCGTGCATACCCTACCTTACGCCTCCGGCACCATGCACGAAACCGTTGAAATTCTCATGCAGGCATTTGGTGAAGAGGAAGCCTGGAAATATCTCAGATTACTGGCTGCGCAGCTGGCCCGCTTCTCCACCGGCAGCACCGATACGACCCAACTCGTGGCGCGGGGCGAAGTTCCCATGGGGATCGCCCAGCCGCAAATGAACGCTATGGCTGCGCGCAAAGACGGCTTTCCGGTACGGGATTTGCTCCCGGAAAAAACCATCCTGGTCCCGGAGGCCGTGGCTTTGCTCAAAGGCGCGCCCAATGAAGAGGTCGGCAAGATCTTTCTGGACTGGCTTTTCAGCATGGATGGGCAAAAATACGTGCTGGAGGGCCGATACTTCGCAGCCCGGACGGACGTTAACTTCTCCGTGTGGGAAAAAGAAGGCGTCGAAATGGCCACGCACGCCAAGAAGGCGCTGGGCGTTGATTCTTTCTGGGATCTGAAAGTCGACTTCATTGAATACGATATGGATCTTTCGACCAAGAGATGGGACGACGTCAACAAGCAATACGAGTACGAGATTTACCGAAAGTGGGGCGAGCTGAAAAGCAGTCTGTTCCTGATAGAGGAGGTTGAGGGAGAAATTGAGGTGGCCAAGGGCCAGCAGAAAGACGTGACCAAGGCTGAGGCGAAAATAAATGAAGCTAGAAAGCTTTTTGAGATCGATGGCGCCTATGCGGCAGCCCGCCTGGCTGCAGCAGAGGCCCGCGCTGTCCCCGCTGCCGCAGTTGCTGCTGCTGCACCCGCAGCTGCTCCTAAAGCAGAGATACCAACTGGAATTATTTTGTTACTCATAATAGCCCTTTTGGTTTCAGTGGTAGCAGTGGTCATTGCGTTGCGACGGCGACCCGGGTAACGAATTTACCCGAATCGGCCCAAAACGCTCTGAACCTGATATTCGGGCCTGTCCTGTTCAATATCTCTCTGCGATCTCTAACGAGAGCTTAACAGGGCAGGCCATCGCTTGATCAAACATCCCGCAGCGGATTCAAGAGGATGTGATATGTGGCGTGGCACTCACTATCTGGCAGCATTCCTGTGGCTGATTATTGCCTTTTTCGTGCTTTATCCGCTGTCAATTGTGGTGCTCGAAAGCTTCAAAATTTCCGGAACCGACAGCTGGGGCATCCAAAATTATCTGGAATTCTTCCAGGACACCTATTATCTTAAAACTTTTGGAAATACCTTGCTCCTGAGCACCCTGTTGCTTGTGACGACCACTTTGTTCGGCGTGCCCCTGGCATATATTCTGGCGAGATACCGGCACCGGGGCAAGACCATTTTTACCGCCCTGATCCTGTTGCCGATCGTTTTGCCCGCTTTTGCCGGCGTATTTGCATTCATCATCTTTTTCGGCAAGTATGGAACCCTGAATCTGCTCCTTCTGGACATGGGGTTGATCGAAAAGCCCATCAATTTCATCTACGGGATACACGGTTTGGTCTTTATACAATCCCTGCACATGCTCCCGTTTATCGTCCTCGGACTTTCGGCCGGTTTCACCAACATCGACCCCTCCTTTGAAGAAGCCGCCGAGGTCGAGGGAGCCAGCGGTTTTCGGAGATTTTTCACGATCACCTTGCCGCTGTGCACCCCCAGTTATATGGCGGGCGCCGTCCTCGTATTTCTGTGGCCCTTCACCGATTGGCTCACGCCCCAGATTCTGGGACAGGTGGACTTTTTGCCTTCGGTTTCGTACATCAACATCGCCTACCACTTTACCGACGTGCACCGCAAGTACATGGGGATTGTGGCCGTGGTTGTTTCTGCCATTGTTTGCATTAGCCTCTTTTTGTTCGCCCGGTGGTGGATCGAAAAGAGAAAGTATACCGGTCTCTCGAAAGGGACAACCTCTGAAGGTCGGGTGATCGAACCGAGCCCACTGGTGAAATCGGGTGCGTATGTGTACATGGTTTTAATCGCCATTCTCGTCCTGCTGATTCCGATCGTGCTGGGGTTGGCCGCTTTTTCCAGAAGATGGACCTTTGAGGTATTTCCAACGTATTGGACGCTCGAAAATTTCAGGCTCATCCTGCTGGAAAGCCCGGGCCTGATTAAAAACTCATTCCTCTTCAGCGGGATTGCTCTGGTTTTCGGGATCGCCTTCGGACTTCCGGCCGCCTACATCATCGTCCGCACCCGTGTTGCGGGCCGCGATGCACTCGACTTTGTGATCACACTGATGCTGGCTTTCCCGGGTATCGCCATCGGCGTTGCTTATCTCCTGGCATTTTGGAACCGCATACCCTTAGCCACGTACTGGATCATCATGCCGCTGGCCCTGTTTACACGACGGCTGCCGTATTTTTTAAGGATGGCGCATTCCTCATACTTGCAGCTGGATCCGTCCCTCGAAGAGGCTTCGGAAGTATCGGGCGCAGGTAAGATCAGAACTTTTTTTCTTATATCATTGCCGTTGCTGCTCAAAGGGGTGCTGGTGGGCGTGGTGATGTTTTTCATCATGGCTTTTCAGGAGATTTCGACCGCCATATTCCTTTATCGCGGCGGATGGGAGACGTTGCCCATCGGCATTTATTTGAACTGGCACCGCGGCATGGAGTTCGGAATCGCCGCCGCCATGGCTTTTTTAATGATTGTAATCACCTTTATCCTGCTGCTGATCATATCGAGAATCGGGGGCGGCGTGCTCAAAGCGGCCTGGGGGGCGGGGGAAAAGTAATAAAGGTTTCAGGTGTCACCAAGACATATCGCTTCTGGTCACTGGTTACGGGCCAGTAGCAAGAAGCGAGAAGCCAGCGGCCAAAACACTGACGCTGAAATCTCTAATTTTGAAATTTGGATCGACTGTTCAAGGAATAAAAACGATGGCATTTATAGAGATCCAAAATCTGTTCAAGCGCTTTAAAGATGTCGTGGCCATTAATCGCATCCGGCTTGAAATTAACAAGGGAGAAATGCTGACCCTGCTGGGACCCAGCGGATGCGGGAAAACAACCACCTTGCGCTGCATCGCCGGATTGGAGAAACCGGAAGAAGGCGATATCATTATTGACGGCCAGCCGATGCTATCGCAAGGATTTGTCCCGCCGGCGAAAAGAGGAATCGGTATGGTGTTCCAAAACTATGCCGTCTGGCCGCACATGAAGGTATTCAGCAATATTGTTTACGGTTTAAAACTTCAGAAGATACCCCGGCCAGAAATCCGTGAACGGGCACAGCAGGTATTGGAACTCGTGGGTTTGGCCGGCCTGGAGAACAGATACCCGGCCCAATTGAGCGGCGGCCAGCAGCAGCGGGTGGCGCTTGCGAGGGCGCTGGTGACGAATCCGAAGGTATTGCTATTGGATGAACCCCTGAGCAATCTGGATGCCAAGCTCAGAGAAGAATTAAGATTTGAAATCAAAAGCCTGGTTCGACGCATGGGCATCACGTCGGTTTACGTCACCCACGACCAGGCCGAAGCCATGGTGATCTCGGATCGCATCGCCGTCATGGATTCGGGCAACGTGGTGCAAATCGGCAATGCCCAGGATATTTATAAAAAACCCGCCAATCGCTTTGTGGCCGATTTCATCGGCACCATGAATTTTATGTCCGGGGAAGTCGTCGAAGTTTTGGAGGGCCAGAATGCGGTTTCGGTACGGACCGATTTCAGCGACAAGATGGTGTGTAGGTCGCCGGACAGCACGGCCGCAACATCCGGCACCCAAGTTTATGCGTCAATAAGACCCGAGGATGTGGAAGTATTTACGGAACCGCCCCAGGCCGCGGAGAATGTCTTTAAGGGAAAGATTGTCCACAAGGCCTATTTGGGCAACTTTTTATTCTTTTTTGTCAGTGTAAAAGGCACCATGATCCGGGTACAGGTTCCTCATCACCTGCCGCAGGCGGAAGGGCAGGAACTTTACCTGTTTCTGAATCCGAAAAAATGCATGATTCTGGTCTGATTTTTACCCGGAAAACTGAAGCGGTCGTGAATACGTCGAATTTAAACTCCAAAAATATCCCTCCCAGAAAAAAAACATGTCCTTACTAAAAACGCAGGTTTTGGTAATCGGTGCCGGGATTACCGGTGCAGGCATTGCACGGGATTTGGCGTTACGCGGTGTCCAGTGCATCCTGGTGGAAAAAGCAGACATCAACTCCGGTGCTTCCGGGGCCAACCATGGTTTGCTGCACAGTGGCGCCCGATACGTCCGCAATGACCCATTGGCTGCAACCGAATGCCGTGAAGAATGTGTGTTGCTAAAAAAACTGGCGAGCCAATGCATTGAAGATACCGGCGGTTTGTTTGTAGCCGTTGCAGGCGATGATGAAAATCATATTGCCGATTTTCCGGATTTATGTTCACGGTCAGGTATAGCGGTTGAGCCGCTGGATATAAAAAAGGCGCTTGAAATTGAACCGGTACTTTCTGAAAAATTAATTGCCGCATACAGCGTTGGGGATGCCAGCATCGATCCGTTCAGACTGACCCTTGAGAACATTGCCCATGCCCTCGAGTTCGGCGGCAGATTGTTGCTGCATACCAGCGTGGTGGGGTTCAAAAAGACAAACGGACGCATCCAGGTTGTCATTTTACAAGACCAAAAAACCGGCAAAGAAGTCCTGGTTGAGGCGGATCAGGTGGTCAACGCGACCGGCGCCTGGGCCGGCGAAATTGCTGCCCTGGCCGGTGGGCATATTGATTTGCTGTATTCAAAAGGCAGTCTTTTGATTACCCATCATCGCATTGCCCAGCGGGTGATCAACCGTCTGAGACCATCGTCGGATGCTGACATCCTGGTTCCCAGCGGCACGGTTTCCATATTGGGAACCACCTCCGTGCAAATCGATACGCCGGATAATGTGCGTCCGACGGTAGCGGAGATCGATTATATCATTGAGACCGCGTCTGCTATGGTTCCGGCTTTGCAAACAACGCGTTATATTCGGGCCTATGCCGGCGTCCGACCGCTGGCTGGATCAAAATCCCTCGATAATGGCCGCGCTTTGAGCCGGGGATTTTTTTTAATCGATCACCTGGGGGACAAATTGGAAAACTTCGTATCCATTGTCGGGGGTAAACTGACGACCTATCGGTTAATGGCCGAGCGGACATCGGACTTGATTTGCAGCCGCCTTGCGATCACCGCCCCCTGCATGACGCGAACGCAACCGCTGCCGGCCCGTTCGGCCTGTAAATGGACCCAACCGGGGTTGGCGGCCCGAATATGGATGCAGCGGCAAAACAGCACCGATGCAATGCTTTGTGAATGTGAAATGGTTTCTAAAAGTACCGTTGATGCGGTCATCGAATCCATTCACAACCAAAAGGCAACACCCGACCTGAGAGCTGTCGGGCGTCGCAGCCGCGTGGGCAAAGGCACCTGCCAGGGGGCGTTCTGCAGCATTCGAATTTTAGCCCACATGCTGGAGCTGGGCGAACTGGATTCAGATCAGGGACTGAGGGACCTTAAACGGTTTCTCAGTTCGCGCTGGAAGGGCATGCGCCCGATCCTGTGGGATGCAGCTCTTGTTCAGGAGCAACTGCAGGAGGCGGTTCATTGCGGTCTTTTTGGATTAGAGTTACAAAAGGATATATCGGATCGATGACTGAATTGGAACCCGTTACATATGATGTTTGCACCATTGGGGCCGGAATGAGCGGCATGGCCGCAGCCCTATTTGCGGCTAACCGTGGGCTGCGCGTTGCCCTGATCGGCTGGGGCGGCGAAATCATTTTTACCAGCGGTCTGCTCGATTTAATGGCGGTGCATCCGGTGCGGGAAATGAAAACGTGGCGTGATCCGTGGGCTTGCATAGGCGCCCTCGTTCGTGATAATCCCTTGCACCCGTTTGCGCGCCTGAAAAGAGCAGACATATTGGCCGGCTTTGAAGAACTCCTGGATTTTTTGGAAAAAGCGGGCGTGCCGTATCGGCGGCGCTTGCAGCGCAATTCAGAGGTGCCGACAACTTTAGGGGCCGTCAAGCTGACGTACTGTGTCCCCCAGACGATGTGGCACGGAGTAGCGGCAATGGCGGGCAAAAAGCCCTGTTTGCTCGTCGATATACAAGGGCTCAAAGGTTTTAGTGTCTTTCAGATAGCGGCCGCTTTAGAGACCCGCTGGCCCCAATTGCGTCCCGTTCGAATTTCTTTTCCGGGCCGATTTCACTGCGGAGAGGTTTATCCAGAACGCCTAGCCCGCGCTTTAGAGTTGGAATCAACTCGCAAAGATTTTGCCCGGGCAGTGCGTCCTCATCTTAATGGTGCCCAATTCGTGGGTTTGCCCCCAATTTTGGGAATATCCAGATCTCTGAAAATTGCAACCGATATGGAAAATTTGATCGGTGTTCCGATTTTTGAAATTCCGGGAACGGTGCCCTCGGTACCGGGTCTTCGTCTCAAAGAAGCGTTTGAGCAGTTTCTGCCGCCAAGAGGTGTCCGCGTTTTTTCGCAACTGCAGGTGATGAAATTGTCGCGTGACGACAACCGTCGCTTTGTTCTTGAAACTGGCAGGTTTTCCGCAGAACGCTTTATTCGATCAAAAGCCGTGATTTTGGCCACCGGACGGTTCATCGGTGGAGGGTTGCGGGCGGACCGAAAGCAAATTCGAGAAACCCTGCTGGGCTTGCCGGTTTATCAACCTAACAGCCGGAACCGGTGGCATCGTGAGGATTTTTTTGACCCTCTGGGCCATCCGATCAATCAGGCCGGACTTGAAATAGATGATTTTTTCAGGCCGCTGGACAATAACGGCGCTCCTGCCTTCCAGGCCCTCTTTGCGGCAGGCTCCATTCTGGCTCACCAGGATTGGATGCGAATGAAGTGCGGCTCCGGACTGGCCATTGCTACCGCATATGCAGCTGTGAATTCTCTTTTAAAATTATGATCGTCCCATTTGGCAAAAGCATGGTTAAAAGCAGGAGGTTTGTCGTCATCAAATATTTGCATTTGTGCCTTTTCATGATTTTTTGGCTATCAGCTCTTGTCGCGCTGGGTCTCATCTACCACGATATGAAGGTGCTGGAATATGCCAGTGACAAAAGAAAGGTGCTCGATGCCCTGGTGCCCGCCCTGGCGCTCGATTGTGAGAGTGAATTTTACGACTGCTCCCGGGGCAAACCGCCTAAAAATACCGCATCGAGAACGCTAAACCCAGACCTAAAAAGCTTTGTTACGCAGAATACCGGCAGCTCAACCGCCACCTGAAGAATCTTGCCGCCCGTTATCCCAATGTTCAAATATTTCCGGCGAATCGACTGTTTACCGCACTTGTCAAATATCCCCACAGCATTTTTTACGAGGAAGGGGCGCGTCAAACTTTTTTTCCAGAAAAGCGCTGACCTGGGATGGCTGGCATCCGTATACCGATCCGGGCAGTTATGTTTTTGCCAATCTGGCCATTATGCAGATCAATCGGTTGATTGCGGAAGGCAAAATCAAAGGCAGGCCGATTCCGTTAAGAAAGCTTTCAGATGAATATTTCGGCACGCCTGCGGGTCTTATCATTTTCGTACCTCAAGGGTTTCCGAGAGTTACAAGGCCACAAATCGTGGGACCCGCCGGAGAAAAAATTCCATTGCGCTCTACGCTACCCGAACAATGGGCGCAACGCCATGGTGTCTTCAGTGTCGGAGAATCCTATTTTCAAGATCTGGCACTGTCATGGAAACGTCTGGGGCCAAAGCCGCTTATTATTCGGGCCCGATCATTTTCTGGGGCGACCCTGTTTCTGTCAAAAAAGGATCGGGACATTCTGACCGCTCAGTATCGAAACCGCACCGCGCTAAAAGGCGGTCTGCTTCTTTGGGGACAAAACATGAATGAAGAAATTATTCCCCGCGAAGATACATTTTTTCTCAATCAAATTGAAAAGGACCCGGGAATTCTGAAAACCCTCTCACTGCTGCCGGTGAAAGGCGAGGCCGCACCCTGGGACTACTAGAAGCGATCTCAAAAATGCATCTCATCATTCTCGAATTCAATGGATTGTTTTACTTTGCGGCATTCAATATCAAAAAATGAACGGCGTGTAAAAAGGTCATAGAGCGGATCGGTTCCACGGCGGGATAACGGGCAACTGGAAAAGACACTCAACCCGAAAACGCTTTTAATTTAAACTAAACCGGCGGCCGCCATAATATCCGGCACCAGTTCTTCTTTGCCGATGGCCATGATGTGCACGCCGTCACACATCTTTTCTTCATGAATGCGTTTGATCATGCGGCCGGCGATTTCGATGCCTTTGGTTATGGCCCGGCCTTTGGGTGCGGATGCCATTTCATCGATTAGATCCTGAGGGACAAAAACCCCGGCGATGTTTTTATTCATGAAACGGGCCATCGGGGCGGATGTCAGCAGAATGATGCCTGCCAGAATTTTTACATTAAACTGCCGGGCGTAATCCATAAACGCTTTAAATTTATCCAGATCATAAACCGCCTGGGTCTGAATAAACTCGGCCCCGGCTTCGATCTTTTTTTCGAATTTGATCAGCTGCGGTTCGAGCGGATCAGCTTCCGGCGTTACGATGGCACCGGCGCAGAATGAAACCGCACCATCCAGATCGTTACCACCCAGATCCTTGCCTTTTTCCAGGGTCCGGACGGTTTCCAGAAGCTGGCTGGAATCCAGATCAAAAACACTTTTGGCATCCTTGTGATCACCCAGGATGATCGAGTCGCCGGTTAAACACAAAACGTTTTGGATTCCCATATACGATGCAAAAAGAAGATCGGCCTGCAAAGCGAGCCGATTGCGATCCCGGCAGGTCATCTGTAAAATAACTTCTCCCCCCCCATCCCTGACCTTAAGGCAACCTCCCAGAGAAGGATAGCGCATCACCGAGCTTTGATGGTCGGTGACATTCATGGCGTCGACCTTATCTTTTAACAGGTCGATGTGGTGTTCAAATTTTTCAAGGTTTGTCCCTTTGGGGGGCGCCACCTCGCTGGTGACCACAAATTTACCGGATTCAAGGGCCTCTTTAAATTTCGTAGCCATTCTGCTGTCCTTTCACTTACCTGAGTTCATTTTAAATCTCTGATCAGCTCTTTGTCAGAGCCGGATAAATAATAAGCTGGAGTGTCGGAGTATTGGAGGGATGGCGTGCTGGATTAAAGCTTGAAGATTATGAACTATCTGCTTAACCATTACTCCAATACTCCACTGCTCCATTAATCCAAGTCGCAAATTCAAGCTTCAGGCAGCTTGAATTTACCTGGCTTGGGCTCTCCCTGGTGATTGCGGGGTTTTTGATAGCGTCGCATGGAATCCAGTCGCCCCAGCTCCTGCAGGCGATTATAAATCAAGGTCCAGACGCAGTCTTTGTCTACGTCGATTTCGCATTTGCCATGGTTGGTTCCGCCGCAGGGCCCGTTGACCAGACCCTTGTGGCAGTTTGTCACGGGGCAGATGCCGCCGGTTTCACCGATAATGCAGGTGCCGCACTGGGTGCAGATCTCATCAAATAAGCCCACGGTCGTTTCTTTGCCGATAAACAGGGTATCCAGGGCCGGGACCACCATCTTTTTTAACTGTCGGGCGATGGTTTGAACACCAAAAGCACAGGTCATGATCAGCAAAGCATCGGCCTGGTCGATCTGCTCACCAAAATCTTCCAGAAATTCACGGGTTAAATTATCGCAGGCGACCGGAACCACCGTTTGGCCGGTGACCATTTTGCCTTTTTCTGACAGCTCATCTTTCATGGCGCGTACTTCAGGCTCGCCGCCGGTGCGGGTGAGCGTCACGCAGGTTCCGCATCCAATGATGAAAATCCGGTTGAATCCCTTCAAAAGGCGCTCAATTTCTTTTTCCGGCTTTTTTTGCGTTATGGATCGAATCATATCCCATTCTCCTCTTTTTCGAGATCGCAGCGGAGGCAGCGGATGGCTTCGCTGTAAGCTTCCGCTTCGCTAAATCCTTTTTCAACTTCCCGGAAGTCCTTTATGCGTTCATTGGCATCCTCGAACTCGACTTCGACCCGGGGTTTGTCTTCGGTACTTTCCTTTTCGAGCGCCAGTTTGGTGCCGGTATGCCTGGGAGACTTTTCATCCGGGATATACACGCGGCTTTTGTCACCTCCCAGGTATTTGTCGATTGCGATGGCGGCCCGTCTGCCGGATGCAATGGCGCGGATGACAAAGGTGGGGCCGGTGGTAAAGTCCCCGCCGGCAAAAACGCCCGGTACATTGGTGGCCAGCGTATTGGTGTCCACCACCAGCGTGCCCCAGAGTTCACGCTCCAGCTTGCTGTCGGCATCCAGAAAAGACATGTCGGCCGCCTGGCCGATGGAGATAATCACATTGTCGGCATCCACAAACCGGGTGTCATCGAGATCACAGGTGGGGTTGAAGCAGCCTTCATCGTCAAATACACAGATGCAGCGCGTGAATTCAATTCCGGTGATGCGCCCCTCATGGTGGGTAATTTTACTGGGCGACAGGTCGGGGTTAATAACGATGCCCTCATCAATGGCCTCGTTTACGTCTTGTTCCCAGGCGGGCATCTCATCCCGGGGTTCCAGACAGAATATTTGCGCTTCCTGCGCACCGGCTCTTAAGGCGGTGCGGGCAACGTCCACGGCCACATTGCCGCCGCCGATAATTACCGTTTTGCCGCTTAAAGGCACCTTTTTGCCCGTTCGGACCTGGGTCAAAAAATCAAGACCGTAGTAAAGACCCTCGAGGCCCTCTTCTTCGCCGGGGACGCCGATTCGTTTGCTGGCCTGGGCCCCGGCGGCAATAAAGACGGCACTGAAGCCCTCATTGAGCAGGTCGCTAAAGGTGTGTTTGGCGTCAATGGGTGAATTGTAGCGGATTTCAACCCCGCAGTTTTGAATATACTGAATCTCTTCTTCGATCACCTCGCGCGGTAGTCTGAACTCGGGGACGGCAATGCCAAGCATGCCGCCCGCTACCGGCTGGGCTTCGAAAACCGTGGCCTGATAACCCATTTGGGCCAGAAAATAGGCGCAGGTCAAGCCGGACGGACCGGCGCCGACCACGGCGACTTTTTGAGGACGGGTGACGGCAAACGGCTCTCTTTGCGGGCCGACATTTTTAAAATACCAGTCTGAAGCCACGCGCTTAAGGGCGCGAATCGCGACCGGCTGGTCGAGTTCACCGCGCCGGCATTTATACTCGCAGGGGTGGATACAGATACGCCCACAGACCGCCGGAAACGGATTGCGCTCCCGGATGATCTCAACAGACTTGGCGTAATCCCCGTCGGCGATGGCGGCCACATAGTTGGGTACATCGATGCCGGCCGGGCAGGCGTGCTGGCAGGCCGAGATGACCATTGAATCGCACACCGCCCCGGCGCAGCGATGCTCCTTGATGTGGTCCTCATATTCCTTGAGGAAGTATTTCATGGTGGAAAGGGCCGGTTTGGAGCAGGCCTGGCCCAGGCCGCACAGGGACGCCTCGGTCATGGTCTCTCCCAGTTCCCGGATGGTGTCAATATCTTCCATGCGGCCCTCGCCGC
>Ga0209536_100008100_pt1 | contig 15831 bp, 16 predicted proteins | sample DeeMarSeWOR28_12_FD_187461 | JGI IMG/M metagenome (GOLD analysis project Ga0209536, IMG submission 187461) | Marine sediment microbial communities from White Oak River estuary, North Carolina - WOR-2-8_12 (SPAdes) (version 2) | ecosystem: Environmental > Aquatic > Marine > Intertidal zone >...
ATATTCCCCACTGCTGCCTCCCGTAGGAGTCTGGGCCGTATCTCAGTCCCAATGTGGCTGATCATCCTCTCAGACCAGCTACCCGTCGTCGCCTTGGTGAGCCGTTACCTCACCAACAAGCTGATAGGCCGCGAGCCCCTCTTCCGGCGCGAGCTTGCGCCCGCTTTCACTTCAGACTCATGCGAGCCCGAAGTCGTACGCGGTATTACCCGGCCGTTAGGCCGGCTATCCCCCACCGGAAGGCAGGTTGCTCACGTGTTACGCACCCGTCCGCCACTAACGATGAAGAGCAAGCTCTCCACCATTCGTGCGACTTGCATGTGTTAGGCACGCCGCCAGCGTTCGTCCTGAGCCAGGATCAAACTCTCCAGCAGAAAGCTTGAATAGCTCATCTCCGAACGATCTTCGTCGTCGGAATCATTGATCGGATTTGGTCCCCGTCGGTTACGAGCGTCCGTCCGCTCACAACCTCAGTTGGGGCCGCACTCCTCTCGATTCCCCAAGCCGTCAGTTGTCAAAGAGCAAGTTTCGCCGAGCCCGAAAAAAGTCTCGGCGAGCACGGAATAGTAGACACGCATCATCGCCCCGTCAAGGGGCTGTGACTCAGTAGCTTAGAGCCGCGTGTCCCTCCCCGCGGCCCCAGCCCACTCCTTACAGTATACTCGCTTCGCGCTGAGGTGCCAGACCTCCCCCCCCACCATGATCGGGAATCGGATGGTCGGGAACGCCATTCCGCTCCCCTCGCGCTCCGGGGCCAGGGTCCTGACGGTGGGCTGCCTCGCGGCCCTGCTATGCCTCTCGTCGGGGTGCGCGCTCCTTTGGCGCGCCTCCCTTCGAGGCGCCAGCCGTGGAGCTCGCCGCGGTTCGAGTCGCTGCGCTCGATCTCGGCGGCGGCGTCCTCGAGGTGCTGCTCCACGTCCGCAACCCGAACCCGTACGAGATCAGCGGACGCCAATTGGCGGGTGAGGTGTTCTTCGAGGGAACCCGCTTCGGGTCGATTGGCCGCGAGGCGGCGTGGAACCTGCCGGCGAGCGCCGAAACGACGCTGGCACTGCGGCTGGCGTTCGGCTGGTCGGCCCTGGGCGCCGCTGCGCGCAGTCTGCTCGAGCGGCGAGCCGTGAGCTACTCCCTCACCGGCCGCGTACTCGTCGGTACGCCGGTCGACGAGCGGTGGGTCGAGATCTCCCGTCGAGGAGAGGTTCCTCTCGAGCGCAGGCGCCCATGAGTGCGACGCCTAGAACTCCTCCTCGATCATCTTCGCCGAGCTGAACAGGATGCCGAGCGAGACCACCAACTGATTCTCCCAGCCATCGAAGACCGAGTAGCGTGCCTCGAAGAAGGGGCGAGCGGCGCCTACCACGGGGAACTGCGCGCCCACCAGGACATTCACGCCCCCGTGGTCACCGGTGGCATCGACGGAGCCGCCGCCCGAGGAGACGAGCCGCTCGCGCTGATACGCCGCACCCAACCCCGCATATCCGAGGACCGGCTGACCGAGCTTGCGGGTGCCAACGATGTTCAGCTGCGCGTGCCAGGCCCAGCAGCGCACATCGTCGAGTGGGCAGTTGGCGAAGAAGTAGTCCACCACCGCATCTGCTTTCCACTTCACACCGCCGGTCGCGAACAGGTAGCCGCCGAAGCGCCCTCCGAGACCAAGGGTAGCCTCACCGGAAACGAGACCGGAGTTCACCGTGCCATGGATGCCACCCTCGATTTGCGCGGCAAGGGGTGGAGCGTACACGGCCCAAACAAGTAGCAGCGAGCAGCAGGCGCGTCGCGCGATCATGGAGTTCTCCAGGCGGTCGACGTAACGTGGGTCAGGTGCTAAATCCGCATCGCGCGTCACAGCCCGTCAACCCCTGCCGCCCGAGGCATCATGCGCCGCACCGTCGCTCTACTGGGAGCTTCGATAATCGTCGCGGGAGCACTGCCCAGGCCTGCGCACGCCCAGCGCGTGGAGATCGGTCCGTTCGGAAGCTGGCAGTTCGGCGGCGGCCTGGACACCCAGGAGGGACGCATCGGTATCCAGGCCGATGGTGCCTGGGGCGGGGTCGTCGACATCTGGGTCCGCGGGGACGGCCTCGGGGAGTTGCTCTACAGCCGGCAGGCCACGGCCGTGACGATTGCCGAGCCGCTCCAGCCGGCTGACACGGTGGTCGACGTCACGGTCCAATATCTCCATCTCGGTGGCCTGTACGAGCCTGCGGTCGGACGCGTTCGTCCCTTTGCGGGCGCGACCGCCGGCCTCACTTGGTTCGATCCGGACGAGGCTGGATTCTCGGGGGCCTCCCGCTTCTCGCTGTCCTTGGTGGGGGGTGGCAAGGCGTACCTTGCCCGCGGGATCGGGCTTCGAGCCGAGGCCCGCCTGTTTCTCACGCTCTTCGCCGATGAGGCGGAGGTGATCTGTCGTCTCCCGGGTGCGTGTATCATCGCGGTCGAGGGTCAGCTCATGACCCAAGGAGCGGTCTCCGGTTCGTTCTTCGTCGCCTTCTAGCCACAGCAAGAGGGGGCCGACCCCCAACGCAAACGGCCCCTTGCAAGGGCCGCTTGCCTCATCGCGACTGACGCTGTCATCCAGCTCGTCGGGCTAACGCGTTGCCCAGGACAGGAACACCCTGCCGTACTCCGTGCGCCTCGTCGTGTCTTCAAATGAGCTGTATAGCGAGTTCCGCTGCACCACGCCGACTTCGGCGCCGATTCCGAGTGGGCCAAAGATCGGCACGATGCCCTGCAAGCTCAGGATCGATGCGAAGTGCTCGCCTTCGGCGCCGTTCACGGTGTGGATGTACCACGTACTGTAGCCCAGTCGGACAAGCTGGCGTCGGGCCTTTTCGAATGTCACTTGTAGTCCCCAGCCTGCGCCAGGGCCGTAATCATAGGTTCGCCCGACCACGTCGGCGTACTCCGACGAGATCGCCCCGAGCACAATCCCCTGAAGGGAGAGGTCGGCCCGGAGTTGCCACGATCGTCCAAGGTGCCGCCGCCACATGAAATCGGCCGAGAATGCCTGGTTCCCTGTCTCGAGGAATTTGCTGTTGAGGTAGGTGTACCGGTGCATCACACCAAGCCGAAGGTCGCTTCGGTCTGTATTGCGAAAGTCATGGCGCGTGAGCATTCCGGTCACGAAGAGGCTCGTCAGGGGCTTGTTCTCGTTCGACACGAGGTCGCCCCTGAGCTCGAAGAAGTCGAACGGACGTTCGATGTCGACGTCGTGGGGATCACCGTAGTCTATCTCGAAGCCGAACACCACGAAGTTCTCGCGGAAGTCCTCGTTCTCGATCTGAATCGAGTCGGTGACCCGCCTGTATCCCAGGTCGAAGCGCGCTCGTAGCAGGGGCGTGCGCCAGTCGGCGGGATTCTCCGATACGCGCCCCGTCTGCCCCGATATGGCGCGGTTCACCGCCCGGATCGGGCTGATCGGCACAACGGCGATCTCGCGCCAGGTGCGGCCGGAGCCTGTCGCGCGGTTGTCGAGCACCAGTGAGGAGAAGCGATACAGCATCTCCCCGAGAGCGATCCCGCCGAGGCTGGTGGTGGCCCAGTCGTTCGGCGCCGGCGGGTGGGTCTCCATCAGGTACTCCCACAGCCAGCTCCCCGCGATCGTGAACGCCCCGGATTCCCAATAGGAGTAGCCGTTGGATCGTCCTGCGTTGTAGTACGTGCTGCCGTGGTAGGGGTGGGCGAACTGGTTGTTGATGAACGCGTTGTCGTCCCACACCCAGCCCCGCTGCAGGTTCTTGAGCATCGTGGCGGGGCTGATGCGAGACCAGTAGATCGAATCGCCCTCCTCGGTGACGTCGAACGCATCGTTCAGTCTGTTATAGCCCCAGACCGCCGTGTTGATCGCGACGACTTCCGCCGACGCGCGCCAGAAGTTCTTCGGCTCGACCAGGCTGGTGCCCTCCTGAGCGGGCGCGCCGGGCGACTCGATGATGCTGCTACCGAGCGGCTGAAAGATCTGCGGTCGGCGGGTGAGGTCGATGCTCGGTTCGGCCTGCTGCGCGTCGAGCCGCCCTGCGAACGCCATTCCCACCACCGCGAGTACGAAGGCCCCGATTCTTCGTCGCATTGCACCCCTCGATCGGACTGGACCGCTGCCAACCGCATGCCTGGTCAAAGATGAGCCGATGGATCGGAGTCGGCAACAAGGCCGTCAGTCGCCGCAATCACTCCTGCTCGGGTTTGCCCATGTCAGGAAGGGGCGTGTCGGCGCGAACGGCGTGCGTCCAAGCCCGAAGCACCTCCAGGTCGGCATCCGTGAGGGCCGCCTCACCATGCAGTCGGACGTACTTGCCCAGAGGCATCTTCCCTTCCTCGACCTCATCCCAGATCTCCTCCAGCTTGTCCGCCCGCTCGTCGGCATCGTAGCTCGTCCATGCGGAGAAGTTCAGGTGTTCCCTACCCTCCTCGACGTCGTGCGCGACGAGCCAGGATACCGGTGCCACGTACGCGTACCAGGGCCACGTGGTCTCGTTCGAGTGACAGTCGTAGCACGACTCCTCAACGACGGCCATCACGTCTGCAGGTGCGTCGAGTTCGCCTTGCACCGGAGGGTTGGACCGATCGACCGGCACGAGCTGGATCCCGAGAAGGAGCACGGCGAGAGCCACGAGAACGATACGGAACCTGGACATATTGACCCTCACGCAGTCTTGTTTCCAAACGCAGGGTGGACGACGCGCCCGCCGATGGGCGGGTGTCCGCCCACGGCGTCACGTGGCGAATTCTCGCCTGGACCAAGTCGCCACGCAACGAGCCGCGTGCTCGACGAATCGCGCTCACCAGACAGCGGCTTCCTGCTTGGCAGGGATTGATAACGTCTCTAGCTTCCGGGCAGAACACACAAGGGTGGAGTCTGTGCACCGATTGTCCCGATGGTTCGCGCTTCTGTTGCTCGGAGGTATGGTCGGCACCGCGTGTAGCGACGTGTTGGCCGTCGAGGACGTCGTGGGCGTATGGAATGCTACGTCGATCAACGGCGACCCCGTTCCAGGTGAGGTCGTCTTCGACGGCCTGATCTACGATGTGCAATACTGGCGCTGGACTTTCAACAACGGCGGCCTCTGCTCCTCGACGAGCCAGATCGAGATGGCTGAAGACACGCGAGGCTGTGAGTACGTCGTATACTCGCAGTCGAAGCGGGTCTCCATCGATTTCGGATTCACCGCGGTCGAAGCCGTCGTGGACGGCGATCGCATGACGGTCACCGATGAGGGCGGCAACGTCTTCCTGTTACGGAAGCAGTGAGCCTCCGTATGGGCTCATGACGGTGGGGTGCGGCAACGGCTGCGGAACGAGTGGGTTCCCTAGCGGTTGCGGAGGAACGCGAGGGACGGGTCAGGCACGATTGACTCAATGCCCCCGGCAGGACTCGAACCTGCGACCCACGGCTTAGAAGGCCGTTGCTCTGTCCAGCTGAGCTACGAGGGCTGGTGCCAAAGTTGACCTTGGTCGTGCTCCGATGACAAGCCGTCCGGATCGACGTGCGGCGCCGTCGTGACCTGATGCAACGAGAAAGGGGCGCCCGCCGCGTGACGGGTGCCCTGGGCCTTCTCCCCGGCCGCGGTCTAATCGTCCAGACCCAGCACCACCCAGAGCCCGTGCAGATGCTGCTCGCACGGCAGGCACGGCGCGAGCTTCATCTCGAGCTCGTCCTGCGTGCACTCGATGCACTCCGCGTCCTTGCCGGTGAGCTCGCGAATGGCCTTGCGTTGCTCGTCGGTGAGCTTGATCAGGACCCTCTTCTGATTCTCCGTTGCCGGCATGGCGGCCTCCGTGACAGGGCTCTCATGCAAAGCTATTCCGCTGCCCATGAAGATTCCATGAACGCCACAGGATCGACGGAGGGAATCCGGAATGTGTGTCAGTAGCGAAGTCCTGCACCGAAGCCGATCATCGCCGTCGAGACGAATCCACCGACGTAACACAGGAGAACGGGGGTCCAAGTGCCGAGTGCGAACAACGCGTACCACGGAGTGGCCGCGAACGTGAGCGGACCAAGCAGGAAGCCGGCGGCCGCGCCCCAGGCACCAGAAACGTCGTACAGGATCCGCAGGCACACGCCCAACCCCCCGAAGCCGCACGCGACCCAACCGAGCCAGCCAATCAGACTGAATGTGGTGCCAACGAGCCTGCGCATCGTGCCTCGCGGTTAGTCAGCCAACGGAACGCAGCAAGGTCCGTGCTTACTACCGAGGCATGATCTAAGCCATACTCGTGTAATGACTTGAGCGCTCTTATTAGTGGCGGGAGATCGGCTGACTGCGCGGGCGACGCCACACCGGGAGGGGTGGTGTCGCGATGGTCCTCAGGTTGGGCCGGCGGCCACACCGGACCGCCGGCCCTGTGTACGGCCTAGCGCGTGTCGCAGGCGACCGAGACGTACACTTGGTAGCGCTGCTGCGTCGGTTGGTCGCGCACGAGAATCCGCTGGCCGCCGAGCAAGGCCCACACTTCCCACAGCGAGTCCGAGATGAGGTAGAACGACCGCTCGTCCTGAGGGTTCACGGTGCCCGCCCGCTCCGGGTTCGAGACGGCCGAGCGCATGTAGTACACGTCGACCGCCTGATCGCCGCGGCTGCGGTTTCGCACTTGAATCTCCCAGCGGCCGTTGCATTCACCGCCGGTCGCTTGGGCGGCTGGCTCGGGAGCTTGGTCCTGCTGACCACCGCTCGCACAGGCACCGATCAGGAAGGGAACGGTGAGCAAGGCAACCATTCGTCGCAGCATGGGCGTGCCTCCTGGCATGCGTGGGTGTTCGGCGGCGCGTCCGTGGGCCTGGTGCCCGCGTCGTGCACGGGACGGGCAGTTGCCAACGAGCGCACAGTCGGGGCGGCCGGATTCGAACCGGCGACTTCCTGCTCCCAAAGCAGGCGCGCTACCGGACTGCGCCACGCCCCGATTTGGTCAATCTAATGGAGCCGTGCCGAATCCGGATTCACGGACTGCCAGACTGCTGCAGCCACTCGGCGAACGCCCTGAAGGCTCTGCCCCGATGGCTCACCGCGTCCTTCGCCTCCGGGGAGGCCTCGCCAAAGGTGATGTCGAGATCGTCCGAGTGGAACAGGGGATCGTATCCGAACCCGCCGGTCCCCCTCGGCTCGTCCAGGATCCTCCCGGTGCAGACGCCCTCGAAGGTGACAGCCGCCGCGTCCGGGCGGGGCACGAATGCCACGACACAGCGGTACCGAGCCCGCCGTCGCCCCTCGGGCAATCCGACCAGCCGCCGCAGCAACTCTCGGTTGTTGGCCGCGTCCTGTACTTCCGTCGGCCCACCCGGCATCGCGAATCGCCGGGAATGCACACCGGGCTTGCCGCCGAGTGCGAACACCTCGATGCCCGAATCGTCGGCGGCCGTGGGCATGCCGCTCAGCCGCGCGAAGTACTCGGCCTTGCGGCGCGCATTTCCTTCAAACGACTCGGCCAACTCGAGGGTCGCCTCCTCGGCCTTCTCGGTGATGCCGGTGTCGGTGAGGAACACGAGCGCGTACGGCACGTCGGCGAGGATCTGCGCGATCTCCCGCTGCTTGCCGGGATTGCGAGTGGCGATCAAGAGCGTCGGTCTCACCGGCCCAACGCTGCGCGCTGTTGCTCGAAGAGGACCCCCATGCCGGTGTGCGCGAGATCGAGGAGACCGTCCAGATCCGCGCGCGCAAAGAAACCGTCTTCAGCCGTTCCCTGCACCTCGATGAACCGATCCGGCTCTCGCATGACGATGTTCGCATCGACCCCCGCCGTCCGGTCCTCGGCGTAGCTGAGATCGAGCACAGGCTCGCCGCCGACCAGTCCTACCGACACCGCCGCCACGAGCCCTCCGAACGGATCGGCGGCCTCGGTCTCCCTGCCTATCCAGGCGCAGGCGTCAGCCAGTGCGACGGTCCCGCCGGTGATGGCCGCCGTCCGCGTGCCCCCGTCGGCCTGCAGCACGTCGCAATCGATGGTGATGGTTCGCTCCCCGAACGCCATGGTCGAGACTGCAGCCCTGAGACTCCGGCCGATGAGCCGCTGGATCTCGGCGGTGCGCCCACCCGGCCCGCGTCGCTCCCGTAGCGTCCGCTCCGTGGTGGCCCTGGGCAGCATGGCGTACTCCGCCGTCACCCATCCGAGGCCGCTCCCCCGCCTCCAGCCCGGGACGCCATCCTGTACGCTGGCCGTGCACATCACCAGCGTCCCTCCGCAGCGCACGAGGCAGGATCCTTCGGCATACGGGTTGGCACCACGCTCCAACCGGACCGGGCGAAGCTCGTCCCGCTGGCGCCCGTCGGGCCGTGGATCGGTCATTCCGGCTCCTCCGGGTGCGCAACGGGCAGCGGACCGGTCTCGGTGGATGCAGGATCGGTGATGCCCCGCCGGCCGAAAGCCCACTTGAGCAGCGGCGGCGCGATGAACGTGGTGCCCATCACCATGATCAGCACGGCGCTGAACAGCTCACGCGTGAGGACGCCCGCCGTGAGGCCGATGTTGGCGAAGATCAGGCCGACCTCGCCTCGGGGGATCATCCCGATGCCAACACCGCTCCGATTGAAGCGGATCCAGGGCACCGCCCAGCCGGCAGCCACCTTGCCGAGGATCGCGATCAGGAACAGCGCGCCACCGATCGCGAGGATCGTGGCGTTGGAGCCGACGAACGGGTTCAGAAGGGCGACGTCGAACTGTGCACCGATGCTCAGGAAGAAGATCGGTGTGAAGACGTCGGCGACGGGCTTGATGCGGGACACGATCGCGTCGAACTGGTTCGTGCCCGAGAGGATGATCCCTGCTGCGAAGGCCCCGATGATGAGCGCCGATCCTGCGAGTGAGGCGAACGCCGCCATGAACAGCACGAATGCGAACGCGGATACCAGGAGACTCCCCCGCACGCGCATCTTGTCGAGCAGCGAGAAGACGCGCGGCGCCACGAGGAGACCGATCCCGACAGCGAAGATGAGAAAGCCGATCGCGAGTCCCATCGACTTGGTCAGGCCCCACGCCGAGACGGCCTCTCCCGCGACCAGTGAGGATACGAGCCCCAAGAGCAGTATGCCGATGATGTCGTCGATGACGGCTGCCCCAATGATCATGCGGGCTTCCACGGAGTGCATCGCCCGGAGGTCCTGCAGCACGCGCGCAGTGATGCCGACGCTGGTCGCCGTGAGCGTCGCGCCGATGAAGATGGCCGTCGTCGTGATGCTCGCGTGACTGAGCCCCCGGGGCACGACCGGCGAGATCCAGAAGAGGAACCCACCGAGCATCGGCAGCACGACACCGACCGCCGCGACCGCTGCCGCCCCGAGGCCGACGCGTGACATCTGTTTGAGATCGGTCTCGAGCCCGATCTCGAACAGGAGGATCACGACGCCGATTTCGGCGAAGATCTGCACGATCTCCGTGAGCGCATCGTCCGGAGCCGTCGGAATGATCCCCAGAACACTGCCGCCCAACACGATGCCGGCGATGAGCTCCCCCAACACCGCCGGCTGACCGATGCGCTCGAACAACTCCCCGGAGAACTTCCCGGCGAGCAGCATTGCGCCGAACACCAGAAAGAGCCGGACGATGATCGATCCGCCTTCCCCACTCTCCTGCGACGCCCACAGCGGCGCCGCCACGGCCGCCGTGACGAGCACGGCGACTCCCACTCCACGTCGTATGGTCATCGATGTCCTGTCAACGCCGGATCAGATTCTCGCGCGGGCCTCGGGCCTGAACGTGTGGCTACGTGTGTAGAACGGGAACTCGAACGTGATCGTGTAGGACGTTGAGATACGGATCTCGGGCGGCCTCCCGCCGCGCTCGATGCGCAGCCGGCGAGCCGCTTCCGCGGGTAGTTCGAGTTCGTCGATGCGTTCGCGGATGCGCTCCCGCAACTCGTCGTCCGTCAAGGTCCCGGAAAAGCGTACCTGCGTCTTCATCTCGTCCGCGAGCTGGTAGTACTTGAAAGCCTGGAGCCCCACGGGCGTTCCGAAGTAGGCGGCGGCCGCGCACACGAGCAGGAACAGCACGCAGCCGAGTCGGATCCTGCCCCGTTCCGTGCGCCAGGTCCAGCGGTGGGAGGTTACCATTGCGATTGCGCTCCATCCACGATGTCCGTGACGAGCTTCTCCATGGCGACGCGCCTCCCGTCCCCCTCTGCCGGTGGTCGATACTCACCGTCGATCGACATGCTCGACCGCTGCCAGAGGGCCTTGTCCTCAATCTGGTCGTAGATCTCGACGGACAGCGTGATCCGGACCCTTCGACGGGTAACTTCGAGCTGTCCCTCACCCGGGCGTTGCGACAGCAGCAGATCCGGCTCGTACCGGACGATGGTGCCACGCACGACCGCGTCCGCGGATTCCTCAGAGGACAGCCGCAGCCCGAGCCGTCGTTCCATGGCTTCTGTGAGGGCTTCCGAAACCTCCTGCGTGAGTGACGGCTCGGCAGTCTGGTTGTCGAACGGCAGGATGGCGACCGTCTTGATGTGGCTTGGGAGGCCGCCGCCCGCGAACCCGTAGAGGCACCCGTGGCTCGCCGCGGCCAGCAATGCCAGCACAAAGGCCCTACGGCTCTTGCCAGATGGTGGAGTCACTCGCGCTGAGCGTTTCAATGGCCTCGATCGTGAAATAGACGGCGCTTGCCGATGACGGAAACAGCATGGTCGCGGCGGCCGGATGTGGTGCCGAGTCGGCAAAGGTCACCTCAGCCGTGCCGACGATCTCACCTCCCGTCCGCATCTGTGCGCGGAACGTGGACCCCGGAAGCGACGCGGCACCCTGATAGGTTAGGGTGTCCACCGGGCCTGCGTAGCGCCACGTCCGCACGTCTCCCGCCTGCCTGCCTTGCACGCTCGCCTCCAATGGGGGGGCGAGCGGAATTCCCATGGCCGCCCAGAACACCGGGGCGATCTGGATCAACCGTTCGACGTCCTCCTCGGGACGGGACCACAATATCTCCTGTCCGACGATGACCGCCGCGCCCGAGCGGCCGAACGGCGCTCGATAGTCGAACCGCACCGAGTCCGGGGGAACAAACCGGACGGCAGCGCGCCCGCGCGTCGTGCCCTGCTGGGTCTGATAGGTCCAGCGTAAGTCGTACCGGCGCGCACTGTCGGGCCGAAATGCCTCCGCCCACTCGAGAGCGACTCCGCGATCCATGGGCGGAAGGCCGCTTGGAGCGAGGTCTTTGATCCGCACGCCGCAGGCCGCCACAACCAGGACAACGCCGAGCGCAAGGGGATAATAGAGGTGCCTACGGAGGCAGTCAAGCGCAAGCCGTTGCCACATCAGTAGTTAAACCCGAAGAAGAAATCAGTGAACCACCGATCTTCCGATGGCGGTGGGATAGCATAGCCGAAGGTCTCCCCAAAGGCAAAGCGCCACCCCATGTCGAACCGCAGCGTAACCGCATATCCCAGCGGAAGACGGAACCCGAATCCACCACTGCCCAGCACGCTCCGGCCGACGCTCGGGTCGTTCCATGCACCTCCGAGATCGAAGAACACGGCCCCCTGAATGCCCGGAAATCTCATGTCGCCAAAGGGAAAGCCCAACGTGACGTGACTGGTGAGCGGGAACCGCAGCTCCTGGTTGAAGAGGAATGCGCGTTCCCCACCGACGTTGCCCACGCGCGGATAGCCCCTGAGGCCCCACGTTCCGCCGATGGGGATCCGCCGCGGTCGGCTCCCGCCCGCATAGTACCCGAGCCCGCGGAAGGCATAGGCGCTCCTGAGGCCGAGTCGCACGTATCGCCGGTGATCCAGCGATACCTGCCAGCTGTCGAACCGGCCATTGGTGACGTCATTGATGACGCCGGCCGTCACGTTGGTGCGGTTGCCGTCAATGGGGCCGCTGGGCAGCCACAATGCGTTGTCGTGTACATAACTGACGTAGTTCGACACCAACCAGCCGACGCGCTCCTGGCCATCGTCGACAAACGAGCCGAAGTCGAAACGATCGGAATATTCCACTCGAACCTGTCCGACGACGCGCTTGTATCGGGAGAACGGCCAGCGCACTTCACCGAAGCCACCGTACGACGTCTCCTGGTACAGCGTCGAGAGATCCGCCGTCCGGAAGAGCCCCTTGAGCCGGAAGGCACCGACTCCCCAATTGAGCCGGCTGGTCCGGTTCAGGTAGAACAGTGATCCGTTGATGTTGTCGAACACGCTCCCGAAATCACCGCCCGAGAACGACCCGAGCGTGGCGTACGCGAGATGATCGCTGAGCAGGTCGGAGAACTGGGCGACGAACCCCTGTGCCGTCCCGATCCCCGGAGCGATGAGAGCATCGCCCAGGACAAAGTCCAGCCGGAGTCCAGGCTCGTACGGACGCGCATCGGCCGGGGAGTACTCTGGGTCGCGTAGCTCGGGCCAGACCCACCGCCGCGCGGTCAGATCCTCCGCGAGGGCTATCCGTGGCTGCTCGGCGAGGGCGGCACTGTCCAGGCGCGTACGGTAGATCTTGAACGTGAGATCGTGCCACCCTGCGAACACCATTGCATTCTCTTCGGGGATCCACTGAGGGTCGTACACCGCCGTCAGTGTGCTGGTGAGGCGTTGCCCCGATCCGGTGCTGTCAACCCGAAATGCATCGACGTTGCCGAAGCGGTCCGACACGAAGTACACGAATCCGTCGGGCGCCCAGCGCGGATTGGCGTCCTGCCACGGACCGTAGGTGAGATGGCGCGGTCGCCCGCCGGCAGCGTCCATCACGAAGAGGTTCACCGCGCCGCCGGGGCCTAGCGCGGTTCGGTCGGAGGCGAACACGAGCCGGTCGCCGTCGGGACTGAACGACGGATCGATGTCTTGATAGCGATCATCCGTGAGGCGCTCGAGCAGCCCGTCGTCGAGCCACAGCCGGTAGAGGTCGGAGTAACCCGACGTGGTCAGGCCGCTGAACACGATGCTGCGGCCGTCCGGAGCCCACGTCGGTGACAGGATCGAGGACAACTCGTCGAACTGGTAGCGGCCGACGACGCGCCTCCGGCTGAGATCGAGCAGGAAGAGCGCATCGCGTTCCAAGTAGCGTGACGAGAACGCCGCGATCCCCTCATGCACGTCGAGCCGGGAGGCTGAGGCGTGAAACGACTCGAACTCTGCGGACCGCTCTCCCTTCACCATCACCGTTCGGGACTCCGGAGCATCCCAGCGTCCCGAGTAGATGTTCATGTAGCCGGTAGACGGCGAGAGGAACAGGTAGCGCGTCACGGAGTCGTCCGGGAGGCGGTACGCGACCGGCTTGACGGCGACCGGCACCAGGAGGCCCGCTGAGACGTCCAGCGGCTTGCGGTCCGCGACTTCGGGCAAGTAGGTCCGCTGGAGGTGGTACCGCAGGTCGTGCTCCAGCTGCTCGATCGGTACCCCGTAGACGGCCGCGAGCGCCTCCTGGAAATTCCGGTACTTCCAAAGGTCGCGGTACAGCGTCTGCACCCGCCACTCACCGTACTGCTCGGCGAGCCAACGATGGATCTCGCCGCCGATGGGGTACACGACTCCGCCAATCACGTACTCCAGCTCACGCAGCCGGGGCATCCGCCCCGACGTCATGAGATCCAACATCACCGTTTCGTCGAGTGCATCCTGCCCACCCGACCAGAATTCGGCCAAGCCCTCGGACCACCAGAGCGGGACAGGCGGCAGTTGGGACCGCGGGAACCGCGTGCGCACTTCCATCACGATGCTCAGCTGGAACGCGTGGACCAGTTCGTGCCGCAGGGTGTGCCGGAACTCGGCATAGTTCCCGCGAAACGGGACCGCGATGCGCCGCTTGAGGAATTCTGTGACCCCGAGGATGCCCTCGGGCGGAATGAACGGCAGGATGTTGGTCTGCTCGAAGTCCTGGTGCAGTGCGTAGATGATCAGCGGCACGCGCCGATGCGGCGTATGACCGAACTTGCGCTCGAGCAACCGAAAGCTCTCCTCCGCGTACGTGAGCGCGAGGGCAGCGAGCTCAGCCTCCTCGGGGTAGAAATAGAGATCGACGTGCTCGCCGCGGAGCACCTGCCACTCGAAATCGCGATACTGGACTTTGTTCTGGCCGAAGTAACCGAGCTGCGCGGCCCCCGGGGCTGTCCCGAGGCACCCGAGCAAGATGCCGAACAGCGCGCCGCGGCTGGACAATGCTACTGCCTCCGGATTCTGCGGATGCGATCACCCAGCGTGGTGAGATCGACCGCCTCCAGCCCGTCGCCAACCGTGCCGATCACCGTGTAGGTGCCGTCGAGGTGGGGTTGCGGTGTAATCGTCACGAAGAACTGGCTTCCGCCCGTATCGGGACCTGAGAGCGCCATGCCGACCGTCCCGCGTCCGTAGCGCTGCCGGTTGAGCTCGTCCCGCACCGCGAATCCGGGCCCACCCCACCCATCGCCGCGCGGGTCGCCGTCCTGGATGACGAAGTTCGGCACCACTCGGTGCCAGCGATGACCCGTGAAGTAGCCCCGATCGACCAATTCGAGCAGGGCGTTCACCGTCAGCGGCGCGTCTGCGGCGAACAGGCTGATCACGATATCGCCCTGGTCGGCTTCGAGCACGAGGGCGGGGTTTCGGCCCTCGCGCTCCGCCGGCAGGAGCAGCCGCCGCACGATGTCCCGATAGTCCTCGAGTTGCCGGCCTGTCTCCAAGGGGAACGCCGGCCCCCATCGTGCGGCCGCGGCCGGGAGATGCTCCTCTGCGGCTCGGCGAACCAGGTAGTCGTCGCATGTCGGCACGCGATTCAAGAACTGTTCTTCGACGGCGAAGGCTTGCGACGGGCCAAGCGCCGCGAGGACACCAAGCGTCTCTACGATGGCGCTCGCGGCGTCGGGGATCGGATCGCCCTCTGATCGCAGGTATGCGTCCGTGAGCAGCGGGATGTCGGCAATGGTCGGTGCCCCCCGCAGCTGTTGGGCAGCAAGGGTTCGCACGACAGGGTCTTGGTTGCGCAGCAACTCTCGCGCGTAATCGAGTGCCGCGATCGAGTCGCGATCGATCAGCGCAGCATAGGCTTGTGCGGCGATGCGGCCGTCCGACTCACTCAGCAGGTCTTCGGCCCAGGCGAGCGCCGTGTCGCCGCCGAGGATGCCCAGCGACTCGGCTCCGACCACACGGCGGCGCCAGTCGGGGCTCGTGAGCCAGGCAGCAGCCTTGCGAATGCCGCTTGTGCGGTCTACGCGTACCAGCCCGAGCAGTGCCTGCCGGCCAATGGCGAACTGTTGGTCGGTGCTCCGCTGAGCAAGCGTACGGGTCGCCGTCTCGCCCCCGAGCTGCCCGAGAGCGGCCAACGCCTCCACGCGTACGTTCACGTCCGCATCGGCCATCCGATCAGCAGCTGCGCCGGCCAGCGTGGAGTCGCGATAGCTGCCGAGGGTGCGGAGTGCCTGAATCCGCACGCGGGGATCCTCATCCTCGGTCAGGCGGCTGACCACGGCCGCCGTGGCTTCCCGCTCGAGCCCAGCCGAGTCTGCGAAGCCCGCGGTCAGGGCGCGCACGGCATAACTGCGCACCATCGCGTCCTGGTCGTTTGCGGCATTGAGGAACGTGCTTGCTCCTTGCACCGCTCTGAGCCGGTCGAGTGCGAACAGTGCTGCGCGACGTGCGCTCTCGGCCGGTGCGCCGGCAAGCTGGGTGAGGCTCGCGATGGGGGCATCCGGTCCGAGCCGCCAGCTCTCTTCGACCGCCCGCATGGCGAGGGGCGGGGCCTCCCCGCCCATGAGCGGTCCCATCGATTGGGCGATCAGGTCGGCAATCACGGCAGCAGCGTCGGGCCCGGCGATTCGTGCGAGCGCGGTGACCGCCTCGATTCCCGGCTCGATCGCGCCCCCCGCGGTCGCGCTCTGGACTTCCTGCTGCAACGGTCCGACGGCCGCACGTGCCGTAGCGAGGCCGAGCGCAAACGCCGC